>FTCU01003015.1_pt1 | contig 32878 bp, 38 predicted proteins | sample 1639521 | NCBI WGS metagenome assembly FTCU01 (sample SAMEA3914864, study PRJEB12502) | metagenome | biome: forest; material: soil | place: USA | collected 2012-03-12 | depth 0.3 m
GCCATTCCAAGTCCATCGCTGCGAATGGCCGCCCCAGTTCGATTCGAGGCAACCCGCTGCATTTGCAGGCAGGGCTTGGTGCGCGCCAAGCTCCGGTGGGGCCCGGCTTCCGCCCTCCCCTCAGGTCCTGTTGCTTCCCTGCAGGGCGGCTTGCCCCACCGCCGGTTCCCGCCAGTTTGACTGGCGCTGCGCCGCCTGGCGCCCAAAGCAGCCCTGGACGTTGCATGACCAGAGGCCCTATGAGCGCCCAGAAGGCACACTTAGCGGTGCCATTGGGCAGCAGGCCCTCGACGCCCAGCGGCGACAGTTGCTGCTTTTGGGGCCCGCAGAACGAAGGCGTCATCCCAGTGATGCCGCAATTCGCAGTGATTTCCGGAGTCCGTCGGCGACTGTGGGCCTTCAATATGGCCCAGGGAGAAGGACATCGGCAGCCGGCAGGCAGGAGAAGATGAGAAGGTTTTCACATTAACGGCTCCCATTTCCCATATGGCCAGGGTTCATACGAAAATGCGGTTGAAGACGGCAAAGTTTGCCACCTCGTGCTGAGTTCGGCCGGCGCCAAACGGGAGTTGAACGGCGCAGGTGGGGCATGTCTCGGGATGCCCTCTTGCGACCCGGAACATGGCAGTTTGAGCCGTGGTTTTCCTCCAACTCAGTCCTCTTCGTTTTACCCCTGTGTGAGTGATATGCACGTGAGCTCTGTCTCTCTGTATAACGTTTGTTGGAACTCCCGGTTGTGTGCCTGCTCCGGTCAGCCGTTTGGTGGCGAGGCGTGATATGACCCATGGCGGCGATCCCCCGGGACCCGAGAGTCCTTTCGGGAAGGTCAGATTCGTGATTTGGAAGAGTGGAGATCCACGAGGTCGAGACCCGGGAGACGCCACCAAACGCGCTGCCAAGTTCAAGGAGCACATCTCGCACATCCAAGAACCACCCGGCCAACGACAAACGGCTCTCTCTGTCCCCCCGACGATAAGGATGACTCGGTTTCGATCGGGGAACACAACACGGAACCACTGCCTACTCCCCGGACACGAACGGGCTGGTCTTGCGAGGGGCACGAAACTGATGGCTTGTCCCAGCCCATCCTCTCCGTGCCGTAAACCACCCAACCGACCAGAAGGAGCAGGGTGTGGGAGGTTAAAACAGCCGCCGCCCCTGTTGTTTGATTCGTCGCCGGCGGACGGTTGCCCCGCAGCAGCCGGCTTGAGGCCTTTGGATTTTGTGATTGGCCGAATTACCATCATTTTCGGCCAATCAACGGTGCTTCAATCTGCACCCCCAGGCGGCTCCTTTGATGCTGGATTCGGCACCGGCGCCCCGAGCCTGCACGGGCTCGCTGCTGGAATATCATTTTCTCTTCTTGTGCTGGCTGGGAAAATCTGTTGCCGCCGGGGTACTGGACACCATCTCCTGATCGTTTTGATCTTGCTGCATGCATGCATGTCTCACCGGGGCACGCGAACCATCCGCGGAACGGCGCCGATTGCCAGCGGGAGGGTGTGCAGCTGCTCTGGGGTTGCTTCGAGCACTCCCAAGTCGAGTCATTGTCGTGGTTGATTCATGGCAACGAGATGCCTGCGATCCGAGTCCCGCAGAGCAAACTAACCTCCTGCTAACATGGCGATAGCTGAAAAGCGAGTGAGTTGGCAGTCGACACCGAAGCTGAGTCGTTGAGTGAGCCTGGCGGGCACGGGGCAAGGCATATTCGACGAAGGTCTGGAGCACAAACCGGGCAACGTGCTGCCGGCTCGACCGACGGTGAAGCGACACCGATCGGGTGGATTCCTGCAGGACCGGCTTGTTGGGTCCCGCAGAGTGTGGCGAGTGCGTTGCCGAGGGCCGTTTGCCAAACCAACGACAATTCGCGAATCTGCACTCCGCCACAGCCCGGCCTGCTGGGTCTCGGTCGCCGACCCCGGCATCGCTGAGGCTGGCAAACGTGGCACCACAGCACTGCGTGCCCTCGATGGCTGCCTCTCTCTCAATTCCCAGTTTGACTCCTCCTAGGCGGAAACTGGGAATTAAGTTGCGCAAACGACAGACGGCAGCCATGCCATGTCGATGATGAAGTGAGAGGGTTTTGCACGAGTTGCCATTTTGGTCGTCGGCGGCTTGAAGAGAGGCGTTCCTTGCTGGCCACCCTGGATCCCTGCTGTGGCCCCGCGTTCCCGCCAAGCTCGGGCCTGGCAGGGGTCGAGTGAGGTTCAGCAGGGGTTTCGCGAGCCTCATTGGCGGGGCGTGCGAGACACACCTTGAATGCAGCGGGGCAGGATTTTCCATTCTTGGAGTCCTCCCAGCAACTCAGGAACGTGATTGCGAGTCCTTGCGGAGCCTGCGACGACCATGGTGTGCCCGCAGCAATCACCACTTCGCTTCACCCTTCCCATTTCCGGCTCCGACGGCGCCGGTATCGCTTTTCTTCAGACCAAACTGCCAATGTTGTTGGCGTTCTTTTCCAGAGCTGAAGCCGACACCAGTGCCCCGACCTTGTCCTCTCAGAGTCCGATTCCTCTCTCCAGAGCCTCTCCTGCTCACCCCGACCCGTTCTGCCGGGCCATATCATCGGTCGACCGCAGTCTAGGATTGGCGTCGTGCCGCCACACCCAAACAAACCAACCGTCCAACGAGACGGCAGAAGGTCATGTGCTCTCTCGGACCATTCGGCCTTCGTCCTCCCAGCCTGCAGCGGCGAACCGTTCTTCATGCTCCAGTACGGCGGGCTTATCGACTGCTGCAGCAACACTCTGGCACGCTGATCTGCACGGGCTCAGCCGCGCAAGCGTCTGCTTCCCACTTCCCCTGGCTGACCTGTCCCGGTGATGCCACCCCTCACGTGTTCAAGGTCTCAAGGCATCCTGACGCCGGGCCTCTCCTTTCCGCGCTTAGCCCTGCCCCCTTTCGCTTACCGGCGACGTCCTCCGAGCCAACTCCCCAACGGTGTTTTAGCGGATGTCTTACTCGTAAGGCTCAGCAACGTCGAATCAGTCTTCGTGGCCTACCAGAGGAAAGCGGCGCCAGCCGGTCACGTCAGGGGCCGGTTGGGAAGGCAATATACGAACCAGCCTAGCGAAATCCCCTCTTCCCTGCCCGAGTCTGCTTCCCGCGAATCATCACCAGTAATCCGCGTCTCTGTCGTGTGGCCAAGTTCACTAGCAGTGTGAGCGGACGCCCCGTCCCGTTCAGAACCAAAGTCATTTTCCATGGACCGTCCCGCCCAGTGTCGGGCCTTGTAAGGCACGGCAGGCTGGGTGCCATGCGCCGCATCACTCGCTCTCCAATCCTTCCACCTCGTGACTTCGGGGTTTTCCTGGCTTCCGACTCTCATCAACGGCTTTCTGCCCTCACCGCAGGAAGAGATCCAGTGACCTCGAGTGCATGCAGGAAGCACCCACCTTGATACAAAAGGGGGGGCTGTCGCAACCTATTGGCGTTCTGGGTGCCACCCAGCCGCCTCCTAGCCGAAAAAAGATCAAGAAGTGAGACGTGAAGCGTGACGAGAGGAGCGCTCCTGACTGGCCGTTTCTGCTGCAGCCTACCCCTAGCTCGTCTCCTTCTCTCATCCTGCGGCTCGGAGAGCGCGGGGACGGAGAAGAGGCCATCGTCGTTCACACTCGACATCCTGCGTGCGATGTGCCCCAACTCCCAGTCAAAACAAAAGCCGCTACACCACGGTCGTAGCGCGCTTCAGCTGCAGCCACGACCACTCACCGTTGCAGAACACAATCTGGGGGCCACACGCAGCTACGATCCTTCCTGCAAGTCATGGCATGCTAGGACGTCTTGGTCAACTCGACGCGACATGACCTGCATCGTGACAAACCAGGCACCCCGCCGCCGTGCTCGTGTGATGGTATTGTGCGTGATGCCGTCGATCCTCATATCTGTTGGTGTTCTGTTCTGCTTTAACGAAGCTGAGCACAATCCCCACGAAGGTCTCAAGCACGCAGCAGACCAATCCTCTCTGGCCAGCACCCAGCCCTTATGAGTGAGGTCCGCCAGTTGCAGCACTGGATGTGGAAATTGAAGCTCTGGAAAGCATAGTTTGTTACCTGGGATGTCGTATAGCAGGCTGTCGAGCTCAATACGGAATGGACCGAATTCTAGGCCGACCTGAGACTCTCTTGTGTCAACCAGTGGTTAGAAAGGCGCCGTGCCGTGTTCCGCTACATGCAATCCAACGAGAATCGCCCACCGCGGCCACAACACCACCACTGGTGAGCACCCCAACCCGCAGAGCAGCATGCCGAAGAAGATGCCGTTCCAGCAATCACCAAACCACAAACGAGCATGTAAAAACTAACCGAAACGCCTGACCTGAAGAGCAACACCATCGGCACCCCTGACCATTGTACATCCCGCTCCCCAGCGGCCCCTTAGATCCATCAACGGCAGAAGATTTGAGACTAGACGGGAGCAAATATAGGTATGAGTATTATTACAAAGCCCACGCGTGAATTTCCCCTTTTCCTCCTGTATATCCCGCGCCACAATTCCATTCTCCCCTCTTGGTCCCACTTTGCTGGCCAAAGACCATATCACAAGAGGGGCAAAGAACCGGCGTAACCCAGAAACAAAGGAGACAGAGGGACGAAAACAACCCAAATTCCCAGAGACCGAAAATCTGGCGAGCAGAAGGAAACATAGAGGTGGGGGAGGTAACTACCTAGCCAGCCGCAGCCCATCCGCATCCGGTCTGTCAAGAAAAAAGAGAAAAACCAGAGACTAGCCAGAGAAGCAAAACACGCTCTCAAGACGAGGTAGCAGTAGCGAACCTCTTCGCCCGCGCCTCCATCTTGGCCTTCTCAGCGGGGTCAGCCGCAGCCTTGGGCGGACGACCACCCTTTTGCGCATTCGCACCACCACCGCCGCCACCGGCACCACCACCACCCTGTCTCCGCCCACCCTGGCCCCTCCCGCCCCTCTGCTGCTGCTGCTGCTGCTGCTGCCCCCTCCCGCCAGCACCACCGCCGCGGTTAGCCCTCTTGTTCCCGCGCCCGCTCGCCTCCTCCGTCGCGGCAGCACCGGCACCCTCCTCAGCAGCACCTCCACGGCCGCGCTTGCGAGGCCTGTCCGGCAGCGCGCTGTCCAGCGCCGAGACCTGGTCGTTAGCCACGCCAAAGCGGGAGGCGCGCGCCGCCTTCTTTTCCGCGTCCGTCTCCTCCTTCTTCGGCCCCTCCTCGCCGGCAGCGGCGGTGGTGTCGGCGGTGGTGCCGAAGCGGGCGGCGCGGGCGGCGCGCTTCTCGGCTTCGCTCTTGGCGTTGGTCGGCGCGAGGTTCTGGGTGAAGGCTGGCTTGGCGGGTTCGGCGGCGGCGGGCGCGGCCTCGGAGGCGGGTTTGGCTTCCTCCGTGGTAGTGGTGGTGGGTGCCTCGGCGGGCTTGGTTTCGGCTGGGGCGGCGGCGGCCGGCTTTGCTTCGGCGGCGGGGGCGGCGTCCTTCTTCGTGGCCGGGAGGTCGTCATCCTCGTAGTCGATCTCGTCCTCGGCGGCGGGCTGCTTCGCGTCTGGTGGTAGCGGGCGCGTCAGTGGATGGGTTCAATTGGGGGTTGGCCCTTGGGAGTGTTCCCTGAGGGGAAGTGCATTGCGCAGCGCCCAAAGCGAGTCGCGTCAGCTCACAAAGGAGGCGACTTGTCAAGAGACTGTGTCGCGCGCGAAAAGAGGGATAGACAACAGATGCGATCGGGCGTCGGCGCAATGGGGCACAGGTGATGGCTCCTGGCAGGGACGCGACAAGGCGAGGGAGGGGGGGCGGCTTACCGGCCTGGGGCGCGGCGCTATCGGCGGCCTTCTGCTTGTCGTTCTCGGTGAGACGAGCAATGAGGTCGGCCTTGTTGCCGGTATGGGGCAGACCCCGCTCCGTGAGCAACTTCTTAAGCTCCGGAACCTTCATGGAGTTGTAGTCGGCCATGGTGAAAGTGGGTTTGCGCTGGCTCGCAGCGCTAACGGACGGGGAGAGAGAAAACCGGCGAATTTATGTCGCGCAATGTTTGATGACTTGAATTGATGTAACAAATCGTTGTTGGTGTCAAATTCGATGCACAATGTGAGGAGGTTGAGGTTGAGCGGTGCTTGGGGGAAGAACGAGCTCGCGTAAAGAAAGTGAGGACGCGTTGTTGCATCATGGGCTGAAGCTTGATTTCCGGCAGGGGTATGCTCGGCTGAGGCTCGGAGACAATAGCAGCGGCTGGGGTCTGAATACGGCGTTATCCGAGTTGTGGGTATTGTCTCTCTTCGCCCTACCCTTCAACACTTTTACAATGCCAAAAGATCTCAGGACAATGCCGTTTATAATATGTGATACTAGAATCCATTACTGGAAAACTGTTGGAGACTATTCCGAACTGTTGAGTGAATTCAGTGTGTAAGCGCACCTGTCCTCTTGGTGCATATGACGTTAACCGTAACGATTGTGTATCTTGCCCCTGACCGACAACCAACCCATCAAGACCAGTGCACAACAATAGATTCTCTCTGAACGCAATCAAATAGCAACTAGCAAAACATTATCTCCGTTCCCATGCTCCCAGTCAAAGCCACAATCAACCCGCTATGCAACCGATCAAGCAACTCTATCGCCAGAATGGGTATAGTAGCGCAACAAACAAAGGAAACACGGCAAGCCGCCAGTGAATAGCAATCATCCCAAGATGAAAATCCCATCCAACTCCCCATGATACCCTCATGCCCCTGCCAAGATTCCCATGGAAACCCCCCCCAGTTCCCAAACCATTACTCCCCTCCATCACCTGCCTCCACCAACCCCAACCCACCCCATCATCAACCCCCAAACCTCACCTCCGAGGTAAGCAACCTCATAATCCACTCCGCCTGCTGCACACTCCGACACTGAAAGCACCACTTGGTCACCCTCCCCGCAATGGCGCCACTCCTCGGCGCGACGCCCACCCGCCCCTCCTCATCCCTCAGGTCCTCCCACACGCTACACATGACACCCTTGGTGCCCAACAGACTGAAGCACTTGGACCCCAGCACGGCATCCAGCAGGATCAGCGGCGCCTCCCCGCTCTTCTTGGTCGCGTGCGTCACGATGACGCGCTTCTCCAGCCCGTGGTACAGCAGCAGCTCCTGGCGCACGCCAGGCGGCGGCCGGCTGACCTGCAGCACGCAGTCGCCCTTGTCGAGCCACCGGTTGTTGGCCACGTTGAGGTGGCAGCGGATCTCGAGTGGCTCATCCGGCGAGAAGGGCTTGGCGAGGCCGTAGGTCCAGCGCGAGTTGCCCGAGTTGGAGTTGGAGGCCGAGGCTGACGCCGCGCCGCTGCTGCGCGGGGGCGTGGAGGAGCCCGAGCCCGAGCTGGAGGTGTAGTGGCTTCCGCCGCTGCTGGTGCCGTTGGGGCCGGCGGCGGAGGTGGGGCGGCGTTTGTTGTTGTTGTCGAGCGTCGATTCGTCGATGTTGTAGGACGGGTTGGTGGTGTTGTTGTCGCCACCGCCCATGAGGCGCCGGAGGAAGCTGCTCGCGGAAATGGTGGTGGAGATGCTAGCCTGCGAGACACTAGGGGCCCGGGTGGATGCGCGGTAGCTGTTCTTGCGCCCGAACCAGCCACGTCGGCGGCTAGAGCTGTCGCCGTCTGCGCTGCCATCGCCGGGGATGGCTTCCATCTGCCCGAATGACCGCACACGTGCCTCTTCGCTGAGCTGGATGTATCGAGCATTGTTCAAGCGGCTGATGTGGACCGCCTCGTAGAGGTCTTTTGCTTCGGCCTGGGAGGCCGCGCGGAAACGGAACATGCTGGCTTCGATCTTTAACCGTGCCTCTGGGGACGCCGGGCTGCGGACCTCAAGGTCGAGCGCGGTGCTGCGGCGGATCATGACCACCGGAGTCAAAGCGAGCGCAACAAGTGGGATAATTGTCCCGGCATCCTTGTTGCTGTTGTCAACCTCAGATGTGCCCGACGACTGGAGTGGGTAGGCTTGTCGGTCTGAGTGCTTCTCGCCGAGATGGTGCACCTCCATGGAGCCAGGGTGAAGCACAATGGACGCGGGCTGGCCATTGTTGACGTCCCTCCAGACGCCCTTCCTGCTGGACCAGTACGAGACAGACGCCACGAACTTCTGCGCTGTTCGGTCTGGTTCCCGGCTGTCTTGGCTTTTGGGCTCCACCTGTGAAGCCGAGTTGGACGGTGTGATACTATTTTCCGAAACAACCGACTCTACTTGAGCCGGCATGGGCTCCTTAATGCTGTATCCCGGAATGGTGTCGGGCACCTCGTCTTCATCGAGGTCGTCACCAGAGCTCTGCGATGACTCGGAATCCTCGTCGCTGCTCATCGAGCTCTCGCTCTCGGACGAAACATCGGACGGGTGATACTCGTGCTTCAGGGGGGAGGACATCCGGCGCTTGAGTCGCGCGACGGGACCGGCGTCTGCGGGAGGAGCAAGCAAGCCTGGGCTCTTCGGACCAAGGGAGCGGTGGATGGGCGGGGGAGGAGCCCCATCCCCTCGGTACGGCGTTGTGTTTGGTGCCGCCTTCACAATCTTTGGCGGCGCACCAGTGGGAACTTCCCACGAAGCCCCGCGTCCACCCTCCTCCATGTAGCCTTGCGTGCAGCTCTCCCGAGTAGGGGTTCTGTCAGGAGAGATATTGGCCGATCTTGCCGGGGACGCTCTTTCGTCATACTGCTGGGTGTGCTGGGGCGCCGTCTTGGGTCTCTCGGTGTCTGAAGACCCTACGCTAGAAATGCTTGCTTTGCGCTCGCCGACCGGGATATCGGTGCCAGCGGATTTGGGCGATGAGTATTCCTGGACCACGCTCCCTGACCTCCTTCTCGTCGCAGGGGGCACGGGAGAGCTTCCCAAAACGCGCAGCCAGTACTCAATCTGCTCTTCGTTGTTCGTAGACATCGTAAGGAGCTCGAACCATTCGTTTCCGTTGTGAGTACCGCGGATCATGACGAGCAACGAGAAGTCGTCATCACCCAGCCGGGCGGAGATGTATTGCCGGGGCACTGGAGGGAACAGCAACCATGACTGGGTGTCGTTTCCAATTTCACGGATGAGGATGTCTCCCTTGTCTTCCGGGACCGCGGGCTTATCCCTGAAGATCATCTCAACTTGGCACTCCAGCCGCTGCCCGCTTGAATGGTTCAAATCAAGGGAGAAGACGTCCAGCGCAGCGACTTGGCGTGTTCGGTTCATTACGATGCCACCGAGCGACAGCAAATTCCGAAGATCCCGGCAACGACGCGTGTCGGTGTTATTCGCGTCTTCATCCATCATGCGCGCGTTTTCTTCCCGGTGGCGTCGGCGAGTCTTTTCTTGGAGTGCCACAAAGATCGACAGAAGGTGCTCCGTCTCTTGAGTTCCAGTCACCGCGACAGCAGCCTTCACCCTAAATGTTAGCGCAAGCCGATGGGGAGAGCATGAGGCATGGACTCACCTTGAGAAACTTGACCATCCACTTGACCCTGATCAAAGGCCGCTTCAGAAGATATGCAACATCCACTCGCTCGCCATTCTCCCCGACGATGTCGCCGTCCTCATTCAGAGGAAGGGCATTCAGTAGTGAGTCGTCGTCATCAAACCGGCCAGCCCGCGGCGCAAGGTTGATGATCAGTCCCTGGAAGCCGAGTCGCCAGACGTCCAAGTACTTATCATAAGCTGGCGAAACCTCCTCCAACCAGAACAGCAGCTCAGAAATATCCGAGAGGGGTACCCGCCGGTGGAAGTCTCTCAATTTTTCCAGCGACATGCCCATGTTGACCACCGACTTGGCCGGGGCGTCCGTTTTTGACCCGTCGCCCTCCATGGCATCCCTCAATAGCACCGGAACGACACCATCGACCAGTGCCTTCAGCTCCCTCGCGTAGAAATGCTCGTCGTCAGCAAATTCATCCAGCAGCTCATCCACGCGACTCTTATTTGCTTTGCTGGGCCTGCGGTGAAGACTCCGCGAGGACTTGATGCTCTTGGACCGGTGCGGGGCAACCAGTTGGCCGGTATCCGGCAGGGAGAGCACGGAGACGAGGTCCGAGTGTTTGGTGAGGCGGCGCTTGAGACCTGGTTTCTGGCTCTTCTGTCGCGTGATGTCGGTAGATTTCGTGAAGGCTGTCGTCTGCGTGACGGTTGTCTGCGAGATCTCGGAGAGCGTCTCGGAACCGACCGTGCTGCCGGATTCTTCTGATACAATTGTCGACAGCTCATGGACGCCGTTGGTCGGCGGTTTCCGCCGCAGAGGGCCTTGGCTAGAGAGGTCGGAAGACAATGTAGAGTCGTATGTGGATGAGTAGTATGATGAGTAGTCGGAGATAGGAGGTCCTCTGCTTGGGTCCGCGGAGCGGTGTCGTTCATCGATGGACTCCCAGTCCTCGTCTTCGTAATCAGTCTCCTTGTCATCGTCGGTCTCGCAGCTGGGGTATACCGTGGGTGGGAGCTTGTGTCCACCAGACTCTCCTCGGAACGCCTCCTTCAGCAGCTCCCGGAACGGCCTTCTGCCACCGGACTTTTCTGGGGACGCAGCGACCCTAGTTGCTCGCCTCCTTTTCAGCCCAGCCGATGAAGGGGCGGGGGTCTTCTTTTTTGTGGGGGTCGCATCGCTGTCCTCTCGTTGCGGCTCATCATCTCCGTGAGAGCCAGAGCTCGTCTCTGTGGCAGAGGCGACCACCTCCTTTGGCCGGATTTCAGGGGCTGGCTTCGGTGGTGGCCGCTTCTGGCTCTCGGGTGTTGCCCTTGCCGGCTCCGAGACCGGCTCCTTGCCCTCAACTGGAGATTTTCGCGCCGGCTCCTGTGTTGCTGATCCACTGGTGGCGGGCTCGACAAATGGATCTACAGTGCCGCTCAGCCACGATTCGATGCTCTGCGGTTTATTCGCCGCAACGGGACGCTGAGGTTCAGCCATCTCCTGAATGATGTCCTTAGCGCCCGTCACAACCTTCTTAAACACGTTCGGCACCGTTTTGAAGCTTGGATTCCGTTGAGCTTTCGGCCTCTTGGTGGTGCTATTTTGTGCGTCGGCTCCCAGCGGCAGCTCAAGCACACTGAAAGCCGAATACCCAAAGGGAATATCCGCTAGCGACTTGTTCCCCAAAACTGTCGGGGGTGCCACTTCCGAATCGTCATCGGACGCAGCTCGTGGAGGAATGTGGCGTGCTGTCTTGGACTCCGAATGTCGATCGTCCGGATGTTCCACCGTATGCACGATCGGGCTAGACTTGGGGCTTGGTCGCCGCCTCGATCGTCGGCGAGAGACCTTTCGTTTTGTGGGAGTCTCGACCTCGGTCTCTGGGTCCTCGATAACCTCAATCACGTCCTCTGGCGAAGGAGCCCGTTTTGTGCTTGGAATTCTGGCCTTGGTCTCGACGGATTTTGGTCTGGCGGATGCAAGACGTGCTGGAACGTCTTCTGGGCCAGGGCGAACTCGAATACCGTCATCCACCAAAGGACTCTCGATCGGGCGGACTCGAATCCCGTCATCACCTGACAGATTGGTCTCCATGGGCCGCACCCGGATTCCATCATCGAGCGGCTCCTTTTTTCGAACAGGCGTTACCCGAATGCCGTCGCCATCGGTATCGGGTTTCGGTTTCTTGGGCTTCGTGGGCTTGACTCGAATGCCGTCATCGGCAGGGGGTTTTGCGGTAGGTCGGATGCCCGGGTCAGATGCCACCATGCTCACGCTGTCTTCCTCGACGGTCACGGTGGCGCCAGACTTTCTGTGGTGATACTGTTTCACGCGGGGTGGCCGAGGTTCCGGGATTTCCACTCTCTCGGCCCAGTCTCTGATCTTGCTTTGCACCGTCGGATTTTTGGCCGTTTGCTGCAAGAAGTCCTTGGGTATCGGCATCGATTTCTCTTCAGGTTTCGGTTTCGGGGCGCCCTCCCGAGGCGGGCTCTTTCCCTTCCTGCGCTTCATCCAATTTTCGTCGCTGACGATCCTCTTCTTCGGGGCCAGTTTGACCACGGGTGGCCTGGGAGCGGGATTCGGTTTGGACGCGGCGGGCCTCTCCCTCTCCGTCTCTTCGCCGGCTCCGTCGTCCTGGTTCTCCTTGTCCTCCACCTCCTGCGCCTTGGCCCGTTTCTTCTTTTGTTTTTGGCGCAGCTTGACGCGCACGCGGTCCTCCTCGGTCACGCTCTCGGGAGCGATGTCGGCGGCAACCTCTGTCGGCTCGGTCGCCGCGTCGTCGGCGTGCGGCACGCCACCTCCCTGTTGCTTCATAGCCGCCCCGCTTGACTTCTGCCATGCTCTTACTCGGTCCGTCACCCCGCCGGGTTGCTGCACCCTCCGCACGGCGGCGGCGCGCATCTCCTGGCGCAACTCCTCCCGGACATGGGCGGCATCCGCGGCCATGCTCTTCCGGCGCTGCTTCATGGCTTCCCGCTGGGCTGTCACGCGTGCAGGTGACGGGCGGCCGAGGAAGAAGTCGCCCAGCAGGCTCGGCTCGGGCTTCTTCTTGTGGGATGAGGCATTGGCGGCGGCAGCGGGTGCGCTCTTGGGTGTCGCGGCGGCCTGGGCCGAAGCCCGCCTGTTTGCAGGTGTCGTCGCATTGCCTTGCTTGGTTGGCGAGGTGCGCCGTGGTGTCTCCGGAGCTGAGGGGGGCAGTTCGTCTTGCTTCGGCGGTGTCATGGTTCTAGAGCGCGAGGCGAAGGAGGACTCGGTTAGCAACCCGCATCCCTTGAGCCCAGCAATGGAGCAAGACTTGACATGACGTGAAGTCCGGGGCTTTTTTTGTTGATCGTCAAGATCCCAAGCGGAGTGCGCAGCTGCCAATCGGATGCTGCATGCATCGCAAAGAGGATGGGGGCTGACAGTTCGGGGGGGATAATCAACAAACAATAACCCGGGAAACGGCGCCAGCCAATGAACTCCACTCCCATTTACATACCTTACCAACTGGAAAGCCCGGGGGCTAACTTTAGCTCATCTCAGTGAGCCGCAGATCAGATCTGCCCGCTCCCCAGTGGCCAAAATTCAGCGAGGGAGAATGCGCCGGATTGAAGTCGATCATTGACCACGGTGCTGCTTTGGATTTGACAGGCCGAAGATGACGTGGACCGTACACGAGGAAAGAGAGCGGAAAGACTGCCAAAACCTGGAAACCTGGAAATGCGCAGACTGCTGTGTGCATACGAGACGGGCCGCTGCAGATAAAGCGCCGCTCCGGTGTCAGAGCAAGCAAGCAAGCATCCACAATCCACCAGTCCACAAGGCTGGTGCGGCCAGACAAAGCACAGGCCGAAAAGGCCGGAAAGCCGTCAATGAGCAGAGGCGCCACAGGGAGGATTTGTACCAACGCCAACCCAAAACCTGCGCCGCCTGCGCTTGTTGGGGAACAGCCGAGCGAACAGGTGAGACAGACACCGTGCCGCAGGTCACAGACCGAGCAAGCAAGCTCCTCCCCAAGGGTGGCCTCTCGGAATTTGGGTCTAAGGCAACGAGTAAACAAACGGGAAGGATGGCCCCACCAGATGGACTTGCATGACCCTCCGGGCCAATCAGCATCACGCGGGCCCCTCCATTGATTCAGCAGGCATGGTTGCAGGCAGGATGCCGCAGCGGGGACCATGCAGCCGACAACCAATGCGACATGCGTGTGGCCCGACTTGTCAGCTGGACCGTCGCCGGCAACCCTTATTGCCTCTGCAAGAACCTTCGTTAACGATATCGGGCTAGTCGCCGACTGACATGTGCGGCTGCAAAATGCTCCGTCTCGGCTTATGTACGGAGAAGGCCACCTGAGGGTTGCGCACCAGAGCAAGTTCGTGATCTCTCTCGATCGGATGATCCGGGCTTTCTCCACATGCGGGCGGACTGACATCACCGCCGGGCTTGGAGTGGGGACGAGACGGAGGTGCCGGAGGTGGAACCAAGGGGGCGGGACGAGACGGGCCCGATCACTCGGCCGGGGAGATAATCATGCAAGTTAGCCAAGGGGACCGGCGAACCCACAAGGGATCCGGCCCTGATCCTCATCCATAAGAACAACTACCTAACATTATTTAAGAAGATGACCGGAATCAATTTGGTGCAGATAACCACCCAGCCGAATGCCAAAAAGAAGACAACAAAATACTCAAAAACAGAAAGAATAACAGAAAGAAGAACAGTATCAACTCAACGCCGTGACAATATGCAACCCCACCCAAATGCATGCATCCCGTCCCTCTAATACGCAGCAGCCCCACCATCTCCCATGGCAGGCAACACAAACCGAACCTTCTTCTTTGGCTTTGCAGCCGGGATATCTACCGCTCCCAACGCACTCCCCTGGGTATCCATCTCACTGCTCACCACCATCCCCAGCTCCTCCTCCACCTCCTCCTCAATCGACCACACATCCGGGCTGGGCTCCCGCCACGCGTGCGGGGAGAGGCGCGCCCGGGACCGTCTCGTCCGCGAGCCGGCCGGCGCTGCGACGGGCTGGGGACCTGAGCGGGAGACCGCGCGGCCCCTGGTGGAGGCTCGCGGGGAGCCGTACGGCGACGCCGGCGGGAGCAGCAGGTTATCTGCGCTGCTGCTGCTGTCCATATCATGTTTGGCGTTGCCCCTGAACTTGCCCTTGAGCCGGCGGGGCAGGCTCAGGGGGTGCGCGCGGACCGGCGGCCAGGAGTGGTCCATGTAATCGTACTGCTCGTGCTCGTCTGGCGTCGCCGACAGGTCGTAGTCCAGGTCGGGAGTCGCGGGCGACCTCGGCGGGGTCAGCGACTGGGGAGGCGGCGGCCGGCCGAGGCCTCCGAGGCTGGACGGGCTGATGCTCCGGACGATCTGCGGCGGGTGCTTGGCGTCCTCGATTCCGGCGTCGAACTCCATGTCGAAGTCCATGGCGTCGTCGGCAGAGTAAGAGGAGGGGATGGGGGTCAGGAAGTACATGAAAGGGTCTTCGTCCATCCTGGCGAGGTCGAGGGCCTCGATTTCGGCGTCGTCCCGCTCGACGCTGGGTTGCAGGAACATCTGGGCGGGCAACCACGAGTCCCGCAGCGGGGGTTGCGAAGAAGACTTGGACGCAGGCATCGGATATGTCTCAGCCGTGCGGATCAAAGATAGGTGGTGGAAGTGTAATCGGCCAGGTCGGCACCGAGGATGGGGCCGCCCGGAGAAGACGACACACCGGAGAAAAAAACCCGACGGTCGCCGGCCTTGCCGGCTCAGAAATATCCTTTCAGAAGCGAGTGTTGGACGAGGATATCATTCCCGTGGTCTCTCAGTGCTGATGCGGTGCAACTCGACGAGACAGCAAGGGGGGAGAGAACGAGGACGGGCGGCCAGCTGAGGACGGGCACGCCGAGCGCATTTGTATTGCGTTCGGTCAGTAGCTCCGCCCATGTCGGCGCTGCTGCGAGGCTCCCACCCCTCAGTTTCGAAGGATGGCTGGCGCCTGTCACTATTTCGGCCAAGTCACCGGTCAAGCAAGGTGACAAGTCTCATTTTTTGCGGGGCGTTACAGGGCGTTCGGCGCCCTCCCCCAACTTGCCGATTTCTGAGGGTGTGGACCAGGAGTGATGTGACCCCCCCGCGTCCAGACACTTCCAAGGACAGGAATGAAAAAGGGCATCACGGGCAGCTAGAGGGGGGGGGATGTGTCTGAAAAGGGCCAGAAAGGCATGAGTAATACCACGAATAAACCGGGAACCGCGGGTCTCGATTACGAGTCTCACGGAATTCCAAGTCGAGCATGGCGCATGACAAGACCTCTGACCAGGCTGAGCTGAGACCAGACGGGAGGGGAAGCCACCGACTCGGGCATCTGACAGCCCACCGCCCCGATGAGGAATGAAAGGGCCCCTGCCGAAGCAGCCGGAATCTTCTCGGGGTCTTGTCGAGGCGGACACAGAGAGACACGAGCAAGGTCAGGTTGGTCGTCGCTTGGTGATCTCCAAAACCGCCGCGCAGTCATTCGCCCAGGAGAGCGAGAGCTCATGGCGTACCTGCATGCCTTGTGCGTCCACCAAATGAACCGAAGGCAGATGACCAGGGCTGCATTGATTCACATCGCATACCCGGCCGGAGAGCCCTGGCGAGTCGGGGCGCTTCCACCGCTTTCGAGCTCGATGCAGGGCGGCTGCGCAAGCCAAGGCAGCCGCAAGATCCCCGACCGCTGCCTGCACAGCACACAGCAGGCTCCCCATTCAAGCCCTATCGACAGACTCGAAGATGCGTACACAGTACACGTGTAGCTCTGCAATCCGCTCATTTCTTTTGTGATGGTTGCAAAAGGCGGAAAGGCCAAAGCAGAAACCTTGGTTGTCCGTCGTTTCCGTGGGAGTTTGGTGATCAGATGAGACCCGGGGAGCTGGGAAAGAGGAGGAGCACTTTGGAGGGACAGTCACCCGACCCACAATGACGTAGGTGGTTGCAGGGAAGGGACCACGAAGATAAGAAACCCCGAATGAGGAAGAAAAAGCAACGACACAAGCAGAGCAAGAACAGATTTGGTGCCCAACTGCAGCAAGACTAGTATTCTGTACAATCATGAAAGTGCTACTCCGTAGAGGCTCGAACTGATCGTTACGGCACAATTCTCGGTGCCAAACAAAAAACAGTTCCAATCTTGACCAGGGCGCAACGGCGCGAGACGGCGTATTGTGTTCAAGCGGTGATCGCGATTGGCCTGCCGAACGCCGAGAATCGAACAGACGCGAGTTGCAAGAATTGGGGCCTTGATACCCGGGTAGCTGGCGTCGCCCGGGAAGAGCCGGGCTCTCCTCACCTTCGTTGACTGTGCTGCTATATTTCCCCTTCAGCATAGAATCATGGATCTGCGCCGGGGTCAGCAGATAGCTGAGGCTTGAAAAACTGCTTTGTTGTCTGTCTCTCAGTTTCTCTAAATTGCCCTCTCTCTAGATTGGCCCCCCGAAAGGAGCACCGGATCGTGTCCACCCTGCAAGGCGATTCCGAAATCCGAAAGCCATCTCCATGAGGGTCGCGCCCACAATGACAGCAGATATCGCATCCTTTCACACTCTCATGCCACCAATACGGGACAGGAGAACTGCGGACCATACTCTCGGGCTAGACCCCCCATCCCCATCGCGGCTTTTTCTGAGTCAGAGGACGAGGATGACGCGATGCGTAACGACTTTGGATGCCTGCCAGGGAGTACCTACTTAGTAAGCTATTTATCCTAGGTGCTAGGCACCAGTTGCTCGTACTCTAAGTGGGAATCCGAGGCCGAGGTGCCTTACCTGAGCTAGATACCTTACTCTGACTATTGAGCACCGACGCAACGCAACACATTTGCTTCACGCAAATCGAGCTCATATCTGAATAAAACCATAAACAACCGCGTTTGCACCGGTACACAACTCGGTCAACACCGGATAAAGTCAAGCTAAGAGGGAGCCTGCAACGAACTCATGAGTAAGAGGTATATAAAGCTATCTCGTTGTTCTCGTACTCTCAGGAGTAGTCCATGCTCCGAGATTAAAGTAGACAATGAAAAAGAATAAAAGAAGCAAATGAGAAGAGACACGCCGGCCAGCCTACTGGCCGGTTGAGTAGCGTTGGTCGGGAGCTCATGTCCGCAATCACTGGAAAAGCTACTATTATGTAGTGGGAGCTCCTACAGTCTTAGTTCAAGGCGGGACTGAAGTCAGTCTTGACAGCCGGCGTTCTGTCACCGAGGACAAGTGCCAGCAATGCATCACCAAGTCAAAATCTCGACTGAATCGTAATGATCTAGGCTTCAACTTACCCCTTTGCCTAACTCTTGCTTCTCTCTACCTCCAGACTCAGCTATCTCCAACCCTATTCTACCCTTTCTATCTTGAAGCTAGAATCATAGGCAAAGGAATCGTTTATCCGGCGCCCTACTATCTCAAACTCGCCCGTTAGGTACCCTGACTAGACTGCTCATCTGCACTGATAGGTACCTTAAGCATCGGGATGAAATCCTCGACTCGGCCAACCCTCGGCAAATCATTCATTCTTCGAGCAAAAGTATTTCCTGTTACTTTACATCATCTTCGAGGGCATCTCCAAAGAACTCCCATCATCAATATATGTGACCAGGACCTGGCCGTCAGCCAGCTCCTGTTGCGGGCTCTCCCATTTGTCTGCCTGTCTGGTCGCCGGTTGCCGCCACCGCCAACATCTTTCATGGGAAAACGCCGGCCACGAATGATTCAAACTGGTTTCGTGAGCAAGGTTGCTGCCTGCATACGATGAATGGCACATTCGCCTTCTCAGCTGGCCCGTTTAGCAGTATGTCTGTATCAAACTGTGAGTTATCAGTACGACTACTGCGAGCAGAATTTGGCAGGGAAATTCAACATCAAGAGAGTAGGAAACCCACCTGATATATCTAGTTTCTACTCGTGTTTACATTCTAACTACCTATATCACATAGGTTTACTAAAGCTCTTTCCCCTACGTTTTCCTCCAGAGTGTTGTGACTCTCTCTTACTCCTTTTTCCCCTCCTCCTTCTCCTCGTTTTCTTTCCTCGTTTTCTTTACTCTTTTCTCTTTCCTTTTCCCTATTCTATTTGCCTTCCTCCTTTTCCCTTTCTCTTTCTCTTCTCTTCTCTCTTTCTATTTCCTTTGTATTTCGTCCGTGAATTTATCAAGAGCACTAATTAGGACGTCTTCCAGCGTGTATCAACTTCCTGATGAGCATGACAAAGGAGCAGATGCCCGAGGAGCTTTATCATCTATCTGCTCCGGCGTCCTAGAAAAAAACTTGGACACCTCGGCTCCATCCAAAGCCTTCACATGATTTACGTGTAAACTAATTACCGCCAGGTCACATTCTGGAGCAACCTTGAAGGAAGACGGCCGACGCCACCCGCTCGTAGTGCTACGACTTAAGTCGAGTTGTGCAATACCACCATCGACGCATTTGGTCGCTCGGGGACACGAGAAGTGCAGGCTCTTCGAAACCATCAAGGGTATCTCGAAACTGTCCTGGCCACCAAGGTTCCTGCTGGCCTGGCAAGAAGCCAATGCCGTTCGTGTTAGCACAAGGATGCCGCCATGTCCGGTCGCCAAAACGAAACCGCCGAAAGATCGAGTTTCGTGCGGAATATTCTGGACGTTCTTCTCATTTCATGGGATCCCTGCAGATGTTTCCTGCAGCACAATGCCTTGGATGCGGAGTTTCGACACCAGTCCATCTCGGGCTTAGTCGGGCTTCCCAGTCCGGCTCTCCGCTCTCTCGGTTTGAGTCACTCGGCCCTGGTTGCAGGCTTGCAGTCGCAGCAGCAACTTGTCCACAGCCACTCGATCGTCCTGCGCGAGCATGAGGTGCAGCTCTTCCTGCACCTGCCACGACAGCCGGCCTATCCAATCTTGAGGCTGCTGTGCAACTCTCCGACGATTGGGTGTCAGGCGTGGACCCAGAACGGGGCAAGACCAATGGCGGGTCCAGCCGTGACATCGAGATGGGGCCGCGTGTTGTTTTTTCCATTCGCAAGCTTGGAGACGTGGCCGCCTCAGAGCAGATCGAAAACGATGACGCAGAGCGAAACCCGCCGCTCCAGCATATTGCCGTGACACGGACGCCGGATAACGCGAGCGGCGTTCCGGGGCACGCTCCTCGGCGCGCCTCGTCGGCCCCTCCGTCTCGGCCTCACCGGGGCACACCGGAACCCAGATTCTGCCCACACCGACGCGGCCGCGATGCCAATGGCCGAGCTCGCAGACCGCAGAGACGCATGCGCTGAGCAGCACGCTGCAACGGTGGCGGGCGGCTGGCTGCGGTGCCTGAAGTAACGTCAAGCAGCCGGACTTCTCAATCCAAATGTTGTTGAGCAACGCCGGGGTTTGGCGGGCTGGGTGACTGCTCCTGTCTTTGTGCATTGCCGACGGAGATGGGCGGCTCTTCGAGCAGCCACTCAGGGGCGCGATCAGCTGGTCGGCGGAATAACCTGTGAATGGCTCGGCTTAGACCGGGGCGCAGCAAGACGGGCTCCGGCAGCAAGACGCCTCGGGGAGGAGGTGGACGATAATAACAATGTTAACGATCCGGCGGTCCAGTGGTCAAGCAGCAGCTGGCGGCTGGCAAACTCCAGAGGATCGTCGCACCATTGGCCCATGAACTTCACTGGCGTCGAAATGGTGTGCTTGCATGATGCTTACCAGCCGTTGCCGGAGAGCAATGGGCCCGGGTGCGTCTTCTCATTCGCAAGGCATCGTTCGACAACTGATGGTTCGCGGCTTGACTTGTTGCCTCTTCTCGATCCTTCGCTGCAGTCCCACTCCTCCACCACCAGCTCGATGGATGACGAGAATCCCGGGAAAACCCCAAGCGGCCGCCATCGCTCAACGGTCGCCTGTAAGCGGCTGGTTTTGAGGACAGATTCCCCTGTTGACGTCGTGCCCTGCCGATTGATCATTGATACCTAAGAGCATGGTCGGGCATTAATGTTGACGTGAAGGCTGTGGAGCGAAGGGGAACGAGGGGTCGTTAAGTCAGCGGTCCTCTTTCAAGTAGAGAGCCCACCCCCCAATCCGGGCCCAGCTTCGTCGTGCCGTGCCACTTCTGCCGCCCTGCAAGCTGTCGCAGACGGACCCCGTTCAGGCCAGTGGGGTCCACCAGAATCCCCACCGGTTGAGGCCTTACGCAGCGTGTCAACCACACGGCTCGTCCCAAGTCGCTGGGCGTGCAAGCGACCGTGCAAGGGACTTGGGTTGCTGACCCTGAGTCGCCACAGGGCAGAGATGCCCATCTGTGCAGTGCGGATCTGGCAGCAACAGTCTGGCATCGCTCTGGCAGCACCTTTCCTGTCTTGGCGGTCCAGGACTTCAGGCGTCGGCGTTTCCCTTCTGCGTAGCGTCGGGCTCTCCCTCTGCTCGTCCGCCTCGTGAGCAGAGTCGTCCCCGCAGGGCAGGTTGGCAGCTTGGGGCTCCCTGGCCGGCAGATCTCGAACGAGTCCTTGGATCGGTGCAAGGTTGCAGGGTTGATGCTGGAGTGATCCGCATTCCAGAGCGCTGTTTCGGCTTCGATCCCCCCACGATTTGGGAAAAGCGCAGCTCGGAGACGGAACCCAGGCAGCCAGGCTGAGCCAGGTCGCCCTGGTCGCCCGGGACGCCCAGGTCACACAGCTCCCACAGCTCACACACCATCCAGCCCGGGAGAGCAAAAAAACGCCATCGTCCTGCATCATCCTGCGCCAGGCGCTGCATGCATCGCAGCAGCAAGCAGTCGACCGCGCAGTCAACATCATCGCCCGCGTCCTGGACCGGTGATTCGGTGCGAACCAAGTGGGTGGTGAGACTGCAGCGCCTGGATGCAGCTGGAAGACGACGGCGAGTGGTGTCAGCTCATCACCCGGCCGGTTCCCGTCTGCCAGGCGGCGGCAGGCATGTTTGCTGTGTGCTCTGTCCAGAGCAATTTAGTGATTGTTTTCGTCGACTTATTAACTACTCCGTCGCGGTTCGAGGAGTCTCCCGTTGTTCCTCCGGGATTTCTTGCTGCCCCTCTTCCCTGCGAGGGCGACTGCCTGCCTTCCCCTCCGACGGTCCTGCTTCTCTCTGCCTAGCCTGCTGTCCCGTGTCGCTCGGCCTGCCTGCCGTTGTCACCACCCCAGCGCATTTCCGTTCCCCAGGAGGACGCCTTGCTCCAGGCGAACCAAGCAAAAGCCTCCCCCCCTGCTGCTGTGGCTGCTGTCCCGTCCCCCCTCCACTCAGAGCACATTGCTCGCACCCCCCCCGCAGTGGAATAAAACTCGTCACCGTCCCATTCCTCCACCTTTTTTTGTCCCCTGGAGCCTGACACTTCATCCCAATTATTTCCGCCCTGGCATCCGCTGTCCATCCCAACATCCCAACCCACCCACCCGCTATTCCACCCACAACCTATGTTGACGTCCCTGACCACGATACTACCAGCACCGGCTGCTGTCTTCTGACGATTCGCACCTTTTTACGATCACGACCACATTGTCACGACTGCGAGAGCGACGAGTGCATTTATTTGACCGCTTTGTCATCGGAACACCGCCCGACGGCTGCGCCTGCCCGACACTGGCCGCCGCCGCCAACCCGAGGCATCGTTGCCTCCTCTGCCACGGCCTGCTGGCCCGACCCCGAGTAGCAACAATACCATTCTTGCGGGCGTAGGCTCGGACCGCCATGTCGTCGAGGCGAGAAAAGCCCATAGTTGCGTCTGTCGAGGACGCCGACGAGTGTGGAAACATCATCGAGGGAACGGATCGCTACGCTTCCTCGGTGGCTCCAAGCAGTCCGGCCAAGGAACAGCCCAACACCGGCCGCGCAAGGAGAGACAAGGCCAGGAGAAACTCGTCGTCGCCAATCACCACCAGCATCCTCACCGACTCCGACTCGACAGTACACCCGCGGAGAGACGCACTCAAGAAGTCGAGCAGAGACCGAGACAAGTCGGTTTCCAGCAAGAAAGCCCTCATGACTGCCTCCTCCCGGCCGCCAGCCAAGGGTGCGAAGCCGGCGTCGAGCCTCCCCAAGAGAGACGAGGCTTCGTACTATGGCATCGACCCGACCGTCACCCCCGCCATCTCCCGGCCCCGCGCCCAGACCGCGAGACCGGCCAGCTATTATGCCCCTTCAAGGCCACCGCCGGCGAACGCCCGTTTCTATGCGAGCCAAACGCCTGGCCCCTCAATGCCCTCCTCATTCCCTCCTCCTCCTCCTCCGTGGATGGGACCAGGGCCGGGGCCCATGTCTGGGCCCATGCCGCCACCGTTCGGCACCTCGCCTTCCCCGGCGCCGTTAGTCATGCAAGGGCATCCCCCGCCTCCTGGATCCGATTACTTCAGCCGTCCGCTCGAATCTCGCTTTGGGAATATGCGGCCACAGTCCGCCATGGGCTATCGGCCGCCACCCCGTGCGATTGAGTACGACGACTACGAAGAGCCGGTCGAGAAGTCGCTGGCCCGGCGCCCTTCGACGACCCGGAAAGTCTCCAAGAACGACGACGACAGGAAGTCGATGCCTCCTCCCCCACGGCGGCCCGCCTCTGCCCGCCCCACCGCACTCGCATTCCGGCCCCCGCCACAGGCACCAGCCAGACGCAAGATGGATTTTGACGAGTATGACCACGATGCCGAACTCTTCCGCGACCTCTCACCGCTTGCGCCGCTCGCACCCGGAAGCTTCGAGTACACCAGCCCGATCCCTTTCCGGCCACGAGATTCCGGCTTTGGCGCCGGCATCGGGTACGATGTCGCCGATTACCACACCGAAGTCGCCGGGAAAGGCCGCCGCAACTCGTACTACGGCGGCAACTCTGGCTCGTCCGGGAGCGCTTATGAGGATAAGATGCGGAGCGCCACCCTTTATCAGGACGGTGTCACTGGCGGCCCGCAGATGCCCTTGACGGCCGATGCCCTCCGGAAGGCCGGCCGAAGCGGTGCGAGCAGTCGGTCTACGAGGAGCTCGGGGAGCCACGACGAGAGCGACTACAGGCAGTCGGCGACAACTCGGACCACGAGATCGACGATGCCCAATGACGAGGATGTCACGATTCGGGTCAAGGGAGGCACCGTTTTCAAGTTTGGCGGCGCCGAGATGCAGTGCCAGGACGGAGCCGAGATCAACATCAGCTCGCGCGGCAACGGCCAACCCGAGATCCGGGCCATCGGCAGCGACCGGTCGAGCTACATCGACCAGGACGACCGTCGGACCCGGGTCGACATCCCCCAGTCTCGAGCACGCGCCACGTCGCGAGCCAAGTCCCGCCCGCGGTCGTACTCGCGTCCCTTCACCGCTCCCACGAGGGTGGACGCTCCCACAAGATTCGACCCCGGCCCGCGGTACGACCGATACGATGTTTCCCCGGATTACGACCCGTTCAGCCCGTACCCCGCGATTGCGCCTCCCTACCCCGAGTACCCTTCGTCGTACTCGTCGCGACATGGCGACGGGTACTTTGGCCCGCCAGTGTAACGAGCACATGAACGGCATTGACGGCATGGACGGATTTAGCCCCGGCTGTCCATGGCTGACGACACCCGATGAAACCTGATGATGATGGGCGCCAAAGGACCCGCCGACACCGAGGTGTCGAGGGATGATGATAATGACGTTGTTTAATGTTCTCTTGTGTGCATAACGGCCGGCATTTCTTTGCTTCTTTATCTTCTGCTTTTCTTTCTTCTTTTTTTTTTGTTTTTTTGGCTATGTCTGATCGGCTCTAACGAAGCGAGCGTTGGCTTTTTGGCTTTTGCGTCTTCCTTTCTACTGCTTGTTAAGCACCCGTTTTTGTATTGGCGATGACTTGTCTCTTATACCACGCTGTTGCATTCTGTTCTTTCTTTCTTCCTTCCTTTTCTTCCTTTTCTTCTTTCAGGATAGGATGGCAGGCTCCTTTTTTGTATCCTATTATGGTGCTAAATCACCGGCGGCTTGCTCTTCTTTTCTGTGTCTGCCTTTTGAGATTGCCGAGAACAAAAGCGGTCGGTTTTATACCCCGAATCTTGTGGCATGGGAAAACGCAGCTTCGCATTTAATATCCACGCCACTTCATGTTGTGCTGGAGGGTTCCGGGATTGGGGATATGTATGAGGGTCGATTCTTCTTGGCTGGAGCACCTTTCCTCCTCTTTTTTGGGCATTTTAGTTCCACGTTATCCACTTAAGAGATTGGCATCACAACCCTTCGCAACAACTTCTTCTGGCTTACACAGGCACTTTGGCTGTGCCATGCTGTGTCCTGGCTTTGCACCGATACCCTGTGGTTGAGGTGGCACTGTTTGGGCACTGCGGTCTTTGGACGGGATGGAGCCAGGGGGCGATGCCATGGTCCCAGGAGGGGCGAGATCTGTTTCCGACATGGATTAATCTTCTCACCATGGATTGGGACTGTGGTGGGACATCCGCCTGTCGATGCGCAGGTTTGATCCTTCGGCGCCGTTAAGTCTAGGAGATGTTAAAAATGACAAATTTTTTGATACTGCCTCTTGCTGTCTATTGCCGACACACCACACCTCCATGCCAGCCTGCAACTGTGTGACTTTTATGCGGCACATGGGGGGATAACACCAGCACCGCACCAAGCGACCAGTCGACAGTTGGAGGAGCGCTAAACTCGCAGCATGGGCGCTTGGTGACACAAGCCTGAGACGCAATATCGATGACCTTTGGAGGAGGTTAAACAGGATGGAGAATGAGCGAAAGGAGAGCTACCGCACTCCAGCGACCTCTTATTAGCACCAGAATCTGAACCGCAATTCCTTCCACGCATGTTCTCTCCGCACACACATCATGCACACACGCAAGTCAAAAAAAGAATTATCCCTTGACAAGGTGTGGGGACTGGATTATGTGGCATGATGAGATGCCAGTCAGAGGCTGCTGAGGGAATTGAGGTCTACAGGGCCAAAGTGGTATTGAGGCCGCGATGACGGACAAGCGAGAGGCTCCAGTGAGGAGAGAAAACCACGTGTACCGCACCCAGTTGAGCCCTGGCGGCGGGGTACTGCACTGCAGCATCACAGGGTGAAGTGGCGATCCAGTTGGCACATTCTAGCATGTTCGGGTTTCTCTCTGCCCCGTCCCCGCTGGCTGCAAGCAACAGGAATGGCCGGGAAGTGGGAGAGCGGTCCTCTTCCTGTCTCCTCTTCCTTCTTCCCCTCCTCTTCCCTCAATCTCCGTTGCTTTTGCTGCTGCGCATTGGTTTCCGAATGGGGTGGCCGTAGTGACGGTGCTTTGGGACTTTTGTTATGTGGCGTTCATTAGCTTTGCAATGCGATATCCGGCTTTGCGGGTGTTTCTGGAAGCTTGGTGTGTCACAGCTTGGTAGTCGGGGTAACTAGGTCGTTTCTGGTGTTTCTGGTGGGCAATTAATTTGTGACGTGCCGGACACGGCAGCGAGGATCCCCAGACACTTGCCGGCGGTCTGGAGCAGGAAGATAAGGGAGGACAGAACAAATAAATGGAAAAAGAAAGAAAAAAAAAAGACTCGAGGAGAATTCAAATTGACGGCTTGGGAATATGCATCTGGTCATGAGATCACAAGGATATTATGTCGCTGGGCTCGGAAGCACTGGAGGGGACGGAGGGAGTTCGGTGATCAATTCAACGCCGTGGGCGAGCATTGACTCGAGGATCAATTGGGGTGCGTGAGGAGGATCGGAAACGATCCGGTGTGGAGCGAATCAGCCCGCCGAGAGATCGGAGATAGTGGGGCCGGGTTTGGGTCGCACTGATTGGACGATCATGACTGCTGCGTGGTTGCTGGGCCATCCGTGGGTTTGTTTACCGACGTCATGTGCAGGACAGAACAGGCAAGTGGGCTGCGACAGGAGCGCGGAGAGGACCCCTGTTTTGGCGATTCACAAGGCTGAGCCGAGATTTGGGCGGTTGCCTGGCGATCGAGGTTGGATTTTGGACTCCTTCCTGGTCCTCACGCCCTGAACCCTGGTCCCAACCTCCTCGTTTCTGGGTTAACCAGCACACCCACAACAAACCGTCTGCTGCGCCCGGCTATCACCTTCCATCCAATCTGCCAATTCGACATTGCCAGTGGAATTTACTTCTGAGGGGGGCATTTTGTGCTCACTCACCAACATTTGATTTCGTCCCTCAGCGGCCAGAGTTGTCGATATTCCCCAGCCCAACTGCTGTATCGAAACCTTCTATTTTGCTCGGCCGGTTGGCCAGCCTGAACCAGCCAGGTGTACAGGACACCTAAACTTCACAACACCACACCACCATCATGGCGCCTGCCATTGCCAACAACCTCATCGGCGGGTCGGACGTCGTCTCGCTTGGGCCGCTCGCGGCGCGCTCCGTTCTCCTGGCCCGGGATACATCGAATCAGCAGACTCACGATCCAGCAAATGGCACTCTTCGCCCTCAAGACATTAACAACCCTGCCATTTTTGCCGTCTTCGGTCTCCTTGGTGTTGCCTTCGTCGTCGTCGGCATCTGGTTCTTTTTCTGGGCCAAGAACGGCGGGTTCTACTTCAAGAAGACCGACTGGGAAGACTACAAGTCGACCGTGCTCCGACGCAAGGTTGGCCCTAACGGCACCATCTACTCTGGTGTAACTGCCAGCACCGTCTTGGGTGGTGGTAGCGTCTACAAGGATGTGGATGACAGCACAACCACCACCGGAGATGACCTGACGACGGTGGTCAGCGCCACGACGGGCATCACGGGCATCACTGGCGGCGTTTCCGACTTCTCCGGCCGCGAAAAGCGCCGCAGAAAGCGAGAGCAAAAGGACCGTGAAAAGGAGCGCCGCCGCGAAGAGAAGAGGAACGAGAAGGAGGAGCGCAAGAAGAACAAATCCAGCCGCAAGGTCGACGGCGAAGGCGTCATCGTCGACGAGGACGCCGAGGCCGACGCCCAGCAACACCTGCGCGACTACCGCCACGAGAAGTCGGCGCGCGTGGGCGGCATCAACCGCGAGGCTGACGGATCCACCTGGGACGGTTCAACAAACCCGAGTTGGTCGACCGCGAGCCCAAGCCACGCCGCCGAATCCACCGTCGACTCGGGCAGCACCGTCACGTCCGAGCTCCTCCAGAACCGCGAGCGCACCCCGACCAGCACCCCCACCAAGAAGGACGCCAACGAGCGCGCCGGCCGCATCCGCAAGGTCTACTCGACGGCCGACAAGAACGCGGCGCGCGAGAACGAGCGCATCCGCGCCGAGGCGCGCCGGCTGCAAGAGAAGGGCCGCGCCGCCGCGGCCTCGGCCTCGGCCTCGTCCAACGTCCGCCGCGACTTCAGCTTCACCCGCGGCGCCGACGAGACGATGGCGCTGCGGCGCATCGACGAGGCGCCCGCCGGCAACGAGAGCGTCGTCAGCGGGTCGTCGTACGCAACGGAGAGCACCAACGACCGTGCCGAGAGGGAGAAGCGCGCGCGCTCGCGCTCGCGGCCCCGGGCGGCGCCGCAGAGCGAGGCGTCGTCGAGGGTGCCGGGCAGCTGGGTCGAGAGCGAGGTCGGCTCGGCGAGCGACGCCGGGACCAAGGTGTACACGCACTCGCACCACATCCCGACGGGCGGCGGCAGCTCGGTGACGGGCACGTCGGTCAGCGACTTTGCGTATGCGGAGGAGAAGAGGAAGAAGAGGGGTGGTGCTGGCGCGAGGAGGGCCCGGGAGTGAGTGAACTGGCTGGTGATGTGTGGGATGTTGGAGATGGGTGGTTTACGACGATGGAATATGACATGTCATGGAAGCAAGCAAGCAAGCAAGCGGCGGGATCATGAGCAGGCGTTAGTGGCAATACTGTGTATGGCCTCGGTGGTCGGGTGGGGTCGTGTCGGGTTTACGGTCTTGATGTAGAGTACGATGGAGCCACATGTTCGGTGTCTTTTGTTGGTTTAGGACTTTTAGTAACTATGAATTGCAACAACACATCTACTTACTGCCTGTGTATCTACTTACTGCCCGTGCGTGCTTGTCGGTCAGTCTTTCTTTGACTTCGTTTCTTGGCCTTGCGGCTGTCCGAGGTCTCGTTGCGAGTTGGCCGAAACAGCAGATGCTCATGTTCCCGTATATCACTGGGGCCGTCGTTCCGGTGGTTTTGCTGAGGCCAGGCCCGCGTCGACTTGGATCCCTGGTGTAGATCGGTGGCCACCTCGGCCGGGTTGGCCGGCTAGCGAAACCGTCGACGTTACCGGCCGGCCCGGGACGCGCGGAGGCCCCGAAACGCTCGCAAGCCCAACGACATTGCAGTCCCCTTCCCACTCCTGGCAGCCCGTGGCCCCTCCGAGATCTCCATCTCTACCATACTTCCCGCTGCGGACGGATGATCCGTCGCATCATCTTTGGCAGGGGTCCTGGTTCAAGATTCGAAGAGAAGAAAAGAAGAGAAAAATAAGGAAAAAAAGAATCTTACGCGTATGATAAATTGTCGAGTAGAATCGTAAAGAGCAGACGCATCTGTCGTTTTTATCTTTTGCAGGCGACTTGTAGCTCTGGATTCTGCAGAGTGGTTGCTCTGGTGTCGAGATTGGATGTTGGGGTCATCCCGGTTTCAGACATCTGAAACGCTGCCGCAGGGCACAGGCGCTCCGCCGCCCTCAGACAGACATTCAATGCGAGCGGAAGCGCGCATTCCTCGTATGTATGTAACGCTGTCAGCATACGGTACTGTACCGTATGCGCAGCCAAGTGGCGTTCCAGGCCGGGTGCCCGCGCATAAGCTCGGGTATGTTGTGGCATGACGAACATGAAGAGGCTGAAATATTGTCACTCAGGTCAAAAAAGAAAACAAGATCAATCTTGCCCCAGCGAATCAGCCGAATAAGCGTGGCATGGCGTGGCGATGCTGAGTTCGAGGTCTGCAAAGGCCCGGCCTGTTTCCGAGGTGGTATTGTTACGGTGTTTTTGGTGGTATTTTACACAGCTCCCAGGCCTGTTGGCTGGCTGGCTGGCTGCCTTGGGCCCTTCCCTTGTGGCTTGTGGCCCCGAGCGGCCGAGACTCTCAACTCAGTCAACCCTCACGTAATGCCGCCGTTCCTGGACCGCTGATAGCGCACTCGCCTTGCCCTCCGCAACCCAACCCAGCTCTCCTCCTCCCCTCCCTCGAATACGATCCCGCGTCCATTTTCCTTTTTCCATTTGCACGCTGCCATTCTTCATTTCCTTTTATTTCATTTTTCGTACTCGTCTGTCCTGCGCATCGGGACGAGCCTTTCCCTGCGGTTGCTGCTGCTCTGCCTCGGGCTGTTGCGCTGCTGCGTGGGTGCTTTCGTCATTGGTCATTCTTGGCCCTGCTTGCTGCTGCTCCTGCAGCGCTGCTCCCCGCCTCCCGCCTCTCGCCTCCCGCCAGGCCAGCGTGCGTGACACACCAACGACCTTCCGCCCACCTGACGTCCACAACATAACATCCTGGGACTCGCATCGTTCCACGACCGAGCAACGAACCGAACCACACGCGATCGCATCTTGACCTGCATTCGAAAGCAGCATCATACTCGCGACTGCTGCATCTCGCCGCTCGTGCCGTTTCGCGAATCCCGAAGCAGACGGCGGCGACGACCTCCACACCGATCCGCTGGAATCGCCTGACGACCGATAACCACGGCGACGATAAGCAACGAGCCGCGTTGACGGCGACACACGCCCGCGATAGGGTAGAAGGAGGGAAAACCGGGCTGGGCTCTGCCTGGCGGTCGTGCGAACGCTTGCTCGCAGTCCGGTGGCGGCCGCCACTCGACCGTCGATCCGACCGTCGTTCGACTCTTCGGATTGAAGAAGCGATTCCAGCATCTCCAGATTCGACTGTTTTGATACCCAATTCACAATGGCCAGCTACAGCCCGGGGCTGAATGGCGTCGTTATCGGCCTGCTGTCGTCCTTTGGGTCGGCCATTCTAATCCTCTGCGTCTTCCTGGCCTTCTATTTCTTCCGATACACAACGTCCGGGCGCATTTTCCTCGATCGGATCGGTCGGCCTGGCGAATACGATGACGAGCAGGCGTTTGCGCGCGAGGAGGCCGATGCCCTCGAGATAATGGATGATATGCAGAGGACCGAGTATCTAAGGGCCAAGGGTATGTTGATTTGTTTTCCCCCTCCAAGCTTCCCCGTGAGCGGGCGCTGACTGCTCCTGCACAGCCTTCATCGCCGCGAATCCTCCTGAGTCTGTCCAGACCGATATCTCCTTGTCACAGTACCTAGCCATCCAGGAGAAGGGTGTCTCGGCATGGGAGTTCGAGCCCGAGCTGGAAATCGCCAACTGCTTTGTCGAGGCCAGGACCGAGGTCGAGTTCTTTGATGCCGAGTGCACCGTCCTGAGCAACCTGCCCGTTCCAAAACAAAACGATGTTTATTACTGGGAGGCCAAAATCTACGATAAGCCCGAAAACACCTTGCTGAGCATAGGTATGGCCACGAAGCCGTATCCGTTGTTCAGGTTACCTGGTAAGCACCTCGCAATCACGCAAAACAAGCCTTGCAGCCCCGTACTTACCTGTCGTCAGGCTTCCACAAATTCTCGGTTGCATATCTTTCGAACGGCACCCGCCGCTATAACCAGCCCTTCAACGCGACCCCTTACGGCCCTCAAATTGTTCAAGGCGACGTTATTGGCGTCGGCTACCGACCACGGACGGGGACAATGTTCTTCACCCGGAATGGCAAGAGGTTGGAGGATGTGGTTCACGGCTTGAAGTCGCAGAACTTCTTCCCAGCCCTCGGCGCAAACGGGCCGTGTGTCATTCACGTCAACTTTGGTCAGGCTGGGTTCGTGTTCATCGAAGCCAACGTGAAGAAGTGGGGTCTGGCTCCCATGACCGGCTCGCTGGCGCCGCCGCCGCCGTACGGTGTCGAAACCGACACTGTCCTGCTTGCGACGGGAACGAAGGACGGGTTCACAAGTTCGTCAGTTCGCAGCCACCAGTACAGCCACTCGGCCCAGATCTACGGGCACGGCCGGAACGCCGGAGATTCCGGCCACTCCCGTTCACGATCGGGCAACTTCCGCATGCTCTCTCCCACGAGCCCAGGACCTCTCCGCAGCCCAACCGACATCTCCCTCGCCCACCTGGTACCTACCGAGGAGGGCGGAGAGCCCAGCGGTAGCGCCGCCTCGCTCGTCCACTACGACCACGCACACGACCACGCACACGACCACGCACACGACCACGCACATGACCACGCCCAACCCGCGACCGTCGGGCTCGGCCTGCACGACCACGACAGCCGCCCGCCCCCAGAATACACCAGCCCGGACCACTCAGACGCCGAAGACACGGATGGCAGCAGCACCAGGCGAAGCAGCTCCGACAGCGAGAACGCCCCGCTCATCCGTCTCACCCGTAGCCGCGGCACGTCTTCGGCGACCATCAGGGGAAACAACAATCGATCGGCCCCGCCCCAGCAGGCGCGCGGCCCTCCGAGCCCACCGATCCCCACGTACCAGGACGCTATCCGCCAGGGGGCGGGGCGGGAGAGGAGCGGCAGTGCGAGGAGCGCGAGGGCTGCGAGATGATGGTCCCTGGCCTCATCCTGGCCTGGCGTAATATCTTCTTTTTCTTTTCTGTCTTTTCGCGAGCAAGCACATGGGATGGGTGGATGGGCGGATGGAAATATACCCCTGGGACAGGCTGTGTTTGTTGCCCCTGCCTACCGGAAGTTTGGCTGGTTTCGGTTGGTTCGTACTGGGGAGTGGAGATCGGGGTGGGTTGGTTCTATTTTTGGAAGGCGGGTGCGGTTTGAAAGGATTCAGTCGGGCGATCAATGCTGTATTTGCATGAAGCATTGCGAGAGTGGGAAAACGCTACCTTGCCCTCGTATACGGGCGTCTTTATTTCCTATGTTGTGGTTTGGTGGAAAGGGGTTGGGGAGGCGGCGGCGGCGGCGGTGCTTGTCTTTTACGTGCCCTAGAGATGGGATTTCCTTGACTGGGTTGGGTCAGCGTTGAATGGAGTTTTTATACACACACTGACACACACACCCACAACACACACACACACACACACACACACACACAACAGTTTCGTCGGTGGGGAGGGGTTTCTGAGTTTGGTAATATATCAGGTCAGCGGGAGAAGTGCTCCTGCATGTACCTCTCTCTACTACCCGAGGGATGTATTTAGTCGACTGGTGGTCGTCATCGCGAGAGGTCTGGGGCCGGTAGGAAAGGGGAAACCCTCCATCAATTCTTGTACTCCGCTCTGTGCCTACATTCATGCCTAAATCCTACAGAAAAGTTTCTTATTCCCTCTCTCCGCTCCTGAGTCAGCTCCCCGGCCGTGGGGGCCCTTTCAGGTGAGCCCTCTCCTTCTTTCCTCCTTATCCAAGAGGTCCAAGACAAACAAGCATATTCCACGGTGGCAAGGGGTGTCGGCCCGTCGGGTGAGGTTGGGGGCGGAACACCGGGGCTGAGGAAGAAAGTCAACGTTGCCAGTCAGCCATGCCGCTGACTTGACTTGACCGACGACTGACTGACCGCCTGACTGACTGAGCAGCCCTTCCTTGCCTTGCCTTGCCTTGCCTTGCCTTGCCTTGCCTTGCCTTGCCTTGCCTTGCCTTGCCTTGCCTTGCCTTGCCTTGCC
>FTCU01000663.1_pt1 | contig 32825 bp, 41 predicted proteins | sample 1639521 | NCBI WGS metagenome assembly FTCU01 (sample SAMEA3914864, study PRJEB12502) | metagenome | biome: forest; material: soil | place: USA | collected 2012-03-12 | depth 0.3 m
AAACGGTTTGCCGACATGCAGGAGGAGAGCCGCAGGATGAGCACGTCTTGTGCGGCGCAAATCTTTGGCTGATTCTTTTCTTTGTCGGTTGGCAAATCGAAACAACCGCAGACCGGATTTTGTGACTGGATTGGCTCCCGTCCCTGGCGTGACCTGGATAGTTGGGATGAACTTGGGCGATGGCTGTGTTCTGGGTGGCAGCTCCTAGGTCTTCAGATCCAGTATCGATCCGGACTGAGCCCCAAACGGTCGCGTGGCCCCAGTGCTTCCCGGGAGTTTGGACCACGCGAGCTCTCGAACAGCCTAGACACTAGCCGGACTGATTGAGCCGGCAGTACCCACTCTCCTTGCTGGCAAACGCACCCAGCAACTGCGGGTACAGCAACGTTAAAGTCAACCTTGACCTTACAAGAGAGATGAGTCTTTCCGAGGTTAGCCCTATCGAGATGGGGCTGACGGGACGGGCGGGACGAGAGGGATGAGAAAGTAAGGTAAGCTTATGAGTCTGGGTATGGCAAGACCATAGCGGGTAATATGATCTGATATGGCTTGTGTCAAACCACAAGTGAACATTGTGTGGAGCAAGTGGGTTGCTTGTCCATGGGGGGTGGTCGGCGTCGTCTCTCTTTTCAGTCACGGCCCTGGCTTTCCTCATTCGGACCGGGATGCAGGACCGGTGGAGCAGCAACCGACCCAATCAAGCGGTGGGTGAAGGAAACCATGTTGACCGGAGAAGGCCTGTCGGTTGAGGCGATGGGATCGGGAACCCGAGGGACGCTGGCAGGGAGGGGATCGTGGGCAGAACAGGGACCAGTGGCGGGCAGAGAAGCAGCCTTGCCTAACCCGTGCAGAATACTTGACACAAGGACAGGGAGAGCAAGAGTCGAGAACGTGCATGTGGCATGGGTGGTGGAGGAAGCGGGAGTAATTAGCGCACCGTCTCATCCCGTCGTGTCCAGCAGAGGGCGGTGGAGGAAAAGGGACTCCGGGCAAATAAGAAGTGGCTGGACCAAGAGGGCAGGAGCAGCGTTTCATCGAACGGCAGTGGGGTGCACGCTGAATCGAGATTGGGTTGCATAGACGACTCCGGACCGACGAGGTTGCCATCAGATGAGGGCGTTGGGAGATCTCGGGGTCCTTGCATGGCTGGATTCAGCAGCGGGCTTCTCCGTCGTGCTTTGCTCACGCCCTTGTTGGGCGGCAAGGAGCCAGAGGGCCAGAAGGAGCAAAAGAACCCAACTGAGCCTCGAGAGACAAGAAACTAGTTAATACGGATAATATGTCGGCGGCGGGGGATGGAGGGGTGGCTGTTCAGCCCATTGGAATCAACGTTAGCCTCTTTAAACTGTGTATGCGGTGTAAGGATCATGGCGTGGGACGTCATCTCATCTCTCTCTCCATCCGAACCCCAAGACCCCAAACCCAAAACTTGCCGTGAATGGATGCGGGCCACGCGACCAAGGTGCAGCGTTCCGTTGAGTCGAGTGGACCTGCACGTGCTCCCTCAGACACTCAGGCTCGGACGAGACACAGACCCGTCTGCCGAATAATTACGCTCCGAGCCTATTCAGGAACTCTGAAGATGCCCAACTCGCCCGGGTTCAGCTGTTCTCGGAGTTGCCCGTTGACATGGCCAAGCATCGAGTCCCGAGGGGGCGTGGGAATAAGCAAGGGGTGGACTCGAAAAGGGGCTCGGTGAGTGCAGAGCGCCAGGCCATGGGTTATTTTGCGGGGAAGTTCGGTCATGGGATTGAATTCCAGTTGATGGTGGTCGCACCGCGGGGTTCTGTGCAACTTCGAAAAGGCTGAAATGGGCATTTCCAGAATGTCATCCCATTCCAGGCACCGCCGGATGCGGTTGCGCCCGAGTTGCATCTCACACCGCCCCCGGCTTATGTGTGCCTTTGCGTTCTGTACTATGTCGTCTGTACGACATGGTATTTACACAGTCTGGCGGTCCGTCGGTGTGGTTGTGGAAAGAAAACGGGTTGAGCCTAGCCTCAAGCCTCGACGAGTCGACAAAGAGAGACAAAAAAATGCAGGCAACGGCAGGGTCCAGCGCCACCCTGCGAGGCAAGTGCCCACTTGGATCGGCGCCAAGCCACCCACTCCCCACAGCATCTTGCTCCAGCCAGCCAACTGACGTTCAGAACCGACACTTTCACAACCCAGAAGCTCAAGCTGACACCCAGACACCTTTTGAACCCTGGATTCTCTCCCGGTGCGCTGGATACACCCACCGAATGCTGCGCGTCGAATACGAGGCTTGGGTTTACCTAAGCCCGAGACGGGACGGGACGTGTGACTGTCTGCCGGAAACCAAAAAAGTTTGAGGCGGCGCCGCGGCTCGCCCTGCGCCATGCATCTCGGCCTGAAGACAGCAGCCACACAGAATACACAGCACATTGTAAGGCACCGGCGGTCTGCACCTCGTCGTCGTACAGGCATTGATGACCCGATGCCTGGAGGGAATCCTTTCTTTTCCACCCCACGCCCTCTGGGCTGCTTGCTGCATGGCGGAGAACCCCCTCAATGCAAGCCCGAGACCTCCAGGCAGTCTCCCCGCGCCGGAGGCCCCAACTGCAAGGAACACTGACCCCATGCAAGTCGACGACTGCAGCTTGTCTGCATCACTTCATGCTATCGCGCGCGTGGACCCCCGCGTTGGTCCCGGGACACGCAGTATCTCAATTTCCACCCAAACGCAATAACGTCAACTGGAGAAGACAATAATAAGCCCCAGGCCCGACCAGCTCCTCAGAGGCGATCGCCCGAAGCAAGGATTCAAAACGTGGCGGAAGCTTTCCAGCCAGGCTCTCGACACGCCCATTCGCCCGTCCAACCGAAGCTGATCAAAGCCCACACACACACACAAGGACATTGCCATTCATCGGTGTGGCCGACGCAACAAGACGAAAACGCCATCTCATCACCTTCTCGGTGAGAAGAACACCCCTCCCCCGCGCGGCAACCTCGACCCGATAATAAAACAACAGCAGTGTGACACGGGTAGCGCACCCCTTGTCGATCAGCACACGACCAAACACATGCCCGAGAGGCCACGAGCAATTACCAAATCGTAACACGCCAAACTGGTTGGTTACCGAAACCCCCTTCCCTGCCGACGGGCATCCTTGGTTCCAGCCGCCACCCCGAAAGCCAAAACCCATAAACCGGGTGGTGGCTTTCGTTGACTCGCGCGGAGAATTCCCTCCTGCCCACTCTTTTTGCTCCTTCCATCCTCCCGCCCTGTGTACCCGATCCCATAGAAAACAGCCCACCGCCTCTCACCCCCGCCGCGCATTCCTCTCGGAGAATTCACGCCAGCCACCTCCCTCCTCTTCCTCGTGAATGGTCCATCGTCTCCCACCCCGCCGCAGGGCACCCGCGGCGTGGGGGCAGGGGGGTGAGGGATAGCGAGGGGCCGGCGCAAGAAAGAAACAAAAGGGGCAGGTTGACTAATACCGTCGGAGGCTGCTCCAGCAGCAGCAGCCAGTAATAGCTATCATGTCGTATATCAGGAGATGGTGGCAGGCAAGACGTCAGAAGATGTCACAGCAACAATAAAATGCCTCCTTTCAGCCGAGTTTGTCCTGTGACGACGAGAGACATGTCTCAAGAAACTGCTCGCACACCCATGGTGGGGGATCGCCCGCTCGAGTCTGCGTGCGAAGCGGCAGGCAACACATCAGCTGCCGACCTTAGCCAACCAGGTCTTGGGAAGGGAGCTGGGAAGCAACCCCGGGATTTCAAGACATGGAGGATCGGTAGTTGTTCAGCTCTTCGGGTATTCTTATCGTCGAAGCGGTGAGCGTTGGTCACATCCCGCCACATCATAGGGTTGGGGTCCATCCGGCAGACACACGCGGACCATGCAAGGCACGCAGGGCACAAGGAAAAACAGGTCATGTCTCATGCGGAAGGGCAGTCCAGTTTTCGGGTCGAATCCTGACCCGGGTATACCAGTTAGCAAGGGGTCCCCTCTTGCTAAGCCTAAACTACTAAAGTGACATCCGGAACTCCATCCAGCAAGCTTTTGTAAGATCAGCAACCCAATGCCCTGCCCAATCCCGAAGCTGCTTCCATTTAGTGAGCCAGAGTGGTGGCGCGCTTGCGGTCACGCTCCTCGGCAATGGTGAGCTTGACGCCCCTGCCCTTGGGGAGGGACACCCAGGGCTTCTCGCTGCCGATGACAAAGACGTTGCTCTCACGGGTGGTGAAAGTGTTGTCAATGGCATCCTTCAGGTGGACGATGCCGAAGCCACCATCGTGACGTTCACGGTGGGTGATGACACCGACACGGCCCATGTTACGACCACCAGTGACCATGGCGATGGCGCCAGTGTCGAACTTGATGAAGTCGGAGATCTTGCCCGTCTCGAGGTCAATCTTGACGGTGTCGTTGACCTTGACCGAGGGGTCGGGGTAGCGGATGCTGCCGAGCCATCGTTAGCAAGCCGAAGGGAATTTTTGACATACCAACCGTATGAGGTCCCTGCTCTGCTTGGATCGTGGTTCCCGCCAGAAGGCGAGACCCAACGACCCGCCAAAGCTTGGTCCAACGGCTGACAGATGTCGGAAGAACTCACGTTCTCGCATCATGCGTAACCAAGAATGGCACACCACCACGGCCGAGCTGAACGCGCTTGACCTTGCCCAGCTTGTACTTGGCCTCCTCGTCCTGGATGCGGTGGACGGTGAAGCGGCCCTTGGTGTCGTAGATGAGGCGGAAGTTCTCGCCCGTCTTCTCGATGCTGATGACGTCCATGAAGCCGGCGGGGTAGGTCATGTCGGTGCGGACCTTGCCGTCAACCTTGACGAGGCGCTGCATCAGGATGGCGCGGGTCTCGCGGTAGTTGAGCGCATACTTGAGGCGGTTGCGGACGAAGACGATCAGGGGCATGCACTCGCGGAGCTTGTGGGGACCGGCCGACGGGCGAGGGGCATAGACGCCCGACAGCTTGTCGAGAAGCCAGTGCGACGGCGCGCTGAGGCGCTTCTGGTGCTTCTTACTGTTGGCCACGAGTTAGCATGGCGAAATTTCGACCTTGTCGGCCAAGCAGCCACCGAGCAGCGGCCAGCGATTGCGAGAGCAAGATTCGGCGAAACCAGCAGCTCGAGTCTTCAATCGAAGGAATGCTCCCGGGAAGCCTTTGAGAATGTACAGAGTCGGTGTACTTACGGTCCTCTACCCATCTTAGCTGTTGTTGTCGATGTGCTGGTCGATGGGAAAGTGAAAGGAATGCCGGCGGGTGGGAGCGTAGGTAAATCAAGCAGAAAATTGGTTTTGTGCCTCCAAAGCCCTAGCGAATTTGGTGGGGACTGCAAGGCGGTGAGAGCGAGGAAGGGCAAAACTGCTGGCCTGTGCATGCTGGAAAAGTGGAGTCTTTTGCATAATCAAGGGTTGGGGTTAGTTGGGGGTGACGTGCGCCAGCAGCCCTCTGAAGGTTGCGCCAGCAGCCCCCCCTCTCGCCGTCTCTCTTGTGAAGCAACCTGGAACCTGTGGTCTCGCCACCTGTCTCGAAACTTGGGGGTTCCATTGTTTTTGCTTACAGAATTTTACACAAGTTTTCTTCGCACCAAGGTGTCACCAGCGAGGTAAGGATTGGCAGCAGCATTTTATTTCTTCAAAAAACAAAAGAGAGAGATAACCATGTCAAACATCGCCGTGGCCCATGACCCATGTGATGGGTTTTTCCTCCAAGGCAGAGATTGCTCTCGTATCTAACTGTAACATCGCCCATACCCCCTTAACCCAATGCCAATTCAGACTTCTGGTGCCCCGTTGAAAATGCCGAGTATACAAAGAGATGCAGACGCTTCAAACAAGTAAGGAATGCCAAATCCTGGATGAAGGACGGAAGGTGAAGACAATAAGGCAAGGGAAAAAACTGCAAGAAAGCCAAAGACAAATTCCCCAACAGCTTCAAGACGTATTTTGAGCCATTGCACGCCCTTTGGTACGGCATGGTAACTCGCATCTGGAAAGCGGCAGGAAACTGGAAGCCTTCCGGAAAGTATCGGCCCTCCCTACCCATGACGACGATCACCGCCGTAATGAGGCTCCTCCAACATAAGATGGCTCGTGTCCATCCCATCCGGCGGGTTACTGGAAAACGACACCCCGTGGGGCTCGCTCATGTCGAATATGTCGGCGAGGGCGGGCAGCGACTCGGTCGATTCGTAGGCGGCGGACGTCGTCAAGTGCCTCAGCATGTCTTCCCGTGAGCCCGACCGGTTCAGCGGAGGCTCGAGAGACGTCAGGATCGCAGTGCTGCGTGGATTTTCCGTGGTCAGGTGAACCGACGGCTCGAGAACGTCCACCTTCCCGCGGGTAGTGATGACCTCCCTGGGAAGATTGGCCTTTTCAATGTTGGTGTAGACGCCGGGGTACTTGTTTCGAACGCGGTCGCGCAGGTCGGTGGGCTGCCGGCTCGACAGGTGATATTTCGGGTCCCGCTGGATCCGGGTCCAGGAGGGGCCGTACCGTTCGAGGCCGTCCAAAATCTCGTCGTCGTCCTGCTTGGTGAACGGACGGCGTCTTCGTCGATGCGACTTCTCGAACGGACCGTGAATGCCCAGCTCGGCCAGGTCCTCCAGGTTTTTGCGGTGCGCCCGGGGCTTCCTTCGCTTGGGAGCGGCGTCGGAGTCCGGGGCTGCGGAGGGCGAGGTGTCCTCGTTGTCGGGAATGTCGTCTCCAGTTGGCTGCAGGATATCCTCAAGATGCATTCCAATCTTAGACCCTGTGGTCCCTTCGGGAGCCGCTGCGGGACCAGGGTCCCCGCTCGCAGATAGTTCCTCAGCTGCAGTTTGCTGCAGCTCCGCGGGGCAGCATGTTCTGAAACGATCCTTTAGATCCCCAGCGGTCCGGCCATTGAACTCGAAATCCGGGTCTTCCAGTATCGATGTCCACCTCCCGACCCCGTGGCGGCTCACGCCTATCAGGAGGCAGTTGGTTTCCTCCTCGGTCCATTTTCTTCTCGGCTTCATGGGGCGCCTCTTGGGCTTTGTTGGGATGCTCGGCTCGACATCGACGTCGGCGTCGACAGCGGAGGAGTGGACAAGTCGGTCGTCATGACCAATGCCAATAAGGTCCTTCCATGCTCCGAGCGCAAAACTCTCGTCGTCGCCAAACGATGCCGATGTGATGGGTGGGAAAACGGCAGGATCAGGGGGCGGTTCGTGAAGGCCGGCGATGATCGGAGGCACGACCTGCTGGGCCGACTTCTGCTTCTTTGGCGGCTTCGGCAGCTGGACGAAATCCTCCTTGGTGGTCAGCGCCCTGTGTCGCTTCTTTGTTGACGGGTCGTCGGGGCTCCCGGGCACATCATCCACCAGGCTCCGCAGCGGGATGGTTGGAGGGGCGGGCTCGGGTTCTCGGAGGAGGAGCTGAAGAGGTCGGATCGATGCGGTGTGTAGACCGAAGGTGTCGTCTGAGCGGGCATGTGGCTTCCCATGGTGGACATCGTCGACGGTGTAGAGCGCGGCGATCTGAGCGGGAGGGAACCTTTCGACGACACGGTGGCTGTTGGTGAGTTCGGGACCGAGTGGCGGGAGGGAGATGGACTGGGTCGGGGCCGCAGTGAGGGGCACGGGCTGTATCGGTGGGAGGTTAGGAGTCCTCGCTTTGTTGAGGAGGGTCGTGAGCCATGGCTCGATGGTGGCCATCGTGGAGCGATTGCTTTGGAGGGGCGGGCATTGGAAACGGTCAGGGCGCTGCCCTGAGACGAGAAGAATACGCTGGGCGCGTGGATGGGAAGAGGCGATGCGAAATGACGATAAGCGTGATAGAGTGCTTTTTGTCTATAGAGGTTCCCTAAGAACGGCCGGCTTCGAGACTGCACATGATTGCGAGAGGGGCGGCAGCGGACAATCAAGGCGGCGCCGGGCCCCTAATCTTCGGGTCGCTCGAGCGTGGACGGGAGGGTGGATTGCAGAGTCGGGGTGCTGTCGAAGACTCGAAAGCACGGAGGACGGAGGACGGAGGACAGGACGAATCAGGACCCTGCCTGGCCGTCAGTCGGGTGTTGAAGCCGAGAGCCGTCGAGACAAATCTCGTGCCACGCATCATTGGTCACGCTGTGTCGAAAAGGCAGCTGATTGGAACGCAGCGGGCTGATCCGTGCGCCGAAAAGCGTCTCTGATTCCATCACAAATTACGAAACTGGCCAGGACCTTGAATCGTAACATGAGCCGTGGGAGACACACATGCTCAGGCCAAGGCAGATGACTTCCAATGATAGGGCAAACTGAAAGACAACATAACTTCACACCATCCAAACAAGTCTAACAAGCCAAAAATGCGTCAAATCATGAACCAACAGGATCCATTAACCACAACCCCATTCTACCCTGCATGAGTTCCTCTAAATCGGTAAGTCACAAAATGATAGCCAGAGGACAATTACTCATTCACTTTGGCTACCCAACCAAGAAGTAAATAACCCAAAATGCCAACTAAATCCACAAACGAAAACGTCTCTCCATCCCTTAGAGAGCCAGGACCACAGCGGCAAGGACAGCGGGCACACCGAAGGCCACGGCGTTGCGGCCCGCGCCGGCAGTCACGACGGACTGCGACGGGCGGGGAGCACCAGTCGACGTGCTCGGGAGGCCGGCCGACGGGGCCGACAACACAGGGACCGCCGACGAAGGAGCCGCCGACGAGGGAGCCGGGCTGCCAGAGGTCGCGCCGGCGCTGGGCACGGTGAGGGTGGTGTAGCGGGTGCTGGTGAGCAGGGTGGTGGTGGTCGAGTCGACCGCCTCCTGGCTGCCGGTGGGCTTGGCCGAGCTCACGGGCACGACGGGCGACGAGGACGGGCCGGCGCCGCTGCCGCCCTGGGTGATAGGGCAGACGGTGGTGCTGACGGCGACGATCTCGGTCGTGACCTGGCCGACGGGGCAGTTGGTCACGGTGGGCTTGCACGACGTGATGGTGTAGGTCGTGGTGGCGTAGACAGTCGAGGTGGTCCAGCCCTCGGGGAGCGAGCTGGTGGCCTCGGGAGCGGCGGTGGAGGTGGAGGTCTGGGCGGCGGTCACGGGGCAGACGGTGGTGGAGACGGCGATGGTCTCGGTCACGACGCGGGCGGGGCAGTTGGTGACGGTCGGCGCGCACGACGTAACGGTGTACGTGGTCGTGGTGAAGATGGTCGACGTCGTGAACTCCTCCGAGGCAGTCTCCGAAGCAGTGGCGGTGGCCGAGCCGGTGACGCCGGAGTCGGTGGAGGTGGCAGTCTCGGTAGCAGATTCCGTGGCAGACTCGGTCGCGGAGGCAGTCTCGGTGGCAGACTCAGTGGCAGTGGCAGTAGCAGTCTCGGTGGCGGACTCAGTGGCAGTCTCAGTGGCAGAGGCGGTCTCGGTAGCAGACTCGGTGGTGCTGGTCGCATCATCGTCGCACGAGTCATCATCGGTAGAGGTGCTGGTCGCGGCATCACCGGTGGTGGTCGAGGTGGCATCCGGGGGCGAGGTGACGGTAGCAGAATCGGTAGCAGACCCGGTAGCAGAAGCAGTCTCAGTCGCAGACTCGGTGGTGCTGGTCACATCATCGTCGCACGAGTCATCGTCATCGGTGGAGGTGCTGGTCGCGGCATCACCGGTGGTGGTCGAGGTGGCATCCGGGGGCGAGGTGATGGTAGCAGAATCCGTAGCAGAGGCCGTCTCGGTAGCGGACTCGGTGGTGCTGGTCACATCATCATCGCAAGAGTCATCGTCGTCGGTGGAGGTGCTGGTCGCGGCATCACCGGTGGTGGTGGACGTGCCATCAGGGGGCGAGGTGATGGTCGCAGACTCAGTGGTAGAGGCGGTCTCAGTGGCAGACTCGGTGGTCGAGGCAGTCTCAGTGGCAGACTCGGTGGTCGAGGCAGTCTCAGTGGCAGACTCGGTAGCGGAAGTGCTGGTCGAAGCAGCCGAGGAGGTGCTGGACGACGAGTCCGAAGAGGTGCTCGAGGTGGACGCAGCCGACGAGGTACTCGAAGTCGACGAGGTCGAGGTCGAGGTAGCCGAAGCGCTGGTCGAGCTGCTGGACGAGCTGCTGCTGGAAGAGCTGCTGGACGAGCTGGTCGAGGTGCTCGAGGCGCTGGTCGAAGTGCTCGAGGCGCTGGTCGAGGTGCTTGAGGCGCTGGTCGAGGTGCTGGAAGCGCTCGTGCTCGTGGTGCTGGAAGCGCTCGTGCTCGTGGTGCTGGCCGGCGCGGGGCCCATCTTCACACAGAGCTGCTGGCCGAGATAGAGGCCGCCGCAGTTAAGGCCGGGGTTGTAGCTCATGAACACAGCCAAATCGAGACCGTAGTAGTTGGCGAGATCGAAGCAGATGTTGCCGGAAACAACAGTGTGGTACTTGGTGCAAACCGTGGCGGTGGACGTCGGGGCAGCGCTCGACGTGGTCGCGGTCGAGGAGGCCGTGCCACAGGCATAGTCGTGGACGAGCTCGTAGAAGGGCTTGCCGTTGGTCTTGGCCGCACCATAGACGGCATCCCAGACCATGACACCTCCGAAAGAAGGCTTGCTCTTGTGCTTGTTGACCAGAGTCTGGACATCAGAGGGCGCGAGGTAGCCGGAGCCGGCCGCCGCCGCAGAGCCGGGCAGACCAATGAAGATCTTGGCGGACTCGCTGGCGGTCCCGACAAGATGGCCGACCCAGGCATCGAAGTTGTTGTTGGCGACACCAGCGCAGACAGGGTTGTTGTAGAACTGGACAAAGAGAGCATCGAACTGGCACTGGTCGATGATGCTCTTCATCTTGAAGTTGGTGTCATCCAGGGGGCATTCGGGCGCGGCGGTGATCAAGTACTTCTTGCTGGTCTCCAGCTGGGCGAGACCACGAAGGTGGCGAACCATGGCGATATAGCCAGTTTGGTCGGCTGGTGAGACATTAGCATCAAATCCGTCGAGGCTATCACGACAGAGGTGGATACTCACAGAACTTGTGCTCGATATCAAAATCGAAACCGTCGAACGCAAAATACTTGTCGGCGTCACTATCGGCGCCACCGTAGTAGTCGTCAAACGGTCTCGCCTTGGTCCACGTTGACTTCTTGGGTCCGAAGGCGCCCCAGATGAACTCGGCGAAGGCCTCTCCGGCGGGGCCGCTCGAGATGGTGTAGTCGGCCGTGGGAGGGTTCCATTCGCCGCCGATAGAGAGCAGCATCTTCTTGCCCTTCGCCTGGCAGTAGCGGACATCGGCGGCCAGCTCACCGCACTGGGCAAGCAGCTTCGAGTCGACGCCGTTGGAGTCCTGGTACTTGGCCTGGATGCAGTGGGTCGAGAAATCGCTGCCCGGGTACCCGAGACCCGAGGGATCGTTCTCTGGCGAGTTGTTGATGAAGCCGAGCGTGACATACTCGAAGCTGGTGCCATCGCAGTAGTTCCTGAGCCTGTCGTTCGAGGCACCGGACTGGCCCCAGTAGACGTTGACGGCAGGGCTGGCGACGGTCGCCAGAGCCGGCACGGCCAAAGCCGCGGCGGCGAGAGTCTTGGTGAGCATTACGGAGGTGTTGGTATTAACAATATAGAGTGTATAGAGTAACTATACACAGAAAAATGAGCGGCGGGCCAAGGATGGCCGGCGGTCGTAAGGAGTGACTGATGGGTGCTGAAGCACACAACGAAAGGACGCAAACAAAACGTTTGCAACGGCTGGAGAGCGCACGCCGTGTGGTGTTGACTTGGACAGGAACCAAGAGACGGGGACGGAGGCGGAGGCGCCGGCAGAGGGCACTGCTGCTTTTCATAGAATCCCACCACCAACGTCCGGGACCGACCCCCAGTGACAGCAGGGCGCATCCCGGTCGGGGGGGGGGCCCACGCCCACGGGGGCCGCGAGCCGTTCCCATCATCGTCTTGGACGTGACCGGCTTCGTCTCCGCAGCGCCAGGGGTTGAGGAAATTAGCATGCAGACGCGGAGCCCTCCCAGGCGCCGGACCACGCCCAACCGCCGACCGAGCGACGGAAGTGGCTTGATAGCCTCGTTCTGTACCTGCATTGCGCATTCCGCATCCATCGCCCTCTTGGCGATCTTGAAATGCCATCCCACACGGCGCTGCGACGAGATGGCGAGGCCGTGTTGCGCTGGAGATGGACACGCAGCTCACGGGCTCGCTCACGGCGAGGGCCACGCGTGGATGACGCCTCTGCCTTGGATTCTGCGATTCCACATTTCGAATCCTCCTTCGCTTCCAGGCTGCCCTGCCGAGCCTGCCTCGAGTCTGCCCGCCACCGAAAGCGAGTCCGGAGTGCCTGCCAGGGCCGGGTGGGATTTGCCAATGCTTGGTCAAGCATCGGTGGGCCCAGCGCGCTCTCCCGAAAGGGAAGGCACCCCTGCCAAGCCAAGATTTTCTCACTTGCACAAGTTCCCCGCGTCGTTGGACCCAGCAAGCATGGACCCGCGCCTTGCCTAAAATGGCGGCATCGTGCGTGTCTGCCTCCCTGACCGGGTGCTGTGACTGGCTGCTTACCGGGTTGACTCAGGGCGCTGAATTTGCGCCCGTTGGAGAATGCGACAGTTCGAACCGGTCCTCCACTTTCGTTGTTGTGCGGACCTGAAGGATCTGCCAATCTTGCGGGCTCCCCTTTGTCAGGGTGTTTCCAGGCAGATTCATCCGGGAGAACCGGGGCCGTTGGACACGTTGGATTCGAGGTCTTGGCCGTTCTGGAAAATCCGGTCTGGAACTCTGGATTGTCCAGCGTCTGCACCGACGCGCTGATCCGGGTCGGCCAGCCGCATGGCTTGCTGTGATCATTTCCCCTTCGGCGCGTTGAGGCTCTGCGTTGATCAGTGCCCGCCTCCCGGCTAAGTCGGCAACGGCGTGGCGGCTAGCTCGCTGGCGCTAGTGAGGTAGGGCCTGGGGATCTCGATGGTGATTTTACCCCTGGGAAATATTGCCAAATCCACATCCCAGAGCACAACACAACACAAGTGGGTTTGCTGGTGCTGGTTGTTGGCGCTGGCACCAGCCTGTCTCAGCCTGTTTATCCATCGCACACAACTCATCCAGCTGGGACATTTCCGGCCCGCCCGTCGACACTTCCGGCCATCAAGATACGTAATTGGTTCCACACCGGGAACGGAAGCCAAGATTTGTTTATCTTAGCTCAGGTCCACCTCGGTGCATTTCGGCAGGTTCCCGAGCTGAGGCATCTGTGTGGGCATGGAGTCGGACGAAGTGGTTGACGTGGTTGACGTGGTTGACCTGGGTACACGGAAGAAGAGAGGCGATTGCACGCGCCGGTGGTGCGTTCCGGGTTGTGATAAGATGGGGATCATTGATGGGTTGAGTCCAAGCTGGAAAGGGCGAGCCTTCGTTCGCAGGGGCCTGTCCTCTGCAATCCATTGACGGCCGGCTGAGCTCGTCGACGACGCAATATCCAAGCTGGGTGTTGTGCACCGACCAAGGCTGCTAGTGTCGAAGCCCTGGGGAGGGACACAAGTGCAGTGCATAGGGCCGAAATGACGGGGGCGCAGTGCCGGGACGGGCTTTCGTTCCCCACGCCGGTCTCATTGGTGGACGGACACGGGCGGTTGGTCCTCAAGACATCATGCGAGCTCAGGGGCGCGGCACTTCCAAAACTCAGCCCAGCCAGTAAAGCAGGAGTTGGGGCAGATTTGGAGAAGACTTGGAGGAGGAGTCGGAGAGAGTTGGAGCTGGAGGAGAAGTCCCCGGAGGGGCTTGGAGGAGGAGTTCAAGCTGGAGCTGCAGGAGGAGGAGGAGTTGGGAGATCAATTTGAGGGAAAAGACCGACGGAGAGTTCTGTGCTGGGGCCAGAATAAAGCTCTGAGCTGGAGATGCCGTCCTCCGTTCTAGTCGCAGGCTGAACCGTCTCGCTTCCGGCCTCTGGGACACCCGCAAGTTCCCTAAACGCCCACTGGACAAGTTAAGGGGCTCATGATGGCGTGGGCAAGTACTTGCCTGGGTCTTGGATCCGACTATGGGCGACTCATGTCACTTAACGTTTGGACTGCTGCTCTTCCATGTTCGAGAAGACACTTACTTCCGGCGGTGTGTTGTGAGCCAGATGGGGGTTCGCACAGGACCAGAAGGAGTGGCGCATTTCAGATCATCACTCACCTTTTCCCCTTCGATCCTCGCTGTAGCGATAATGTACTCATCACAGACATCATATTAACACAAACAAAGCATCGTTGCTAGCTCTACCCACGACGATCTAGTTGCAATCACCGCTCCCAGGCCCGGTCAAGGCCCCATCAGCAACCTTATTGCTCCCTTTCCTTCATTTCCCCTTCTCCTGTCGTCGATGATGCCAGCCCGACACGTCTCGTTTATAAGACGACCTATTTCTCTTCCTCTCTCTTCTCTATCCTACCGAGCCTATCTTCCCTCCTTCCTCACATGCACCCTCTCTGTTTTCTTCCCCACTCCCGGAGGAGCTCGTTGACGCCCATCGGTAACACCCGGGAGACCCGATGTCGGCAGACGCCAAATGGCCGGGGAGTGTGAAAGAAACTGACTCGCGGCTTGCGGCCATGGGGAGTCGAGGATATACCACGATGAGCAAACCCAGGTCCGCGGCCGTCCACGGCCCCAGCCACGGCGCCAGGTACCACTCGCCGAAGAGGTTCAGCTCCGACTCGGCGTCGAGTCTCTTCTTTGAGAAACTTACGTGTTTCGACACTCCCGGCTCTCCTACCTCCGACGACGTGTCCAGATGGATATCGTAGGGTAGCCGGGGCTGCCAAAGGAGTGGTCCTCCTCGTACCACAGGACGGCACCCGTGCGGCCGTGGAGCTCGGCCGTCGCGCTGCCGAGGTGGACGCGCGACTGGACGCGCGTCTGGTGCGGGACACCAGCGTCGGTGCCCTGTGTTTGCTTGCGGGTGTCTGCTATCAGGCCTAGTCTGCCTACTTCGGTTCTTTCTAGCCATCGTGTCCCTCGTCTCGACCTCGGCCGTGGTTGCTTTCACGAGGCTGCAGCGGAGAGCCAGCAGCTTTTCTTGCAGCCCCGGGCAGCCTGAGGCATGGGGAAAGTAAAAAGCAAGCCTGGTTTGGTCACTGAGGGCACTCCTGTTGTTGGCTTGGAAAAGTGCCAGAACAAATCATGTTCTAACTTCCAGAACAGATGCTTCCTCTGGCGTGTTGTCCCTGCTGTCGTTTACCACATGCTTGAATATTTGTTGATCCCATCCTACTGAGCACCAGCATAAAGTGATATAATCTTTGCATGAGCCGTTGAGCGTACATGTTCATCTGCCTCTCTTCAACACTCATGGCAGTTCTCGCATGCCCTTCTATTTTCCGAGTGTCTGACGAGCAGATTGAGCTCAGTCCAGATCAGTCTGCAAGTGGGTGTGCCCCGCCAAGAGCTTGGATATTCCAAAGGAAAACAACCTGCCCAGGAGCCGGACGAGTTTGACCAGGCGGCAAAGGGCAGTTACCAGTTGCGTTGACACGGCGGCGACTCCATAGTAAGACGATGGCTGTGGGCGGTCATGAGAACAGCCAATGGTAACGAAGTCAACAGCAATTACTATTAGGAATCAAAGGCAAGGGGAAGTCGTTCCGTTTTGCCGACATCGCCGGACCTACCGATGTGGCACAGAGCCCGGTCCCAGTTGTCAGCGGCCTAACAGATGGAGCCCCCGTGACGGCATGTTCCCGGATTGGTGATGACAGCCGGTGCGGTTACATTGCCTGAGGTCTTTGCTCAGCCTCTCAGCTTGCTGCTCTCACTGGCTGTGGAAAACCCGAGAAACAGAGCACAGGTGACACAATGTGCTTCGTAAGGAGGGGTCGTATCTGGGAACAGTGGTCGCCACCCGAGCACTTCAGATGGCGTCTCAACTCGTCGGTGCGATCAGGGAGCATGGCAGTATCTGCAAACCGGTTTTCGTCCAAAGCGGCACAAAGCTGTCATCCCGTGCAAGGAAAATCCAAGCCGCTCTCAGGGACCATCTGAGCCACGACGCAGGCATCGCTGTCGATCGGGCAACCATGCTCCTGCTCGACGATCTTTAAACAAAATCATGCGCCGACACGGCCGACTCCTGAGGTGGCTCGAGGGTGGTCATGTCTTTTTGGAGGACCCCACACTCTCGGCGGGATACAGCGGAGGGTTATCCAGATTGGTTATTTTTGGCTCACGCTCGGCATTTGGACGACGGCCCTGCGTCGTGGTCGCGTTACTTCGTTGAGGGCGTCGCGACGCGGACGGGCGCGAAAGTTAATCCGAGCCATTGGTTGGAGCCGATCAGATCGAGAGTGGAATGTAGCACGCAGCAATGCGCAACACATTACAGAATACAGGTGGCGTTTGACGCACTTCTCAACGTTCGCTTGCCCGTGACGGCGTTGCAGGGCCAATCATTCGGGCGATGGCGAGGGGATCTGCACGATTGTGCGTAGCGCCGTGTGGCAGAGAAGTAACGTTAAAAAGTGAAAGCCGACGTTGAGCTAATTAGCAACTTGGAACACGCCGTTGCCAGGAAAGCCGCGAAGGATTGGATGAGGGACTGTGGCAGGCTGCTGTGGCTGTTCCCTCGGGCTGTCGAACACGAGGCCGCCATGGGCCTCACTCGGTGGGAGCGGAATGGACGAACCCCATTGCTTCGAAATGGGAGCGGGAGTGGCTCCCTCCCTGGCTTGGCTTGCTTGGCCGTTGGGACCCCTGCGACCCCTGCTCGAACCCCTTCTCACCCAACGCCCGCTTTTCTCTGTCCACCCACGCATCACGCAGCCTGCAAACAACAATTCTCTCTCTCAATCCGATCCCGAAATCAATTTGGCCATCCATTCGTTTCCCTTCACCCATTTCCCCGCTCTCGTTGACCACACCTACTCAGTAGGCTCCTGTTTATTTTATTTCGCTCGATTATTGGGGCTGACCAGTCGGACACCAACTCCCACGCTTCCGCCGCGAGCTGTATTTTTCGGCACGCTTGTCACACCAGCAAACCCTTCATTTCCTTGTAGTCCGCACCTCTTCCAGCGACTTGGTCGTCTTCCCACCCGAAACGCCGGCTCTCTAGCCCGAGCATACTCCGACCTCAGCACATCGCACGAGCAGTGAAGCAGGGAGGTGCCGATCGGCGATTGTTTACATCCACAAAAGCGTTCCCTGCGCAACAAAATCGGTCACGATGAAGTTCAGCAGAGCGATCGAGGTCCTCGTCCTGGGGCTTTCGGCCATGACCGTCGCCGAGGCTACCTTTATTGAGGTCAACGCTGTGGGCGGCGCGGTAAAGGGGATTCAGCAGAGGCAGAATGACGAGACCGCAAAGACGGATGCCGGCGCGACGACCACCACTCCGCCAGCAAAGACGACGACGGACCCTGCCGACTCAACCTCCACCTCCTCGTCCACCTCCAGCACTTCTACCACACAGGGGAAGCCCCCCACCACATCCTCGTCGACAAGCTCAACCTCGAGCGTCTCATCGACCAAGACGGGCCCCCCCAGCTCAACCTCTTCGTCCGAGTCATCAACCACCCCGCCGCCGTCGTCGAGTTCTACGCCGCAAAGCTCCGAGTCCACGCAGCCTCAGACGATCACCAAAGTCATCACCAGCACCCTTGCCGATGGCTCGCAGGTGACCATGACCAGCGAGACCGTTTCGACCCCTTCGCCCGGCCTCGCAGGCAATAACAACAGCGGCCAAGCGACGGGAATGACGACCCAAACCCGCAACACCGTCATCGGCGTGGTCGTCGGCGTCGGCGGCGCCATAATTCTCGGCGGTCTGGCGCTGGTCGCCTGGAGGATCTGGGGCCGCAAGAAGCACCAGGATGAGAACGACGGCCTCATGGACTACGGCAGCACGGTCGAGAAGCCCGAGACAATGGGCGGTTCCATGGCCGGCCGCACGCCCTTCCAGAGCACCCTCGAGAGCTACCACGCGCCGACCCAGGTCAACACGGCGGCGAACTTCTAAAGGCTCTGCGACCCGACACTTCCCGTTTTCGAGATTTTCGTTTTCATGTCTCATAAGGAGCGTCAAGGAGTTCACGGACCGTTTTCGTCGTCAAGTTCCAGGCAGACACGAGAAAGAAGAGGGTTGGAAAGCGCGGGCATTGATTCGACGGTGATCTGAGGTGCCCGAGGAGTGCAGACACGGCCGAGATGACGAGGCCGCCGCTTTTCCTTTTGTTATTTTGAGGTTGGGGACGTTGCTAGATGGAGCATTGCCGGACGCACCACACGAAGATTTCCTCTCATTTCTGCTTTTCATGTTTTCGACGGCTTTTTCTCACCTGGATCGCATGTGGTCGGTTCCCCCGAGCCCGCACGAAATAGCTAGCGCAGTGTCGGACACTTTAATACACCTATCACTCATACGCCTGAATCGACATTTCACTGAACTGGTCGCGTATGTCATCTGAAGTTTTGTGAGGCTTCGGATATGTTCCTGAGCGCTCGGACGTGAGCTGCCATGTCACGTGCCGGGAACCTCCCCTCCCGTTGATGGCTGATCGCATCTGTCTCAAGACAGTTTCATCTTTAGCACTCCGGGCACAGAGAGCTGCTGGGCGTCTGAGGGTACTATGTAGATCGGGGTGCATGGTGCTATGGCCTCATGCCTAACCAAGTCCATGCCCTCCCTCTCTCCTCGTGATGGGTAATGTAATTCCATCGATCTTGTTCTGTACTGTCTCTCGAATCGACCCGAGTCTTTAAGATTCCATCTCTACCCCTCGCAGTTGCGCCGATTCATATTGAGTCCCGAGACGAAACCGCGACTCTGATATTGGTAGCACATTTATACGATGCATCTCGCCCTCTCCCTCCTCGCGGCCTGGGCCGCCTGCGCAACGGCGTCGGTCGGCCTCGGCGCTTCGTCCGGCCATGCGGACTTCCACATGGGCGTTCTCCTCCCCAGGCAACAAGCCCGCGTGAACATACAGTCCTTCACGGGCGCGCTGGGCGGTGCGAAGGCGTCGGCGATTACCAAGTCGGACGATCCGGATCGGCCGTTTGAGGTCGACGGCGATACTTTTGTACGTTGCGTTGGGAACAACACTTCGAACCTCCCTCTTACCTCCTAGGATAACAGGGTCGCCCTTCTCGGTAGAGAGTTGCATTACTAACTGAGTGCCTGTCCTTCCAGAGAGACTTTGAGACGGCGGCGAACCGGGCGTGCGACAACCAAAAGAATGTGTGCGCCAACGCTGCGAATAGCGGGCAGAACTCCGGGTTCAAGGTGGGGGACTGTGATCGGCAGTCGGGTGAGTTGTCGTCCCCTCAAAACACCCTACCTTGCTACTCTCCCGTGTGTTTTCGTGGGGGTATGGGGAGAGGTAGGCCTTCGATGATGATGGGCTAATGATCGTGGTCGCGGTGAACAGAGCAGTGTAAGAGCACGGCGTCCTCGGCAAGCGTCAGGAACTTCCCGGCGCCAGTTCTGGTGAGCTCCAATGCCGAATACGACTTCTTCTGCGACCCATAGAGGGCGAGAGATGAGGGATTGGGAGTCTGGAGTTTTTGGGGTTCCGGAGGATATCTTGTGTGTTTGTTTCTTGGTCAACTCTCTCTTGCGTTTTTGGTGGGTGTGGTTGTTGGTTGTGCATAGCGCCAGGCCAAGTCGGCGGGCGAATCCCGGGGCGTGCCTGGAGCACCAATCAAGACATGATTTCGACATGTACAACTGGTTTCCTCACTCGGGCACCAGTCAGGCACCGTGGCGGCCGCGTGCATCGCCTCGACCGTTGCAAGAGCTTGGTTGGCTGGGTTGCGTGGGTGTGTTGTCTTGACTTGTGTGTTGTTCAGACGCCGTCTGCCTTCTGATTCGGCTGCCTGAATCAGCAAGGGGGCTCGGGTTCTATTTTGTGGGTGCCTGATCAATCCCTGAATGGCCAAAAGAAGACAAAGAACATTGTGGTTTTCGAGGACTCAAACCGAGGGAGTTGGGCTCGTCTTTGAACCAGAAATCGGGACCTGATGCAGACCAAACACCAAGCATCTTTCAGGTTCGTGTTTGTGCTGTGGATTTGTGCTCTCCCTGCATTCGCGTCTCGGGCCCCCCGCACCCTGGTGGGCCCCTCCTTTAGGGGTCGCGTCTCCCGCGACTGGGGTTCCATGCATGCATGACTGTCGTGGCTCTTCCACGTTGCGCTGTCCAACGCGGACCCTCGCGGAGCTCCAGGCGCGGATCGCCAGAGACATGAACCGTGTTTGCAGAGCTTCGCCGGCGTTCTTCGGCGGTGTTTTTCTTTCTCATCAGCACGGTAGCAGTGACACTGATAAAATACGGAATAATCATAGAATACCGTTGAACATTGTCTGCTGCAAGCACTCGACTTGACGGCAGGGGCGTGCGCCAGTGGTTCGTCCGGCTGGCTCGTGCAACCGTCAGGTACTGGCCGTCTGCCAAATGAGAGCGAGATTGGCCGCCCAAGCAGGTGGGCCGAACAGGGAAGGCCGGTTGATTAACACAGAAGCTCTCCCAGTCCTCCCCGGCCAGAGAAAATACTGTAATTGCCAGCCGGCACGACTCCTCTCGGCCTCTCCCGTCCCCTTCCACGGCCATCCTCGCGTCTTCCTTGCTGCATGGTGCAGGCTTCGAGTTCTCTTCAACTCGCCATCACGCCCAAGTCCCCCCCTCGCAGCAACCGCATGCGCCTCGATGTGCCTCGAAGTCGCAAACCGTCGGTTTTTTGCCTTCTTGTCACTCCTTTAATTCAGTCACCGTAAAATAGCACCGTTTTAATTTGTCCCCCCCTTTTTTTCGATTCGACCCGACCAGCACGCCGACTTGTGCCGCCGCTCGCCAGACACGCGTCGCGTCCCGAACTGAGCCGTCCAACGACGATACTTTGTCGGCTAACCCCCCCTCCGGCCACGACAACGTTGTGTGATCGGGTGGACGGAGAGACTTTTGCAACGTGCGGAGCGCAAGAGCATAGAGAATCAGTGTGGACGACCCTGGACTCGTCTGCGCTGACCTCTTTCAAGGTACGTTGGTTCCTCGTTGGCGGTGCTGAGCCACCCACGAATCCGCGCGCTCCTTGTGCCGCAACATCGACCAAGGCTGACTGACTCCGGCTCCCAGACCACGCAACAACGTCGTCCGCAAAGCTGTCGCCGCAAACCCCTCCTCGTGCATCGGCACGGGAACGCCTCGAGGATTCCTGGGATCCATACAAATCGCCAAAGACTGCGTCCCCTGCGCTCTCCAGTGCCTCAACCGCCGACGGCGAGGCGTCTCCTGAGCTTCCGCCTCTGCGAGCGCCTAGGCTGCCCGAACGAGTTCTCGGGCTGCTGAGGACCCCTCCGGATAACTCTGCAGACCCCGAGGAGCCCAGCTCTGGACGCTCCCGCGCGAACCCCTGGGGCTCGCCGTACCCAGCCGACCTTCGTTCTCGGAGCTCGAGCGGCCACAGCTTAAGCAGCGACGCCTCGGAGGATTCGCCGATCCACCGTCTGGAGCTCCAAACCCCCTTTCTTCGGCCCGCACCACCCACCCTTGACTCCCAACCAGAAGTACGGCTACCTGAGATCAGCGCCGCAGCGGCTGTTCTCGCAAATCGGGCAAGGCGTTTTGGGCACGGCATAACCGAAGGTTGGATTCGCCAGCATACCGCCGGTGGCGCCGACGAGCAGGAGAAGCGGCATTGGTTCAGCGACGGAGACAGCGAGAACTCTTCACTGAGCGACTCGGTTTCCGGCGAGGAAGCGGCTGCGTGGCTGGGTGACGACAAGGTTCGGACGCCGAAGCCGGGCCGAAAAAACAACACCGGCCGGAGCAGACAGACTTCCCGTGGCGGCCTAGGAAGGCAGTCGAGCAGCGAGACACTCCGGCAATCCCATACTGCGGTTGCGAAAATGGCATCCTCAGACGAGAGGGCTACGCCCGACAACGCGGGCGATTTGACGCCAGTTGCGAACCACATCGAGCGGCCTCTGACGCCCACTATCGGTCGCGATGCAGGCCTAAATACTTTGCTGACACCATCAAGAGCGGCCGTCAAGAGGGCAACGACGTCAATGACGCCGCGCCTCAAGAAGAAGGTGCCTTGGAAGGGCAAGAGTGTCATGGTGCTTCTCCCCAGGGACGAAGAACGTGGCCAGCCGGGCAAAACCCCTATCCCCCTCACAGAGTCTAACGTCTCCGGCATGCTTCGGAGCTGGCAGCAGTTGGGCTACAACGTTGACGGGTTTGATTTGTACGAGCCAGTTGCCCGTGTTGAACCTGGGGAACAGTCGCAGAGCAGGGCTGCCTGGCCAGACCCTGACGAACTGGTGAGGGAGCGGGCCGAGCGTGGTTGGAGGGTGCTTCTTCCGGATCTGAATGGTATGTCCTTCGCTTGGAGCGATTTCGAGTTCCGCTTCTAACAGCATGCTGCAGCGTGGAAGAGATATGTCGACGAGCTGAATGAGGCCAAGCTCCGCGCACTCGGCGTTTCGTTTGGCGACGACGAGCCTCCTCTGCCATCGATTTCCCCGGTGTCTACGATCAGCCGGCAGCCATCGATTGCGCAGTACCCACCGCTCCCGTTCTCTCCGCCATTGCCAACTTCTTCCGCATCCAGCAACCAAGCGATGCCCGGGTTCCCGTTCCCGGGCCAGTTTGTGCCCTCCGGGGCCCAAAGTCCCGGTATCCCGGCTGGCGCCTCGCCGGGACCGTTTGGTCACCACAAGTTCAACCCCCGCGCCTCCATCTCGATCCCATCGCCACACGGGTGGTCTCCACAGCTCATGCTGCATCAAGGGCATCGTGTCGGCTCACCTTCGCTTGCTAACTTCAGCGCGATGATGTCGCCGAGTTCGCCCTTCTCTCATGACGGTATGCCGGGGCCTGTAGGACACCAGCGTCACCAATCGCTTCAGTTTCCCACCCTGCCTCACCAGTTCCAGCCACCGGCCAGGGCCTCGCCTCGCTTGCAAGATCTTCGCGAAGACGACGAACAAGCCGCAGTTGAAGTCCCACCGAAGAGCCCCGAGCGCGGTTTTGTCCGTCACAACGCCAGCGACAGTCTGCAAAAGGAGATTGACGAAGCCGAGTACCACCTGGAAGAGCAGATGCGCTCGCAGCTTGACAATGACGAGGATTACAGCCCTCACAATGACAACGACAAGCCAGAGACCGGCGCAGCGGTCTCTGCCCTCGATCAACCGGGCGAGTCATTGGTCCAGTTTGCGGGCCAGCCCCATCGGTTCGCCGGTGACGCCGATGGCCTGGTTCTGCACCACCCCCGGCCCCATAGCCGTGGACATTCGCTGTCGCAAAAGTATTTCACCGAAGATGATGCTTCCACTCAGGGAGCATTCAGGCCCACGCTGCAGCAGATTCACGCCCAGCCGACCGAGGACGATGAGATCGAGACGAACCCGAGCAATCTGGGCACGCCCGTTCAGACGATGGAGTTTTCTCAGCTCATGCATCACCGCAGCTTCTCCACTGCCAGCAACCCTTGGGTCGACAACGACTCAGGCAAGTCTACTGATGGCGCTCATCAAACGCGCCCCAGCCAGAGCAGCGTCTCTTCGTTCTCGAAACTGAACGTTGCGGCCCCCGAGTTCAAGTTCAACCCCACAAGCAACTTCCAGCCGGGCGCGTTCACCTTCCCGAGCAATGCTACGTTCCAGCCCATGGCGTTCAGCATGAGTCAGTCCAGCGTGCCGTCAACGACCTCTTCCAAGATCAATGTCAACGCTCCCATCTTCTCCCCGCGCCAAAGCGAGTTCAGCTTTTCCGCCTCGGGTCCCAAGTTCCGCCCAGATGCTCCTGCTTTCACACCGAATTCACTGCCGACTTCCGTGGCGAGTCCTGTTTTGTCTGGCGCCGAGAACGGGAGCAAGCGAGCCAGCTCCATTTTCGGCAACATCGACTTCAGCGGCGCGGACCTCGTCAAATCTACCAAGAAATCCAAGGCGGTTCCGATTATTCCGCCAAGCAGGCACGACTCCCCTGCGCTTGACGGTGAGTCTCGTCGTCCTGTTGTTGATGAAGGCCGGGGCAAGAGAGCTCGGGCGAATGCGGACGATGATGACGCCGTTCCACTGTTTGCTGAGCCCAGCAAAGAGGATACTCCGGTGCCTGAGCCTCACTTCGAGGCATCGGTCCACGAAGACTCTGTTCTCGCGGAGGAGAAGTCGTTTGACGAGTCCAATTTGGGATTCGCGGACATGACCATGTCATCCACCATGGCCTCGGAAACGACAGACACCAAGGCCACTGTCAGCCCGTTGGAGCCCTCTCCGGACCATGCCAAGCTGAACTGGGCGCCGTTTGATTTCAAGAAGAAGTCGGAGCTCAAGCCTGACGCGAAGCCGTTTGACGTCGAGGCGTTCAAGCCAGCTCACAAGAAGTCCCTGTCCGCAACTGCTCAGGCTTTCGTTCCTGGTGTAGCAACGTGGGCGCGTGGTCACGAAGCTGGCGCTGATGCTTCCGCCGACGAGCGTGGTGGTCAGCCGTCCAGCCCGGCACTTGTCCTGGATACAACAGTGCCTGCCGAGGGCGACGTGGTGTTGGCTGACCAAGACGAACTCCTTCCGGAGAACGAAGTGGTAGACTCCATCGAACAGCCCATGGAGGAGCAAGTCTTGTCGTCTCCTACGATCGCACCCACACCTACCCCTCAGCCACCGATTGCTCTCAAAGGGCTTGCCGCCTCCCGGTATGCCAGAGACGCCTCGCCGCCGCCGCCGCCCAAACGAACTGGGCTTGCAGCCTCGCGATTCGCTGCTCCCCCGTCGCCCATCAAGGTGGAAGAGCCTGCGAGTGCGGACCAAACCATCTCCGACCTTGCGGCCGAGGACCTGTCTACCATTGTGGACGGCGAAGAACATCTGCAAGATGATTTGCCGGGCGAGCCAACCATGGCTGATATCGATGAAGTCATGCGCCAGTTGAACGAGAACCCGGATATGGGTGTGAACAGGACCTACAACGAGGAGCTGCAGTGGCACGAGCCCAGCCCAACTCGCCGGTCGCCTCTCATTGCTGCGCTGGATTCCTCACCTCCGCACCTCCCTCCGCCGAGCTACGAACGTAGTGACGCTCCAAGCCCCAGCCAAGTTGGTTACCATCGCCCAGCGTCAATGGATCTGGACGACCCCTTTCTCGACCCGCCTCGCAGCAGCCAATCTGCCGAGGGCGCTATTCACCGTCTCAATGGCGGCGACAGCCTTCCTGCGAGCGACTGGGAAGGAGTCTTCAGCGAGGATGAGCAAACCAAACTCGAGTCGCGTGTCGCCTTCTTCGACGGCCGCGTCAACCAACTTGTTGGGAATCTGCTTGCTGCCCGTCTCGACCCTCTTGAGCGGACTCTGGACAGCATCAATCACACCATGGCAGGGATCTCGAGGCGGGCGCCATCCAGCCGACGGGAACTTGGGAGTGTATCTGCGGAGGCTCGCGAGAGCGACGCTGACGATGAGGACGATGAGATTCCTGCCCCCATGCGCTCCATGAGCCCTCGCCGGGACCGCAGAATGGATCAGATTCGTGCCGCGGTTCTGGATGCCCTCGCCACGCAGCATCGCACCCAACCAAAGGAGTCGTCTCCGGCTCCTGCTCTGCTCGCTGACAACTCGGTTATCCTTGAGGCACTAGAGGAGATGAAGAAGCAAGTTGGCCTGTCTCTCCAGCCGGCATTCCGTCCCGAGGATTTCAAGAGCATCGTCGAGGATGTTGTGGAGCGCCGAATCCCCCCTCCGCAGCCGGCTGAGGACAAGGAGGGACAGTTGAACGAACTCCAGGCCCGCATTGCGGAGCTTGAACAACGACTCCGTGCTGAAGAGGCAAACACGGCGGCTGAGGTCTCAGCCAGACGTGCTGCCGAAAATCGTGCGGCGGAAATTGACCGCGATCTCCAGTCTGCTGCGACCAGAATCGAGGTCGAGATGATGAACAAGAGCGCCCTGAACCAGCGCATCGCCGACCTTGAGGAGCGGGGGCAGCATGCCGAGCGTCAAGTCGAGGAGGAGACCAAGGCAAGGAGGGCCGCTGAGGACCGGCATTCTGAGATTGATCGCCTGCTTCGGATTTCGTCTGAGGAGGAGACACGGCTTAGAGGGCTTGTCGACGAAAAGGACCAGAAAGTCAGGTCGATCGAGTCTGCCCACAGCAAGAGTGCCATGCGTCTCACCCTCCTCGAAGCTAGCCAGTCCAATGCCCATCAGTCTCAGAGCGAAACCCAGAACCGCATCAACGCGCTCGAGGCTGACGCACGGGAGGCGCGCAAGGAGACCCAGCACTGGCGGTCCGAGACTGATCGCATCGTCGCCATCATCCAGCGGCGCGACAAAGACCTTGCGCATGCGGTCGACGAAAACAAGGCCCTGCACAAGCTCATCGACACCCTTGGCACCCAGCTGCAGGAGAACGAGCGTGTCCGCGACACCTGGCGCTCCAAGTTCATCTCAATGCAAGACGAGATGGCTCAGGCGGCACGGGACATTACGGAAGAGAACGCTCGCCGCACCAAGAAGGAGCACGCGCTGGTTGCTCGTCAAGAAGTCCTGGAGGCCAGGCTGCAAGCCGAGGCAAGGACTCGCGAGCGTATCGAAACCGAGCTCGAGAGGCTGGAGATGGGCGAGCGGCAGGGTATGAGGGCGGTCTCCGAGTGTAAGAGACTCGAGGGCCTCCTCGCTGAGATGCGCACCGAAAATCACAAGCTGCATCAGAGCGCTCTCCGTTACCAAGCCGAGTTCCAGGAAGCCAGAGAATCCGGCGCCCGTGAGGTCCAGCGCACGCACGATGCTCTGCAAGCAGAAGTGGAGAACGCGAACCACCAAGTCAATGTTGCTCGTGAGGAGCTCGAGGACCAGGTGTCGAGACTGAGAGCCCAGCTCGACCAAGTCAAGTTGGACTCTGATACGGCCAAGGCTCGCCACGACATGCTGCTCGAAGAGGCGCAGAACTCGAAGCAGGCCAGCATTGAGGAGCTTGTACAGAAGCACCAAAATGAGGTCGAGGACCAACAGGCACGCTACGAACGACAGCTCAACAACACGACGGAAGACGCCCAGCGCGCTGAGCAGAACCTCCTGGAGCGCTTGAGCATTTCTACGTCCAAGTCGGAGTATCTGCAAGACAAGGTGGCGCACCTGGAGGAGAAACTCGAGATCGCCAAGGAGGCTGCGCGGGCTGCCGCCCAGGCCGCGAAGTCGGTTGGCAGCTTCGAGGCCGCCGTCGCTCAGCCCAAGCCTGCGCCCGCTGCTGCTGCTGCGCGCCAACTGGAGCTGCCCGAGAAAATCTCACCGCAGGCCCTGCGTGAGTCCATCATGGTGCTGCAGGAGCAGCTCCAAGAGCGCGAGCACAGGATCGAGGAGCTGGAAGTCAAGCTCTCCGAGGTCGATCCGGATGCCGAGATCAAGATTTCGAAGCGCGATGACGAGATTACCTGGCTGCGCGAGCTTCTTGCCGTCAGGCACTCGGATCTCCAAGACATTATTGGCGCTCTGAGCCGGGCAGACTACGACAAGAACGCCGTCAAGGACGCAGCCATCCGCCTCAAGGCAAACCTCCAGATGGAGGAACAGGAGCGCGAGAGGGCCATGAACGGCGGCTCGGCCATCAACCTGCCCAACATCGCGGCCACCATCCGCGACGCCGCCCTGACCCCCCGCGTCGCTCAAGCGGTCGGCCCTCTGGCCGCCGCATGGGGCAACTGGAGAAAGGCGCGCGACCTCGGCAGCGTCTTGTCGTCCCCCGCTCCCGCCAACGCACGCAACTCGACGCCTTCGCGGGCCGGGCCGTCAACCACCGCCGCAGCAGCAGCCGCTTCTGCTAACAACAGCCTCCTCGGCGGGCTCCTGACCCCGCCGGCCTCGCACATGCGCCAGACCCCTCCCTCCCAAGCCGCCGCCAAGCAGCAGCAGCAACCCACAGCGTTTGCCAGCACCGGCCGCCGGTTCACGGCGCAAGACCTTGCCAACCGGCCCCGTCCGCCGTCGACGTCGTCCTCCCTCTCGGAATCCACCCAGAGGGGCAAAGCCCTGGCGGGACCGGAGACCCCGCGGCGGCGCCCGCTTGCTGCGGTGCCGGCCACGCCGCCGATGATGCGCTCGAGCGCGTATGATGATGATGCCCAGGCGGAGGACTTTGATGACGCGGGGTTTTTTGAGGACTAGGATTGAGGGTTGAGTGAGTTGTGGGGCTTGGGGTTGAGGAGGAGGAGGAGGAGGATACCACTATCACTACTTACCGAATACCTGTCTCTTTTGTTTTTCCTTTGTCAATTTTTTTCTTTTTGTTAACTTTCACCTGGCTATCAGTCAGTTAGCCAGTCAGTTCAACTCTGGGCAGAATACGGGGAAGGGGCATACACATGCTTTGGTGACGGTGGAAAGTTGTTGAGACGTTTGGTGGGTTTTTGTTACTTCTTTTCTCGCCGAGAACACTTTTTGACCTTTTTTTTTTTTTTGACTTGTTTTGTTTGTTGTTATTTGCCTTGCTTTTTGCAATCAGCAACTGTCTGCAATGGACACACACTCACTGAGAGAGAGAGAGTTCACTAGAATGATACCCCCCTTTTTTCCCTAGTTTGATATTACCTTTTTAGTTTGTCTTGTTCCGGACTGCTTGTCGCGGCGGTTCTGTCCGTGAAGCTTGGAAGGCGAAATTGTTGTTGCTTTGGTCTTTGGAATGCTTAAGGATGCCGTTGCTCTGTTGTGTGGCGCCAGTCCAGGGACTTACTGCTCCGTTTCGAGGTGTAGTTTTCATCTTGTTTGGCGGGTTTGTGTTCCTTTGTTGACGACGATGGACCGATGGCTGCTTGAGAACGGAGAGGCTCCAGCGGTGGGCATGTGATGATGTTGGGTTGTAGTGTCAATGTTAATATTAGTAGAGCTCTGCAAACACGGTTTCTATTGTGCCTGAGCTGCTGGATCGACTTTGTGTATGCCAGGGCAGATGTCCAGGCTGGCTTGAAGCCTGTGATTGGAAGGGGCTTGTCCCGCGCTGTTGCGTATTGTTGCCGTTTCCCAGGCAAAAGTTGGGCTTTTGTCTCGTGGGTGGTAGTGGGAGGTAGGTTTTGCGCTAGATGATTATTGGCGAAGTCTTTCTTGTTTCGCCTGAGGCGGCAACAGGGTGCTGCTATGTCGGTGCCAGTGATGGAGATCAGTCTGCGATTTATTTACCCTCTGCCGACCTTGGTTCGCGAGTCTACACATTCGAACTCGACTCCCATCGTGATGGCAAATATATGCTTGGGTTTGGTTGACAGATGGATGGGGTTTCAATGTCATCTTCTGCCCCTGAAAGGGTTGTTTACATCATCAACCACATCAGGGGTCGAGGTGACACAATGTTGGAGAGTCGAATTGAACCATGAGAGGGGGAGCTTCGAGCCCTCGGCCGTCTGCGCGGTTTGCTGACACACTCGCATGTTCTCTCAGGACAGCGTCCTAGGTAGCTATCCGGTTGTATTGGCGGAGGGGGAGGGGTTCGGGCTCAGACTACGGATGGAGGAGGCCATGTCTCTCTTCGGGTTTGCACAGGCGGCCGATCACAATGTGATTGTTGTCGGAGGGCAGAACAGCACACCACGTTCCACGCTCCACTTCCAGCGCTCGATCTTTTATTTCTTTTTTTCTTTTGAGACAAAAGGAAAAGCAACAATTGCCGTCGGCCAGCTGCGGAATGGGTTCCGGAAGAGATCAGGACCGAGCTCAGCCGCGACGAAGTCGGCTCAATTGGGCTGGGAACATAGCATATTCTGCACGGAGTACAGAATACAATGCTCACTATGCATGTCTTAGGGCGCAGGCAGCCGAAGGCAAATGGAAACAACGTTATCGCGTCTCGGGTTGTGCGACGTGACGGCAGCCGAGCGCGCATGCCGCTGGCCGCCCAGGCCGTGTGCTCGTTGCCATTGTCGGGCTTTTCTGAGGCTTGTTTTTTTGTTTGACTTTGTTTCTTTTCTCGTCGGGCCCCGGGCTTGAGTCTGACTGGCTGTGTTGCGTGTGTGTGTTTGCTGTCTAAGTGGCGGACCCGCCGAGGGCCGGCCATGGATGATGAATGATCGATGCCATGCCGCCACGGAAAATCCAAGAGAGGCCAGACCAGGCCCATCGCCCGGCCCCGTCGTGCCCCAGATGTCAGATCGGAGCGTGGAATTCGATGCAGGTCCCGGAAAAAATAAGGTGAGTTTTTGGCTGCAGCCTAGAGTGCCATCTGTGGAGAGCTGTCCGGTTTTGGCAGGTGACAAGCAAAAGGTGGGCAGTGGCTTTTTGTGCCTTGCCGAGTCGCCGGGAATGGCTTCAATCCCGCCCGTCTGGTAGCGACGCCATAACCGCCCACGAAGGCGGACGCCTTGCCTTGCGCCCTGCGCCTTGCGTCCCGGGACACGTGTCGGGGCCCCTTTTCTGCCGGCCTCTCTTTGGCAACCAACGCGCTGGCTCGGCTGGCTGCGTGACGCTGCTGGTTGTTTTCACCGTTTCCTCAGTCAGCCTTTGGGTCGAACGCACACCGCCACGAATAACGTTATTGACCAGCCAGATCAATCAATGCCCCTCGTCCTGATCTTGCCTGGCCTGTGTGGCATCATTCATCCCGACGTCCCCTTCGCGCGCCCGAGAACAAAATAGGGGACCAGACCACACCACGACGCCACGGAACTTGCCAGAGTCCGGTCCAGTCCGTCCGCGCCCCAGGTTCCTGGTCCATGGCACGGTGGCACGCCGCGCACTCGATGGCGCCCATGCCACGGCACGCCGCACCCATGGCAGACGGCCCCTGGCGGCCGCAGAGCTGAGGCACAGGAGAGCCCAATTCCCGAACACCTGCAGGAGAATATTGGAGTATTCGACCATTTTCGGGTGGGAAATTTCGGCATTTTCCAACCTATCGCGGATTTGCGCGCAAAATAACCATGGAACCATGGAACCATGGGCCTTTGGGTCGTTGAAACGCCCCCCCAATTCTTATTTCTTGCTCATTTGAGCCCGGTGAAGATCCCTTCCCGTCCTGCGACGCTGCAACACGGTCCCGTAGGTTAATTCCGATACTGTGTGGACCCAAGCCCTCCGAGTCCGTGCCCGCGCCAGTCCGCGCCAGTCCCGCGCCAGTCCCGCGTCCCCACCGGGCCACGGCGGCATGTGGTGGCTGCTTCCAGGCGTCGAGGCTTGGAGGCTTCCAGGCTTTCCAGGCTCGCGGCGCTCGCAAGGTTGGCTGCCTGCAACCCTCCTGGTCCCTCCAACACTCCGCCCACAAGCAGCACCCCCCGCCACGCCGTTTTGGGAGGCCTGCTCAACACCTCAACAACATGTTGCTGTGTACCTGCAAGCCATCTCCGCCGACGCTTCGGGACATGCCTAATCGAAATGACGACTGCACCGTTTCTCGCCGACCTGTCTTTTTGCCGTCCGTCGATTTGATGGGAAATTCTATTTTTGACAAGCAGCGAACAGGTTGGCCCCCCGTGCGCTTCCCTCGGTGCTCCGGGACGAACAAGGCCCCAAATCCTGCCGCCGACGATCAGGGGGTTCAGAGGAACGGCTTCGCATCCAACCGTGGAGCGTGGGAAAACAGAAAACGCCACCATCCAAGATCTGGCAACGGATCTTAGCGCCAATGGTTACCGTTAACCTTGTTTGACGCCACGCAGCACCAAGTCCAAGGGTCCCAGGCCCACGACGAGAGAGGCGTTGCCGAGACACAAGCCACGGGTCCCTCCGCCGCCGACTGCTGGACCCTGAGAATACGGAAAGGGAAATGCACGCAAACAAGTCTTCTCACCAGTGCTTCAACTACTGTACACAGTAGTATGTACAGGTCGGGTCGGGCAACACGAGCAGCCCAGAGACGAAACAACCTCCATCCATAATCCATGTGGTGTGACAAGCCCAGCCGCTGGGAGGTGGAGGTGGGACGGGTCGATCACACGAACAAAGTCGAAGTCAGATCCGGCTCATCAGTCACCTCTGCACGGTTCCAGCACTTGCTCACCACGGAGTCTGGGCTGTGGACACGGTCAAATGCTCCTCCAAGCCTTGGTCGCTTGTTTCCCCCCCTTCGGCTCGTCAAAAATTCCCGAATGTAGCAAGGACTCGCCCCTTGCCGCAATGGATGGCATGCAAGAACGGCAAGCTACCGGCCTGTCCCCCCAGACAGTCCCTTCGTCAGCCAGACGGCGTGGGAAACAAAAACTGAGCAGCGTGATCTGCAGCACACAAAATGGCTGCGCAAAGTGCAAAACATTGACTATCTGCTCTTCCAAGCGCAGAGCCCGATCACCGCCCATCGCCGCCGCCGGCACGTGTGGGCGCGGACCACCCCAAACAGGAGTCGAATGCATCAGTGCGAGGGGTTTTCCACCCAGGATGCTGCTTCCTGACCCATCGCTTGTCCCCTAAAGTTTGCTTGGCAATGTTCGGGAAGAGAAAACGCCCCCCGACACAGTGCAGCCCGGACTGCTGGCAAGCAAGAGGGAACTAGTGGCGCCCGGCCGTGGACTGGGGGCACGCACCAAACGGGCGGGACCCTTGTCCGTCACCTCCCTCACGACCCCTGCAATCAAATCCCGGCCTTCAGCTGGATGCGCTATGTATTCTGTACATGCAGCACGGGGGGAGGGGGGATGTCAATGGCTTGCGAGTCTGCCGGACGGAAAACACAGAGACACGGCCCCCAAAATCGACACCGACACCGTCTCTTGGAGAGGGAAGGAGAGAGGTGGTGGTGGTGGTGGTGGTGGTGGTGGTGGTCTGACGAAGCAGCGCCTTGAGCAAGGAGCACGGATACCAACGCCCCGGCATCCTGGGGCCTGGCGCGCGCCATCGCGGATCACCCAGACTCCATCCAGTAAGGCAGGGTAAGCAGATCAAGCGGGCGGGAGGCGCAAGTGGCACTTGCGCCGCGCGCGGACATTCATCGCGAATGCCAGTGCCATGGGAAGGCTGTCAATTGTCAATGCAAGCAGACGGGACGGGAAACC
>FTCU01002060.1_pt1 | contig 32789 bp, 30 predicted proteins | sample 1639521 | NCBI WGS metagenome assembly FTCU01 (sample SAMEA3914864, study PRJEB12502) | metagenome | biome: forest; material: soil | place: USA | collected 2012-03-12 | depth 0.3 m
CAACCGCCGCCAGCGCCGTGCCCACACCAGAATCCCCCCCGCTCGTCAGCAGACTCATAAACACATTGGCGGCATGCACCAGCACGCTGCCAAACACCTGCTTGGACGCGTCAAAGAACCAGATGCGCACGGGCCGCTGCGGCCGCTCGCGCCAGCGCTTGTACACGAGCGAGAGCAGCGCCAGGGCGCCGAGGGCGAGCTGCACCAGGATGGCGAAGGAGCCGAGGAGGCGGCATTCTGTTGGTTGGTCGTCGTCGTAGGGGGAGCCGGGGTGTGTGGGGTATGGGGTGGCTGTGGTGGTGGTGGTGGTTGTGGTGGGGAGGGAGGCAGAGGTTGGTGGTTGTGGCGTCATGGTGATGGCTATTGTCGGTGGTGCTGGCGGTGGTGTCGTCGGCGTGAGGAGGTTGATGTCGTGGTAGAAGGTCAGCAGGCTTGTCGGTGCTGCTGCTATCGCTGGGACTGCGACATCTGGAGGGACGGCGAATCGGGCGGCGACGGCGGCCGCGAGAGGTTGTGAGAGGCTGATGCTGCTGGTGCTGGTTGTGGGGAGCGCAGGCACCATTTACAAGCTTCCGCTGGTGGTGCTGGTGGTGCTGCTGCTGGTGTACGACGAGGTGATGTCAAACATCTAGCAGATGGAAGAAGAAGAAAGTTCCTTTCGTTTGGTTTCCCACTGGGCCGCACGCAAGGTTGCCAATCAGACGGGGCAAAGGGGGGGCTGAGTCCGTCCGCCGTGTGGCCGTGTTTCACTTTGCTGAATCCAGATTCGTCTGAGTTGGGAAAGCTGCCCGCCAAGGCCGTTGGTTCGTTTAAACTTTAATTGATGATTTGCAGGGAAGATCGTCTCTATTTGTGCATGTTGCGCCAGGCGTGTGTATGAAAGGAGGGACAAAAACGGGTGTGTATGGGCGAAGAGAAGAAGAGGAGGGGAGAAGCGAAAAGCAACGGCCGGCCGTCCAAGGTTGCGGGCGTTGTGGGTTGCAGGTTAGGTTGCAGGCAGGCTGCCCGTCAGTTGTGTCGTAGTGGTGCCTGGGATGGAGGCGCAGATGGGCCGCCCAGCAAGAGCCAAGGAACGCACGCGGTGACAGCAGCCGACACGCTGCGCCAGGCCCCATTGGCCGCCGCCGTTAGCCTTGAAGACGGCCCACCAATCGCGGCCCCACAGCGGGCTCGCTTACCCCGAGCCAGATCTCCAGTGGGGTTCTGCGAAGTGCGAGGCCCACTGTGGGCGCCGGCAAAAGCACTGGGTTGCCGCATTCAGCAGGATTCCGGAACTCGCTGTCCGTCGAGATGCTTCCATCTAGATCCCGGCTCGGACACCTGGCCACCACCATCTTGAAGCCGATACAACACATCACTGCGGTGCGCTCAGTGCAGAGTCTGCCGTAGCCCGGCAAGAAGCTGCTGGGCTTGCGCTCGGACGGGGACCACACCGCCGACCTCGAAAGTGACGTAATAAGCCATTGGGAGAAAAGGGACTCTCATGAAACCGACCAGGCCCGCTTGGGCTTCGGGCTCCAGCTCGCTGAAACAAAACGTGGAAGAGGTGACACCAATGTACGAGTCGGTAGTGATGCAGAGCTGCACGCGTCGCAGGGAATTCATAGGATTGCTGTCAAAAAACCATCGCAGTCGGATCACGGCTTGCTGCCATGTCCGAGTCGCCGTGGGGATGCGGTCTGCGCCAAATAACAATCTGGAAGCCACCGAGGCAACCCGAGAGAGAAACAGGCAATGTGATATTTGCCCCTGATTGCCGTGTTCACGCCGGAAAAGACCCAAAAACCATGATTGCAAACTCCAGCCTCTAACCCCCATCTCTCTCCCCCCTAAAAATGAGACCCCAAACCCCCCATCCCGCAGCCGGGAAACACCAGCAAGAAAAGCGCCCCATTGAATGAGCAAAGTTGCAAGTTTCGTGAGTGGAGTGGCGGGCCCAGCCAGGGCGAGATCCGCTTGCACCCGCGCCCGGACGTTGTCATTGGTACCTCGGAGTCGTCCAAGGGGGAGCAACTGATAGCAATGAAGTCGAGTCTAGGCGCACTCGGGTACCGTGGGGAGTAGCTTGCGCACGAAGTGGGGGAGCTTGCGTGCGGGCACGGCGAGGATCGGCTTGCCCTTCCGCAGGATCGACTTGGGCGCTCGGGGCGCCGAAGCCGCCTTGGTCGTCGCGGAGGGGGATATCGGAAAAGACGGGCCTCCAGACAAGATGACTTGGCTGTGAAGGCTGTCCGTAGGCCCGTCTAACTGTCAATCGATGCCGTGCTGCTGCTTGAGGCGTTCTAAATTCTCCTTGCGAACGTCCAGGTCCTCTTTTGTCCGCACCATCTTGTCGGGCTGATGGTATAGTACTAGCCGCTAGTCAGTCGCCGAGCCCGAGCGAGACGCGAAGGCAAAATCAAGGTAAACATACCAACAAGGTAGCGGTTCTGGAAGTTGTAACCGTTCAGCTTGTCGCACGCCTGCTTTGCATCCATTACGTCTTCATAGACGACGAAGGCGGTGCCCTTGGTGTTGCTCGCGATGCCCTGTCGAACTTGACTATATCGCGAGAGTCAGCAGAGACTTTGGAGAAGCGGGGGGAGTGGTGTTGACGTACCGGATGGGCCCGTACTTCCCGAAGAGGTCGAACAGCTCCTCTGGGGTGACGTTGTAGCTGGCAAGCAGGTTAGGACACGACGACGACAACAACCACAACGACGACGGGGATGGCAACACACCTTAGATTCTTGACGAACAAAGCTCTGCGAATGAGTGCCGCGGTTAGCCAAGATGCGCGTGATGTGCTGACGCGAGTTCGAGATGGGGAGGCCGGGGCAGCCGTGCTGCGACCGAGTGGAGAAGGACCGAGGCCGGGACGGCCGTCGCGAAGCCCGATTGACTCACCGATTTACCTCCGGGCCAAGCTTGTTGGCACGACTCATATCTCGATGGCGGTTTTGGAATGTCTCGACACGGTGGTTTCGATGGGAAAATGCGGCGACGGGGGTCGCGGGGGATGCGGGTTGCAAGGTGTTGAGGCTCAAAGCGGACGGGTCGACACGGGTGCGAAGAGGAGAGAAGTTCGAAAGGCGGAAGTCAGCGAGGTGGGCCCTGCCGCTTTTGGACTAGCGCCACACGTGATGCCTGTCATCCCCCAGGCCCCAGCTTGGTCACGCTGCCGCCGGGCAAGAGGCATCCTCTCCTGAGGGGAAAGCTGCTTTCCTGCGTCCCTGTCTTCAAGCTCCCTTGCTTCCATTGCCCCATCAAGCGCTTCTTTGAGACGTTACCCCTCCTTTTCAAAGCAATGGTATCGAATCGTGCACGACAACCCGACGCATCGACGCTGCAGAGCATTGCTGGCGGGCGAGATGCTTGGCGAGATGTGCGCCCTGCCTGCCCACGTGCATCACGAAATGCGACGTTTGGCCCTGTCATTCATCCAAACCCCGCGCTCGCCTGACCGACTGGGCACACTCAGTGTACTCCGTATCCTGTATTTTGTCCAAGTAATCTGATACAGGCTCGGGAGTGCTCTGTATCGTGCAGACTACCTCCGAGCCTCCCTACCTCATCTGTGCCAGGGACTCGGAGACAACGGCGACACCCTGCTGTCCCAAGTGCCAAGCGCCAAGCGCCAAGTTCCTTGACGTGGCCGCCTTCCCAGGTTGCTGTGCTGCATGACTGCACCTCGATTCGCTGACTCGACATGACCTGTGGAGTGGGCGCTGGGGCCAATTTCCAGGGAGTTCGGGCTTGTTGACGAACCCCGTCAGGCACTCGCACAGTGCAAGAACCACAAGTCGATACGACTTGTGCAGGCCGCTGCTTCGTTGACTTTCAGCAACCTCGCCTCCGCCCTTGCCCTCGCATGCTGCTTCCCGACCAGCTTTACGATTCCTCCGATGACCACCAGCCAGAACAGCTGCATCAAACTCCATCCAAGGAGCCATCCACATCGCATCCGCCATCAAAAAACGCACATCGGCACGCCATGCCGTCTGTAGCCCAGGAATCGCCGACGCTGCCGTCGTCCAAGAAGCGGAGGCGAGACGACACCACCCACCAGATCCCTCCGTATGCGACCCTTCTGGCGGCCTTTACGCCGGCAGGCGTTGACAATCCCATTCCCAGCTCCAGCGGCGCCAATAGCTCGCCTCGAGTCTTTTTCCCGGCCAGCGCCTTCGATAACAGCGACCTCCATTCCCATCACTTGTCTCCCTTCCCCGCCCGCAAGATCGTCCCCCTGCCCTCCGGCAAGCGGCAAAGGACCACGGTTGATATCACCCCCGAGACGGACGACGAACCGATGCAGCGATCGCCGTCTGGCTCTCCATCCCAGAAACACGAGCCGCACCATCAGCAGCGCCAACATGCCCATCCGGAAAACACGAGCAGCATGTCTCAAGCATATTCAGACGCCAAGGCCCGGCCACCAACGCCTGCTGCCGCACCAGCCCTCATGAGCCGCTGCCACGTCTGTTCGCGCAAGCCCACCAAGAAATCCGACCTCGACTCGTTCGCCGACTGCCAAGGGTGCGGCCAGCGGACATGCTACGTCTGCATCCGCGAGTGTCTCGGCTGGGGACCCAACATTCAAAACACGGCCGCCTCCGCAACACCCACTCCCACATTACCAATCACACCTCTCGAGGAAGGCGAGACATCTTTCACCATGCTCGACGCCGACGCCCAGGAGGCAGACCGCCCGCAAAAGGGGCAGTCCGAACACGGGTGGACGAGAGGCGGTGGCCACCGCCAGGTTGTCTGCAGCGGATGCTGCGTCGAGCGGGGACAGGACGGCGAGGTGGTCTGCCTGGGGTGTCTGCCCTTTGTCGAGGGCTGAGCTCGCCAGCCCATACATATGTTTGGGTTCATTCAATGTCTGGTACATATATTTTTGTCGGATATAACGGGAACGGGGCTTTTTCGTCCATCTCGGCCGCCCGCCGGAGAACGTCATGTTCACGGCAAGACGAACGCCTTTCCGGATACTCCTTCTCAACCCCGGCCGCGGGAAAGGGAAAGGGGAGAGAAGGAGGACAGGGAGGCGGTTCGGGAGAGGACACTCGGCCAACGATCGCCACCCACACGGAACTAGGCGCGGCCCATCGATTCCCGCCGTGTCGACGGCAAATCCAGCCTCACAGTCGAGGCGGAGCCGTCCGCCGAGGATGGGGAAACGACTGAGGAATTCTTGGCTGAGGAAGATCGGAGGATGTGGCTATAATCACTGACGGAGAATAATGGGACTGGGCCGGGGAGGATATGAGGGCACCGTGCTTGCCGAGAAGCAAACATCAGCGACACCCACGGAATGGAGTCCCGTCTCCGGTTGAGTCAATGAGCAGGTAGACAGGAGGTTGGGCAGGAACTTGATAATTTGGGAAGACTCCATGTTCATGTCTGACACTGTGGGTGTCTAAATAAGTGGTCGGCCTTTTTTTGGGAGGAGAGCACAGCTCTGGCGACTACAGACCCAGTAGCACATGTCTGACATTGTTGTTGTACATACACGAGTATGCACCTCACAGAGGACCGCAAAGATAGAGCGACGGTTCAGCTGGAATCGCGAAGGGGTATGGGATAGTCGTCATCAACAAATCAACCAAGTCCATTCGCCAGCACCATTCAAGGACCTCGCTTGTTCCCATCTTGTGAACCCCCCGCCGGCTCGCACGCACTCCCGTGACGCAAGCTCTAGCTCTACTCATACATACAAAACCAGCCCCGAGCCCTCCTCAGTTGTACTGCGCGTACGCGGCAGTCGAGTTGAACTTGAGGTTGCCCTTGATAACCTTGTCGACGGCGCTTAGGAAGTCCTTCTCGGTGGCCACCTTCCTCCTCGCGCGGATGGCGAACATGCCGGCCTCGGTGCACACGCTGCGCAGCTCGGCGCCCGTGGCGTTGGGGCACAGGCGCGAGATGAGCTCCCAGCGGATGTCGCGCTCGACCGACATGCTCTTGGCGTGGATGCGCAGGATGTTGGCGCGGCCCTCAAGGTCGGGCAGCGAGAACTCGATCTTGCGGTCGATGCGCCCCGGCCGCATCAGCGCGGGGTCGAGCGTCGACGGGCGGTTGGTCGCGAACATGACCTTGATATTGCCACGCGCGTCGAAACCGTCCAGCTGGGTGATGAGCTCCAGCATGGTCCTCTGCACTTCGTTGTCGCCTCCGGCGCCGTCGTCGAAACGCGCGCCGCCGATGGCGTCGATCTCGTCGAAGAAGATGATGCACGCCTTCTTGGTCCGGGCCATCTCGAACAGCTCGCGAACCATCCTCGCGCCCTCGCCGACGTACTTCTGGACCAGCTCGCTGCCGATGACACGGATGAAGGTGGCGTCTGTCCGGTTGGCCACGGCACGCGCGCAGAGGGTCTTGCCGGTGCCCGGGGGCCCGTAGAGTAGGGCGCCCTTTGGTGGGTCGATCCCCAGGTTGCCGAAGCGCTCGGGCGAGAGCAGCGGCATCTCGACGACCTCGCGCAGCTTCTCCACCTGCTCCTTGCAGCCGCCCACGTCGCCGTATGTAACATCGGGCTTCTCCTCGACCGTCATCATGGTCACGCTCGCGTCGATCTTCGGCGGGAGCGGCAGGAGGATCTGGTACTTGGTGCGGTCGACGCCGACGCGCATCCCCTCCTCGATATCTGTCGGGCTGACGCGCTCGCCGAGCTGGACGACGAACTTGGCGATCTGCTTGACGTTGATGACGTACTTGCTTTTCGATTCATCCTTCTCGTCCGGAATGATCTTGGTGCATCGCGCTACTTGGAGCGGCTGCTCTTCCGACATGCGCTGGCGGTCGGCGGCGACATCCCAAAGGTGAGGCGGCGCGAGCCCGGTATCTGATTCCTGCGGGCGAGAGTCAGCAAGGGACGGCCTCCCAGGACCTGCCAGGAGGGCACACCTTCACGCCAATCTTCTCATCCACGCTCTGTTGCTTCTCCTTTATTTGTTGTTCGAGCTTCTTGATGGCAGCTCCGTATGGCGCAGCTCCGTATGTCTTGAGAACTTGGATATCCCTTCGCAAAAGTCAGTTGCAAGTCCCAGGGCGGGCGGTGCCGGGGCTGACCGACTCTTCTGTCAGAGGGGTGATCTTCTTCTCTTCGATCTCGTCATCGGCGAAGTTCTTCTTGTATTTCTCCCAGCTCGAACCTGTGGCGGAAGGCTAGTCGGGAGTTAGCATGCGAAAAGCAGCGGCGCGAGCCGAGTAATGGCCGGATCGAAGGTGTTGTGTGGTGGGCATACCATAGTGACGACCGGGAGAAGCGCTGATGGCCGGATCTAAAATTGCACGAATTCGCTCGAAAATGTAAGAGGTGGGTAGACGTCTGTTGCGCAGCCGGTGATGTTTGGTTGTGGTGAGGTCGTGTCGGCAAGGTGGGATGTGGAAGGTGGATGGATTTGGAGGCGGTTAACGTTGGCGTTAGTGATGGATGTAGCAACGAACAACAGGGAGCTGTTCCGTAATCATCGTGCTGCCTTGGGCCCAGAGCTCTGCGAGGCTTAAAGCGGCCTAGGCCCAAATGAGCTACCAAGTCCCAACCGACCTGAAGTCCCCGCCTGGCACCTGCAGGCAGGCTCGGGCCACTGCAGCCCCAGCGCCTGGCCAGCATTCCCCCCACTGCTGCCCACTGGCGGCGTGGGAACAACTCCAGCTGCCGACTGAAAAAATCCCGTCCCACATTGGAGTGGTACCTTGGAGGGGGAGCTGCCTGCGTGTGCCTGCAACTGCAAGTCAACATCCACACGAGGGGCCGTCTACCACACAACAACCTCGTCGCAACACCACAACACGCCCCGACTCTGATCAACGCTTTTTGCAGTCGAGCTACAAGACACTTTCACAATGGCGACTGCGACACAGCCTGGCGGTGGCGGCGGAAATGCGACGTTCAGGGTACTTGCTCCCCCCTTGCCCCTCGATGCGCTCGATGCCCCCCTAGGCATCTAGGTAGCTGTTGCTGACCCTTTGGTGCAGGACAAGGAGAAGCCGTTGGCCGTCCGGTCGTCTAACATCGTCGCCGCGAGAGGTACGCCGCCTCAAAGATTCCTCGTGCCGCCCTCGCTCTGGTGCTGACCGATCCCATGTTGCAGCCGTTGCCGACGCCATCAGGACATCGCTGGGACCGCGGGGTATGGACAAGATGATTCGGAGCGGCAAGGGCGAGGCTCTCATTACCAACGACGGCAGCACCATGCTCAAGAGCATGTCGGTCATGCACCCCACAGCCAAGATGCTGGTCCAGCTGTCCAACGCCCAAGACGTCGAAGCCGGTGATGGCACAACCTCGGTGGTGGTCATTTGCGGCAGCCTGCTGGGTGCCGCCGACCGGTTGCTCACCAAGGGCATCCACCCCTCGATTATCTCCGAGTCCTTCCAGAGGGCTGCCGCCGCCGCCGTCCAGGTCCTCCACGGCATGTCACAACCCATCGCCCTCACCGACACCGCCGCCCTCCTCCAGGCTGCCAACACCTCCCTCTCCTCCAAGATCGTCTCCCAATACTCGAACCTCCTCGGGCCCATGGCCGTCAATGCAGTCACCAAGACGATAGATCTCAAGACGGCCGACAATGTCGACCTAAGGAACATCCGCATCATCAAGAAGGTCGGCGGGACGATAGAAGACAGCGAGCTGGTGGACGGCCTGGTCTTGACACAGCCCGTGATCAAGAGCGCAGGGGGCCCGGTGCGGATGGAGAAGGCCAAGATCGGTCTGATCCAGTTCCAACTGAGCCCGCCCAAGCCCGACGTACGTCTCTATCTGCCTCTTGTCTTGACACCCCTCTCTCGTTCACAGCTGACCGCTTTCTCAGATGGAAAACACCATCAAGGTGAACGACTACCGTCAAATGGACAAGATCGTCAAGGAGGAGCGCATGTACCTGCTGAACATGGTCAAGAAGATCAAGAAGGCCAAGTGCAACGTCCTCTTCATCCAAAAGTCGATCCTCCGCGACGCCGTCAACGACCTCTCGCTGCACTTCCTCCAGCGCCTGGGCATCCTCGCCGTCAAGGACATTGAGCGCGACGAGGTCGAGTTCATCTGCAAGTCGACCGGGTGCAAGCCCATCGCCGACATCGACAGCTTTACCGAGGACAAGCTCGGCTCGGCCGACCTGGTCGAGGAGGTCCAGAGCTCCGGCAGCCGCATGGTCAAGGTGACGGGCACCAAGTCGGCGGGCAAGACCATCTCGGTCGTCGTCCGCGGCGCCAACGCCCTGATCCTCGACGAGGCCGAGCGCTCGCTGCACGATGCGCTCTGCGTGGTGCGCTGCCTGGTCAAGAAGAAGGCGCTCATCGCGGGCGGCGGCGCGGCCGAGATCGAGATCGCCTCGCAGCTCAACAAGCAGGCGCGCGCGCTGACGGGCACCGAGGCCATCTGCTGGAAGGCCTTCGCCGACGCCCTCGAGGTGATCCCCACCACGCTGGCCGAGAACGCGGGGCTCAACAGCATCAAGGTCGTCACCGATCTCCGCCACCGCCACGAGCTGGGCGAGAAGAACGCCGGCGTCAGCATCAAGAGCAGCGGCGTCAACTCCAACATTGCCAAGGAGAACGTCCTGCAGCCGCTGCTCGTCAGCACGAGCGCCATCGAGCTCGCCGCCGAGACGGTCAAGATGATCTTGCGCATTGATGATATCGCCCTGAGCAGGTAAAAACATCTCGCGCGGATATGAGGGGCTAGAGGTATGGCAGGGACTGCATATTACGAGTCAATAAATGGCAGTGCAAAATACTGCATGAGATGATGATGGGATAGAGAAATTGACCCAAGATGGCCAACATGACCACGAAGCCCGAGAATGCTGCCTGCTGTGCTGCCTCAAACTCGTGCCACAACACACAAGTTTACCCCTTTGCACGATATTCGTGATGATGAACGAAGAAAATAAAGCGGTTTCAAGTGAGAAAAACGCTGGTGTTATTCGACAAACAACTGTAAAATCAAGGCCCGACCCATCAAGTGTCCCTCGTACTCATACAGAACTGTAAAACATTCCTTCCCCGATGCAGCAAAGCAAGCACCATTCGTATCTCCTCCTCCCCATTTTCGCCAGCTTCAAGGATATAGCTGTTTCCGCCAAAGCCAGCCAATATTAGCAATCTCGGGCTGGCACACATGCCACCCCTCTCTGTCCTTCACCCCCCCCCGCCCCTTAACTCGGCCACCAAGCCAAAACTCAGTAGTTAAGCTCACCGCCCCCACCACCCGATGCCTGATCCAAATCCTCATAGCTCCTGATAGTCCGGCCCTGGACCGCCTCGCGCGGACCCATAGCCGCACCACCGGCGCCATCACCCCATCGATTCGCCGGGCCGGCACGGCCCCGCGCGCCGCCCATCCCCCCGCCCATGCCGCCCTCGCCGCCGTAGCGACCATTATTGGGCCGGCGGTCGTACGGTCCCGACCGGCTCTGGAAGCGGCTGCCGCCACCGGCCGACATGCCCCCGCCGCGACGGACGGGGCCCGGACCGCCGCCGCGCTCGTCGCCGCCCGCGGCCGCGTGCCAGCCGGCTGCGGCGCCCATGGGGTTCGGGCCGCCGGGGCCGCCCATCATGTTGGGCGGGAACATGGGCACGGGGAAGCCTGGGAAGTTGAGCATGCCGTTCATGGCGTAGTTTTGCAGGTTGAAGCCGCGCGGGGTGCCCGTCGGCTGCTGGCCGTTGGACTGGGGGAAGTGGCCGTTGGAGTTGGCGTCGGTGCGGGAGGGGGCGATGTGCGAGGGGTCCATGACGTAGGCGTTTACCAGTTCGAACTGTGCTGGGGCGTTAGCATGGGGTTGGTTGAAGGGAGTGGAGGAGAAGAGGTCTCACCTCGTCCTTGAGCTTCTCAAGCCATTCCACGTGCCGCTTCTCGATGTGCTTGCGCCAGAAGAACTCCTCCTTGAACAGCTTGGTGCACTCGGGCACCTTGCAGCGCCACTTGTGCTCGTCCTCCTGCTTGACATGCTTGCCGAGCTCGTCGCTCACTGCATCTTCAACGGGTTTCCCGCCCAGCTTCCGGAGATCGGCCGTCTCAGGGTGCAGGATCTGGTTGATCTTGTCTTCGAACGTCTTGACCCAGTTGAAGGCGCGCTGCAGCTGCTGCTCGGCCTTGGATGAGGCACGGAACTTGCGGTCCTCCTCGGGCGCCTCGCCCTCCTCGACGTCTTCCGCATCCTTACGCTTCTTGGACGGGAAGGGGTCGCCATTCGCGCTCGCCTCGGCCACGGCTTTGGCAGCCGATGATAAGGTGCTCCTCGGTCTCCGGAGGTGACCGCCGGGGCACTTGCGGGTCAGCTCGTGGATCGAGTCGCTCTCAAAGACACAGAAGAAGCAGAAATTGAAGACACGGCGGAGGTACTCGATGGTCAGATCCAGCCGCTTCTTGGCGACCACGAGATCCATGTCATCGACCTCATCGTCCACCATCCCCTCATCCTCGTCTTCCTCACCCTCCTCTGCAGCGTCTTCTTCTCCCTCCTCGCGCTCCACATCCAGAGACTCGTCCAGCCCGATGGCCCGCGGCTTCTTCTCCCTCTTGACCGCCGGGGATGTGGGTGCAGCGGGCTGGATCTTCCCCTCATCGCGCAGCTTATCAACATACTGGTCAATCTGGAGTGCTGCGTTGAACTCGGATCCAAGTTCGGCCTCGAACTTGCCAACCAGGTCTGTGGCGAACTGAAGATCTTTGCGGATGCGATCAGGGGATGAGAAGAGATCCCAGAGAGCCTTCTTCCTAGGATGTGAAGGGGGGTTGTGAACGCCGACGTGGCAGGTAAAGTCACCGCGCAGCTCGTCTTTGACCGTCTTGCCATTGATGGCCTCGAGAGCTTTGTCGGCAGTGGAGACGGGAGCAGGCTTGGACTCGCCATCCTCCTCGTCCTTCATCTCCTCATTCTCTTCATGGATGGGCTCTGGGGCTGGGTGCAACATGATCCAGCCGATCCGGTGGTAGCGCTTACTAGGGTTGGGATCGCTCAGAGACAGCCACTTGAAGCCGCCTTCTCCATCCCCGAGATGCTCTTTGCAGAAGGCCTCGAGGTTCTGGCGGCTTACAGAGGGCGCGATTGTCTTGATAAGGAGCGTGGGCTGGTCCAGGCTCTCGTCCCTAATCTCGGCAGAGTATGCAGGCACGAGATCACCAACACCGAGGACTTCATTTGCGGCAGTTGCTTCGCCTTCCTCCTTCTCCACCAGACCGCCAGCGCCGTTGCTCTCGCTCTTCGGGATGCCTTCGAGCGTCAAGTCGTCAAAGCTGCCGGACGCGAGGTCCTGCTCCCACCGAGCGTAAGCGCCCCGGCGCTGCTCACTCAGCTGCTGGCGGAAGGGGTCCCGGACCTCGGGCACATAGCGCTCTCTGAACCACTGCTCGTCCTTGTGCTGCTTGACAAAGGCCTGGGCCATCTTGGCCTGGAGGTCCACCTTGTATTTGTCGTAGGCAGCTTGGATCTTGGCCTTTTCGTTGTCTCGCTCCTCCTGAGCTTCGCGCGCCCCCCGAGGGCGCTCCGGTTCGCGGCGCCGGCCCGACTTCTGTCGTTCCTTCTCCTCCTTGACTCTCTCGTTGTTTCTCCACCACTCGCCAAACCACGAGAAGCCCACCTGATACGACAGTTTGAGGGGATCCGGAAGGAGGTTGTTCATCGCCTGAGGCGGGGCGGAATCCTGGCCTGGCACATAGCGGTCGATGTTGAGGTGTGGTGAGCGGCGACCACGGTCGTCGCGATCTCGTGTCCCGGCGTACTCGTCGCGGCCACGTCCCCTAGGCTCGTAGCGGTCGACTGCAGCGGGTGATCGCGAGCGGCGTCGGCTGCGGTCGGTCCCTAGGTAGCAAGGGAGGTAAGCAAGGGGTGATCAACATGATGTGCACCGCGAGCGCAAGCCGCAGCTCGCAAATGCCAAAAAGAGAAGCGGCAGCCATAAAAAAAAGGGACGCACCAGGGGATCTGCCACCGCGGTAGAAGCCATCTCCTCTCTCTTCCTTGACCCTCACATCTTCGCGACCGCTCCAACGGTCGCCCGGCGAACGGGCCGAGTCGCGGTAGTACGAATCCATGGGCGCAGATCGATGGTGTTATTTGGCTGACATCAACTTGCGTCTTTGTTGGGCCGGCGCGTGGTTGAGAAGAGGATGAAGGGAGGCGGATCGAGATGCGGTCCGGGCCGCAAGCCGCAGCGTTTTGTTGTGGGCGCCGGGCGTATTGTTTGCGGCTTGGTGGGTCAAGTCGTCAACCCGGGTAGGTGCGCAATTGTTTGGAGGGATGGTCACTGTATGGCGACATGTTTGTGGTTAGAAGAAGAAAACAGCCATGATGGTTCACGCAGCGCGCGGAGCGGGAGGGAGCAAAGATAAGGAAGAGAGCAGGCCATGACTGGAAACAAAAGGGTTTGGCGCATGAAGCCGCCAGAGCAGATGGAGAAGGTATGGATAACAGAAGATTGGATGTGGGCTGTGGAGGCGACGGTGTAGGGAGGTGAGGAGGTGGGTGGAGGAGAGGCGGGAAACGGCATGGCCGACGAGGATGACAAGAGAGTGAGGCCAACAGAGATGCTCAAAGGGCGAAGTGCCGTGCTCGCTGCAACTCGACACCGGAAGGAGCCGACGGCGAGGGCATGAGTGAAGCGGTGATGATGGGCAAGAAGAAGCGGAAGAAAAAGGGTGACGAACAATGGATTGGAGAGTCGAGCGGGATCGTGAACGACTCCCGAAGCAGGCCGATGGCGCGCGTGTTGAGTGAGAGTTGGCCGATTTCCCCAAGCGCGCGCAAGTCCCACAGTCCACCTCCCGTCTGGCGAGTGGCTGGGCGCAGTCACGTGAGGCATTCTTGGCTCTGACTGAACGAGTCAAACATCAAACTCGCGCCAAACACTCCCATTTGCACTCCCTAGATTTGTGGTTGGTAGGTAATTAGTTCTTGATTGCTTTCTCTCTCCCAGTGCATGTTATTTTTATTTTTATTTGTTTTTTCGACTTTTATTCTCACCTCTCGCAGTTTTCTTCTTCTTTTCTCTTTCTGGCAGGGAGGGACTCGAGTCTCATTCGATGCTCTCCCGAATTGGCATTGTCCTTCGGCCAATGAATGGCTCACGCCGATTGCTGTGTTAGTGCCGGCATCCAACCATCGAGTGATGTCATAGTTCTGTCTGCGTCTCGTGTCTTCTGTGCATTTTATGGCTCTCAACTCCAACACTCCCTCTTTTTCTCGTGGAGTATAGCTCTTTTGGTATCCAGAATACAAAGTCATCTCCAAGTTCTCTCAGTGTCAACAAACCACCTCCAAAATGACGACGTACATCCCCTCCGTCACCCTCCCGGACTCGGTCTTCACCAACCTGCCGGCCTCCGTCCTGCTCCCCATCGCACTCGGGACAGCAGTCGGCTTCGGCACAAGACGTTTGTCCCATCCTTCCCTCCCATACCAGTCCCGCCAAAAGTCCTAACCGTAGCCCCCCTCCAGCCGCGGTAGACCACCGCGAGTCCATCACCCTCAAGCAGCCACCCCTCCGCCCGCCCGCCAGCGTCTTCCCGCCCGTCTGGACCGCCCTGTACGGGATAATGGGCTACGCGGCCCACCGAGCCGTCACGCTGGGCACCTCCCCGCTCAACCCCCCCGTAAGCCTCCCCTCCCTCCTCTCCCACACATCACTCACCCAATAAACTCACACAATACCTCCAACCAGGAAACCATCCTCGCCGCCCGCCAAGGCTCAACCCTCTACACGATCCAGCTCGGCCTCAACCTAGCCTGGATGCCGCTCTTCTACGGGCTCAACCGGCCCATCCTCGCGACGCTCGACGCGGCCGCCCTGTTCGGCATCAACGGCTACCTGGCCTGGCTGTGGGGCACCAAGGTGGACGCCGTGTCTGGCTGGCTGCTGGCGCCGTATGTGGCCTGGCTGGGGTTCGCGACGTACCTGTCGTACGGCACGGGGTATTTGAATGCGTGGGATCTGTCTCCCATGTTTGGGGGGAGGGGCAGGAGTGGGAGTGCTGGGACGGGTGTGGAGGGGGGGAGGAAGAAGCTGTAGAGAGGCTTGGAAGCTACCTCGAGATACAGGGGCCGAACTTGTGCTTGCAATGGAGTAAATCGTCGCAGTGTGTATGCAGCCATCTATATGTACCTTTTTCTGTCTCCCGCCCGGCCATGTGTGTGCAACCAACGACCTCCGTATCTGCCGCAGATACGAGCTAGCTCCCAAAGTCCCAGATGCCGCGCAACGCCCGCTGAAAGATGAGACACAAATGCTCCCCGCCGTCTATGCCACCGCTTAGCCAACCCATCAACGACCGCCGCCATCCCCAACCCCTTTTTCAAAACCCCCTTCCGTGTCATTGCATCGGAAAGTACTTCTTCAACCCGTCATAGACAATAAAAATAAACGCCGAGCTCGGCACCGACCGGAGCACGGTGATCCCGCACCCGCGATAGAACCCCCTCAGCCCAGCCTGCTTCCATAGCGCCCTGGTCTCGCCCGCAAACGTCGTCTGATCCGCCGCCGCCATCCCGATCGGGGTGGTCTGCATGCGCGACTTGACCGTGTCGGCGGGGAAGAACAGAAAGTTGTACATCATCCCCGCGGACGCGCCCGCGACGGCCTGCTGCCACAGCGGCAGGGCGTCGTCGCCGCTGCGGATGCGCTCCCGCTCGGTCTCGGACGCGGCCGACCGCTCGTTCCACTCGCGCATCAGCTTGGTCACCGTCTCCTTGGACCCGAACCACGCCGCGCACCCGCCCGACTCGCGGATCAGCGTGCCCAGCTGGCCGTGCCAGAAGCCGCGCAGGCCTTGGTGGCGCCAGATGTCCTTGATGACGGGGATGGGGCGGAGCGGGGCGGGTGAGGTTTTTGCTGTCCCGGCGGTGGTGGCGGGGACTTGGATCTTGCATTTGACGAGCTCGACCGGGGTGAGGACGAGGGAGGTCATGGCGCCCGAGAAGGCGCCCGTCATCCATAGGGCGGAGAGCGGGAGGGGCTGGTTCTGCGGGGAGTAGCCCGAGGCGTAGATGGCGGCGCGGCCGAGGCGTTCCCAGAAGAAGAGGCTGCTGTTCTCGAGGGCGGCGCCCACCAGCGGCGCGCTGATGCCCCGGTACAGGCCGAGGAAACCGTCGGCGCGGATGGATTGACGGAAGCAGTCCAGCGGGCCCTTGTACTGGAGGGGCAGGTGGTCGGGTTGGGACTGCAGGCGGACCTTGACTGTGTCGAAGGGATACTCGATGTACTTGCCCACGACACCGGCAACCTTGAGAGGGGTGGTAGGTTAGGCGAGGTAAGTCAAGCTGGTGGAGGTAGCTGTGTGTCCACTTACTGAGCCGTATACAATGTCCTCGACCGCCTCCATCACGGCTGTCCTGGGCTTCAGGGGCACCGGTGTGATGGTAGCCTCGGCGAGAGGCTTCAAGCCGCCATCTTGAGCTGTTGCTGGCTCCATGGTGTGACTGGTGTCCGTTCTGGATGGTGGCGAGGAGGGTGAAAGGTCGAGTGTGACTGTGTTCTCTCTCAACGAGGTCCGTCTCTTGAATTCGGGAGCAGTTGAATGCGTGTTTGTAGAGCCCGGCGGTGTTGAAAGCCCCTTGCAGGTTTGTTGGCGTGCACTCGAGACGACAATGAGTCGCCGCGGACCTCAACACCCAACGAGGCGGGGCAACTCAAGAAATGGCGAGCCAGGCAGGAAGCAAAAGGGAATGTTTGCTCTTCGATGCAGCGCAGATCAGCTCGACAGTGTAGATAAGATGCAATTCACACAGGCTCCGCCAGTCACCGCTCAATCGACGCTGATGAGTGTGGCTCGCCCGGTGGTGGGCGGGGAGTTCCCGATGAAGACGGGCCCCGATGAGCGGAGCAAGCAGCAGCCCACACTCTCACAGGGCTTGACTTGAACTGCAGTCTGTCGATGGCGGCGGTCTGGCTTTGTCTTGTCGGCTGCCGAAGGGACACACCTCGCCGTGCATGCAAGGTCGACAAAAAGACCTCGCACCAGAGGGCTCGGGGACGGCCTCCTCGTTGGGTTGGGCAGAGACACCGTCGGGGAAATCAGGTCAGGGACATGATGGTGGTTTGAGGTGGCACTGCACTGTCATCACCACTATGCTCGGCAGTGCGAGGGCAGAAAAATTTGGACCTGGGCCCCGATTCCTTGGCGGGCATGCAGGGCATGCAGCGGCAGCAGCGCAGTGCAGTGGAGGCCCTTGGAAGGGGTGTGCCTGAAGTGACGTGGGTGGGGTCGACGAGGGGCAAGTCTTTTTGCTGCCCGTTCCGCATCGTTGCCGAGTACTGTGTACTTGGGCGGCCTCGCTGTTTGGCGCGAGCATCCTCCAGGTTGTTGCACCCGGATCAAGTCTCGTAGACCTCGGTGGGAGGAGGGTGTGGAGATCAGATGGCGGCATGTTTTGCGTGGTTTCTGGGTTCATGTCAGGGCTGATCGTTGCATCGACCCCGCAGGTCCGCGCGCCAGTGCCCGATTCGCCCACTAACATCTTGGCTGGCACCTTGATGGCTCTTCACAAGCTTGCAGTTGAAGCTGTCCAGCGAGAGCGGACTATCGTTTCTGTCTAACTGATGTACTCTATGAGTCTATGTACCGAATGTCAAAGTGATAGAGCATGCATGGGTTGATGGAACCGATATTCTGTTCTTTCTGTTCCCGCTGCTGTCCAAGTAACGCTAGCTAGGTACAGAATACAGAGCAGTGATTCGAGACGGTGCTGAATCGCACTCTCGGGGGGCCGCCCCCTGGCATGGCCACCCCACCAACCCATCCAACTAGTGATACACATGTACCTATTCTCATACTCTCACGGACGAGCAGGAATCTTTCCATGCTCCCCCACTTGGCTCTCCCGATGCCGCTCTTTGTCCTTGCCGGGACGTTCACGGGACTACCACGAGCCACCCTTCCCGCCGAAGCCCCCACTATCCTCGAGCTTCTTCCCCCCGCCGCCGCGCGTCGGCTTCGACTGCGCGGCCTCGTGCCTCCGCAGCTCGTCCGGCAACTTCGAAATCGTCGACTTGGAGATAATCTGCTTCAAGTCGTACAGCACGTCCGAGTCCTCGTTGCCCAGGAACGTGATGGCGACACCGCTCTTGCCCGCACGACCCGTACGACCGATACGGTGGGTGTACGCCTCGATACTCGACGGCATGTTAAAGTTGACGACTAGCGACACGTCCGGCACGTCGATACCACGACCCGCCAGGTCCGTGGCGACGAGAATGTTAACCTGGCCGCTCCGGACCGACGCGAGCGACGCTTCGCGCTGCTCCTGCGTCTTGCTGCCGTGCAGCGTGACCGTTGAGTAGCCCCACGACTTGATGTCCTTAGCCACCATCTCGCAGTTGCGCTTGATATTGACAAAAACGATGATGGGCGGCTTGAACTGGTTCGAATTAAGAATCTCCTGTAGGCGCCGCTTGCGCTTGTCCTCGCCCGAGATGAACTCGACGCGCTGCTCGACCGTGTCGACCGCCTCGCCGGCATTACCGATGGTCACAATGGCCGGCCGCCGGAGGTACTTCTTGGCGATCTTCTCCACGAGCGGGGGCATGGTCGCCGTGTACATCATCGTCTGCCGGTACCGGTCTTTGCCTCCCAGATACCGGCTCATCATCTGCGGGTTCTCGGCGTCGTCCGTGTCTGGCTTCTCGTTGGCGACTGGGAGGGCGTCGAGAATCTTGGTCAGGGGCTCCTCGAAGCCCTGGTCGATCATGCGGTCGGCCTCGTCCATGATGATGTAGCAGCACTGCGTGAAGACGAGCAGGCGCCGTTCGAGGCAGTCCACCAGACGACCTGGCGTCGCAACAATGATCTCGGCGCCGTTCCTGAGCGCGTACGCCTGCTCCTCCAGCGAGTGGCCACCAACAATGCTGACCACGGTAAAGCCCAGGGGGCCGGCGAACTTGCGAGCCTCGCTCTCGATTTGCTGGACCAGTTCTCTGGTCGGCGCAAGGATGAGCGCATACGGGCCGTCGTTCTTATTGTGTTCTGCGAGGGGGGGCAGCTCCGAAATGTAGACGAGTAGCGGCAAGAGAAACGCAGCTGTTTTGCCGGAACCTGTGACAGCAACGCCGATCAGGTCGCGTGCTTGTTGTGCAATCGGTATCGCAGCCCTCTGAATAGGTGACGGCTCTTCGTACCCGACCTGGTCGACGATCTCGAGCAAGCGGCGCGGCAGATTCGACTCCTCCCAGCTCCGCATCGGATCGGGAATGGCGCCGCCTTTGGTGGCGATGCCAAAGTTCTCCTTGAAGATGCGCCAGTCGCGCTCCTTCATGTCCTCCAGCTTCTTCTCGGACCAGTGCTTGCCCATGTTCTTGCGCTCCGCCGCCTGCTTGACGCGCTCGTGCTGCTCTAGGAGCTGCCTCGCGCGCTCCTCTCCCGTCTCCGGGTCGCCGCGCCGGATAGCGTCGGCCTTGCGCTGCACCAGCTCGTCGGTGTTGTCGAACCCGGCGAGTTTGAAGAGCGGGTCTGGGCGATCGGCGTAGACGGGGTCGAAAGGTCGGCTCGTGTCATCGTCGGCGTCCCAGTCGAAGTTGAACTTGTTGGCCGCGGTCCGCTTGCGCTTCTTGTTCGCCGAGAAGGTGGACCGGTTGACCTCGGGGCCCATGTACTTCGCGCGCAACTCGGCTGCGTCGTTCCGCTCCATCTCGGCTCGCTTGACTTCGTCGTCTCTGGGTCCTCGGCGGCCCTTTCCGCTTTGTGCGCGGTCGTTGCTTTCCGCGGGTGGGCGCATGGCCTTGGGGCCGGTCGGTATATCGTGTCTTGGCCTCTTGTTGCTGTAGTTCCCATACGCACCGTTCTCTCCGTTCGTCCCGTTTGTCCCGTTTGTTGATGGCGTCCTCGATGATGCCAGAGACTCCTCTCGTCGTTTGAGCTCCGCCTCTTCCTTGGCCGCCTTTTCTGCGGCCATGCGCTCTCGTTCTTTCTTGGGGATGAACCTGGGCTTGGCTGCCGCTGCTCTCTCGGCTTCCTGCTTGCGCAGCAGCGCCGGCAGGTCTGGCGGCAGGCGTCTCTGATCCATGACGCTATGTGGTGTTCCGTGTGTTGTGTGTTGGTATGCGATGGTGGATTCAAGGTTGGAGATGGTCTGGAATCTGGATCTGGATGATGCTGGGTGACAGATGAACTAAAAAGAAGTGGAGCGTCTGGAGTATAAATGGCCGGGATGGTGGGGGTTAGGGTTGTGTCAGAGCCGCGGACCCGCAACTTTTTTTGAGGATGGCATGCATTGGGAGGCTCCCGCACGGGAACCGATGAGAACCTCTCCACCCGCGCTCACGCCGTCACTTACCCAACAGCAACCCCGGCGGACTTCGGCAGACCTCGAAAGCCCTCAACAATGGCGGCGACGGCGACCAAGAACGTACAATTAGCGCTCGCGCTGCCGACACGGCTCCGCACGTTCCTCGCGCGCTACCCTCCGGCCTCGATCCTGCCCGCGGGCACCACCCCCGAGACGCACAAGACGGCCTACCAAGAAGAGACGCCGAACCCCTTCATGCCCCTCAAGCATCCCGTCACCGGCCGGTGGCACGACCCCAAGTACTCGCTCCGTCGCCAGGCCGAGCTGGTCAAGCTGGCCCGTGAGCACGGCGTCGAGGAGCTGCTGCCCTTCACCAACAAGGGCACCGAGACCAGGCTAAGCAAGAGGGTCGAGCTGGGTCTGCGCGTCAGGGGTACCGGTGTCGGCCAGAAGGTCAAGGGTCACAAGCACGAGAGGCAGCTGGCTGTCAAGTACGTCTGGGTCGAGTGCCGCGTGTGGTTGGAAGGTGTGCTGGAAGTGTTGCTTGCTGACCTTGTTGCTCAACAGGATGGACAAGAGGAGACAGGCCATGCTGGACATGCCGAATCTCATCAAGGAATGGAAAAAGGTTTGCCTGCGGCCCTTCCATTCGTGCCTTTTGCGGCAGCTTTTTGCTAACCGGAGTGCAGGTCGGGAAACGGGACTGGACCAAGTTTCCCAAATAAGCGGCACGAGACCGCCGGGGGCTGTGATGTGTTTAGACTGTACCAATACCAAATGTACAACATTCCAACCACTGGAGACCGTTTTGATGCGGTTGATGGCGGCGGCTAGACCCGTCCTTGCGTTGATACTCGAGCCACAGCTCCAGCCATGCTGTTGGTCTCAGTTCCCCACTCCCTATCGGGCAGTTTCAACTCTCAGGGATCTTGTTGCCCAAGGTGGCATCCCATCTCTCCCGAGCTGTCTCTCTTCTCAGCCATTCCACCCCCCATCTCCCGCTCCCACAGCCAACAGAGACGAGAGTCTCGCTTTGAGGTGGATGTCTTCTAAACGTTTTTACGGGAACAGTAGCCTGAGAGATAGCGGCACGTGATCGGCTCCAACGCATTGTATTGTCCACCAAATTTTCACTTTGACTCTTCCCCCTCAACTCCAACCCCCACCATCACCATCATCACCACCACCAACCCCCTTTCTCCACACAAAATGCCCTCACCAACCTACTACGAAATCCTCTCCCTCTCCCCAACAACCCTCTCCCGCACCGACGACGACCCAGCCGCAACCACAGCCCTCCTAAAACGCGCCTACCGCCGCGCCCTCCTCAACCACCACCCCGACAAGAAAACCCCCACCACCACCTCACCCCAACAACATCAACACCACCAACCCCCCAAAAGCACAATCACAATCACAATCGACCAAATCTCCACCGCCTACGCAACCCTCTCCCACCCCCCCTCCCGCAAAGCCTACGACCTCTCCCTCCTCTCCCAATCCCACTCCCCATCCCGCCAAGCAACAGAAGCAGCAGCAAACTTCCAAACCGGCATCGAGACCCTCGACCTCGACGATCTCACATACGAAGAAGACGACAGCGGCCACGGAACGACAAGGTGGTACCGCCCCTGCCGATGCGGCAACCCGCGCGGCTATCTCTTTACAGAGGACGACCTGGAGGAGGCGGCGGATCTGGGGGAGTTGATGGTCGGTTGTGCGGATTGTAGTCTGTGGTTGAGGGTTTGCTTTGCTGTTGTTGTTGAGGAGGGTGAGGATGGTGGGGTAAATGGTGGGGATGGAGGTTTGACTGCGAAGGGGCGACGTGACGAGATTGTTGAGTGGTCTGGGTGCGAGCATTTAAGTCAGAGGAACTGACCAAATTCGAGATCCTGTTTGGGAGAGACTGAATGCATGGCAAAGGTCTATGTATTGACGACGGGATTTTATTTCTTGTGCAGGCGATCCTCGCCAGTCAAGAGTCTAAAGCAGGTAGTCTGAGAAAGGAACAAAACCCCCCCAAAACGCTGCACTCAGCCCCCAACATCCGCGACACATCGCCCACCAAGTCTGGTGTATCTGCCGTAAACATGCAAAGGTACGTGGGATCTCCAGTCCGCGCTCCAAAGACACCGTTTCCACCAAGGGAGTTGCCAAGTAAACCGGGGGTTATCACTATCAAGGGACCAGGAACACGACGCCGCTTACTCGGCCTTGGGCTCCTCCGCAGCCGCCTCCGCCTTCGGCTCCTCCTGCTGAGGAGCGTCGGCGTGGGCCGCAGCGGCGGGGGGCTCGGCCTCGGACGAAGTCCAGAGGGTCTGCAGGCTAACGTCAGCACATGCATCATGCATGCCCCAAAAACGCAGAGGGTACGTACCAGGTTGTCGCGGAGCAGCTGCATGATGAGGGTGCTGTCCTTGTAGCTCTCCTCGCTCAATGTGTCAAGCTCTGCGGTCGCAATTGTCAGAAACCAAACCTGCATCCATCTCGGGCGCAATAATCACTCACCAGCAATGGCATCGTCGAACGCCTGCTTGGCAAGGTGGCAAGCCTGGTCGGGAGCGTTGAGGATCTCGTAGTAGAAGACGGAGAAGTTGAGGGCGAGACCCAGGCGGATGGGGTGGGTGGGGGGGAGCTCGGTCTGGGCAACCTCGGTGGCAGCCTTGTAGGCCTCGAGGGACTTGTCGGCCGAGTCCTTGCGGCGGTCGCCAACGGCGAACTCGGCGAGGTAGCGGTGGTAGTCGCCCTTCCTGTGTACGGTGTCAGCCACGGCGAAGGCGTCACGGCGGCAGAAGAGCAGGCACTGACATCTTGTGGTAGAAGACCTTGGACTCGCCAGACTTGGCCGAGGGGATGAGGTGCGCATCCAGGACGCTGAGGATGTCCTCGCAGATCTTGGCGAGCTCGGCCTCGATCTTCTGGCGGTACTCCTTGATGAGGCCAACCTGGGTGGAGTTGCCCTTGGACTCCTCCTTCTGCTCGATCGAGGTGACGATTCTCCACGACGCACGGCGGGCGCCAATGACGTTCTTATAGGCGACCGACAGCAGGTTCCGCTCCTCGACGGTAAGATCGCGGTCCTCGGAGGCGACAATCTTCATGTTCTCAACCATCTCTGCGCGCGGGGTGGAGCGTCAGTTTCGATTCGGTGGGAGTCGGTCGGTTTCCAGAAATACATGCCCTCATAGCGCTCGGCCTGCTCGGCCAGCTTGGCCAGATAGACGGCATCTTCGTGACCCATTTTGACGGATGGAGAGGTATCTGCGAGATGCGAGGTTAGCGGGAAATCGGGGACCAGGTCGGAAATCCAGGAAATCGTGCAGCAGGCAGGTGGGGTGAGTCGGTGAGCTCAGCGTGCGGGCAAAAACAAAAACAGAGGATGGAAAGGGCAGGAAAACAAAAACGGCCAGGAGGGCACGATCGCAGCCAGCAGAGCCGCCGCAATCCAACACGTCTGCTGATGCTGAGGCGAATGCGCCGCGCTGACTTCATGACCAGGCAGCCCCTCCCCGCTCTCGGTGTGGGGTGGATGGATGCGCAGCCCTGCCGGCCCAGGGACACGGCGAATGCAATGCAAGCCATCCGGGCACGGGGCTGGCGCCGGGCTGAAGAGGCAATTGGGCCTCGAGCCCGAGGCGACCGAGGGCATGGCGACCGCGGGTTCCAGAGGGAGAGGGCAAGGCTCGATCGCGCCGGCGATGACGACAGCGGGCGAGAAAGTGGGATGCGGTGGACGGTGGGTGGTGGACGGTGCAGCGAGTGAGGGGGCAACGACCGATACTGACCTCGTGTAATCTAGTGGATGGCGGGATGGCCGAAAGACGATGTTCTGAGGGAGATGGCGCGGTGGGAAATGGGTGCAGAAAGGTTGCGATGCAGGTCGGTCGCTCCGTGTTTGGGGAAAGAAGACGAGAGCGGGCGAAGTCACCGGTTTTGGGATGCAAAGTTGGAAATGAGGGAAGGGGCAAGGCCGAAGCGCAGCGAAGCGACAACAAGCACGGCGGGATGCGTGGGCGGCGACCAGTCAAATTGGGCCTGGCACGGCCACTCAAACGGGAACCCCGCCTGAGCTCAAACACGTGACGGGGTTGGCGCCAGCAGCACCAGGAGCCCGCCGCAGCAGCCCAGCAGCCCAGCAGCCAAGCAGCCAAAGGACCTGAGGAGCCGGCGAGGCAGCCTAGTACGTCACTGGAACAAGCTCAGGGCACCGCTCCCCAACAGCTTGCAACGCTGCCTCAGCTGCCAACCTGAGACACCAAGTCAGGCTGCCAGCCTGCGAGAGCGGCGTCGACCATCCTGAGCCACCTCCGTGCCGAAACCAAGGCGGGATCCGTCGGCAGCTTTCGTTCTGCGCGGTTCTGCGCGGTGCCAGCCCGAGACAAGAAATAAAATAAAACAACGCCTGTGTTTCCTGGCCGCGCTCAGACTAGCGATCGGGCAGCAGCAGCAGCGCACCCAGCTTCAACGAGGTTTCATTCATGCAGCTCTCCCTGGGCGTCTATTATTGCGGATTATTGAGATGTGCGATGTGCGATGTGCGAGGTGCGGCCTGCTCCCGTCTTGCTTGACAGCACGCCATCCCGGCCCGAAGCGGGCGCCAGATAGCGCAAACGACCAACAGATTCTGGTTGGTGATGATAGGCTCTGCCCAACCACCCATCGGCCAGCCGCTGCGTTTATTCATAGCACAATACTACTCGTCATACAAGCCCATCAGCTCACCAGCCGTCGCCTGGAGTCGTTGAAACAACAGGGCCTATTGCTGCTTGGAACGAGGCGAGCCAGGGACAAGGGTCTGTCAGATGCTGTGCACTAACAGCAGATGGTGCCCCGCTTTTGCCTCCTTCCCGGCGTGCACTTCAAGTGTAAGTCGGTTTCCGAGCAAAAACAAATCCTCACGGACGGGAACGACGAGTCTTTTGGCCAAGAAGAGCAGAGATTTTTTTGTTGTCAACTATTTCTTGTGAGCGTATTCAGAGATACGACAAGCAAATGTCTTTTTCTCGAGTCGCGTGCTGCCCGGTTGCCGCCCGGTTGCTTGATCTTTGCCTTTGGTGCTGGCCATGGTGCAGAAGAAGCAAGAGAGCGATCACGAAGCCTGGATGGAGAAGCCTTCCTCCCGACTTGTGCACGTTGTTGACGACGAGTAACTCCAGATACAATCACTTTAGGAAATAGTTGAGAAAATATTCACCTAGACAAGCCAGCCACTCGAGAATCAGCAATTCATGTTCCGGAACTGCCAGCAGACACAGCAGAAGAGCCTCGGAATACCCAGAACAAAACTGATATGCAGGCCAACTCATCAAATCTGGACGCATGGCATTATTAAACCTAGGAGAAATCATGTCCAGGAGCTACTGACTTGCCGGTCCCGGAGCAACATGACAGCCTCACGTATAAACCACCCCCCCATCCACAACAAACGTCTGCCCCGTCACATAATCCGCATCCCGACTCGCCAGGAAGGACACCAGCCCAGCCACATCCCCTGGCACACTGGTCCTCCCAAGCGCAATCAGCTCGTCGCTATACTTGCGAATGCTCTCCCCCTTGGCCCTCCCCGCCCGCCCCCCCAGCCCCTCGTCAATCAACTCCCACATATCTGTATCCACAATCCCCGGCGCATACGCATTCACCGTGATCCTGTGCTGCGCCAGCTCCATCGCATACACCTGGCTGAGCCCCCTGACCGCCCACTTGCTCGCGCTGTAGTGGCCCAGCAGGGCGAACGGCTTGAACGCGACGATGCTCGCCGCCGCGACCAGCTTGCCGCGCACCTCTCCTCCTCCTTCCGCTTCTTCGCGGGGGTGGGCGATCATGTGCTTCGCCGCCGCCTGAAAGCAGTTGTGCACGCCCGCGACATTGACGTCAAACATGCGCCGGAAGTCCTCCGGCGTGAGCTCCAGGAGCGGCTTCACTTGTGCGATGCCCGCGTTGGCGATCATTGTGTCGAGGGGTCCGAGGGCCGAGGCGGAGCTGTCGACCAGGGAGGAGACCTGGGACGGTGACGTGACGTCAGCTGCGTGGGCGTGGGCGCGGACACCCGTGGTGGCGCCGAGGGCGGTGATCTCGGAGACGAGGGAGTCGAGTTGCGGTTGGAAGGCCGGGAGGTCCGAGGCGGTGATGCTGTAGCCGTCTTGGGCGAGGCGGAGGGCGATGGCTCGGCCGATGCCGCGGGCGGCGCCGGTCACGATGGCTACGCGCTTGCGGCTTTCGTGGCGGGGGGTGGGAGTGGTGCTGATGGCTCGGAAGTGGTGGGATGGGAAGTTGCCCCGGATCTGGAGGCTGAAGAGGGAGGTGACGGGGAGACGAGGGACAGTCGGAAGCTTGCGAAGGAATGCCATGATGGCGTGAATCACCAGAGGTGGACTAAGTTGGTGATGTCGTTGACGTTGACGTTGATGTTGCGTGAGAGCGAGCCGAGTTATTAGAACATGCCAAAGAAGAGAGGTCGACGAGGAGAGAGTCAACTTAGAGGCAACTCAAGAGTCAAAGAGCCAGAGCCAGGATAGCTACATTGATTGTGCCGCATCTTGTGATTGTGTTACTTTGGTGACCTGGACTGGACTATTTAACCAGACCTCCATGCATTGCCCCTGCCAGAAATACACATTTTCTGCATTTCCGGCCTGAGCCTATTGGTAAACCAACTTGATGCTCCCACTTACACGGCCGGCCGGCCTAGCCATGGCCTCTTGAGAAGCGGGGTCCTTGATGGACACGGTCGGTAGCTCGCCATAATCTGGTCCGAGACCGCCCGGGTCATCTCGGTGGCCAATGGGAGCAGCAACCGAATGGCGGGTATAGAAGGGTGAATGGTGTCCGACAAACTTCGACAACTTATCTCGATGTCTTGGTCAGGCCCCTGAGCAATCGCAGTGGTTGCGAACCGAGAAGACGTTATGAGGTTCAGACTTGAGCTGCAAATCTGGAAAAACATTCAAGGTTTCACGCAACTGCGTAAGGATGCGTGTTGGTCGAGAGGTAAATGAGAATGGCAATAAATTGTTGCATTAATACACTATCTGTTGTAAAATCAAGGGGAAAACCGAAACTAAGTCCCCCGGTAGTTGCTGAAGAAAATGCCGGGATCTTGAGTCAAGAAACTCAGAAACGACCTGTGGTGTTCGTCTCTGCCTCAGGCCAACTGGGCTGTTTTCTCCGGCTCAAAGCGGGACCCGGGACGGGAGGTGACGTCTAGCTTCCGAGAAAAGCTCTCCACTCTCCACCCTGCCTGCCCGTAAGCTTGATCAGGCCACCCCGAAGCTCCAAGCAACCTAGAAACTGCACCACGCACCTGCCATTGACACCACCCCACGACACCACGACACCACCACCAACCGCCACCATGATGCGCACTTCGATCACCAAGCTCGCCCGCCCGGCGCTGCTGTCCCGCACCTTTGCGACAACCGCCCGCGCCATGGGAGCCGGCGACACCGGCGCCCCGCCCAAGACCGGCGGCCAGGGGTGCGTACCCCTCACATAACCCAAGATGCTGCCTCGCCGGGGATGGGAGCTCTGCGGGAAGTCTGGACGGGCAGGATGGGGGCGAGGGCACGCAGCGGTCACGATTGTCGAGCCCTCGCGCCTACACGAGCATAAACAACCCCCGATCCATCCCCGGAGAGCTCCCATCACGACCAAGGAAGCCCTCACACCACTACTAAGAACAACCTAAGCTAACAACCCACCCCTTCCACAGCGACGCCTTCCAACGGCGCGAGCGCGCCAGCGAGGACTTCGCGATCCGCCAGCGCGAGAAGGAGAAGCTCCAGGAGCTCAAGAAGAAGCTGGCCGAGCAGCAGGCCCACCTGCAGCAGCTGTCGGACCACATGTAAGCCCCCCCCCTCTCCGTCCCTCTTCCCGGCCATCCTCCGTGGTACTCTCTCTGTCCTCAGAAAGGACCCATACCATACAAGACCGCAGTGATGCTGACAAGCGAAATTCCCGCAGCGACGAGATTACCAAGGACCAGGGCGGCGAGCACAACTAAGCTCTCCGCGCGCGAGACATTTACCCGCGAAAGAGACATGAAGCTGTCCCGGGGTGTGTGGTGTGGCAACTTTAGAACTGGAATTGGAGATGTGTGACAGTCTGTTGTTGTGTTGATTCTACCGTTCTTGCGCGACGAGACATGGAACTCATTTCTGCCTGCTTCAGCTCCGAGGGGAAGGGGGATCTACACCACTTGTATCAGTACATATGCAAATCGCTGCCCTCAGCTCCAAGTCGTCACTTTGATCTCCTACTGTGCTCGGTCGGCGGGCACCAATTCTTCTTTCCCGCCTGTCTTTGTAAAAACATACATGCAAAAATCCCAACCCATTACCATGACATTGCGATAGCCCCAACCGCCACTACAACTACCTACTCCAGCCCGTGCCCTCATTTGTACCCGCCCCGGTACGACCGGTAGAAGCTCTCGGCCGCATCCGTCTCGGTGCTCGACACGTGGGTGCCCATGTTCCCGCTCGCCTTCTGGGCCGCCGCGACCTTGGCCTGGAGCGCCGCCGCGTTGGTGTCGATCCACTGCAGCTGGGCGAGATGCCCGTTCAAAACGCGCACAATCTGCGTCAGCTGTCGCGGCAGAGTTAGCTTCGTGTTGATGGGTGCGAAAGAGGGAGAGAGAGAAAGACAAAACATACCGGATCATCAGCCTTGCTACCCTTGCCCAGGGCGCCCGACATGTCATTAATCTCCTTGATCATCTTGCTTAGGTCCTTGCCCATATCATCCAGCCGGTCCGTCAGCTTCTCGGCCAGCTTGTACGTGCGCTCGCGCTCCTGGTCCGGGCCGGCGACCTGCTCGCCCGCGCCGCTGCCGGAACCGCCGACGTTCTTGACAAACAGCTCGTTCAGGTCCGCCTCGTACCGGTCGAGCCACGACCCGAGCTCGTCCTGCTGGCTCTCCACGTTGCCCAGCTGGCGCTCGATCTCGCTGTTAGCGCGCTCGGCCTCGTAGGTGCTCGTGTAGAGCTTCTGGATCTTCTCGCCGTTGGACACCAGCATGCGGTCCCACTCGGCGATCTTGGAGGCCTGGTCCTTGAACTCCTTCTGGTATTTGGAGAGGTCGGTCGCCCACCGCGTGATGATCTCGTCCATGGTTTTGTTCTTGAGACGGGGAAGCTGGGAGGCGGGGCCCAGGGTGGAGGCGGAGAGGCCGGCCGGTGTCCCAGTCTTGCCATCCTGAGCGGGTGCGGCGGCTGTGGTGCCGGCCGGCTTGAGACCTCCCAGAAGGCTCGCGCCGGCAGGTGCTGTGGTGGTGGAAGCCGCAGTGGCGGGAGCAGTCGTCGCAGTGGCAGTGGCAGGGGCGGCAGTCGATGCCGGCTTGCCGAACAACGTGTTGGTCGCCGCGGGAGCCGCCGAGCCGGGAGCCGCCGTAGTCGTCGCCGGCTTCATGCCGAACAGCGCGCCAGCCGCCGGCGTCGAGGTGGCAGGTGCCGTAGTGGTGGCTGCGGTGCCAAACAGGCTCGGGGTCGCGGCCGCAGATGAAGCCGCCGGTGCTGCGGTCGTCGTAGCGGCTGGGAACAAGGACGTGGCGGCAGCGGGAGTGGAAGCTGCTGGCGCGGCTGTGGTGGCGGTAGCGGTCCCAAACAGTGGCTTCGCCCCGGCTGCCGGTGCGGCGGCGGCAGGAGCACTGGTGCCGGGTGCGGCAGCGGCGGCCTGCGCGCCGCCAAACAGGCCGCCCGCAGCCGGCGCCTGGCCAGGCTTTTGCCCGAAGAGACTGCCTGCCGCCGCTCCAGCTTGCGGCTGTGATGTTGTGGAAGCAGGTGCTGCCGACTGGTTGAAGAGACCTCCAGCGCTGGCCGCCGGAGCCGCCGGCTTGGACCCGAGAGCGCTGCCAAACAAGGATCCGGCGGGCTTGGGGGGCTCAGCCGGAGGTGCGCCAGCAGGCGTCGTCGAGCCTAGGCCTCCAAATAGCGGTTTGGCGGGTGTCGCCTGTGCGCCGGGCGCGCCAGCAGCAGGAGTGGTTGAGCCGAACATTGAACCGCCGGCACCACCAAACAATCCTCCCGTGGCTGAAGCTGTGCCGGCCGCGGCCTGGGGTGCAGCACTCGCAGCTCCAAAAAGACCGCCCGTTGTGCCTCCCAGAGTGGTTGCCGCCGGGGAAGCACTAATTGTGGCAGACTTAGCACCAAACAGGCTGGGTGCCGCGGCGGGAGTTGCGGTGCCTGACGCTGGGGTTGAGGTGTTGCCGAACAAGTTTCCTGCCGGCTTCGGGGCGCCGCCAAACAGCCCTCCTCCAGCTGAGGCGCCAGCAGTCTGGCCAAAGAGCGATGTGCCAGCGGCGGGCGCTGCGGTCGAGGGTGTGGTTGTGCTGCCTACGCCGCCAAACAGCCCTCCTGTCTGGGCGGGTGCTCCTCCAGCTCCTCCAAACAAACCGCCTCCGGCCTGGGGTGTGCTTGTCCCGCTGGCTGCGGGCTTGGCGAAGGAAAAAGAGGATGGGGCCGAACCAGCTGTGTTGCCAAACAGGCCGCCGGAAGCTGGGGCAGTTGTTGTCGATGGCTGACCCGATGCTGCGCTTGACGCAGGCGTGCCGAATGTGAATGACATTTTGGCGGTTGGGTCGGGTGACGGGGTGTTGATTTTCCGCAGCAAACGGGGGCTAATGCGGGCAGCGCGCAAAGTGTGCGAGATCGGTTGACGACGTCGGGACCGTGGGCGCTGCAGGCGTCTCAAACCGTCTCGACCGTCTCAACTTCTTGCAGGGCGCGTTCGGTGAAGCGCAGGGCGAGGGTGCGCAACCGGGCGGTCGGTTGTCTTCGATGCTGCTGGTGTATCCGGACCAATTGGCTGGGTCGACAAAACGCGAAGATCGGTCTGCTAAATATCTTGCAATAAAACAGCCCAAGTGAATCAACGGCGAGGTGGTGGCTGCGGTGCGTCGCCTTGTCTGTGTTTTCGAGATGCCGGTTGCTGGGCGATGCCTTTGACAGGGACCGACCTCTGCAACTTTTGACAGCTGCCAAAGCGCGCCTGAGAAAAGCTCGGACAGCCTTGCTGGTGTGGGTCCACAGCAAGCAGCAGGGCGCCTGAGGGCGCCAAGTTGCTCTGAGCACGGGCCGCAGCAGGATGTGGGGAGCTCCAGCGTGCTTTGGAGTTGCTGCCCCACTTGCAGCTCTGGGCTGCCCGCATTGCGGTGGCTCCACCCCGGTCTCGCCTCACTGGAGTGACCTCCTGGAGCAGATGCTCCCACTGGACTGCCGCTGCACTGTCCCGATCACCACATGGAAAATCAGTGGATGCACCCCGACTCGTACTCCAGGTTCTAGGCCATCCTCGTGTTGGAGCGTTCATGCAGCCGAGCGAGACCCTGAACCGGTCTTGGTTTATCTCGATCCCCTGCGCACGACATCGGCGTGGTTCCCCCCCTTCTCTCCTAACTGCTTGTTCACCTTAGCGGACCTGGGAATACTGGACGTCGGCCCAGAATCCCGTATTATATCACCATACACCACACTGGGGAGCTATACGCCTCCACGACACAATGGCATCACGCCGCAACAGCCTCTCACCTCCGGACCGGCCGGGCACCGCCGACCCGGGAGCTCACGAGCTAGGTACCGAGTCCCGCCTTGCCCCTCCCTACCCCGTCCTCTGCTCTAGGCAATAGAAACCTGACAGCCCTCGCAGCAGAGGCATCCGACTCCGAAGAGCACTACTCCGACGCCCAGTCCGGGCCCGTGACCCCCGCCCGAGCCTCGCCGATCCCGAAAACCAGGGTCGAGAAGGTCGATGACAAGCCTGCGTACGGGGAAGTCCCCGGCACGCAGGCCTACCGCTTGAGGGAGGGGGACGCCGAGCCCGATGAGATCGCCATCATCCCCGACCCGAAGAACCCATCAAAAGCCGAGCCCGAACACCCGCCGCAGTCGCTGACCCCCGGCGGCCATCCCATCCCCAAGACCGTGGTGCAGGAGACGCCGGATGCCGAGGGCTCAGTGACGCAGCCGGAGAACAGGCAGAGGCGCAAGTCGGATGCCCGTCCCGACCTGGTGGTCAAGGCCGACGGGAAGGTGGAAGCGGGCGGAGAGGCAAATGGTACGGATGCGTAGCGTGCTCGGCGGTCTCCCCTTGTGTTTTATCCGTAGCTCGTATTGACATGTTCTTTCCTGCGTAGACACCCCAGTATCATCCTCTCTAAGTACCCCTACCACACCGGCCCGCCTACGGAGGAAATCCTCACTTGCCTTGAAACGGTCCCCGTTAAGCCCCGGCCTGCCGGGCTCTGAAACCGCCGTCTTTGGCGAAGAGAACGAGGAGGACGGGGGTGATGACTTTGGAGACGACTTTGACGATTTCGAAGAGGGCGGCGAGGACGGCGACTTCGACGACTTCGACGACGGCTTCCAAGAACCAGACCAAACCTCTGCTGCTCCTCCACCACCACCACCATCCGCTCCAGCCGCCCCAGCAGCTCCGCCTTTCCCTTTCGTATGTCTCTCACCCATCCTCACTACTTACCTATCCGGCCACTGACCGTCTATTCCCAGCCCATCCCAGACTTCGAAGATCTCAGCCCCTCCGAAATCTACGCCCTCACCGAACCCCACCTCGCCGCCCTCTACCCACCCCACGACTTCCC
>FTCU01000421.1_pt1 | contig 32506 bp, 42 predicted proteins | sample 1639521 | NCBI WGS metagenome assembly FTCU01 (sample SAMEA3914864, study PRJEB12502) | metagenome | biome: forest; material: soil | place: USA | collected 2012-03-12 | depth 0.3 m
CCAGCGGTACGATGTCCTTCTTTCGGCTGCCAGCAGTGACACCAAGAACTACCCCTATCTGGTCTCGCTCGATCTCAACCGCGACTGGACAAACTCCTCAGAGCAGCTGAACTGGCCGCACAACTACACGGGTTATCTCGTCGCAAACTCTTCCAAGCCACTCAACAAACAAGATGTCGTGGACAAGTGGAATCCTGTGGATGATGCCCAGTTCAAGCCATACGATGGCGGCTCAATGTTCGACCCATACCAGACGCTGATCAAGCTTGACTTCAAGTTTTGCTTCGATAAGAACGGATATCCTCGGTAGGTGCCAGCCGGCCTCGATCCCTTGGTTTCGGAATGTGCTGACGGATAGAATAGCGCGTGCTTCAACAACCTCACCTACATCAGCCAGCAAGTCCCGACCCTCTACAGTGCCGCCACCACCGGCAACGCGAGTAGCAACCCGGTCATCTATGGCCAAGTGAACCCGTTTATAGTCAACTACAACGATACAGTCCAGATTGTGGTCAACAACAATGACGTCGCCAACCACCCCTTCCACCTCCACGGCCACGACTTCCAAGTCCTCACCCGCCCTGACAGCGGAACAGGCTCCTGGTCAGGCCGCGACAAAAACTACAAAAACAACCCGCCGATGCGCGACACGGTCACCATCATGCCTCACTCCTACGTCGTCCTGCGGTTCCGTGCCACCAACCCGGGCGTCTGGCTGTTCCACTGCCACATTGAGTGGCACGTTGAGATGGGCTTGACGGCGACCGTGATTGAGGCACCCGACCGCCTGGTGGGTATGGCCTTCCCTGACGACCACATCGACGCGTGCAAGAAGATGGGCATCCCCTACCAGGGGAACGCGGCCGGAAACACTCAGAATGCCACGGACACTACGGGTTTTGTGACGGTGCCGCCGACTACTTATGATGGGTAGGTGCTTTTTGTTTTGCCTGCTGTGTCTGTGTTGACTTCCCCTTTGTTTTTTTCCCCGTCACGAAGCCCCATTCAGGGGTACAAACATGCGAGACCCGTATCTTTCTGGGCTAACATATCATCCCTCAACAGACCGAGCTACAACGCAACCAACACAACAACTTCAAGCACCAAGCTCAAGCTCAGGCGCGGCTCAGTTTTGAGCTGGATCGTGGACAAGGCACTGGCACCCTTCCGAGACGCCGACACCATGGCAGATTGGGAAGAGAAATAGTCAAAAACACCCTTCAAGCAAAGCCGTAGCCGCATCTACTATATCTCGTAGGCACTGGCTCAGCTCTTCCGTCCCTTTTCCCCGCTGTCGCAGTCTGAAAGGTTAGGGGAATAGTTGGTAGAACGGATTTAAATGGGCCCTGCCATGTCCAATACTAATAATTGTCAACAAACTTTATCTTGTTGAGTGCCTGTGCGTGATTGTTTGGCATACATGGCATTCTAGCTTTATTACGGTATACGGGCTGGTTGTGTGGGGAGTAAATACGCATCGGCTTCGTACACGCCGGGCTTATGGTGTTGGAATATGGCCCGGGGGTCCGCACGGGAGTCCGCACGGGAGTGGCCGGCGGAATATCACACGAGGGTGATCTCGATCGGACCTAACTGCCTATCTACCAAGGTTGCTATCAGATTAGGAAAGGTCTAGCCACAAGAGGTACTGGTATGTAACACCGCGATGTTTACCCTGAAGAAACAGGACCAGAACTTGTGTGTGCCCAGCTCGGGGAAGAACTCGAGCGGACATCCTCTGAGCACGAGATTCCACCTTGCTGTAAGTGTGCTTTCAACGAGAAACCACGGGGGCGGGAAGTTCTGATCACAAGAGGCCCAAACAAAACTGGGAGAGATCAGATCATGGGTATTGCTCACCACATGCTTCCAAGCTAGCCGCATGCCATGACTGTGCTCAGCCTTCTGAGCGAGGCCTGGCCGACAGCAACAACCCCGACCCCTCTCTTATTCTACTAAACAGGGGCAAGCAACTCAAGCTCAGCGCATTCCAGATTCGCCCTGTGTGGCCCCCTGCCACATGCACACACACATGCGGGATGAGAAGCTGAGACCTGCCCCACAACTCACACCCGAACTCCTGTTACGCAACGGCTGGGCTGCCAGACACGGCATATCACAAGTCTCACTCACCCAGTCGCGCCTGATGCTTTTCCGGCCCGAGGAGTACCGAGACCGTAGTGGGGGCCTCCAACCACAGGGTGACACGAGTCGCGAATTTCGACCGCGGTTCCCCCGACGACGAGGAGAGCACCGCGATCGACCACGCCACCGCTTCCGATACATGCTCATCACCATCTCAATGAAGAAACAGCAGATTCCGAGGAGAGGAGGCCGAACTGGGACGTCCCCTGGACGCGGGGAATGCTGTAAGCTTGCCAGCAGCTGGGGGGCACACGCACGGGAGAGGCTGGTCTTGACCAACAACGCCTGGGCTACCTATCTGTCAGCCGTCAAGATTCATGGGGGCTTCGGCACGGCACCTGTGTGACGGAAGGTAAACGTCCGTAAATAGGCGCTGTCGCGGGGATATGTAAGTCTCGGGATCAAGACACGGCCACGGCTGGTTCCAAGGCTCCTTCGCCGTTCGATATGCGGGAACGGGCGAGCGGGCAAAGAGCAAAGGCGGCGACGACTGTTATCATTGGATACGAAAGGGCTTGTAAGTGGCTGTCTGTGATTCGAGACGGCTTGCACGCCTCTCCCGCTCGCTGCTGACTTTGGCTGTCTGGTTTCCCGGATATCATACGGTGTGCCTGCATCATTGATGCCGGGAGACGGGGTGGCCCGGTGCGGATTGAGAATCGTTTGTCAGCTGCCTCCCGGCATGGAACTTTTGAAGTCGCCAGATGTATCACCATCACGACATGGCCGGCGTGGGGGCTTCGGGCTCCTGACACTCCTGACTCCTTGATGGCCAAATCCAGCGGCATTCCGGAGGACCGAGATTGGGGGTTTTCAGGTTACAGATCATTGTCATTGGCCATGTCCATGGTGTCAGGTACGGTGATCCGGGCCCCGCGAGGACTCCCAGGTGAACAGGTGAACTCCTTTCTAGTTTCAAGAAGGCAAAAGAGGTTAGCGAGGTGCAGGTGTCAGGTAGCCCATCAAGGGCAGACTACCCTCGGAGTCAAGCAGCGCGAATAGGAGTCGGCAAGTGAGGAGGTCTCGGCGGTTGGTCTCAGTCAAGTGGTGTTTCTCGAAGACGGCCCGAACATGGCACCTCAGCTTCTCAACGATCACAGCTCATAGAACAGAGTGAGCCCACCGATCATGCCACATGGGCCACGGAGTTTTCCATTCAGCCTCAATTTGCCCAGTGACAAATGTGAGCGAGCACTTCGCCATCCGTAAAACGGCCTGGTCTGCTGCTTGCGGGCGGCGAGATGATTCGGTGTGTCGACTCAACTTGGACTGCCGCGCCGCTGGTGAGCCTGGAATAATCCGGCCTCCAATCTGCCAAGATTACGGTACGTAGGGTTTGCCGGCGTTGCACGTTGTTGGGTGGGATGGCGGGACGGACAACCGGGGGTCCGGTGGTGGTGGTGTTGGTCGAGGGAGGGCCAGTCAGCCTAATCTACGGCAGCTCCGTTCGATTGCGACCGAGTTGACGACACAGACGTGCCCTGGGTTCTGCGGCCGCGGACGGACAAAGGGAAACTCAGATGTGCCGAAGAGCGAAGGAGATCAAGGCAGCAGTGGTGTTTCGTGTGGGCTGCCGCTGCTTCCCCAAACACACCAGGCAGACCGATCTCCTTCCGCGTCGCCCTCGTATTCCCATGTCGCACAGTTCGAGGCCGCGGTGGCCCGGGCCCAGACTCCGGGAAGCTGGCCGTGTTGAGTAATTGGGCGATTTGTCAGTCGGCGAGGAGGGAATCTTCAACAAAGTTCCTCGCCAGTGGAGCCCTGGAGTTGGAGTCTGCATGGCGACAGCGGGGCTTCCCAACCCGTCGCCTTCGCTCACCCAATTGGTTTTCCCCCCTGCCCACGGATACAAATTTGGCATCTTTCGGTTTCGGGGCATTTTGTTGGCCAAACTTCTGCTGCTGTGCTCGTACTGCGGTGCTACGAATGATGCAGAGAACAGGGAGCCCTGGTCTGGAGCCACCACCTAGAAGTCCCAGGAGCAGGAATTACTGTGTATGCGAGCTCGAGTTCTGTTAGTGCCGAAGCCGCCTAGAAGTCCAGCTCGGGTTTGTCTTCCAAGCCGGAAAAGGCTTGAGGAAACGCTTAGGTTGGAAGTCTGGGGCAGCAGCAGCAGCAGCAGCAGCAATTCTCGGTAACCTGGTAACCTAACCTTACTGACTGAGGCGTGTCTTCCGGGTTGGTTTGGTGTTAGCTTGGAAAGACACCCGATCCGACCTTCCCTGGTCAACCAATCCTTCACTCCCCGACTTGCATCAACCTCCAAACCCGAACTTCAACTCGAATGGTAGTTTGACTGAATTACCCCCGGCTCTTTCATTCACATAAACACCCCGCCCACTCACAACTCCGAAGCGGGGACGGCCCGACAGCCCGTCGAACGCCTCCCCAGGCGCTTCGAGATGCATTTGTGTTTTTACCTTCCCCTTCCAGGTTCCACTTTGACAGGTTCTGGGGTCAGGGACAAGTCCAGGTTGACGGCGCTGCTAGGGTACCTTCCCGGTTAGCTTCAGTTATCTTTGCTAAATTACCTCGATGACTTGCGTGCCGCCCGGTGCCCCAAGCCGGCCGTTGAAATGCGTCCGCGTCACGGCGGGCACGGCTATTGGCACGCCTCCCTTGCTCACCTCTGTCCGGGTCGCCTTCATTGCCGTCCCCCAGTGCTATGTAGACGACCTGTTGGTAGCTTTATGGCCTTGTCATCCCCCAGACTCTCGATCGACGCCGCATCAGAGGCGAGCCCCGGCTCCACTGCCCATATGGTGTGCTGGACCTCGCTCGCGCTGCCAGCCTCCGAAGCTGCTGGCAGGCCGGGGAACAACCCCATCTCTCCGGGGCAAAGCGTCCGACATCTGGGCACATTGTCGTTTGTCTAAACTGGGAGCTTACTGGCCGACCGGCAGGCCGGCATGCAGCCTGTATATGGTGGACACGCCGTGAAGAAGGCTCCCGTCATCTGAGACCCGACGCCCGATCCGCTGGACCTCGGCCGTGTGTGGCTGCACCCAGCCTTGGCTGCATGCATGCATGCAGCATCTGAATCAGAGGATTCTGGCCAGGCATTTTGCAGAACCTCCAACCAGCCTGGGCTGTATCCTGCCGGGATGGCAAGTCGTCGATCCGACCATTGGGACAACGACAACCGCCTCAACGGGCGCCATGTGAAACCGCCCGCCCCCGTGTTGTTGCCATTTCGAGATGTCTCGCGGGGCCTGACGGGCTTGACGGCCAGGTGTGCCAAGATTGAGTGCTTCCGTTTCAGAAGCAAGCGTTGCAGGGCGGACAGTCCGTCCCAGCTTTCCGTCGTTGTTTATTGTCGTCGTTGCCGATCGTCCGGCCAAGACCTGGCGGGCAGCTGGAGGCCAAAGACCCGGCAGGGAGCTGGCCAACCACACGCCGCACCGATGAGGCTCTCCCGGTCGCGCCACCTGGCGGCAACGACACGGGCTGACAGAAATCGTGCCTTGACCTGCCTTCCCAATCCCCATCGTATCGTGCCTCACCGATCCGAACCACACCACGCCCAACAGCGGATCGCGCGGGTGGCACATGGCATGCCGTTTACCAGATCCGCAATCCGCTCGGTGGGATTTTCGTCGTGCGATTTGATTTCTCGCTGATGAACTCGCCCAGGGCGTGCTGCCTCGCCGTGCAGCGGCTGCCACTGCCACTGCCGCGGGGCTCCGTGGGGGGAGTCCGTCCCGCCCGCCGAAGTCCCCTTGCCCGCGACGCGGATTCCGCAACACAGTTCGCACAATCCGTAAACGGCTGTGAGTCTCCTGGGGGCAGGCTCTTTCCGTCTAATCTCACGTCAAAGGATGCCGGAGGGCGAGTGGGCGAACGGGCGAACGGGCAGGAAGGAAGGCGGAAGGGCGGAGGGGCCCAGGGTGGGATGTGCGGCTGCGGGCCCTAGTGCTTCCGCTGCAGACCAGGAACACCCGCCCCGCCCCTGCGCTCGTGGGTGGAAGGCGCCCGACCCGGCAGCAAGCCCGCCCCTCGGGATCACGGCTCCATCTTGGTGCCAGCCCTTCGCTTATCACATGGCGCTTGCTTGACGGTGGGATCGCTACACAACATGGCCTTCATCCGGTCGAGCTCCTGCCTGCTCCCCCCCCCCCTGCGCGGCCCCACCCGCCCTCCCCAACGGCGGCGTGTTGGTACCAGCCCTCCTGCGATGGTTGGGGACCGAACGGGCAAGTCCATAGGGCTATCAAAGGATGCCTTTGATCGCCGAAGGATGGGACGACCGGTAAAATGCGTCCGGTGATTTTATGACCCCATGGGCGGGCGGTTTTTCCTTTCTTCGCAGATGCCATCCCCAACCCCGAGTCCGTTGTTTATATGCTATAAGACTTGGAACAACCAAGCCTTGCTTCCACCGCTTAGAATACATTTCTTCAGCAACAGCTCTCTACCCACCCACATCCACACCCCCTCGTTCAATGCCCCAGGCCGACACCTGGCTCCCGGAACAAGATGGGGGCCACGCTCGACGATAGCTGGGTCAACAGACCGGCGTTTCTCCTCTTCGGAGACCAGTCTCTCGACAGCCACGGTTTTCTGGCCGAGCTTTTCCGCCAGGACAGGCAGGGCGAGCTGGCAAAGGCTTTTCTGCGGCAGGCCACGCAGGTGCTGAAGACGTTGGTCGAAAAATTACCCATCCTGGAGCGAGCGAGGCTGCCAGAGTTTCGCACCCTCCAGCAGCTCAACGAGAGATACCGCAGCTGCAAATATCGGCACTCGGGCATCGACGCTGCGCTGCTGTCCATCTCGCAGCTCGCGCACTATCTCGAGTGAGTACAGCCTCCGAAGAACCATCCACTCACCTCTCGCTCTCAGTTCCACAGCCCTCTCTGACCATGACCTTTTAGCCATGCCGAGAAGCATTGCGAGGACATCACCCTGCCTGACCGCACTTTTCTCGTTGGTCTCTGCTCGGGGCTTTGGGCGGCATCCGCTATATCGGTAACCCCATCCCTGCCGGACCTCGTCCACGTCGGCGTGCAAGCCGTCTGCTTGGCCTTCAAAACGGGGACGTACGTTCACGAAATCGGCCAGCGGTTGAGCCCGGCGAATGACCAATCGGCGAGCTGGACCTACATCTTTGGGGGACTTACCCAGGAAGACGCTGCTGTCAAGTTGGATGACTTCAATGCCTCAGCCGTGAGTGTAACCGGTCGTCTCCAGGCCTTTGGATCGGAGAGCTAACGCCGAGCAGGGCATCCCGCCAGCAAGCAAGGCATACATCAGCGCCATTTCAGCTAACAGCATCGCGATTTCTGGTCCTCCCGACACGCTCGACACTCTGATCAGGAGCCATGTTCTGTCGGCCAAGCCGACAGCCATTCCCGTCCATGGCCCATACCACGCGTCCCATCTCCACTCCAGCGTCGATATTGACAAGATACTGGAGCTGGACACTCCCGAGGTGGAGGATGCATTTTACAAGACTCGGCCGCGGTCGGCAATCATGTCTTGCACAACCGGCTCTTGGTTCTCGGACTCGGACACGAAGTCGCTCATGAAGTCAATCGCCTTTGCCATCCTGAACGAGGCTTTGCAGTTCAACAAGGTTCTCGACGGCTGTCTGGAGCGCGCCCGCGAGCTCGAGGACCGGAGTTGCCTCATCCTTGCGCTTGGCCCAACCCAAAATGCGGCCACTCTTGAGACTCTCCTCAAGAGCCAAACCAACATGGAGGTCGTGCTCCGCGCACCGCTCCGTGCGTCACCCGAGACCACGGCGTCCACTGTTGGAAACCAGGGCTCGACCGGAAGGTGCAAGCTGGCCATCGTCGGCATGGCGGGGCGGTTCCCCGATGCCGCTAGCCACGAAAAGCTCTGGCAGCTATTGGAGCGGGGCCTCGACGTCCACCGCGAGGTGCCTCCGGATCGTTTCGACGTCAAGACGCACGTCGACGAGACGGGCAAGATTCCCAATACCAGTCACACTCCTTACGGCTGTTGGATCACGGATCCGGGCCTGTTCGACCCCCGCTTCTTCAACATGTCACCCCGCGAGGCCTTGCAGACAGATCCGATGCAGCGAATGGCCTTGACGACTGCATACGAGGCCCTGGAGATGTCCGGTTATGTCCCAAACAGGACGCCATCTACCAGGCTTGATCGCATCGGTACCTTCTACGGTCAGACCTCAGATGACTGGCGCGAAATCAACGCGGCCCAGGAGGTGGACACCTATTTCATCACGGGAGGCGTGCGTGCCTTCGGCCCTGGCCGCATCAACTACCACTTCGGCTTCAGTGGACCAAGTCTCAACATAGACACGGCCTGTTCCTCCAGCGCGGCGGCTATGCAGGTTGCTTGCACGGCGCTCTGGGCGCGGGATTGTGACACAGCCGTGGTTGGCGGCCTCTCCTGCATGACAAACCCGGACATTTTTTCGGGTCTCAGCAGAGGTCAGTTCCTGTCCAAGACCGGCCCCTGTGCTACCTTTGACAACAACGCCGATGGGTACTGCCGTGGTGACGGTTGCGCGTCGGTCATTGTCAAGCGTCTGGATGATGCCCTGGCCGAGCACGACAGGATTCTCGCTGTCATCCTCGGCACTGCCACCAACCATTCGGCAGATGCCATCTCCATCACGCACCCCCACGGTCCGACGCAGTCTGCCCTATCGAGTGCCATCCTCGACGAGGCGGGCGTAGATCCCCATGATGTGGACTATGTCGAGATGCACGGCACTGGCACCCAAGCCGGAGACGGCACGGAGATGGTCTCGGTCACCAACGTCTTTGCCCCGGCGGACCGCAAACGACCCGCCAACAGGCCGCTCTTCTTGGGCACGGTCAAAGCAAATGTCGGGCACGGCGAGGCCGCCTCGGGTGTGACAGCTCTTGTCAAGGTTCTCATGATGCTCCAGAAGAACGCTATCCCGCCCCACGTCGGTATCAAGGCCAACTCGGTGATGAACAAGACGTTTCCCAAGGATCTTGGGGAACGGAATGTCAACATCGCTTTCCACACGACTCCCTTCAAGAGGAAGGATGGCAAGCCGAGACGCGTCTTCATCAACAACTTCAGTGCTGCTGGCGGCAACACAGGCCTGCTGCTTGAGGATGCTCCCAAGCGCCTCCCACCGAAGGATGATCCTCGCAGCCACCATCTTGTTACCGTGACTGGGAAGTCCCGGTCTTCCATGATTCGCGGTGCCGAACGTCTTGTTGCCTGGATGGCGGAGCATCCCGACACGCCCCTGTCGCACGTTGCCTACAGCACCACAGCCCGAAAGATCCAGCACTACTGGAGGTTGAACGTGGTTGGTACCGATCTTGCAGATACGCAAAAGGCCCTGGAAGCCCGCCTTTCGGCGTCCAACTTCGTCCCTGTCCAACAGCAGAACCAGCCCAAGGTTGTCATGTTGTTCACGGGCCAAGGCTCGCACTACGCCGCGCTTGGGAAGGAATTCTACGAGCACTACTCGGTGTTCCGCAAGAGCATCGACGACTTCGACCTCCTGGCTCGCATTCACGGGTTTCCATCGTTCCTGCCGCTGATTGACGGCAGCGAGCCTGACGTGTCCAAGTTGTCACCCGTCGTTGTGCAGCTTGGCCTCGCGTGCTTTGAGATGGCGCTTGCCCGACTGTGGATCTCATGGGGAATCAAACCCGCCGCTGTGCTTGGTCACAGCCTCGGCGAGTATGCTGCTCTCGAAGTAGCCGGTGTACTCTCCGCCAGCGATGCTATCTATCTCGTTGGTTCTCGTGCCAAGCTGCTCGTCGAACGATGCACAGTTGGCAGCCACGCCATGCTCGCCGCGCAGGGCTCTGTGGCCGCCGTGTATGAGACCCTGGGCGCGAGGGCCAACAATCTCAATGTTGCCTGCATCAATGGACACCACGAAACCGTCATGAGTGGCGAAGCAGACGAGGTGGCCGAGGTGGCAGACTTCCTCGCGGGCACAGGGTTCAAATGCACTCTGCTTCGGGTGCCCTTCGCTTTCCACTCTCCCCAGGTGGAAGCCATCCTGGACGACTTCGAGAAGCTCGCCCAAGGTGTCAGATACAACACTCCCAAACTGCCCATCATCTCGCCTCTGCTCGGCAAGGTGGTTGATGGCGAGTCGATCGACGCGACGTATCTCCGCAACCACGCGCGCGACGCAGTCAACCTTCTCGGGGGTCTGGTTTCGGCTCAGCAGTCAGGGACTATTGATGACCAGACCGTCTGGCTCGAGGTCGGCCCTCACCCTGTCTGCGCGAATCTGGTCAAGGGCGTGTTCGGCTCCGCCACCGTCGCGGTCCCCACCCTGCGCCGTAGCGAGAAGTGCTACAAGACGCTGTCAAACAGCCTCGCCACGCTGCACACGGCGGGTTTGCACATGGACTTTAACGAGTACCACCGCGAGTTTGCTGATTCAGTGCGGCTGCTGGATCTGCCTAGTTACGCCTTCGAAGACAAGAACTACTGGCTGCAGTACACCGGGGATTGGTGTCTCACCAAACACAGAGGTGGTGCGGGGCCGAAGGCTCTTGCGCCGCCCGAGCCCAAGCTGTCCACGACGACGGTGCAGAAGATCATCAAGGAAGAGGTCAAGGATGGTGTCGCCATTGTGGAAACCGAATCCGATCTCTGCCAAGAACAACTCCGCAATGTCGTCTCTGGCCACCTGGTCAACGGTGCGCCGCTGTGCCCGTCGTCGCTGTACGGCGACATGGCCATGACCGTCTGCGATTATGCCTACAAGCTCCTGCAGCCCGAAGGGAAAATTGGCTGTAACGTCGCCAACATGGAGGTCCCGAAGACGCTCATCTTCAACGACAAGGCGGAAAGCCACATCCTGCGCTTGACAGTGAAAGCCACAACCATTGGAGCCGACCTTGTCTTCCACACAGGTGAAGGCAACAAGAGGGTGGAGCATGCCAAGTGCAAGGTGCTCTTCGGCAACCCCGAGGACTGGCAGAACGAGTTTGACCGCGCTGCCTACTTGATCAAGGCTCGCATCGATGCTCTGACAGAGGCCGAGAAGCGAGGAACCGCCTCAAAGGTTAGCCGTGGGCTGGCTTACAAACTCTTCTCCGCCCTCGTTGACTATGCCCCACGTTACCGAGGCATGGAGGAGGTTATCCTTGACAGCGACACTTGTGAGGCGACGGCCAAGATTCGCTTTCAGACGACTGAGGAGGATGGCAAATTCGTGTTCAGCCCCTACCATATCGACAGCGTCTGCCACATCTCAGGCTTCATCATCAACGGAACCGACGCGGTGGACTCGCGCGAGCAGGTGTACATCTCGCACGGCTGGGGCTCGATGCGTTTTGCTGAGATCCCAGCTCCGAACAAGGAGTACCGCAGTTACATCCGCATGCAACCGGCTAAGAACCCTGGGGTGATGGTCGGCGACGCCTTCGTCTTTGACGGCGACAGGATTATTGGCATGACGGGTGCCATCAAGTTCCAGTGCATCCCACGCAGGGTTCTCAACCAGCTGCTTCCCCCACGAGGCATCCATGCCGCAGCCGCTCCCAAGGCATCAGCCCCTGCGCCAACCTCGACCACTGCCGCAGCTGCTACAAAGACGGCGCCGCCCAAGAAGAAGAAGGAGGGTGTGACCCCGGCTAACATTGGCAAAGTCAATCAGAAGTTGAAGACCGTGGTCTCCGCGGTCATGGACATCATCGCCAGGGAGGTGGGCTGCGCTCTCGAAGAACTCGCTGACAACATCGGGTTCACCGACCTCGGTGTCGATTCCCTGATGTCTCTGACAGTCAGTGGGAAGCTACGCGAGGAGTTGGAATTGGAAATCGACTCCAATGCCTTTGTCGACCATCCCACCATCGGCGCCCTCAAGAACTACCTCGCCAAGTTTGAGAAGCCAGGTCGCCAGGATAGTGTGCCGTCTGGCGACTCCGTGGTGTCGTTGGACGACGGCTCACCCGACATTGAGTCCGACTCCGACGTCACGACGCCACCCGATGAGAGCGAAACCCATTCCGTCAAGGGAGACGGACTGTCTCAGGCTCGGCCGGCCGGATCCGGCCACGAGCTACAAGGCATCATCCGCGGAACCATTGCAGATGAGATGGGCGTGGATGTGGACGAGATTATCGCAGCGCCCGACCTGGCCAATATTGGCATGGACTCCCTCATGAGTCTCTCCATCCTCGGCATGCTCCGTGAGAAGACCGGCATGGAAATTCCCGCAGACCTGTTCGTCGCCAACCCAACCCTGGCGGCCGTGGAACGCGCCCTAGGTGTCAGCAATCCTCCTCCCAAGAAGCCTTCCACACGGAAACCTCAGGCCAAGGAACAACCCGAGGTGATCAATGCACCTCCCGCGGTTCCAAAGCACCCTAGGATTGGCTTGGAGGAACCTTGCCCTCCGAAGCCGCCCAGGCCCACCAACATCATTGATGATTATCCCAACCGCCGGGCCACCTCGGTTCTCCTGTCGGGAATTCAGCGCAAAATGACGAAGTCACTCTTCTTGATTCCGGATGGCAGCGGGTCGGCCACGTCGTACACGCAGATCGCAGATGTTGGTGGCAACTGGGGTGTCTGGGGCCTCTTCTCTCCCTTCATGAAGACACCGCAGGAGTATCATTGTGGCGTCTACGGCATGGCGTCCAAGTTCATCGAAGAGATGAAGCGGCGCCAGCCTGAGGGACCGTACTCTCTTGGCGGCTGGAGTGCCGGAGGCGTCATTGCCTACGAGATTGTCTATCAATTGATCCAGGCCGGCGATGAAGTTGAGCATCTCATCCTCATCGACTCCCCGTGTCCTGTCACCATCGATCCGCTTCCGCAAGGGCTCCATGCCTGGTTTGCCTCAATTGGCCTTCTCGGCGACGGAAACGACAAGACGATCCCCGAGTGGCTTCTCCCTCATTTTGCGGCTTCAGTCACGGCGCTCAGCAACTACGATGCCGAGCCGATCCCCAAAGACAAGTCCCCCAAGGTGATGGCCATCTGGTGTGAAGATGGAGTTTGCCGCTTGCCCAGTGATCCGAGACCGGAGCCTTATCCCAAGGGTCACGCGCTCTTCCTTCTCGAAAACCGATCCGACTTTGGGCCTAACAGATGGGAAGAGTACCTGGATGGAAGCAAGATGCAGTTCAGGCACATGCCTGGGAATCATTTCTCCATGATACATGGAAAATTGGTATGTTTCAACTCTTTGCCCGCCCGTTACGATCAACGCTGACACAGCTGCAACAGGCCAAGATACTGGGTGGTTTCATCAAGGAGGCTCTTGCGGAATAGGACGGCCAGGAGGTGGCGTGGGAACTGACACGGCATGTTCATAGTTATTGTTGTATCTGCATTTGGCGCACGGACATATTCTGCAGCGCTCACCAACATCGCCACGACTAGAAACAGTTTGAGGTTTGCGTTGGGGCCGGTAATGGGGTTCGTGGAGCGGGTCTATCCACTTCTTAGACCAGCCCTGTATTTCTCAGCGATGGGTTTGCTGCGTTTCTTTTCCAAGATTAATAGCCAAAGTCTCATTTGTCCCTGTGTGCCCCTGATCATTGCAGTCACTTCATTCACATTTGGTATGCGTCTGTGAGAATCTCTATATCCTTCCAGGTTGCTTCTCAAATCACTTTGCCGACCCAGTTGCATGGCGACTGTGAAGAACAAGCCATGGTCCTGTCTCACCACACTGACCTGTGTGTGGCGACCTGTGGGATTTTCACCCATCACAGCTCCCTGCGCCAAGCAGCAGTCATCACGCTGTTCTTTCTGCCTCTTAGCTTCAAAGACCAATCTTAAAATCCAAACAGAGCGAGTGAGCGAGCTGGGACGGATGGATAGCTGGGAAGTATTCAAGGCACTTGGAGTGAGACACTTTTATTCTTAACGAGGCTTTCTTTACTCGAGTATCAGGTCGGTGCCGTTCCAGTGGCTGAGCTAAGTAAGCTACGGGAGTATGGGCGGGAATCTGGTGACCCATGGAAGATGTGCGGTCCAGACCTGGCTGACGGGTGGGAGTATGTTGGACTGCACGCCCGCCACCGATTCAGGAGGGCTGTGTAGGTATGTTCGCAGGGTGTGCTTGGAGATTCAAAACTCAATAATGGGTGCTGGTTTCTTTTGTTTACTAAGGCAAGTAGTCTTTTAAGTTTAGTTGAGAGTCTTATCTTGCCGGTAGGGCAGTTAAAGCCTTTGGCGCCCCTTTTAGGTGGTCCAAAGGTCGTAGGCTGGATGTTCCTCAAGGAGGACAATCAGGAGGACAACGATAAAATCTCATATGACTTTTGGCCAAACGTAGATTCTATCATGGCTGTGTTTGTGATTAGGATACACTGAAGATAATTTTATGAGAGGTTGTTGTAGGAATCCTAGAAATGCTAAGCTAAGATCGGATTCCGGGCGAAAGGGAGACTCTGCCGAGCTGACGGCGGTCAGCACTATTCACCCGTGTCAGTGAGTACTTCTTGGCTTAAAGCCATTTGGAGAAGCCATGGAACATATGTCGTGGTTCTAAATGGTCGAGCTAGAAGTGATAGCCTATGAGACGGACGGGCTATTCCTTAGCATCAGTGTTCCAAGACGTGGTCAGGGGCTTGTCGCACTGAGATTTTGAGTTTCTATTTCAGAACGGCTTGACACAGCTCAACAAAGTTTCAGAGTCTAGACCGACGGGACGAGTCTTCCCGGGGTGGCTAGGGAGAGCCGGAGAGCTAGCAATATATTGCGTCTCTGTCGCGGGACCCCCTGAGCCACACATTTGGAGCCACCGTCTCAGCGTTGAACCTGCGACGGTTCTTGCCAAGGTGCTTCTGACTATGTTTTGCCTTGCAAAAGCATACTGCCCCGGAACTCATCTTGTTGACAGCGTATGGGGTTCTAGAAGCCACCGCCAAACCCCTCCCCTCTCTTCAATTCTTAGCGTCTTTCCAGCCTCCTCCTGTATGCTGTTCCAACTGGCTGTGAGAGATAACTTCTCCGACATTGGGTACCAGATGACAAGAGAATCATGCATTTGGACGTGTATATTGGGGGATTCCGTGGGCTGGATTTGCGGTGGCCCGAAACCTGGGGGCTGACCCGTGCCGGTGGCTATAAAACCCGGCACCAAGGTCGCGTCCTCTGCCCGTTGATTGTCCGGAATTCATGGACCACTAGCAGCTGACCCTGCCCTCAGACACACGCGGAATCATCTGATTCCCAGTTGAACCACTAGTATCACTCTGGCCCATAAGTCGTCCATCGTTGCCTGCAATCAGTGGCAACTCATTCGTTTTCCCTCTTCTTACCTCTTGCAGACTCCCTATTCCTCAGAGCTTTTTCCAGCAAGCAACCCGGGCCTTTTGCTACCTCTGCCAATTGTAATGTTTCCGGCGTCAACCTCTCCCACATCTCCCCAGTCAGCCAGAAGCAGCAACGCCCCTCGAAAATCACGACCGCGGCAGTCGTGCCACGACTGCTTCAAAGCCAAAGTCAAGTGCGACAAGGAGAGACCCGGGTGCACAAGATGCGTTACCATCGGCCGCGATTGCGGCTATGTCGACTACGACCGGGACGGGAACGTGGTGGGGAGTCCGGACTGCGAGTCCCAGCCGAGCGAGCCTCCGTGGCCAGCCCCTGGCCTTGACGATTTTCGCACTCTCAACGACGCTTTTGCCTCCGGACAAGGATGGGATTTGGACCTTGGGATGGTTAACGGAGGGTCATCCCACTCTATGCCTATTTATGGCATGGCGAGTCCTGTTATGAATGCGGGTAGCCCGGGGGTGTTGACAGGCGGGGCCCGGCAAACAGAGACGACCAGTCCCTCCGCAGCACTGTTGTCAACCGGCTTAGCATGGCAGCATCTACATCCCGTCGACTCGGCCCTGTTTCTTGGCCGCCAGAACACCATGTTGCCGTCGCCTCCCCAGGGTATTCCGTGTGAGTTGGGAGCTAGCTATGGCATGTCCCAGCACCAACCGTTTGCCGCGAATCTGGGGCTCGACCTGTACCACGATTCCAGCCCACAGGCTCTTGTGAACCTCCCGGCCCAGGTTCCATGTTTTCAGGACGCGTCCGTCTCTGAGGGCTGGCAAGTCCAGCCCAGCGTCTGCGGTTGCTTCAGTCATTGCCTGAAGGGCCTTCACAGACTCGAGATGGTGTCTACCGGGGGCACAGGGCTTCTGGACTTCGACGGGATTCTGACGCTAAATCTCGAGGCTCTCACACAATGCAGCACGCTGCTCTCATGCAGCACGTGCCTGCAGAGCTCAGAACCGCAGACGACGGCTCTGCTCCTCGCCACGACGCTCAGCAGGATAAGCGCCCTTTACCTCGACGCATCTTGCAGGCTCGCCCCGGGCAGTGCACATGCCGACCGAGCAGCTTCAACAGCAATCAACCACACGGGAGTTCTTGGTCTTGGGGCCTTTACGCCAGGGAAGAATTGCGAACACGACCTTCCGGCTCGGATGGAGCTCTTGGCACGGCATCTTGTCAAACTTGACCAGGTGTGCGGCATGTACGTGGGCGCCTTCAACGGACTGCAAGACGACAGCGGGGTTATCGGGCCCATGACGGCGTCCCTGGTGGATCAGTTGAGAACCCTCCGCGGCATCTGCGACTGGACGGCACTTGTCGAATGACGGCCTGCTGCCACGCTACCGGAGCACGACCAGTCTAGGCTCCAGAGATGTCTCGGCTGGAGACGGTGCTGGAAAGCATGTCTCGGCCCATGAGGAGAAAAGGAGGGAAGACGCAGAGATCATGCACAGAACCAAGCAAGACCCGTGGGACAAAAGAGACACAGACATGCAATTCAGCCACGGCTGACGACGTTGACAAGGCTCACGATGCCAGTGGTGCTGGCGGAGCTCGGTGTCATGATGGAGCAGTTGTGACACGATGTAAATTACTGTACCTCGGCCAAGTCGGGAGAGAAAACTGAGTGGGAATGTGACACTGCCTCCCTGTGCCTGCTGTGCTCCGTGCTGAAGAACTTCGGGAGGAGGAGCCTGGGGATACCCCTGTGTCTGCTCCTTCCTGATCAGGAACTCAAGCAGGGGTGACGCGCCAATCATCTTGCGAGCGTTTCGTGGACCCCGCTCCAGGCTCCATCACTCTCTTCCCCTCGGGCCTCTTTCTGGCCCAGATCAATGGAAAGCTTCGGTCGGATCCCAAAGTCTCGAGCAATTCTGCAAACACAAATTTGTCTCGTATGGGCCCTTCTGTCATATCTCATGTGATATTGATTCAGGATCGCCTTCTAATAGTCACAGCAATTAAACACCCACCTAGGATAAGTTGCGGGTCCGACAAGGATTCTATGCTTCTATTTTGGGAGCCGGATTCCCGCCTTCGACTTCTCCCTTCTCCCCGAGTATGGGGTAGATCCCGGATATTTCGTGTTCCGTGAGCCTCAACACCGGGATTACCACCGACTCAACAAGTTCGGAGACATGGACATGGTCACCGCGCAACACCGCAGTGATTCGCCCCCCGCCATGCTTTCATCGGGCCATGGCACGATACACAGCATCGCTATCGGCCAGATTACCCGCACCGGAAGAACCACAGCACGCGTTGTCTTCTTCAGCTTGGAGACCGGTGTAGTGCGGGGAAGCGGAGTCGTCATCACAGGCTCACAACTCCAAGCAAGCAGAGGTGGTCGGGTATACACGTGACCCAAGATAAAACTGAAACCTACAGCAGCCACCGCCCAGCTCGGAACGCCACAGACACAACGCGTGGTGTGTTGACAGTACGATCCGGCGCTGTTCCGGCCGATGTCACAGAACGCCCCCCCCCCCCGCGTGCGTGGCGTGTTCTGCGTGCCAAGAACAGACTGACCGAGAAGGGTCTGCGGATGCACACCCTCGCTTGTCGCCGAGGATACCGAACCAAGTGGAGCCGGGCGTCATCGGGCTGCGCTCAAGGGAGAAACGATCCACATGTCTGAATGAGGCTTGCCGGAGAGGCCGGAGGAGTGTGGGGCTACGGGTCCCGACGACGGATCGGCCGGCGCGCGGGTACACGGCCCAGTGGGTCTTCCGGCTCGGCGTCAACCCTCACTGCCTCTGTCTGGAGGTTTACATTTCTTGGTTCTGGTAGATTTTTTTTTTAGACTTTTCGTATGCGTGTCGTTTGCGGGGAGACACGGGACTGATAGTGCGATGTCTGGCCAGAACAGGACTTACTGTGCTTTGTATGGCTATATCGTGAACGTTGATTATGGCAGGTATCACGACATCTTGTGGTTTTCGCGTCAAGTCTATTTACCGGCTCGGCGAAATTCCAAAAGTCGATGTTGGCTAGGTACCTCGGCTCAGACCTCAGGGGCCGGGAGGTAGCCTCCCTCCTCAGATTAGCGATCAATCACCTCCGTGGCTGCAACCCGAGGGAGGCGATTCTCCGATCGACAACAGTCTCGGCGAGGCTGCCCATCTTTTCCAGCTTCTTAACCGGTCGGGGTTTGATAGAAACGCGTCTTGAAACCGCAGTGCCAGCCTAGGATACTTGGTTGACGGATAGCTGGACGAGCAGCGAACATCATTGGTTCTAGTTTCACGCGATGCAGCCGGTGTGCTGTGTCTGTTTTATCGGCGAGAACTCAACTAATCATGGTCCCTGGACCAGTGTTGTGTATCATCGCAACATGAAAGCAGCCGTGCCAATCATACTGCGTGTTCTGTACTCGGGTTGCGCACCAACAAAACCTCCCCCGAGGTTCACAGGTTGAGACCATGGGTCATCCTCGGAAACCTGATTGGATGCCATTGCTCCTCGCCCAAGTAGCGAATGCAACCGAAACACGTTTTAGCTGGTGAAGTCTTGGCAAGAGGTTCTGGCCTTTCCCGGCGGTTTCCCTTTGGGTCTTTGCCGTATCCTGCTGCTACAACATCTGGGGTATCTGCTGCCAGCCGTGTCACGGATCGTCGCGTCGACGGGAACCATGACGTGCATTGGCGGCTTGTCAGCCCAGGGCGGCATAGTCCCACACTCTAGACCGGGGGCTGGGGGCTAAAGGTCGACGGACCGTAACTTGAAGCCCAGTCCTTTGGAGTTATTTCGTGGCTTAGCACAAGTCCTGTAGCTTGGACCCGTACTCCTGGGAAGGATATCGCGGATTTGGGAGAGGTTTGGAGCCCGGCCCGCACAACCGTGTCAGGTCGGAGACGATAAAGCGTGTTAGAGCTCCACGTGGAACCTGTGGCCAACCGAGCCGAAAACCGCGCCGCCGCCACATATGGAAGGCAACCCAAACCGTTGCAGCCGACGTGCAAGCGCAGCCACCCTATCTCGCTCGATTTATGTCGGGGCGCAGATATCAATTACGCCATGAGTGACCGGAAACTCGCGCATTCTGTACTTGGAGGGCGAGGAACGGTAGGTGCCTGAGCGGCTTGAAGGAGGAATAGGGCAGAAGCGGCACGCCACCCTGGCAGAGCTTCGAAACACGGTCAAGTTCATACACCCAGCGCGGCCGGATAAGTCGGCGATTTCCGCTAGCTTGCCATCATGCATGGGACTTTGATATTGCGAGAGCTCTCGGAATGTAAACGACCTCATCCGGTGCGGCAATGTGAACAAGCGTGAGAAAGTGCGTCATAGCGCGCCATCACTGCGGATCATCCAGGACGGCGGGGGGCTGGTCGCGACCTTGTCACCCGGAAGGGATGCGCAATACGACACCGGTGAAGTTGTGAAACCGCTCCCGGCATCCGCCTTTGACTATACCTAATCTATCAGGATGGCGTGAGCGGCCATGCATGGCTTGGTGGGAGTCGCCAGAGCCAAAGATTCGGGATTTGGTGGAACGGGCTGTAACGACCTAAACAAGCGAGCTTAGCGAGCTTGACGCGTGGGGGAGCTGGCCAGTCTCAAGGCTGGGAGGCGGGAGATTACGAAAACGATGCCCAACACCCAGGGGAGCGACAGCAACCCTCGCAAGCAGCGCGTTGAGTGGAATGACGGTGCATTCGCTGAAAAGGCTCAAGAAAGGAAATACAGGGGCCCAAGGCTTTGTGTGGAGACAGGGAGGGAGGTGGCAGAGGGCCACGTGCTGGTGGGGAGCCGCACCGCGAACTGCCGCCAGGAGACGTCCTGCGGGCAATCGAGTAAACGATCTGTGTGACGAGTAACCTGGAGTTGCTATCATCCGTTAGCCAGTAGCAGCGAATGTTGGGGCAGCAGAGTATGAGCCGGGGGCGGCAAACTGATAGCAAGCTACTCGGGCGAGATGTCGCGACAACCCCACGGATGTCCGTGGGGTCAAAGTACACAACAAGCCCATTGCCGCGTTGCCGTGCCATCCCATGCATGGCCTGCAGCAGGTAGATCTTGTTCCGAAGACCACGATTGTCAAGAGTGAAATGCAATGCACAGGAGATATGGGAAGGCTTGATAAGTTGATGTCAAATGATGTCCACACCAACGGTCGAGTACGATGCGCAATGTGGCAAACCGACAGTCGTTTTGGAGAAATGAGCCCATCGGGGAGGAGGGTAAGCGCTTGTTTGCTTGTTTTCTGGAGGCTTCCAGCAATGAAAAATAAAGAATAAAAAAATACCCCTTCCGGCGAGAATGCTGTGTTGACTGAAAACGGTGAAATGGGTGTTTACAAGTTGCCCAATTTGTAAGACAGGCCGAAGTTGGAAGAGGGGAGAAGTTGCTCCGGGCGCTCCCGCTACCTAAGGTACGGCAGTGTGGGTGGGATTGGCTGGCGCCGGTGGGGTTTGGCTCAGGAGGGCTGGCTGACCCCCGCAAGCCCTCCTGCCGTCCAGGCCCGGGTTGTCTGTCCCAAATGCGGCCAAAGTGGCACTCCGCCTCTCCAGTTGGCTCCCCCATTTTGGTGTCCATAAATTCCACGCATTCCATCATCGGACTATTCCCCACGCAACACCACGCGATGGACGGCCCGTCTACCCTGACATGAGATCCCCGATAACAGAAAAGTCTATGTATAGTTACTACAGCATCAGGCAATTAATTTACTGACTCACTGACGAGACCCCCCGCAGAGCAGGATTCCAAACCTCGTTCAAGCGGTGCTCCCTCAAGCTGCAGGGCCCGAGGCCGCTGTTGGTGTCTGACACAGCTCCCGCGCGGCACCGAAACTGCGGCACGCCTTGTCGCCATGCACCCGCTCCCACCCGAGTGGTATCTGCGACCCTGGCGTCGCCTAACCCGCCCGCACGAGACAACAGCGAGCCGCCACACATGCTCGGTGGGCCCTTCATTTCGCGTCGTTTGCGTCTTTGACGGCACTCGCCTCGGGAGTTCACCCGGCATCGAACGTCCCGACGCTTTTGTGCGACAAGCCCGCGTTACGTCGCCTGACTCTCAAACGCAGGGTATCCACGACCACGACCGAGGCGTGTTCTGCCGATATCGACCACGACACGAGAGCCTCCCCACGGCTCGGTTCTGTGCACGAGGGCTGAATTTAGCCTGTTGTGCATCTCCGACATAAGTCTATCGTGGCCTGCAATGCAGCAACCAGTTCCCGGGCTGTCGGTCGACTCGTCTCTGTCGTGCCCCTTTCCTGCCGCTCGCCCACACCTGCGCCAGATTGCCCGCGTCTCGTCATGCTGCAGAGTCATTATCTGCGCTGCTCCCGACGTTCCGGATTGGGCCCGGGCGTGGTTAAACCCTCGTGGCACTCGCTCTTCCGACCAACATGTTGAGCGACGGGAGCACCGGCGACCTCGCGAGCATCAGGCTCTGCGCTGCACTTATGATACGAGGGCCCAGGAAGCCAATGCCGCATCACAGTCCCACCGGTCGAGCTGGCTTGGGTCTTGGTCGCGGCAATGCCCGCCTATGGTATGCATACCCTGCCTGCGTTTTCGCAGCCTGTTCGCCGACCTCGAAGCCCCCCTTGACGCTGGTCAATAGTATCATCCCATGCCGCATCTGCTCTGTCGTTCACCTGTGTGTCATGTTTGAGGCGGCAAATCTTGGCACTCTTTTGCCAGATAAGAAGGATACAACGAGGGTCACAGTGGTTGCAACCCCAGCTTCCGACGTCCGCGGTTGTTACCCTAGAAGATTTGCCCAGGGATCTGGGACCCGAAGCGGACCAGTAACGGGCGATTGCAGCCTACTGTCGAGATCGCCGATTCCCAGTCAGATGTCAAGCGAAGAACGAATGCCGTCGTCCATGGGCAAGCTAACCAGACCCCCGGCCCCATATTCGCCTACTACTATGTACAGGACCTGTGAAGACGGGATCATGGGGTCAATTCATGGGTTATTGCGCCCAATTATGGGGCGTCTTGATACAGCACTTGCCCGATGAGGCCGACAATCAAGCCAGATACCCCGATTGAGTCGTTCTCCCCTGTTCCCTGTCTGTGTCGTTTTCTCGCCCGGTTACTGAACGGGATCGGTTTCGCTAGGATCGACATGCTTGGTGCTTCGGAAGCCCAAGGCTCGAACTGGTGGCGGCTCACAAAGCTGACAGGTTAAACTCGTCCCGTTTCTTGGTCTTGAAGACGGGTTGATAATGGGGCATGGCTGGACGCGGAAACGCCGGGGGGGGGGCATACTCGATTATCGCCAGGCAGGAGTGCCCCCGTTTTAATATCTCTGGCTAATATGCGTCCACAACCTTCATATTGACAGCCACCCCCTGTTCACCCATCTGCACGAGGCGCGTCCCGACCGGGTTTTGGGGGCTGAATGAACAACAGAATGGTATCATCCCGCCCCCCCGCTCCCCCACATGACAGGCACGAAGCGGCATGACAGCGTAGCGCTGGAAATCTTCCGAAGAGCGTTTTCCCCTGCCTTCCACCAGGCCTTTGCGAGGGTCATGGGGGAAAGCTTGGCGCTGCAAGGTTGACACACCAGACACATCCACACACCCCTAGCTCCCGATGTGCACCGCCGAGGTTTGATGCCAAGGCGGGGCAGATGGGGCCTCCCCTGAGCTTATTCTGAGTACCCCTCATGGCATCCAGTCCGCAACTCGCCTTGGCTTTCCAAAGTTCCCGGGTCAACGGCACGACGTTTTTTTTTAGGGGCTGTTACCTTCCTTTGGGTAAACACCCTATCTGTTTTTCATCTCGACCCGTGTGTTAAAAAGAATCCGCAAACTCGAAGCCGCACCTCGAATCAGCCATCACACGATCTTTCCAGACCCCACGTTTCTGCGTCAACGCATGCGGGCGACGAGCTGTGACACCCAGGAGCCTGGAAGTGAGTCGAATCAAGACATGCAGCACCAGGAAGGTAGGGACGCTCACTCAATCACAACAGCCCATCCGCAGTGCGGACTTTCGGTCTCCAACCCGGCTCCGAACTCCCTCTCTTCCTGATACTCGTCTCTTCCACGGTTCCGTGTATCTCATGCTCGTCATTACGGGATGGATACTGGCGGTACCCAACGGGGCGGTTTGTTTGGGGCCTGGCTGCAAAGCTGTTTGACACCTAGTTTGTCGGTGAGAGCGTGTCAGGTCCAAACGTTCACGACACCATCTTTCCTTACAGCTATGACTATTAAAACACATCAAACGTATCTGTACTTGACCTCAGAGTTTGGCTGATCTATGAGAAGACATGGGCTCTTGCTGGCAACCCCCCATAGGTAGTTATCGACGAAACCGAGTGGTTGCCTGGTGATAACTTCAAGCACGGATGGATCGAGAGGATCGCCGAGCATAAAAATGACTTCTCTCTCGCTTCTAATACTGTTGTAATATTAAATAAGCACCAACTTCCAATCAATGTCTTGAGCCATCCGAATAGTGCTGTAGCCACGGCACCAGCCAAGTTTGTAGTAGCGGACCCTCAACTCCAAAACCCATTCCTGAGAGACCTTGCTAGACAGGCTGAAACATTAATCTTGCAACCAACCGTAAATAATTGAGAAATCAGCAATATAGCCCTCCCACCCCGAGTCCGACCCTTTCGTGCTCTCATTCTAGCATCCCGTGCTGCCAGACGGCGAGACTCCCAGGACATCCACGTTCCAGTTATTCCCCAAGGAAATGAGCTTCCTTTTTATCCCATCCCCGATGCGTGAGCTCATGCAGGTCTCGATGTTCCTCACTGCGTATGTGAGGAGGTCGGCGGGTTTGTCCAAGCCAACCGTGCCACCATCCGCACACGACAACATTGGCACTCCACCGCCGCCCCACAGACTTGCAAGCAGGGCGGGATCCTCGGGGGGCAACTGATCGATAATAACAGGTGCGTGGCTCTGCGGTTCAATGTTGTCATGCTTGTCGCCTCGGGAGTTGGGATCGATCCTCGTGATGCTGTCTGCCCACAAAACCATCGTAGCTCGGTACATGGCTGCAGACCACCATGCCGGTCGACGATTATTGGGCATAAGGCGAAGGAGCCGAAAGATTTGGCTGCAGTGAAAAATGGCCTTGTGTCGCTGGAAAATGCATTTTTCGTGGCGTAGCGGCAGCTCCCAGCATAAGCCACCAAATCCCTCGCGGCGGGCTAGACGCTCAATCTCGGGAAAGTTGGTTACTGCGTTGAGAGAAACGAGATGGTAGATGACGAGGTTGCAGTGCGTGATGGGACAGCCTGAGTTCCCTCTGCTGTAGCTCATGGTAAGATCATACCACTTTTGGAGCAACCCTTGCACTTCCTCCAGCCGGTGGAGGGTTGAGGCTTTGGTGACTGGGAACGTGCTGGAACGCGGCGTGCCAAAAACGTCCGCAAAGCATGAGACCATCTGGCGTAAATGGCACACCAACGCCTGCAGTGGGTGTAAGATCAACCTCAACTGCTGTGGGGAGAGGTTGGGCTGCCGCCTGAGCAGGTTATCGTGGAGGAAGTCCTGGAAGAGTTCATGAAGCGACGGGGTGGCCGACGGAGTGCTGAGAATCTGAGGGTTAACATTGGCCGGAGAACCATGCAACGATTGCAGAGCTGAAAACCACTGTTCCGAGCTGTGCGACATCCAAAGCACCTCGGGTCCCGGCAGGGGGCATTGGAGCTCAGTGATGGCAAATAAGGGTGCCGTGTCGTGGAAGAGACTGAGCTCCTGGTCGAGCATAACGTAGTTGTAAACCAGCCTAGATGACGTGTAAGCTGACAAGCCATGTCATGCGTCGGATAGAGACTAATGCTTGCCTGTTCCGAGTCTCCCGCTGAACCCAAGCGCGCCATTGGAGTTCGGTGGTGGTCGAATTGTTGAACCCAGGTATCGCCGAGGGCTGTGGTTCTAGCATGCCGGCATGTTTGATCATCTGAGAGGTTAGGGGTTAGTAGGCGGATGAAAACGACACAGGAGCCCCTCATCCGCTACTCACCGACATGTACATGCCCCGCTGGCCCATTGCAATGTCCATAAGCCATTTGTCCCCACTCCAAGCGCCGAGAACAATGAAGAGCAGGGCGCAACGAAGCGCGATGGGATCTGCGGAAAGTTCGACATCCTTTTCGACAATGTCGAAGAGGGAAATGCGGCAAGTCTCCGTCAGACCCGCCGACAGATACCGGGCCTCCGCCATCGGCATAGCAGCTGCGCCTTGTGCAATCATGAGCAGGACAAGCAAGGTCGAGGCCTGATTGTTCTGCAACATTTCGTTTGGATCTACACAGCCGGCCGTTACCAGTGGGTAATAGACTGATAGGCTGCGGACGTAGCTGCGGAGGAAATACTCGAGGATCTTGGAGGGCGGTAAAACGATAAAGTTGAAGTCCCCGGGGCTGGAATATCCACTCTTGGGGTAGCCATTCAGGCCTCCGCGATGGATTTCGAGGGCTTTGTGCAGAAAGCTTTGGGTGATGGCAAGCATCTTGTCCCGTGTGCGAGGGCTGAGGGGCACGACCGAAGTCAAATCAGACGCATCCCAGTCAGCCTCCTCCAGGTACTTTTCCAGCGAGCTCCAAGTTCCCTCTTGTTTGGACTTCTGCTCCAGGCACTCGAGATGCACAATCGCCGTACGCGGGCAATTGCCAGAGAAGGATGGAGGGTTGCACCGCGCAAAGTTCCACGCCCCTTCGGCCACAATGACGACCTCAAACTCGGGAATGGAGTTGTCCGTCGGAGCAGCCATGGCAAACTCCAAGGGCTTCAAGGTGTGATCGAATTCACCTCCTGAAACCATGCTGGTCCCAGGGGTGTGAATAGAGCCCCTCGACGATGATGATGAGGCCGTCACAAGCTCCGATGGGGGAGAGACGTTGCTGAGGTCGGGAAAGACTGGCATGGAGACGTCTGGCCGGGAGAGTGGAATGGAGCTTGGATAGGGGTCCAGATCCATCTGGAAGTCTGGCCATCCCATGAGGTCCTGGTAGGTAGCTTCCTGGACTGTAAAGTCGTTACCCATGTGCATGAAGTCATCAAACCCGCCCTCTAATCGCGTGTGAGGTGATGGAAAATCCCCGAGGCCGACTTGGGAGTGGTGCGCTCTTCTTGGAGACCCGTCTTCGACGCGATCACCTGGGATGGCGACCTCGATTGCTGAGGGCGAGCGGCTGCTCTCCACCTTGACTCCGTTCTGACTGGGATCCATGAAGGTGATGCTGGCGCCCTGGGGTGGCTGTCCTTGCTGTGATGACTGGGCGAGTGCGTCCTGGAATACAGCAGTCGCATGCGCCGCCCGGAGGGCTGCCTTGGATGACCGTCTCGCAAACCGCGCCTCGCACGGCAGATTCTTCTCGGCACATCTTGTGCAAGGCACCTTTTTATCACACCCCGTCTTCGCGTTGGCGCAGTTTTGGCAGGCGATAGGCGTTCGCCCGGCGACTGGGGCTGCTCCTCCTGGGAGGGGCTCCATGGGATCTCTGGCTTCGTGATATGTTGTGTGGTGTCTTTGCAGTAGATCCCTGTTGGCGGTCGTTGTTAGCTCAATTTTGCTTGCCAATGTCCACCATACTCATGAAGCGGACAGAGACTTGCCGTCGAGCAAAGGAGAGCTGGCAGGAGCTGCAACGATGCGGTTTGACGTTGGTATCTGGTGGGTACGAGTGTCAGTGGGAACCAACGAGCCCTGGGCGCCAAACCTGGATGCTCACGTTGGGGTATATGCCTTTCCAAATGCTCCTTGCGTGTGAAGCTCTTGCCACAATAGGCACAAAAGACCGGCATCTTGACGGTCTCCTCGCAGTGAGAGACCAAGATTTGTGACGGGGTCTCCCACGGCTGGGCCGTGATAACGAGGTCGAAACGTGACAAAGGTCGAAATAGGGCTCCGTTGAAACGAGATTGTCAAAGTGGTGGTCAGTGTAAGTCCAGAGTCGAGTCCAAGCAGGCGATAAACGATGGTGGCTGGGAAGGCTATGTCTCAGCTCGGACAGTGTCCTGGCGACAGCAGCCTAGGAGAGGGAGGAGAAGGGTGCCGAGCAGGAATAATGATGGAAGATACAAGTCCAAGTCCAGAAGTGGAGACTGATACCGAGGGTGTGAGAGAGGTATGCAGCTGGCAGAACAGAGATCCTTCCGAGACGGGCGTCAGGAAGTTGCCGGATGGCGGGCCTTTTCAATATCGGCCCTGTCAAGAGGTCGTCCACCCGCAAGTGCTGCCAACCATCCAGACTGAAGAGGCGCTGCGGCAAGCTGAGCTCGTCAGAGGCGGTCCAATCGACCGGGAGACGGCAAGGGCTGCGGGTAGGTGGGTAGAGCAGGGGGGGCAGGGGTATGGCGTGTGTATCTGCAGATGGAGATGGTCAATGTCAGTGTCGAGGTGCGGCGTATAGTGGTGGGTACTGCCTGGGGGGTACGTACCCTTTTGTGTAAGACACCGAAGAAAGCAAAGAGCCTTCAGCCGCCGTCTAAAAGAGGCGCCGCCCTGGATGTACCTTGGCTCTGACAAACCCTCCCGCGTCAATGATTCCGACGCGGGTGCAGGAATCGCGGGGCGGATGCCAGGCGCGGAAGCTGGATCCTCGACGCCGAAACGGTAATGAGGTTCCGTCAACTTGAAGGTGGCTCGCACACCGGGTGGTGGTGGTCTTGGAGACAAACTTCTCTGGCTCCTTTTGGTCTTGGGGGCGAGAACCTTGAGCCGACTGACTCGATGGCCTCACCAAGCAGCAGCTGTCGTTCTGTCGAGAGCCGGAAGTGGGAACGCTGCCAAAACACACAAATGTGTGCCTCATCAAGGTCGTGGAGTTGCACTTTGAAGATGGAACAGCGGATGGAGGGGAAGGAGACCGGGAAGGAAGCTGAAAAGGCGTGCGTGAAGCTCACTGGCACTTCAAGGTATGCAAGGCCCTGCGGTAGGGGGACACAGGGAAGGCGCGCAGCGGCCACCAGTTCGGGTCAGGATACCTAGTGCCGAGCTAACGGGGCCATGTGTGCAACCAGGAAAGAGCAGCGAGAAGCGACGGGAGCAGCCAGAAACCACCTCAGCAACCAGCAGCTCATCGAGAAACTGAGACTTGCCAGCATGGCAGCACAGAATTCGCTGACGATCCCGTGTGGGCAGGGCAGGTAGGCATGCAGAGATAGGTAACCAAGCCTCAAGCCCCAAGCCCCAAGCCGGAAACTCCAGCAGATCCAGCAGCACGGCCGCAAAAGCATGGGTTCAGGCTGGCTGCTCTGAGCGATCCTTGTGGCCCGAGGGCGGGGGGCGGCCCCGTGCCGTTGAAGGGCAAGGAGGGATCATGGATCACGGATCGAACCAAACTCTCTCCTGCCAGTCAAATTGCTCGGGCATGTGGAAGGACGGGTATTGCCAGTGTGGTTCCCGCTGCTGAGGAAACCGCGGGCTGGCAGCTTCCACGAGACAACCCGCAATTGATGCAACGCCGCGAAGAGAGCGGGGCGTCGAGGACGAGCTCAGAAGAAAGGCCCGGGCTGTGGGACCGGAAACGTTGTTTCGGGTTCGTAAAGGTAAGTAGGTGGGTAAGGTCGGTAGATTCACCCTGCCTGCCTGCGTGGAGGACGAGTAAGAAAATAAGATGCGTGATGTTGTCCGTGATGTTGTCCGTGATGTTGTCCGTGCGACGACAGTCGCCGTGTCCCACAAAACCGTGCTCGAAGCTCGGCGCCGCTGACAAGGACAACGACAGCGACAGATGATTGTCGCCAGACATGGAATGGGTTAGCGGAGGCGGCTTCGTCAAACCCCGCCATGTCGGTAAATCCTCTGTCGTCTCGTCCTCGTCCTCGCCCTCGCCCGGCTCCCAATGCCCGCCCCCCGGCGCCCACATCTTGGAGCGGCAGCACCGCTAGCGCCAGGAACAATGGTGCCGGGTCGGCACCCGCGCGAGGCCGCGAGAGAGCCACAGCAGGCCAGGACGGACAAGATCAGGAACCGCAAGAGGCCCACAAACGAGCATGTCACCCACCCCTTGAGAGGGTGCCAATCGATCTACCTGGCGGGCGGTCGTGGCCGTGGTGGCATCACGCCGGGTCGAATGAAGTGGGACTAAGCGTATGCAAGCTTCGGTGTTGTATCAGAACAAAGAGCAAAACAGATTAAAAAAATTGGCGATCACCCCAAGAAGCGGCTTTTCGATACGGCCACCCCTTGCCTGTGCCTGTCTGGGTGGGGGCGTGTGACGGGTTGCTTACTGTCGGTGCAGAATACAGTACCTGGTAATTATCAACCGGACGGAATTCTTGGATGGCGAGATGGAGGTTGTGCTTGTCCCCAAGAGCGCACAAGGGCAGCCAGCCAGGCGAGGGACCGGCCAATCGGTAAGTCACCCCCTCCTCCCGTCCCCGCTCCCGTCCCAGGCCTTGGATAATCCCCGTCTCGTAACGCCCTCGACCCCGTTCGCCAAAACACATGGCTTGGGCTCAGAATTGCCTCCATCCACTGTCAAACACTGTCAAACACACCCAGACGCGGAACACGTCTTTTGCCGTGACCCTTCTCGCAGCGCGGCGTCAGGCACCTGGTGGGAGGAACGGGATGGATGCCAGGGCGGACTGTCCTTGCCTGGAACCTGCAGAGCGCCCACTTCGTCCCCCGTCCTGCGCATTCCCGCTCTCGGTCGCGTGGGCGGCCCGCTTGGGGGTTCGTCCCAGCGCTCATCTGATCACATCACTCGAGACGCTCAACAAAAGCGTCCATTGGGAGCGAGGTGGTGTGCCGGCCGCCGGTTAAGGCGAACCGCTCCATGCCATCCATCATGGATCGCCGTCTCAGAGGCTATGCTTTCGTTGATACAGCCCCCGTTATCCCGTCATGGCATCAAAACAATAAGAGACAGGCTCGGCGGGCTTGGATCCGATTCTTATTGTCCCTGTTAATTGCCTGGAGGACCCAGCAAGACAGCCAGTAGCCGGGAAACGGTGCTCTCTGCGGGTCCCAGACTTCCCCGGATTGTCGCTGGACAATGGGAACTTTTGGACAGGCCATCCCAGCCATGTCGGTTGGTGCTTGAACCTTGCGTCCCCATCCTCCCGGTAACGCCATGGAATTGTATGGGGTTTTCAATCTGGAATCATAAAGCACCATGAGAGACCAGTTGATTGCCTGGTGCAGAGGGCGGGGCAAATGTACTAATGTTAGCAACCCACTGCGGGCAGCCTGCGGGAGCTTATTGCAGCTAAGCTGAATCCGGGAAGTTGGGAATGAAATGCCACCTCGCTGCTGCTGCCCTCTTCCTTACACACGATGATGCTGCCAGCACTTGCTCATTGCGCGATACGGCTAAACGGGAGTACCAGAAAGGCGTCGAGATACGGCGAGCTCGCCCCAACGAGCAATGGAATTACCGCATGGCGGCAACGCGTCTGTAAACCCAGGGCACCACAATGGCAGCGGTTTCGGTTTGCATAGCTTCCTAGGGACACATACTGTACGGCATCTTACAGCTGCTGATGGCAAGTCCGTTGACAAAATGGGTCAGGAGCCCGGCACATGAGGAGCCTGAAACCAAGGCTCGCAGTCAAACGCCGACGTCAATCATGACGGATCACATCCATTGATCGCATCACCTTGGAGTGCCAAGAATCCCCTGAACCTAACTTAAGCTCAACCACTCCCTACCCTCATCAACCACAAAGCACGCAGAGATAAGAAGAAAAACCGGTGCTGGGGATCGCCTCCCAGACAACCCACATGGTGCAATCCCGCTTCCGCCTTCGTCTCCGCCGATACGGGAACACCAAAGAGGCCTTGCGATCCACGATTCACGGCCGCCAATAACTGGCATATTGCCAGCCAGCTAAAAATAAGCCCGGTGTCTGCGTTCCTGTGTGCTGCCTACTAACGTGCTGCCGTGTATCGAGGCCGGAGCGGCTGGTCCTCAGACGCAGCGTTGATAGGCTGAATAGGATGATATGCCCAGGACTTTCGGGGCCGTCTGCGGTGCCGTGATGCTGCAAGTAATCGGAAACTCATTGCCCACCCTGTATCAGTCCGGTCTTAACGGCCACTAGGTAGGTGTGTAGTGGTTGCCATCCGGTGATGTCAACGACATCTGAGTCGGCTCTGAGGAATCCGCACCACGCCAAGCCATGCCGACCGTGCCGTGGAGAGTGGTGCTGGAAGAGCCGATGGGGCTTGGAGGGCGGGCCAATTGGGGTTCGGAATCAGCATCCTGGCTTTCCCCATCTGGACGCGTCGCCTGCCATCTTGCGTGTCCCCTCCTCCCCCCTCTGGGACTTTCCCGGCTCGGAACTGGACCAGTCAGCAACTCCTTGCGCCGCCTCGTGGTGCTGATGAACCCAGGCATGGTGGAGGTATGTCCTTTGGTCAGCCGCAGAAGCCGGGCGTTCGAGACGGTGTCGGGATCCCGGCCATCTGGCCTCCATCCGATGTCCGTCCTCGAGCGATGTCTGGTCAGCCCTTCATGTCGTGTAAGAAACAGACCGTCGTGTTCGTTGCAGACCGAGTGCCAGGACAGTGGGAATGGCGACCGAGGGACAGTGCGCACGCAGCCCGACGGCGACGTCTTTTTTTCGTCTGAGACGCGTGGAACTTTTGGTCGATCTGACGATACCTGGTTGCTTGTCTCAAAAACTCCCGAACAACACCGGTGGGGTGAATGAGACTCGGGTCTCATGGGAGGTTTCTGGCTTGCTACTGGGTGGTGAGTCAAAGGGCTGGGCTTTATAGCGGGTCATTGGCGTGGCATGGTGCTTGTCAACTGCCACTCCGCGCCGCTGCACGAGATCACCATGAAGGGGCTTTGTTTTCTTCTCTGCTGCTGTTGCACGACTTCGACTCGGGCTCGGAGCCACAGAGTCAACAAGCTTGCGGCTGCTTGCTTCCAGCCAACGGGCGATCGTCGAACCCATCTTGGAGAATGCATCTGATCTGGACTCGATTCGTCCTTGAGTGGCCCGTGTGAACGTCCCAAGCCAGTAGGACCCATGCCCGCCTCGAAATCAAGCTTTCGGCGGCATGCCGATCATTGAGTTGTGTATGCCTTGGGTAGGTCCCTAGATAGGTAGTTGCGTTAACGTTACGGAGTACTCCGAGCATCTGTGCAGAAAGAAGTACAGAATACAATGCCTTGCTGCTCGCCCGCGCTCAGGAAATGAAGGGAACTGTGCCCAGCTCCAACTCCAGCCCACTCC
>FTCU01002334.1_pt1 | contig 32503 bp, 38 predicted proteins | sample 1639521 | NCBI WGS metagenome assembly FTCU01 (sample SAMEA3914864, study PRJEB12502) | metagenome | biome: forest; material: soil | place: USA | collected 2012-03-12 | depth 0.3 m
GGGCGACGGGCGACGGGCGGGGGGCACGGCACGATGTTGAGGGCGGACAGACGTAACGTTTCCCACTTTCTAGCAGCTCCAGACCTTGAGAATCGTTTCTATAAAATACGTCCCGGTAACACGCCTTGATAGTAACACCAAAGCCAAGAAACCCGCCAGGATCAATTTATGCGCACCTCCCGTACTCGATTCCCCCTTGGCATTCGCCAAGGACCGCTGACCACGGCAATGCACTCTGCGACGCTACCCCAGCGCTCTAACACAACGACTAGCGCAACTAACGCCGGCCGCCCTTCCCCTTCTGCGTCATCTTCCTGAAGGCTTCCAGTCCCGCAGCACCGACGGGACGGAACTCTGCGGCGCCTCGTGAGGCGTCGAACGTGCTGCGCGGCGCGATGGTGTAGCTGGCGGGCAGGCCAGCGGGCAGCGCGCGGTTCGTCTTCTTGACCTCGGGCGCGAGCATGCGTTCGCGCTCGAGCTCGAAACGAGTCTTGCCCGCGGGCCGCTGGGTCAGCGTCATCTGCGAGCCGGACACGGCAGCCTCCTGGCGCTGGGCGAGTTTCGCCGCGCTGTTGGGGTGGGTTAGTTGGTGGTCGAGGTATTGCAACGGGGGACGGGGGGTGACATACGCAAAGTCAAAGTCGCGGGTCTCCACCTGGCGCTTCTTGTAATCGTCTGTCCGCTTCAGGACCGGGCGGCTCCATTCGCCGACCAGGCGCTCTGCGATGCGCTTGATCCCGGCTTCGGGACGCTTGCTCCGTGTGTAGAAGAAAACAACTTTGCCGATGCCGCTGCTCAAAAGAACCTCTTTGTTGATGGGCAGCTTTGCGAGGGCAGTGAAGATGTCTCGTTGAATGTTGTACGCCGGAAGGCTGCCGTCGTTGAGTGGCTCGAGGAAGTACTTGACGGATTGGAGGAGGTTGGTCTCGGGGTCGAGGACGGAATCTTGGACGGCGGTTCGGTTAAGAAGGGCTGTGACTTGCGGGAGAAGCTTGAGCTTGTGCGTGGCGGCCTCGCCCTTCTCGCGGGCCTCGTTGTCCGCCACGCACGCTTTCTCCATGGCGACCTTGAGGTTCGCGATCTGGTCATCGACTTCGTCTTCCAGGTCCTGATTGCCAGTTAGACGTGTTGCGGAACACAAGAACGAAGGAGACACGTACAATCTCATCCTTCTTGCGCCTCCGCTTCGTGGGATTCTTCAAAGCATTGTCCATCGCTCGCTGGATGGCCCGGCGTCGCCGCTCCTCGGGCGTAAGGTTTTCCTCGTTCTCTTGCTCTTCTTGTACAGGCTCCTTCCTGATGGCCCGCCGCTCGCCGCCAGTAGCGCGTGCTTTCCGGGGCCTGCGCTCACCGTCCTCGACCTCGCCACCGTCGTCATCTGCCCTCGACCGCTTCTTTGGCCTGCGGCTCTCCTTCGGCTTCTTCGCCGTCTCGGCATCTGCACGCCTGCGCTTGGCGGCTTTTAGGGTCTTTGCCACGTTCTCGTCGATTTCGACGGGCCTCTCTTCGAGCGTGGGATCGTAGTCCTCGAACTGGTCCTCGTCGATTTCGGAGAGGAGATCGGAGTCCTTGTCGGAGTCATTTCCAGCGTCGTCATCGTGAACATCAACGGGGCTGTCTTGGGCCGGCGCCTCCGATCCAGCTCGCGAGCCAGCTGGAGAGTTGGCGTCCGACATTGTGCTTGCTCTGTCCGATTCGCGACTGGGTCGGATCGGCGGGCTGAAAGAAACGCTGGTTGGTGTTTTCGTGACTGAATCTGTTAAAAAGGAAAAAAGCGAAAGTCAATGTAAAACTCTCGAAAATGCCGACGGCCGCCGGTCGATTTGTTGCTGGTCGGTTTGATGGAAGAGGGTTGTTGAACGTCACAGGTTGAAAGTCGCAGCCGCAGCACTTTGTTGCCTTCCGTTCTCTGAGCCCTGCCGAAAGCCAGGGACCGCGAATGGTCTGTGCGTCATTGCCTGCGCCGCGTCTGGGCTCTGGAGTTGGTCGCGAAAGTCGAGAAATTAGCCGCAGATTGCCCGCCGCCGCGCCACAAGAGGTGGGGCATTTCATTCCCGGAAAACTGCCGCGTGTTTACTTTGGAACCGGTTGTTGCCAGCAACGACACAGCTTGTCGCGCCTCCATCCAACACAAGCATTGCGAACAGGAGAAAACCGTGGCGCAACCCCGCGAATCGGAGCTCGACTGCGTTTACTCTTCCCAACAATCAACCAGACCTGCTGCTCTCGACTTGCTCCGCCATGGATCGCCGAACTTACGAGGGCCCGATGGACTGGGAGTACCAGTCCCAACCACCAGTGGACCACTCGAGTCCATTTGCAAAATTCTCCCAGAAGCAGCCGGCGTGTAGGTTCTGGACCCTCCTGTTGCCCCTCTTTCCCGTGACTGTTCAACCTTCCGCTGCGCAGTTCAGTCTCTCTCCTCCCAACTGTTTCGCGAGCTGCGCACTCTGCCAAGTACTGATCGAACCCCCTCCCCATAGCGACGTTCAACTCGCCATCCAAGTTTCGCTCACCCAACCCCAACCCGTTTGCGTTTGGCGGACCTCCAGCAGGCTCGCCTCTCAAGCCGCAAGACCAGCCGCGCCCGCCGCACGTGTCATTCTTCAACCCTCAGCTGCAACGCAAGCCGTCGGCACCGGCATTCCGAAACCCTGCCTTCACGACACCGCAAAGACACGTCGACGACCTTGTTTTTTCTGAATATTCCGGCGCAGAATCCAGTCCCGCCCTGACCGATACCTCGGAAATGCCAGCCGATACGCCAGAGTGCGACCGGGACGAGGAGGACTTGGGCAAGTTGACTCTCACACCAGCTGCCGGCAGGACGCTTTTTAGCAAGACCTTACTACGAAACCATGCGTCGGGGCGAGGGGAACTTGCTCGGGGAAATCGGGACAAGGTCAGGAAGAGGAAGCGGCTGCAGGGCGACAAGGACGTGGGAAGTGTCCGGCCTCGCCTGCCACACGACTCGGACGACTCGGATAGCGACTGGGAAGAGGGCTCAGGGGCCGGGAGCAAACAGAAAAAGGGCGGAAAGGTTGCTCGGCGGGGTTGGTTCAACAACTTCCTGTCGGCTGTCAGCGACCACCCCAGCGCCCCGGCGATCCTGTCCAAGTGGTTGCAGCTGGGCGTTAACGTCATCCTCCTCAGTACCGTCCTCTTTGGAATATTTGCGATACTCATGCAAATCCGGTCCGATTTGTCGCATGCGAGCGAGAAGGCGAGGGCAGCCATCGCAAACGAGATGTCGCTGTGCGCCCAGAACTTCCAAAAAAATGCGTGCTCGAGGGGCAACCGGCCGCCTGCGCTAGACGGACCCTGTAACGAGTGGCAGGCGTGCATGGATCAGGACCCCGACGCAGCCATGATAACACAAATCACGGCGCAGAACGTGGCCGAAATCATGAACGCGTTCGTCGGAGTTTTGACGTTCAAAACATGGGTAGGTCCAAACAGCGTGTCCCGTCGTCGACTTGGTTCAGCACACTAACTCCCGCTGTCATCTTCAGGGATTCATCGTGTCGCTCTTCCTAGCAGCAGTTGTGGCCAGCAACGTCGGTTTTGGGTTTCTCCGCGAATCCACACTCGCCCACTCAGCAGCGCCAGCCCAGCCGCTGCACTCGCCGCCAGCTGTGCCCCCTATGATGGGGTCCAGCGCGGCGCACATCCCTCAGCAGGCCTACATCTGGGCGCCCATCAGCCAGACCCCCCGGCATGTTCGGAAGAACCTGTTCGCCAACGAAGCTACTGACTCGGAGGCTTCGCCAGATCTGAAGATGATCATGCCGCCGCAGACGCCGTCGGGGAGGAGGAGTCCGAGCAAGGGGGACAGGGGCCGGAGCCCGTCCAAGAATTCCCGGATGCGGAGCCCCAGCAAGGGGTATTAGGAGAAGGGCGCTGCATTCTGAGCGCCTCGGGGACCAGGGTGCGGCGTGTGGCGGGGCGACGTGGCAGTGTAATAACAAGATGTACCGCTATATTTGGATTTCTTTTTTGTCTCGGTTGGTTCTGGGTGGGGGACTTTGGCAACAGGGAGATTTGGCTGGCGTCTCATTGGTCCTGTAACCCGAGTGTATCGGTAAGGTTATTACACAGTAGCGCGAGAGCCTGGCAGGCGGCTTGTCGATCTTTTGGGACAAGCAGACCTTATTTGTTGTTTGCCTTTCTTCCTGGGTTTGCAATGTGTCCGAGATTCAACGACAGCCTCGGTTGGAGGTCTAGCGTACCACAGTACCACGTAATACCCCCCACCCCCTCCCGGCCTGGGGACTTTCAAAGCCTCGAAATCATGCCATGGCGGCCCATCTGGCCAACCTCGCGTTAGCGTGCTGTGGCTCGAACCGCATCCATCTAGCCCTACGAGGACAACCCCGAGCTGTCCCAACCCGCACATGTCGGCAAGCAAGGTGCTTACACAGCCCCACTACGCAGATATCAATGGGCATCCGGAGTAGAAGGTAGGTATGTACCTAGGTACTTGTGCGGCCCGCAATCGCCCTGATCTCGAAGCAGCCCGTCGATGTTCGGGGATACGGAAGAAGAGGGTTGGAATCGGGCTCCGGGCCCGTGATTTGACATCTTCACCTCCAGGGCCGTCCCTCGCCGCCGGCAAACCCACCAGGAACCCACAGGTTCTGGAACGTGAACAAACCAGGAAGTGCACGGGGCGGTTGCTTGGCACAAGGTGCAAAATCACCAGACGGGACGCGATGAATGCCGCGCCGGGATGAAGCTTGATTCGACGCCAACGCCAACGCCAGCGCCAGGGGACGGCGGCAGACTGGACATACAATGGACAAACGTCCCTTGATCCGTCCGTGCCTCTCTACCACAGTAGGAACCTACCGCAGGTGCCTTCTCGGATCACCGGGAGGGATTCTTGTTAGGTAGGTCGGTAAAACTACGAGCAACTTTTAATTTCTGTACCTGATCGTGGCAGTCGGCGCGTTCCTGTGAAGGTCGGCGGGTGTCGTGGTGGTTTCACTGGCAGTGTCGTCGAGGCAGGCAATTGCCACCAGGGGCTGGGCGGGCTGGCTGCTAATAACGTCACTGTTAGCGCATGCCCGGTTACGTCCCAACAAGGCCGAAAAAGCAAGCCTTGGCGTCAACCTTTTTTTGGGTTTTGGCATCGCGCAAGCCACAAACCACACCGCGCCCGCTTCCCGCATCGGAGTTGACTCTCGCCGGTTGCCTCGTCTGCCTGGATTGTGCAAGGCAAGCTCGCAGGCCAGTAACGTTTCTCTGCTCCATAGTATGCGCACAAAATAATTATGCTTCTCTGCGTGCATACACAGTACCTAGTGTAGCACGCGCTTCAACGGCCCCCGGCTCCAGGCCCAGCGCAGGGACCGGGCAGGGACCGGGCGCCCGGCCTCGTCTCCATGTCACACACGCAGGGCCTTCACGTATTATTAGGTAATGATTAATTCTGGTTTTGAACTCGGACCCGACTCCAAGCAAAACTCAAATTCCGACTCTGGCATCGCCGCCCAATTGAGACGAGCTGAGGCTCTGGAAGCCACCTCTTTGCGTGCACAACAGATAGGGCCCCATTAGTTTGCCTTCCAGGAGGTTCCTGCCCTCCAGCCTCCAGCACCTTCCCGGCTCCCCGGTCACAGCTGAGTGGTCCGCGGCGCCCAGCTCCCCGGCTCGTGGCCCCCCTCCCCTCCCTCGTCTCCACCCCCCCGGCGCATGGTTGCATCTCAACGCGGTCCGCGTCCGTCTCCTGGTCCACCAAACCGGCCACCAACTCAACTCACCAACGGCGCCAACGCCCACCCCCTTCGGCCTCGCTCGATTTTTCCCTCCCTTCCTCCAGGCGCGCGCGCTGCCGTCCCCGTCGGCGACCGCCCCACTGGCTACAGGCTCGGACGGACTCGCACCGGCGTGGATGGCTGCATGGCATTGGCTCTTGCTCGTATCATTGTCTCCGCTCTGCCATAAGCTAGGGCCGGCGTAACTTGAAAACAAGTGCGAATCGCCGTCCAGCGGCCACGGCATGCCTGCGGCGTGCCCTACCGCATGTCCAACCTGTCACGCTGCTCTCGAGGGCCCATCTAGTTCCTAAAACCACACACACACACACTCACACACACACAGTCCGCAGTACTACCACGAATCCTCCAGGACCGACCCGGCGGCACGGTTCGAGCCCCACGCCCCACGCTCCCTGCCCGTCACAGCTACACAGTATGCCAGTCGGCGCCGGCCAGCGCACCTCTCGGGTCTCTTGTTGTTCGGATGACGGTTGAGGCAGGCGCGCGCGCTTGGGACTGGGAATATGGATCCGATGGAGGAAGACACTCCCGGCGGTGCTGGAAGGCGCCAGCTCCCTCTGCCAACACCACTACCGTTGCCGCCAGGGGCACCGACACCACCAGTGCCGGCACATCAACAGCAACAAGAGCAGCACCAGCACCAGCAGCACCACCACCAGCAGCAACAGCACCACCAGCAACAACAGCAGCAGCAACAGCAACAGCAGCCACATCAGCAGACGTCCCCCTCTGTCTCGGGCTCCGTGATGGGCGCCGAGAACGCAACGGCTTCAGACCCGTCGGTGGTTGCGAGTGGGTCAAAACGAAAGAGAGGTCTCGGCATTGTTACGCCCAATGCATGTACCGAGTGCCGCAAGAAACGCGCAAAGGTTCGTCCGTCATATCCCCCCGTGCTGGTAGCAAGGCTTGAGACACTCACGGTTATCCCTTGCCCGTGGCCAGTGCGACGGACAAAGGCCATGCGGCCGATGCAAAACACAGCGGGACGTCCAGTGCGTCTACGAGATACCGGTTCGCCAGTCCAAGGAGACGCTTCGCCATGAGATCGACCAGCTCCGCCGCCAGCAGCGCAGCAATGAGAAGGTCATTGCTGCCCTTGTCCGTCCCGGGGTCTGGGAGGAGGTGCTGGCACGCCTGCGCAGCGGCCAGACGGTCGAGGCCATATCTGACTGGCTCGAGGCCACGGCTCCCTCTGCGGCCGGCGCGCTGCCTTCCATCAGCCGCCTGCTTAGCCAACGGTCCCTCGAACCACCGGTCCCGCCGCCACTCTCCGGGTACCCGACCATCCCGAGCAGCTACCCGCCGCTCCCGCCCCCCGCGCCGAGCGTGGTGAGCCCGGCTCCCAGCCAACACAGCCCCTGGGGTAGCCACTTCTCCACCCAGGGCCATCCGACACCCAGCGGTTCTCTCACAGATGCGCTGCCCTGGAGCTCCGAGCCCTCGCGGAACGCCCAAGGGCGCGTCGGATCTTGGGTTGAGAGTCAAGAACCGGCCAAGGGGCGCGGTCTCCAGCACCTCCTCCTCCCCTCGCTGTCGCAGGTGGAGAACCCCAGCAGGACTTGGACGACGGTAACGGCGGACACAGGGCTCGTTCAACATCTGCTGTCGCTCTACTTTTGCTGGGAGTATCCCACCTTCGCCTCCCTCAGCAAAGAACACTTTCAAAAGGACTTCCTGGAGGGCCGCCCTCGGTACTGCTCCTCCATCCTCGTCAACGCCTTATTGTCCCTGGGATGTCGCTTCTCTAGCCGCCCAAATACGCGGACCAACCCGGACGATCCGCACACGTCTGGCAACCACTTCTTCAAGGAGTGCCAGCGGCTCTACTACCAGGAGCGGGACCACCACAACCTCACCACCATCCAGGCCCTGGGCATCATGTCGATACGAGAGGCAAGCTGCGGCAGGGACTCGGAGAGTTGGTATTACGCTGGACAGAGCATTCGCCTGGCCATCGAGATGGGGCTACATCGGACCGAGGAGGACGGCAAAGACCCAGACGAAGTCGCTGTAAAATCAGCGACGTTCTGGGGGGCGTTTGCCTTAGACCAGTACGTGAATCACCCAAACCCTCCGCCCCTTTGGTTAATTGTATTTCTAACTGGCGACCAGCGCATGGTCATTGGCAACTGGGTCGCTCCCGCAGTGTGCTTGCTTCCCTCGCCTCCCGCCGAAACCGGGAATAATCGACGACATCGAGGCTTCGGTTTGGTATCCTTATACGGATGATGGTAAGGGCGACAAGATGACCGCTTCATCAGCAGCCGTCTCCGGCTAACTGAACTTTTTTTGTCAGGTGCTCCGCTTAAACGGTCGTGCGAGCAACCCTCCAACGTCCGCTCCGTGTCGAAATGCTTCTGCGAGCTCAGCGAGCTTGTGCACCAGTCCTTGTACATTTTGCATTCTCCCGGCCAGCCGCTCGCGAGCAAAGATCTGCTGTCAATTTACACCCAGTATCTCAACTGGTACGACAAGATCCCCGAGGTACTACGGCTAGGTCACAACTTTACGCCGGCCGTCCTGTTTGCACAGTAAGTTTCCGGACCCTCGGGCCTCTCCGATCACGGGCACGTATCCTGACGCTCGAGACAAGCATGTACTATCACTTTGCGATCCTCCTCCTCTTTCGACCCTTGATCAAGCTCCGCATCATCGGGTCCAGCATCACCCCGCGCGATGTGTGCTCGCAAGCCGCCGACGCCATTACCGGGCTCCTGCGCTCCTACTCCCAGCTCTACACCCTAAGACGAACACCCTCCTTCGTCCCGTACTTCGTCCTCACCTCGTCCATCATGCACCTCTCTATCGCCGCAACCGGCATGACCACCATCCCCGCCCCGCGCGCACCGGCAGAAGCCAGCGCCGGCACCGCCAGCGACGCTGGTCCGTCCGAGGCCGGCAGGCAGTCGCCGCCCAAGCTAGACCCCCACGTCATCGACGCCCTCAGCCGGGGCATCGCGGACCTGACTGAGATGGCTCCCTGCCACCACTTCGCCGCGCAGGCGCTCAACATCCTCAAATTCCTCGCCAAAAAGTGGGGCATCGACGTGGACATCACCACCATCGGGGGCGAGGAGCCCGGCAGCAACGTCGCCCTGACGGACGACTCGGACCAGGCGACGCGGCCCGTCACGGGCAGCCTCAACTTCTTCGCGCCCAACTTCTCCGAGTCCGACTTCAACTGCGCGTGGGGCAACGGCGGCAAGGGCGACAGGTCGGCGGCCGACGCGCCGCTCGACGCCACGGAGCTGGCCGCCGTGCTGGACAGCCCGCTGTTCTGGCCCTTCCCCATGCAGGGCCGCCCCATCTTGCCGTCTGGCAAGGAGCTGAAGGCGGCGGGCTTCGAGATCATTTAGTGAGATTTAGCCGGCCTTACTTGGTACCAGGTACCCGGTTGTGTTTACGTGGCAAGGGGGACGGGGGATGGGTGGCCCCGTGGTCACGGGAGGGCATGGGATACGGCTGCTTGCTGTCGAGCTGTGCAAACCCCTGTCTGTGTCTGTTGGCTTGCCCCTGTATTTTGGCTCTGCCGGGATTCTTTCTTTCTCGGTCTATCTTAAGCGAGAGGGAAAGGGAGGAAGAAGGGAAAGAACGGGGGTCCGTTGGCCGTGGAGTAATAATTGCCCCTTTTTCTTTTTACCCCAAGTGTAATCTGTACAGGGTTGTCTATGTTTAGGCTCGGGAACGTCGGGGTGGAAATGCCCGGCAGCTGGACACGCAAAACAAAGGGAGCATACGTTGGAGTTCAAGAGAGAGAGGATGGGGCATTCTTGTGTAACATACCCCCAGCATGTGAAAAGAGCATGGATTTTGGCGTGTGTTTTTTTTGCCCACGACTGGAAGTTGTTGTCTGTCTTTCCATGTCCCCACTCATTCTGATTTCCAGAAGAAAAAGAACCGTCAGCATTTGGGTTTAGCAGCACAACAATGGGCCGAATGGACATGCCATCCATGGGTTGGTGGGAGGGAGGTGTGATGACAATGCTTGCACGTCGTCCCCCGCTTCCCTTGGCTGGTGGGTTGGGTTGGCTGGTTGGCGAGGTTGGGTGGTGTTGGTGGCGGCCGAACCGGGGAGGACCTTCGGCGGCCTGAACCGCTGGATGGGCCCCGCGGACTGGCCGCAGGCCGCTTCGCTGCTGCATGGAACACAGCAGAAGGGCGGGACAGGGATGAGTGGGTGGATGTGGATGTGGACGTGGTGGGCTCTGCGCGCCTCGGCTCAACGCTCAGGTTCTCGTTTTCGGTTTCCGGGTTTCTGCACAATATGCCTCGAAGAAGCACACGACCGGGTACAGAACTTGAGCTGACACCGTTGCTCCGGATGCCGACTTCCTCGAAGAAGCAAGCCTTTCGCGCAAAAAACGTCCGGCCGGGGAGAGGGGAGGGGGATGATGGTCCTTAATTGAACACTTTGAGATGGGCGCTGAACCGATCGAGACTAAGGCGGCCCCACAGGCGACATTCCGATCTTATCTGAACGCGGCCCGCCCCTGAAATGATGGGTGAATTGGATGAATGACGGGGGGGCTTGTTTTTGTGGGTTTGGTGTGGACGCCGGTGGAGACACACCCCGAGGGATGGAGAGAGAGAGAATAACGAGAAAGAGAAGGAAAAAAAAGGAGAGAGAGAGGGAGGCAAGACGGAGGGACAAATGGGTGTGAGAATCAGGGTGGGAGTGAGAGTCAGAGTCAGAGTGAGAGTGAGAGAAGGGTCAAGACAGAAGGCCTTCGGCTTCGAGGATGGCATCGTGGTCATCGACAATCAACACAAAGCACAGCTCAGGGCTTCGCAGGGAAGACCCTTTCTGCCATTGCTTCCATGGGACCATGGAACCAAGCAACAGCACCTTGAAGACGCATCCCTCGGCGCGTGCTGATTGGGCGCCATCCTGCAAGGCGTGGGTGTTTCGAAACGCTGCGTCCAGCAGGGCCCCTGGGCTCAGTTTCAGGTGGAACAGGGGGCAGATTGCTGCCATGTCCAATCAAGGGTCCGTGGATCCTCTGGCGGGTGACGGGGGCCGGGGTAGCAGAGACGATCTGCCGCACCCGCTTGCCTGCTTGCTTGCTTGCTTGCTGCTTTGCTGGTTGCTGGTCTCTGGGCCTGCTTTTGTCGTGTTGGTGCTGCTGCCGCTCTGGTCGCCTTGGGAGGGGAGACCTGGAAGTTTGACAGGCGCGTGCTGGGCTAGCTCGCCGGGCTGAACGGACCCGGACTGGGCGAGATGATGGTTCGTGCGGTTCTCTGCGCCGCGAGCCCTGCCCTGGTCGTCGTCTTCTTTTTTTCCGCCTGGGTTGCTTGCTCCGTCAGCACACACCCGGTTCCTTGACCCGCGCCGCTCGCGCGCTTGCTCCATCCCCATTCCCTGCCCCCTTGCCTTGTGCCATTTCGGAGAGCGGTGCCGTTCTCGGGCGCGCCCGTGCTATATTCCTGGTGACCTCCTCCCACTCCCACTCTGCAGCCAGCGCCGCTGCACCCGCGAAAGCTGGACCCCGAACCCGAACCTTGCCTTTGTTTCTCTTCCTTCTTTTCCGCCGGTTTTGCAGATTCGGCACCTTGCCCTGCGCACCATGGAGTGTTGACGACGTTGGATTTTGGTTTGTTTGCCGGGAGCACACTCCCTTTCTACCTTGACTTGGCTTTTCCCTGCACTTAGACTACATTCTCTCCTTTTCTGCGACCTCTCGGTTATTTTCCCTACTTGGGTGCCTTCTACCACCAGGTATCTTACCGTACCTTCGCGCCACAACAACAGCAGCAACAAAGCGCGTTTGGATGCCGAGCTGAGCAGAGCAGAGCATCGGGTCCGCTCTCCCCGCTCATTCTCGCTCTGTCTCTCTGCTCCCTCCCTTCCTCACCATGGACCCTTTCCGCGACCCGCACCCCGACAGCCTGGCTGCGGCCCGCCTCCACGTCCAGGCCCTCACCGACTGCGGCCTGTCCCGCGAAGCGCTCTTGCGCGCTCTGTTGGAGGGATACAGCGATGGTAAGGCCACGCGCGGCGGGGAGCTCTCCCGAGGGGAATTGGGTGGTTGACACGGCGACAGGAGACCCGACGGCAAGCATGGACACCGGCTTCCCGCAGCAGGCTGCGCAACAAGGACAGCCGGCTGTTCAGCGGAAGCTGGGCCACCAGACCGACTTCAACATGCGGCTATCCGTCTCGACGACAAGCTCCTCCAAGTCCTCCGGGAGAGCCAGCATCATGTCCACTGCGACCTCGATGAGCTCTGTATCGTCTCAGGGCGGGTTCGCGGGCGGGGCCCAGGAGATTGCTGCGCCACCGCTGCCCGCGCCGCCCGCGCCGCCCGTCAAGAGCAGCAACCGAGGGAGCTCCAAACCCCAGGGCGCCTACTGGTGCACCTTCTGCGACGTTGCCTTCCAGCGCAAGTTTGACTGGAAGCGTCACGAGGACGAGTTTCACGAACGCTACAAGCGCTACCCCTGCCCGAATTGCAACCGCATCTTTTGGGGCGCGAATACCTTCAACCAGCACCACAAGAACGCCCACGGCTGCACGACGTGCCCGCATGCAGACCGGGTGGTGCGGTATACGCAGAAGAAGACGGCGTGGTATGTATTTTTCTCCGCTCTCTGCTCCCCTTTCGTGCTTTCGCTTCCCTTTTCCGCTTTTGTCCCCCTGGCTTGTTTCAGGGGGTAGAGCCGCGTGATTCGACCACTCGCGTCATGCCACACTCGCCACCAGCAAGCCCAGCAAACTGACGGACTCGGCAGGGCGTGCGGCTTCTGCGGCGGATTCCTCGCCAGCCGTGACCGCTACTTCGATCATATCGCCCGGCATTACGAGGACGGCTGCAACAAGTCCCATTGGAACCACTCCCTTGTCATATACGGCTTGCTGCACCAACCATCCATCAGCCAGGCTTGGAAGGAACTCGACACCGAGCTCTACGGTCACCTCTCACGCAACCAGCAGCCCATGCTGGAATGGGACCCCAAGTCGACTGGGCACGCACAGGGATTCCTCGAGGGCGAAAGCCCCGGAAAGCTACAAGATCTGCTCGAGTTCTTCTGCGATGGCCGCGACGACCCCAAGTTCCTCGCTCGCCTTGCACACGACGCCGCCACCATCCGCGTCCGCGATGAGATGCCGCCTGCCTCCACGCCGGCCCCGGGACCCTCGAGTTCACGACCCGTCTCGGCGCCTCTGAAGCAGGAGCCCGACATGAAGACGTCACCTCTCCCGAAACACATGTCCACACCCCAACCACCCCTCCCCTCTCCGCCAGCATTCGACAGTCATCCGATGCTGAAGAAGCAGCGCAGCCTCGCCCCTCTTCCGCCGCTGTTTTCGAAGAACCCCTTTTTCGACCAAGCACCACAACTGGAGCATCCACTCGAGCAACAACTCGAGCAACAACCACAACCGCACACGCCTCAAAGCGTAATGTCGCCGTTCATGACACCACCGATGACACAGCCGATGACACAGCCAATGACACAGCCTATGACGCAGCCGATGATGGGTACGGCGCCGGGAGGGTATTACGACCTGGCAGTGACACACGTCCATCCGCACATGCAGCTCATGTCGCAGATGCCGCCGCCGCAGCAGCAACAGCACCAGCAATTACAGCCGCAGCAGCACCAACACCAACCACAGTCGACGCATCTGATGTCGCCTATAAATGTCTACGACGACTGGAGCAGTGTAGCGGGGACCATGGTAGACGACTCGGTCTTTGCAAATCCCATGAGGATGTCGTGGCAGCCCGGGCCAGATATGGGGAGGGGCCATGGGCACTAAGCATGGGGATTGACTTTGGAGGACAGGGGAAGGGGACGGGGACGAAGACGGGGACGAGGACGGCGTGAGATCTTGAGTTCTCCGCCATCACAACTTTACCGCCACAACTTTCACGACTGTTTTCAGCACCACTACTTTCAGTACCATTACTTTCACCGCCACGTCTTTTCTACCGTTACTTTCATCACTGCGTCCTTGAGTACAACAAACAATAACAACAACAACAACAACAACAACAACAACAACAACAACAACAACAACAACAACCACCCAAGTGACAGCGGTCACTCTTTTCATTATTTCCGTACTTTCTCGGCGCGGCGAGGTGGCTGGGTAACGGTGGTCTTGAGGAGGAGTTGGGGGGACTGGCTGAAATGCTCTGGCCCCTCACTTCTCAGCCCCGCGGCGCCTCCCGCTGAAGCTTTGTCGACCAGCAGAGGTATTGGGTCGGGGCTTGCTTGTCATGGGGGGAGTCTTGCGCTGTTGGGAGACCGTGAGCAGATGACAAGCGCCCCGGCCTCACTCTGCCAGGCGGAAAGCGTGTGTTATTACTACTACTTTCACAACGGTATACGGACGGCGGGTCCTGGTAATGTGTATACAAAATCCGGGCCGGATCGGGTTTAGCACCGCCAGGGCGAGCACTGCGTGGTATTGCTGGCTGGCTGGCTGGTCATTTCAACGAGGTTTGGGTTTGGACGGGCGATGGGTCAAGCAGACATACAGGTCGGGCGGAAAGATTCAGGGGTAAATCCGGGTCATTAAAGCCGGCAGGGTGGATGGAGGCGGTAGGGTTGGATCTCTAGATATCAGGTACAAAAACAACATCACCCAAATCCTTGCTCCTCTCAACCTATTGGTCTTCGAACCTCAACCTCAAATCATCACCCCATATCAACAGATCACCTCAACGACACCTCAAAAGCACCCAAGCCCCAACCCATCAATGAGCCCAAACCCGTCCGACCAAACTCCCCAAAATCAACCACCCAACCAGCACCCAGCACCCCCCCCAAAAAAAGCCATCCAGCACAGCCAGCTCACCTGCAGGGGGCCATGCGAGCGTGGGACGACCTGAAACGAAACGGCGGATCTCAGGTCCGCCCCCTGAACCCAGCCCCCAACGCTAATCCCCACGCCACGCCACGTCGAGGCCGACGGACCGCCGCCAGTCGGTCTCGCTCCCGGCGCGCTGGGAACGCCAGAGAGAAACATCTGAGCCCCGCCCGCCGGGACGTGACGGTGGCTGGCTAAATTGCCCGAAACCTATCCCGTGCTCTGGAGAGACTCGAGTGGAGGGTAAGGCTGAGGCCAAGAGCGGGGAGTGGTACTATAGTGTGCTGTGGGCTCGGTCGGGTTCAGGTTGAGGTTCAGGCTTGTCAGTTGAGTGTGCGTGTGTGTGTGTGGGCCTGCTCGCCGCGGCTGCGCGGTGGTGGTGTTGAGCTTTGTGGTTGGATGGCTCAATGGATGTGGTGGTGACCTGATACTCTACGCTATGTTGTGTTTACGGAGGGAGGTGGTTGCCTGAGGCTGGGCGGGTAGTTTTGAGGTCGGGCGGGGTGAGAGGGAGGACGTTTTGGAGGTGTTTGTTGGATTGGTGTTTGCGGTTGTTCTTGTAGGGTACATGGCGTAGGAGATATAAAGTCGGTCGCTGTCTTGTTGTTTAGAACATGCCTCTCCGTGGGTTTGCGTGCCAATGTGTGCCTCTCTCGTCTACTATCTAACCCGCTCGCCTTTTCCAACCTTGAACACGGACTTTGCTCAAGGCAGTTGACGACAATCATAGCATCCACGGGCTTGATCCATCGGTAAGTGCTTAGCCTGCCCCTTTTGTGCCAGTGAAACAAACCCTCACCTCGACCAGACCCTGCCAGCTAGTATCAGCACACAATGAACACCACCACCGGCCACTCCCAACCTTCAGGGGCACCAACATCCTCGACCTCGGCCGCCAGCAGTGGGTCGACGCAGATACACGAGGCATCCGGGCACTACTCATTGAACCGCTGGCTTAGCGAGACCAAGGCCGAGCAGCCATGGAGCCAGACGAATCCGCGTGGGTCTCAACCACAGTCGGGGAACGCTCAGTCGAATGGGGGCAAGTAATGGTGGAAGGCTAGGTTCTGCGAGTTCTGGAGAGCCGGTTGTTTGAGACCAAGATTATTATTGAGCATGCCGCACTGGATGCGGGTTCGGGTTTTGTTATCTCTCCGGTGGACATATAACCTTATGTCTTTCTAATTCGGCTTTTGTTGATGTCCGTAATGAGGTCACAACTCTAGCCCGCACGATTTCGAGATGAGCTGCTTCGTAATATATGAATCGTACAACTCTTGGAAGTCTAAGAAATGGTTACCGTGCATTGTTCATTGAATTTAACATTCAATTACGCTAGTCTCTGCGTCGGAGTCAAGAACCAAACTCTTGTCCTATGCCAAACTTAGGAACCAAGCATGCCCAAAAAGGATTGCTAAATACCATTGTCTCCCTCCCAAAAAAGAAAAGCCAAAACGCCGGCATCTTCGTCGTGAAAACCTAGTCTGTCGCCGTTAACGACGACAACAATATCATCCTCGGTCTCTGACATCATGAGCCGAGGGCTAACAACCTTGAATGCCAACAGTATCTGACCACCCACTCTCTTCTCCCCGGCCCCAGCGGGAGCAACGTTGAGGGTTGCATAGCCCAGACCTAAACCTAGTGTTAGCAGTAGCTCATGAATAAAAAGTCCCGGATCTAGCGAGTTGCCAGACGAGCAACGCAGAGAGGACTTGAAGTTGGGGCCGACAAAGTACATACCAAATCTAGTCGCAGCTAAGGCGCCCCAGTCGTTGACGCTGACGCAGTGGGATTCGTCAACCGACATGACGCTGGACTAACAGCTGGGAGGGGAGGAGGACAGACAGGACGGCAGGACCAAGGGCAGCTTACACCCTGGTGAGGGTGTAGGCCGCGAAGTCGGCGAAGCGGCGGGCCTCCTCGAGCCTCTCCGCCCACAGAGCCATCACGGCAAGGACGGCGCCGTGGTGCTCGGCGCAGACACAGCGGGAGGCCATCACCCACAGGACGTGGGTCTCCGCGGCGGCGGCGGCCGGGGTGGCCGGACGGTCCCGGACCAGGGTGGACAGCGCGACCAAAATTTTGGGCGCGCGGGCGGCGTCGAGGGCGCCCTGGCATGGGCGGCCCTCCTTGGTGGTCGCCGCGCACGACCAAGGCGAGAGCTGCAGGACCTCCTGAGGGTCCCAGTGCATGGCCGCCAGGATGGGGGTCAAGTCGGCCATGTCGACTTGCTGGCGGTGGGCGGTTGGCGGTGCGGTGGGCAGACTTGGTGGCGGAATGACTTGCTGGCTGGTCGAGTCCAGATGGCAAGTAGCAAGTTGGGCACGAAGAAGAGAAGATGGACGCAGCGCTGAAGCCCAGCTTTATAGGTTTAGGCGATCACCGCTCTTCTCTTGGGAACCGGCACTCAGCCAGCGGGCGGGCGCGCGGAGAGACCTAAGGTTCGCCATGACCTCACTCCTGCAGGTCAAGCATGCGCCCCAATGGTACGGAATGCAAAACTTAATCACTTGCCCGTGGTTTGAGGTTCCGGGGCATTGCGAAGCTCAGAGCATCAGGACAAGAGGGGAATCGGCGGGAGATGCGTCGTCCCGACGATGGACATCTTGAATTGCCATTTAGGTTGTGGGACTGTTAGGCTGCCGCACTATAGAATCCGTGCAGGTAGTATGTACAAAAATACACAGCTTGGATGGGAGCAACCACCGCTCATCCGAGTCTCGATGGCCAACGCGTGGTGTTGATCTCTTTTGATGTTGAGGCTGAATGCAGAAGACGTGGACCCTGCTCGTCGTCGAGCTCGGATCCCTGAAGCTGTTTGTGGTTCTTCACGGACTTGGCACCAAATTTGAGGCTTGGCGGCCAACCCTCCAATGGCAAGCCCCTGAGCGTCTGCAGGCAGTGGGCCGCAGTGGACCGCAGCGGGCCACAGCGGGCTCCATCCAGTGGGCCGCCCGAGGCGGGGGAGCCTGGGGGAGATCAGTCGCGCTGTTCTGGTTGGCCAATTCCCCAACTCCCCCACCCGATCGAGCTCAGGACCCTGGATCACCCCAAAAATGGCCGCGCGACCTCGACTTTTCCATCCCCCTCTCCCCTCCCCCGCCGAGGTGTGGCAGGCTTTGCACCGACCCCAAGAGTTTGGGCACTCGAATTTGCTGAGGTCTGTTTTTGGAGGGTTCATGGATCGTACTGCTGCGCCGGTCGGCCAGGACCAGAGGCTGCCAGAGGGTCAGGCAGAATCCCCGACGCGGGATCGGGTCCAAAAACAACACCAGAACCCCGACGCGCTGGACGCGCTGCCAACGGGACAGGCTCGCCTTGAGGCCAGAACCTCCTCGCTCGGCACGCCCTCAGCAGGCCTGAGCTCCCACGCGAAGAACGACCGGTACCCAGATTCCGTCCGCATCTTGACCGACGAGTCGGGCCCCAGCACTGCTCCCCCGAGCCCCAGCACTCGGCCCGCGTCGCTTGCCACGGCCACCACAGCCGTGTCGAGCCCACCCCGTCCGCGCGCCTACTTCCGTTCCAGCTCGATATTTCGAGCTTCCGAACCAGGCACCATGCGCTTCCTCGTCGTGCTGGCAAGCCTTGCGGCCTTCACGGTAAGTTCGACGAGAAACCATGATACAGCCAAGTGCATTCGTTGCATTGTTTGTTGCTAACCGCTATTGATTGATGCCAGGTTGTGTTCCTCTCCGGCCTCGTACGTTGCTCCATTCCCCGAATACCTACTGTTCTTCTCTCGCTGACCGAGGCCAGATCGTCCCTTTGATTCCCGATTTGTTCGAAGGCCAGCCCGACATTCCCCATCACCAAAGTACGCACATCCGAACCAGGTTCAACCGCTAGTGGATGCCGTGCTAACAGAGTCTGCTGCCTCAGTCCAAATATGGACATCTGTCCTCGTTGCCGCCTATGGCGGCGCCCTCGCTGTGACATCTCGTAGGTTCTCCTGCCCCGCAGAGCCACCCCGGAGCTCAGACTCGCCAAGCTGACACGCTCAAAAGCCTTGATACCTCTTCTCCTCAGGCGCGACCGAGCAGGCTATTTTGTGCTCTTAGCTGGCCTTGCCTGCTCTGCCGCCGCATTCGCCCTGTTCCAAGCGGCCCGCAATGTCTATCTACTCATTATTGCGCGTGTCCTTCAGGGCCTTGCGGCAGCGGCCGTTACCGGTGCGGCGTCGGGACTCCTTGCTACGGCAGCTCGCCACGGCTCGACATGCAATCTGTCGCCAGTCTTCATTCAAAGCGCGGGCATGGCAACTGGCCCCCTCGTTGCCGGTCTCTTAGACGACGTCCGCCTCGACGCCGTGTTTTACTGCGCCTACGCTCTTGTGGCTTTCAATATCGTGCTGGTTTTCGTGGCTATCAAGGCGACGCCAATCAATGGAGCCGGTGAGGCGGACGAACCGGCAAGTCTTCGCCAGGAAACCGGACTGGGCGGTTATGGCACGGTGGCTTCGGGCGCGGGCGGGTTCAGCAGGACATCATCGCGCTCCATCTCCCCGACAGCGCCGTCTCCCTCTGGCCCGGGCCAACACGCCGGACCCCAAAGCCTCGTCGCCACAGTCCGCTCGAACCCCCGGCTCTCAGCTGCCTTAGGTGGATATATTGTCCTCGGCCTGCTCACCTCGTCTCTCTACGCTGTCCTTCCCCTCTTCCTCCAGCGCCATTGGAATTGGTCGGTGCGTTCCAGCGGAATCATGTTCGTCCCGCTGTTCGCACCTGCTGCGCTAATCGGGCCACTTGCTGCGGCGCTCACCGGACGAGTGCCAAACACGGCTCGGTACCTCGCAGCCTTTGGCTTCTTGGCCTGCGTCCCGGCGTTCCTCCACCTCGGCCAACTGAGGACCACACTCACGGAGCACGTGTTCCTGCTGACACTCGGCGGCTTCTCCCTGGCTACTGGACTTTGCGGAGGTCCCTTGGTCAGGGAGATTGCCAATGGCGTCGGTTCTTCTGCCAGCGACACCTGGGCCGCTACGGCATTGGCCACCAGTCTTCCAACCCTCGCAAATGCATGGGGTAGCTTGATTGGACCTCTTTTTGCGGGCGCCGTCAACCAGCTTTGGGGCTGGCAAGCCATGGCCGTGTCGTTAGCTCTCGTTGCCGCGGCCACGGGTGCGCTGTCGCTCCTGTTCCTGCAGGGCTGGATTCGGAGCCCGTATTCCGGTGTTTACACTCGCGACTCGGAAGCCAGGTCGGACGAGGAATCCGCCCCCTTGTTGGCGAACGACCGTTCAACCCGCACCCTATACGGGTCAGGGGAGGGATACAGCCGTAAGACGGACGACTTTTCCCGGCAGCGCAAAGTCTCAGACGACGTCTCGCCCCACACCCGTCCCGACCCAGATCGCAAGAGCCGCTCCCACCGTCGCCACTTCAGCGTCGACAACTTCTCCGTCGCCACAACCGCCACCCCGGGCAGCATGGACTCGTCCACCTCCTCGGTCCGCTTCCAAGCCGCCCTCGAGACACCGCCACAAGCCCAGAACAGCACCGGCACCACCGCAAACCGCCCACCAACAGGCGACAGCAAGGCCACCGCGGAGCGGCGCTACGTGATGCGCGAGGCCCCGCACGCGCCCGCCACCGACCCCCTGCTGGCCGCGGGCAGCTTGTACGTGATCGACGAGGAGCGGGACACGGCCGGGGGCGCCACCGAGAGCCGCCGGCAGAAGCGCCGCGTCGTGGTGTTCCCCGAGGGGGCCGCGCCGCCTGAGCTGCTCGCGAAGCACCGCCATCATGTCGTTGCGATTAATGCGCTGGATGGGACGGCGAGGATGGTGGATAGTAGTGGTGGGGGTGGCAATGGGAATGCAGCGGTGGAGGATCATGCTGTGCATGTTACTGAGGAGGATGAGGAGTTTGATGTGGAGGGGCTTGCGAGGCGGTATGTGGTTGTTGTGGTTGAGGGGGAGGAGGCGTATGAGTAGTCGTTTTCGTGGAGTGCGATGACGCGGTGGGAGTAATGCATGTGTGTGTACATATAACGGCCTTGATGATGCTGATACCCTGAGATAGGATGGGGGGCAGGACAGTTTGGAATTTGCAGCTCGTTGGGTTTGAAAGTCTCTTATTAATACAATACCAGCACCGACTACCCTATAACCTGTATGGTGTGAGGGAGAGAGTATTCTCTGCCACGTCGGTACACATGAACGAAATTAACCTGCATCGTCAGGTCGAGCCGCGTTTCCTCTGGCCGCTCGGGCGGCCAGTCCAGCTCCTGCTTCCTCTGCCTCCTCCTTCCATCACCGATTTCATCCATGCCCCGGCGCATCAGGAACGCCCTAGTCGTGAAGCTGAACCGGATTTATTGCGATCAGCCTCGTGCTTTAAAATCTCCAAGCTGGGAAAAGGGAAGTGAAAAGGGGAGAAAACAAAAGAGACAAGCGACACTGTCAAGCAGGCGGTGTGTGAACGGGGACAACGAATTGCTGTGATCAGCCGGGAAACGTACCTGGAATTTCAGACTTGACTTGTCGTCGCGACAGGCCTTGATGTCCTTGGGCCCGTTGCGGTACTTGGACTGCTGGCCCTTGATGGCGAGGCAAGCCTCGCAGCGATGCGCCTTGTTAGGCTTGCCGATGCGGCCGTTGTCAATGGTGCCGCAGTATTTGTGTTTGACCTGGTCGGTCCACTCTTTTGGTTGGGCGGCAGGTGTCAGCCGGTGTGTCTTCAGGTGCCCCGAGCGAGTGGTGGTGGTCGACACCTTGGACGCCATCTTCTTTGGTTTTGGCATCACGGCGACGACCGCTGATGACTTACGGACTGGGGTTTTCGCCGTTGTCGACGGGTGCTTGTCGTATGAGTTGCCCATGGTGAATGTTTTGGTGTTGCAGCTCCAGGTTTCGTACAAAGAGTGGTTGATGGTGAATCGGGGAAGACAAGTTCGGTTTCTGGTCGTCTGTCAAGTTCAGGCAGGCAGTCAGTTATAAGAAGACGCGTGCGTCGGGAAAGTTTTGGCCTCTCGCTTACACCCCGATCCCGAGCTCCGCACTGCGGATTCGAACGTGCGTCTAAGGTAACCTAAAGCGTTGCTGTCATTACCTACATTGTGCATAGGTATCTTGACGTGCGTACTATGTAGCGGTAAACTAAGGCAATGAAATGCCGGCATAGGTATGGTGTAGGCCTATGTCGTCAGAGGTCGTCCCGGTTTCTGCATGGCATTAATTGTTAGACGACAAATTCGCCCCTGAATGCCTAATGTTAGGCAGCCTCAACCTCCACAACGTCCCAATACTTCCCTACCTGGATACCTACACTGTACGCGCAATGCTTAGCCTAGTAGTCCCTGTGATGTAATGCAGAACGGGCACAGCCTTGACAATATTAAACAGCCACCGTACCTAGAGTCAAGTTTCCGTTGGCTACTGCTGCAAAGTCCAGGTAATTAGTAAAAGTTGCAATCAGGGCTGCAAACTCCATCACCGTCGGGCGTCAGCCCTCCCCTTGGAAATACATATCGAAACATCCAAGACCGTGGCCGGCTGTGCCATTGCGTTGCAGCGGTGGGTTGCATCTGGAGAGAGGATGGGTTTACGCCACAAAGTCATCCCACAGACCCAGAGCTACTCCGTACCTCTCAGAGACATGTGCACCTAACCTAAACAGACAACTCGCTTGGACCTAGCAGAGCATGAAGTTATGCCGCCAATGTTACGCTCTCCTTATTCCGAAGACCCACGATAGTCTGTTGGTACAATTGGTTGCTGAGTCTGTGGCTACATTAGCCGCAAAAGAAGTGAAACCGGGGGACGACGCCACGGCGCCAAGCGCTTCGGCCCCCTTTCTCAGAGTGCAACATGAGCTCTTCGCATGATATAAATCGGCCTGGCTTCTTCTGCCAAGCATCGACTTCTCTCAAGCTTTGAACAGCAAGTGTCAGGTACATAATCAGGAATCAACATCTACACCCTGAAAAACATTACACCGAAATGGCTGGTACCACCATCGTTCCCGTCGGCGGCCAGCCGGCCCTCGACCCCCAACAAGCCTTGATAGCAGCCCGCCTACAAGCGCTAGAATGGCGCATGTCCCGCATAGAAGTCGGTGTTGGTATGGCTCTTGCTCAGCTTGGCCTCACGATCCCCAACATTCCCTTTCCTGGCACTGCCGCCGCGAAGGCTCCCCCAGCTCCCGCAGCCCCTGCTGCCCCGGTGACTAAGGAAGGCCCTTACAACTATCACCCACTCGCGTCAGGCAAATCCGAGGTCCGCATCCTCAAGCTCATCGGCGGCACCGAATCTGAACCCATCGAGTGCAGCCTGCTTCACATTGATCTCGACCGCGCGGGACAGGCCAAGCCTGGGGACGCAGACTTTTCCCCGCTGTCTCAATTTGTGGCTCTTTCGTATACTTGGGGGGAGCCCAAGTTCGACCAGTCCATTCTTCTCGACGGCCACCAGTTTCCTGTCACCAAGAATCTGAAGCAGGCCCTGCTGCGCCTGCGAACGACCCCAATGCCAGGCATCAACCTGCCATACAAGGCCGTCCAGCCACAGGTGTCGTACTGGTGGATCGACGCCATCTGTATCAACCAGGCCGACCTGGACGAGCGCGCCTCGCAGGTCCTCCTGGCCCGCCAGATCTACCACAAAGCTCACAACGTGCACGTCTGGCTTGGCGAAGAGGCAGATGAGAGCAATCGGGCCTTCGAGATCGTCGCAGCGCTTGACAAACCTCTACCTTTCCGCGGTCCGGGCGTCCCAGAGCCGGAACCTCTGATCGTCGAGGACAATGAGAGGCGCACGAACTGGGCCGCCCTGGCGACGCTCCTCTCGCGCCCGTGGTGGCACCGTGTCTGGGTCAGACAAGAGATCGCCCTGAACAACCGGATCATGGTGCGCTGTGGAGGCGCGGCGTGCTTCTTCCATACACTAGCGAAAGTGTCCAAGACCGTGAGCCTCCTGAAGCTGCAGACGGGATATGATCCCGATCTGCGTGCGGCAACGAGCCCCAAGTCCCCGCCAAGCATCTGGTACGCCCCGATAGAAGAGCTCAGCGCGCTCCAGAACGAAACGTTCTATGGAAGACAATACTCGGATCTCTCTCAGCTCATTTTGCACGGACGGACGTGCCAGGCAACGGATCTGCGCGACAAGGTGTTTGCCCTGCTCGGCCTGGCCGACCCAAAGGTTCACGGGCTCGTACCAAACTACCGCCTCCCGTTACGCCAGGTCATCATCGACGCAGCCAAAGCCGTCATCTCCAAGACATCGAAGCTCGACCTCCTCGCGGCCGCCCAGAATCCCACCCGGCAGAACGGCCTGCCCTCGTGGGTACCCAACGTCGTCGACGAATGGAAGGCGTGGCCGCTCCCCGAGAAGGACGGCTGGTCGCCCACCATGAAAACCACAGCGCCCACAATTGAATTTGCCGGCGTTGAGGGCAGCGAGTCTCTCACTCTCCAGGGGTTCCGCTGCGACACCATTTCCCTGCTCTCAGAGGATGTCGTTCGCGCAAACGACTCCACCGACACACTCCAGTCCACCTACGTGAGCTGGAAAGCGTTTTCCCGCGACCCCGAATACACTAGAAAGCATTTCGGCGCCTACGAGAACTCGATGAAGCACGGTTTTCTGAGTGCCCGTAACGACAGGGAATGGCTGGAGTTTGTGTCCATCCGGACCGATACGCAGTGGTTCGAGTACGCCCAGGACGACAGCTTTATCGGGCCAAAGAAAGAAACCAACTTCATGAAACAAGAGAAGGATGACAGGCCCAAGACCTACTTCGTCCCGTCCGAGTTTCACGACAGCGCGGCCCATCCGTTCGCCAGGATCCATGCCAGCATGCGAAAACACGCCGCCGGCCGTCGCCTGGGCTTTGTCACCAACGGATGCCTGGGGCTCTTTCCTGGCGATGTGCAGGTGGGCGACTTGGTAGTTGGCATTCCGGGGGCTTTCCACCCGTTGATTCTCCGAGAGGAGGGGGACGCGTTTGTTCTTGTCGGGCAAGCTTGTGAGTTGCGACAGGACCCAGTTCCTCAACTGGTTGGTCTACGCGTGCTAACTTGTAACACAGTCATCGTCTTCCAGTCGCACTGCATGACATGGCCCTCGAAGGCCAACGAGAAGTTTAAGCTTGTCTAGGACGGACTCTAACTCTGGAACTGGGAAGGGGACATGACACATATCAAGACTGGGTCAGGTACTTGGCCGTTTATCAGTGTTATGTATGTTCTGTCTATAGTCATCAAACGCCGTTGTATGCAAATTTCTATCAAATGACCATTCCCACATTGCCCCTGAAATCATGACTCAAAAGATGCTTAATCACCACCCAAACTTCTCCACCGCCACCCTCACCTCCCGCCCCCTCCCAATCTCCTCCGCACAAGCATTCCTCACGACCCGGTTCAGCCCATCCGGCCCAGACACAACAACACCCACCTCCCTCCCCTCCACGGCCGCCTCCTCGATCCACCCGCCCACAACCCCCCTGACATCCGGCCGCCCGGCCTCGGCCGTCGGCTCCGGCACCACCAGCTCCAGCCCCCTCTCCACCAGCTCCTCCAGCTGCGCGCCGGGAACCCACTCCCGATGCTCCCGCGAGTGCGTCACCCACAGCAGGTACACCTTCCTCATCCGCCGCCTCCTCCTCCTTTCAGTTTCATCCTTCCCATCCCCGACACCTCCACCTTCTCTCACAAAAGCAGAAGGAGTACTTTCCTCCTCCCGCAAAAGCGCCCACGCCAGCCCCCAAACAACCGCGATCCCGCTGCCGCCAGCAACCAGCACCGTCGCGCCGGTCGCCCGCGCCAGCGCCAGCGCATGCGTCGAGCCATACGGCCCGTCGACGCACACCTCGATCCGCCGCGCGGCGGCGGGGTGGGCGTGCGCGAGGCGGAGCAGGTCGCGCGTGAAGCCTGACTGGGCGCGGATGAGGAGGCTGAACCAGGCGTGACGTTCTGGCTGTGTCTCGTCGCCGGCGTCGGCGGTGGTGGTGGGAAGGGGAAGGGGTGCGGCGGAGGCGATGGTGAAGGGGTGGGCTTGGAAGCGGCTTAGCGCGGGGACGGTGAGGAAGACGTGCGCGGTTGGGGCCCAGCCGTGGAGGATGGAGTTGGAGCGGCTGCCGCGGCGGGTGGTGGGGATGGACCAGTCTGCTGAGAGGAGGAAGGTGTGTGCGTCGAGCGGGGTCAGGTCGGCTGTGAGGCGGGTGTGGTTGAGGTTTAGACGCCAAACCAGGCGGTCGATGATGAAGATGAGAAGGGCGGCGGCGGCGTAGGGGCGCGCGGTGTGATAGTGAAACCAGAGCAGGGGGAGCGCCAGGGTTTGGAGGAGGACGTGAGATGCGAGGAAGAGCTCGTACCAGCGCTGGCGAAAGCTGGCGAGAGATGTGAAATAGAGAAGTTCGTACGCTGTGAAGGCGCCGATGCCGCAGAGGATAATCGGGTGTGTGAAGTAGGTGTAGGCAGACCGTTCTGTGAGCCACGGCCGGGCGAGCAGAAACTGCCAGAGAAGCATGCTGACGAAGTGGACAGCTGCCTCGAAGCACATCAGCTCGCCCACGCGGCGGTGGAAGATGTTGAGGGCCTCGTAGGAGTAGCCTGTTAGTCGCCGGAGCGGCTGGTTCTTCGCCCCGAGAAGGTACAGCAGGGGCAGGTTGACGACGAAAACGCAACCGGCACGGTCGGCAAAGATGAAGAAGAAGTCCCAGCGCATCGGGAGACAGAAGAAGTGGAAGAAAATGTTGAGGCCGAGCCAAGCGAGAATGAAGAGTGACATCCCGTTGGACGGGAGGGTTTTGTTGACGAATGGTATGGGCGCCGGCTGTTGTGTGAGCCAGGACCGAACTGCCATACCCACCGCTGCTTGCACGCTCTTCCGAGGGGCCGTCCTCCTTCTGTCCGCCAGCAGAGGAACCCGCTCGATATCGAGATCTTTTGCATCAGGCGGCGTTGCCGTACCCGTGAGCGTGCTGCTTGACGAAGATGCCGTAGAAGAAGAAGGCGTCCTCATCCCGTCCGCAGCGACATCTTGGTGGCCCTGTGTCAAGCGCTGCCACTTGCGCCTGTCGCTTCTCGCCTCCTGCCAGTGTTGGACCGCCAATACCAGGATAATCAGAAGAATAACAATGCTGTAGCATGAAACAATGGCGCGGGCCTCGAGCAAGGCTTCCACCAGCTGCCGGATGTATTCCACCTTTTCTGGATCCTTCGTCCAGTCCATATCGTCCTCCTCGCTCAACGCCGATGCTCCGGCTGAGCACAGGGCACGCACGAAGGCCGGCAATGGGCCCCGCAAGATGCCCTGCATCTGCCGGCATGTTTCTGCGCGGTCCATGGCGGAGGATTCCAATACCAGTAGCAGAAGTTGGGCTGTTGACACCCGGTTGAGCGGTGACGTTGAGGACGACCAAAGTCGAAATGAGGGGATGTGGATGCCTGGGAGCTGGGAGGCGCGGGAGGCGATGGTCAAGATCTAATCTGATCCTTTTGATAAGCCGACAGCGGAGTCCAAGACAAGGCGGCTTCATCTTGGCACCTGTCCAGGTGAGCTCCGGACCCACTGGGCCGGATCATCGGGGTCAGGGGTGGCGAGCCAAGGAGTCGGCCAACACATCTGAGGGTGGAGCATGTTAATCCAACCACCTCCGGGTGCATGTACGGAATCGGGATGGGCGCTTGCTGCTGTGTAGGTGGCTGGTGATGCATTTACCATGGCCAAGAATAGTGCTTAGTTCGTCCCTGGGGTTTCAAGTTCTCTTTTGGGCTCAGTGATCAGAGCTGGCTTCAGGCTCTGCCCGGCCAGCCGCGCCGCCGTGCCATGTGATCGGGGAGGATGGTGAGAGCGGCGTCTGTGTGGTCAACATAGGCTGAATGCAATCCAACCCATGGCGGATGTAGGAGGCGTTCACTCCCCTTGAAACGGATCAGAGTTCCCACGGCTTGCGGCGAACAGCCTTGCAGATGAATTGTTGGTTGAGACGACGGCGCTCTTCAGACGGGACGCTCGAAGGCACCTAGATGTTTTAATTAAACTCTAGGCAGGAACAGATCCGAGTCTACAACCGTAGTACCCCGGTGTGGAGAAGTCTGTGCCATGCGGCCCGCCAGCCAGGTGGCCGACCACGTCAGATTGCCTGTTAGTTTGTCTTGGGAGGAGGGATCACACCAAATCCATAGGCCCTGGTCTATTCTGAGAGTATCAGTATCACGACGTCTTGGCCAGACTTCGAGAAAGTACTGGCAGTGTCAGCAATGATGGATTTCCCACTCGCTAGTAGACAGGGTGCTGGTCAATGTGGGGACTTTCTTGCTTTCCTGCTTCCAGTCTGCGCCTCATGATGAATGGTACGCGGCGGCATTCTTGGGGTTGTTGGTAGAGGGATAGGAAGGGTGGTGCAAAGCGACGTCGACACTATGACCAAAGTTTTGTCTGATTTAAGTCTATGGTTCTGAGAAGTTCATAGATTTCCCAACAAAGTTGAAGCCTCAGAGGCCTCGATAGGTTCTTGGCAGGGGGCAGTGCACATGCTCAAGTGTCCAGAGGCAGCCTGGAGGGACAACTCGGGTTCCCAAGCCGCCTCACTTCCATGATGCCAGAATAGGTAGACTCACAAGTCACCCAATCCGCATAGGTCCTCCCTCCCAGTAGCCTCCGACGACAACTCCATGACCGGTGTCTTTGCAGATGGAATCAGGCCTCCAACGTTCCGATCTGCTTGGCACTTTGAAGCGATCAAGCGGCTAGCTGCAGACACGTGCAGATTACTCGGAAAATAATAAAAAACCATGGCCAGTGATGCGAGAGAAAGCGGCAGCTGTGGAGTTGGTTTTGGCGGGCCGAGGCTGGCGACCACGGCAACCCAGTACTCCGGACTGCGGTGTCTGCGCGTCCGCGCGTGTGCGCGTGTGCTGTGAAATGGCGGTGCAAAGCCTTGGTGACAGTGGAAGGAGGGAGCAGATAATAAGCTTAGGGCTGCAGCAGCCTGCAGCAGCCTGCAGATGCACCCAAAGAACCAGATGGCTTGATTGGAACCCGACCCGGACTCCCCACAACAGCCGAGGGCCCTCTGTTTGCTAGGTGCAGGCCTTGCAGTTCAGGTTTTCCCGCTGCCACCCGCTGGCTGCCTCAATCTCGAGTCCCTGCCCGAACTCCGAGTTGAGAGGCCAGAGGCCCCCATCTTGGCCTGCAGTCAACCCCGCATTGCAGGAAACGGCATGCTACTGTGTAAGCCTGGAATTGCCGTGTCCGTCTTGATTCGTCTTGTCCTTCTCAGATTGCTTGTGTATTCTGTAATGGACGCCCCGTTATAATGTCACCTGTGTATTCCGTAAGGTAATGGGCGTCCGGTTGCCGATGCACCCAAGCATCGGGGTTCCACCGCAGAGACGGCGATTACTTGGTACCGCAATATCGCCCACCTTCTTCGGTGCCTTCTCGGCGGGGTTGAGTTCTGCAAGCCCGCTTACCTTACTTGGGGAACTTTCAGGCTCGCTGCTCACCGGCAAACTGGATTTGGAAAGGGAATTGCAGAAGCCCCGAGTCGCATGCGAGGCCATCGCCAACACACAACAACAAACTAACAATTCTCCCGCCAGCACAACTCCCTCGACATCAACTGACGTGACAGATCCGCGTACTGCTATCTTCAACGACGTCGACACACGCGTCGAGTGGCTTTCTTGTGGCTGGCGGTCGTGTTGCACTAACGAGGTGGGGTTTGCAGGCAATACCGGCGTCGCCGTCCCGTTCCGTTCCCTCGACCAACCCCGATCCCTCCTCCCAACCGCCGCCGTTGGAGCCCCGGCACGTCGCCGTTGGATCGCCGAGCGCCACCGGAGCCAAAACCCATGCTCCCTCCCGCTCCACCCGCCTTACCTCGGCCTTTTGAACACACACTGCAGTGATTGCATCCGCCGCACCCACCGCAGCACCTCAGCTCGCCCGCTGGCCTCACCCCGAGCGTAAGCTTGTCAACCGGATCGGGCTGTAGCTCGTGAGCTGAAAAGGCGGTCGAGGCCTGCCAAGGCCCAATCGCTGCGGCGCCGGCTCTTGCTCCGCCGCAATTCACTTAAGCAGCAGGCCAGCAAGTGGCCGGGAGGCAGCTGGGAAGCCAATCACGGCGCTCAATCGCGCCGCCCACACTCCCGTCGGCTCCAGCACGGTGGAACGGGGGGTATGGTGTGCATGGGCGTGCATGACGTCGAGATTGCCTGTCACGTTACGTTCTGACATGGCGCTATTCGGAGCCGTCGCTGCAGCAGTCTTAGGGCTGAAGGGGCAGGGCCAGACCCAGACCACCAACGAGACTCCAAGCAACCGGGGATCGGTTCAGACCGCAGGCTTGTTTCAGTCGCCAGGTCGCCGAGATCTGGGATCCGGGTATAGACAGCCACAATCCACCACCACACCACATATCATGTATTTGCTAGGCTGCGGCAATGCCTTCTGGCAACGAAACCTCTTCTTCATATTATAAGTATCTAATTCTTGACGACTAACGGCTCGCATGTTTTGTGTTTACATTCACACGCTCTTTTACCCTCTCATTCACAGTTCACACACGCTCTCTCTCTCTCTCGCAAGCCCACGCGGCAGTTCACTTTTATACCAAATTCATAGATTTCTACACAGTACAACAACACCCCAACGGCAAGATGATGGGACGAACAATCATGCCTGCACCGCAGGACGCTCCTGTTGCTGGACAACAACCACAAAAGATCCGGCAGGTCTGGACCCCCGAAGAGGACCAGCTCCTTTCTGAAGCAGTAGCCATGGGCAAGTTAAACTATCACGCCCTCTAAGTGCCTCCTCGCTCTCCCATGGCCACTAACAAGAACCTCCAGAAACCCCGAAACACGGGCCCGTCAGCTGGCACAAGGTAGCCTCCCACCTCCCGGGACGCAACAACAAAGACTGCCGCAAGCGGTGGCACTACAGCATCGCCAACAGCATCCGCAAGGGCACATGGATGCGCGAGGAGGACGAGAAACTTCGCGAGGCCGTCGAGCTATACGGCGCCCGCTGGAGCAAGATTGCAGAGGCGGTTGGCACCCGGAACGGTGACCAGTGCTGGAAGCGGTGGTACGACTGCCTCGATCCTCGCATCGACAAGAGCCCCTGGACCGCCGAGGAGGTAAGTAAAAACAAAGAAAAGAACACCCCACCCAAGCATACCAGCACGCTCCCAATCCCCTTCTCACTCCCAACCACAAACCAACTCAAACCAACCCCACCCCACAGGACGCCAGACTCCTCCACCTCGTCTCCAGCACAGGCCGCAACTGGTCCGACATAGTCCACCAGCACTTTCCCAACCGCACCTCCCTCGCCGCCAAGAACCGCTACAGCATCCTCCGCCGCAAGCACGACCGCCCCTCCCCGCAGCACCTCTCCCCGCAGCTCTCCCCGCCAACCACCACCACAGCCACCTCTACCCCCTCGCTAACCTCCAGCCCCTTCCTCGGCTTGCCAACAACGACCGGCACCCCCTCCTCCACGGCCTGCACCACCCCGGAACCGGAGTTCTCCTCCCCGCCTTTGGTGGCTGGCGTCGGCGGCGTAGAGGACTGGATGGCCATGACTGAGGCTGAGATGGACGAATTATTGTACTACCAGTCCGGGGCACACCTCGCTGTGCCCACCACTTCCGCCGCCGCCGCTGCTGCCAGTGGGAGTGGGGGCCTGGTGGTTGCCGAAGCGGCGTGGTATCCCACCGCATCCACAACAAGCGCGGCGACGAGCGTCGCCGGCTGGACGTCGACGGTCGCGGCCATGGACGGCGGGTGGTATGATTCGTCGCCTGCGCTGATGGTTGAGGCCGCGCCTGCGGCGGGGTATGCGGGCGCGGGTGGTGCCGCGGGTTACTATGCTGCTGCGGGGCAGCAGCAGCAGCAGCAGTTGGAGAGTGGGGGTGGTGGGTATGGGTATGAGAACATGTTGGGGGTGTATCAGGCGGTTCCGTCGCAGCAGCAGGGCGGGGGTTATGAGGCTGGTGGTGATGTGCATCATCAGCAGGGGATGGGAGGTTGGCAGGCGGGGTATGGTGGGAACACGGGTGGGTGGTAAGACCGTGAGACTTTGGGGGGTGTTGGATGGATCATGGATGGATGGATGGATGGACGGACGGGTTGTGCCCTAGTAATAATGGATGCTTGGTGGGACACAGCTGGGCTGTGTGGGTTGTTTCGAGCTCATCTGGCTTGAGCCTTTGGTAAGGGGTTTGTGATTACTACTACATGGTTAGCATGGCTTTGGAGTTGTTCTTGTGTTTTGATGCCTAATAGTGTTGGGTACTTAGAGACTCCAAAATAACATTCGCGCTTGAATTTGATAGAGTTGCTTGGAATCCAGACACGACGAGAGAGGGGTATTTGATGGTGATTTGTACTGAAGTCGGTGTTTGTTTGAAACCAGTAAAGGCGGTGCCATGGTACTGTCACTGGTTGATTAGAGGTTTTCAACCCCAGGTAATTGGCCACGAGAGGGGGCCATCTATCAAAGGAGATGGTGTCTAAGATCCTCGGTGGTGGTCTGTCAAATTCAAGCTCGAGTGTACCCTTGCTGTGGTGGGAGATGAGAGCTGAAGAAAGAATGCAGGAATGCGAGTTGAGAGCGTGGCCTGACTTACACTGTCCCGCTCGATCCACAATTCTTGGCAATCCGTCCTGCGGCTCGTAAACGTCCCCGTCCTCGGGCCATCATGCCAGGAAGAGTCGTGTTGGCAATTCTGAATTCGGTTTGAGTGTGGAGTAGAAGCGTGGGAAAGAGTTGTGAAACTGGGAACAAAAATCCGCGTCAGTGCCACGAACACGGGCAACAACACAGGCTGAAAGCTGAACGCCACTCAGAAGGCAAGGCAGGACATAAATTCATTATATATTAGCAAATATCTGCAAGTCATATACGAGAGGGGTATCTCCGGTCTCTATCCATGAACGTAAA
>FTCU01003219.1_pt1 | contig 32356 bp, 34 predicted proteins | sample 1639521 | NCBI WGS metagenome assembly FTCU01 (sample SAMEA3914864, study PRJEB12502) | metagenome | biome: forest; material: soil | place: USA | collected 2012-03-12 | depth 0.3 m
CAAATCCCTATCCCTCACCGTGGTACACGTCAAGTACCCGATCCCCGCCGCCCCGGCGCCCTGGATCATCTCCAGCTCCAGCCCGCTCCCCATCAGCGGACGCACCACCTCGCGGGCCATGGCCTTGAGCTCGTCGACCCGCTTCTCAAACTTGCGCAGGTTGTCCCGCGTGTACAGCTCCGGCGTGATCTTGAGGAACCGCTTGCACTCGTCGTGACCCAGGTACCCCTTCTCCGCGGGCCCGGCGCCGAGCAGCCGGTACGTCCTCCCCATCGACGCGAGGGTCGGTATCGGCGCGGGAGAGGCGAGCTGCATGTTGCTGTGGCCGTTTCCGTTGGCGCCGGCGTGGCCGTTGACGCCGTGACTGCCCCCCGGCCGGCCGTTGACCGCGCTGCCGCCACTCCCGCTCCCGCTGCTGCTGCTGCCCAATCTCCCCCTGGGTCCCGCCGAGTCGCGCACCCCGGCCCCGGGGCCCCTGCGCTCCGGGACGGGCGGGATCGGTGGGGACGTGTTGTCCGCGAGCCACTGGCGAAAGAGGCTGACGGCGAGCCACTCGATGTAGCCGTTGGACGGGGTGATGCGCTCGCCGGAGCGGGTGGTCAGGGTGAGACGGAAGAGGCGCGCCTCGATGCGGCTGACGGTTTCTTCGAGCTCGTCGACCTTGTCCTCGATGATGTCGACGACTGACTCGGGGAGGGCGGCGCGGATGGAGCGCTCGCCGGCCGGCCACTGGCCGACGACGTGGATAAGGGCTTCTTGGAAGATGACCTTGGACTGGGCCAGGTAGCCGAGCCGGAGATAGCTGATGGGGTATTTTGCGATTTGCTTCCACAGACGCGACTGGAACTGGAGCATGTGGTGGTCCACGCGGGGCCCGACCACGGCGAGGGCGTCGTACTGGTCGGCGAGGGTAAGCAGTGACTTGCACTGGACGTACGAGTCGGCGATGTTGATCCCGTCCAGGCAGGGCGGATAGTTGTACATGATGCGGAAAAGATTGTCATAATCTCGGAGTAAGTCCTGCTCCTCCGGTGTGGCGGGTGGAAGCGAGGGAGCGTGCGTGGCGGACAGGGTGAGGTTGGCGACGGACCGAAAGAAGGAGTGCGATCCAGACTTGTGGTGCGAATGCCGACTTGAGGAGTGGCTGGGCGGCGAGGAGCCCCCAAATATCGAGTGACTGACGGGCGGCGGGTGGTTGTTCTCCTCCTTTTGCACCAGCATCGGTAGGTCGTTATCCTCGGGCCCGTAGTCTAGCTCGTACCTCCACCTCTTCTTGGGTTGCGCCGACGCCGTCGGACCAGGCTTGTCGCTCCCGTCGCTGCTGCCGCCGCGATCGCTTATCCGCGCCAACTCGCCGCCCGGTGCGGTCCCCGCTTCGATCGCGCGGGCTGTCCCCGGCGCTGGCGGTTCCGGAGCTGCTTGCGCGCGCGACCATTCGTTGCTCGTGCTGGCCTCGAAGAAGCCGGAGCAGCGCGTGAGGATGTGCCGGTGGAGGAGGTAACGGTTCTCGTGGCCCGTGGCGACGCGCACGACGATCTCGACGTCGCCGCTGTGGCTGAAGACGGGAAACTCATTCTTGGCTACGAACGAGGAGCCCCCGGCGTGCGAGCGGTTGTAGCGGCGTGAGCGCGACGAGCTGTGTAACCCCGTCCCCCGGCCGCTGGAGCTGGTCCCGACGACCGACGACGGGGCCCGCAGTGCCAACGAGGTCACCCCGCCGTCGCTGTGCTGCGACACCATGGATGCGGGTGGTTCGGTCGTCGTGTCCGCCCAGTGCCGGTTGTTCTCGTGTGGTTGTTTGTCCTGCGGATACCTCGTCGCTGCGACCCGATCTCGACCTTGGCTGCCTCCTCCAGCTGCTGCTGGTGCTGCTGGTGCTGACGGACGGATTCAAGTGGCAGAGGGACCTTGGCAGCTGGCAGCCGACCGGCAAGTTGATTGTCGCACCGAAGAGGGGTCAGTCCATCCCAGGAACAAGTCTCGTCGTTCAATAAAACCGATCCTGATTTTATGTCGAAGAAATCAACAAAGAAGGTCCTGGAACTTGAAAGCAGCAGTGCCCCTGAAGAGAGATCGCTTCCGGCTCAGCAAGAACCGCGTCGAGGCTGTGACTCGGGCGAGGCTGTGCCCGGCTGTTAACGGCGAACGGGAGAGACAGAGGGGCAGCTGCCGTGGTTTTGCCACTCTTGACAAGCCCGGCAGACCAGGGCATTCGTCCGCTCGGCTGCTGTGAATGATTGGCGACGGAAGCCCACCGCAGACTGGTCGCGTTGCAGAGGATTGGTCCTGGGCTCTCGACCTGGTGAACCACCACACGCGGCAGCGATGCGATGGTGGGGAGGGCGAAGCTGAAACGAAGGGAGAAAACCAGGGGAGCAGCGAGCTTCTCGGCAACGAGTACACAGTAGGCGTGACAAAGAAAACAGGGCCATGTTGACCAAAATACCATGGGAACGCACCGCAGGCATCCCGCATGCGACTACAGTACTTGCTCATGCAGGTCGCGGTGCCGGCACCGGGGCGCGTCCTCGCGTCCTGCCCACCGATCCGGTTTTCCTTTGTGGACTGTGCAACAGGTGCCGGATTTCCCAATGGGATGCGATTCGATTGGTTCTCCCGGACCCAGACCGTCGATTCCGGCAGAGATGGATGGTCAGCAAGGCCTTTGAGAGCAACGCCAACAAGGGTAGTCGGCCTTTTGTCTGCCCCAAGAAGGAATGATTCTTCTTTGTCGATAATTCAGGAGTTGGCGATGATTGTGGGAACTGAAATGTTGGTTGAGTTTGTCATAAGGTTAGCTTGGCGCAGCTGCCAACATCTGTCGGATCAGCTCATCCCGTCAAGGCGATGTAATGGATGCTGTGTGTGCTGTCACCTGGCAAGCAGCTGGCAATAGCTGTAACAGCAAGTCGGCTCAATCGAATGCCACGATCAGTGAACGCTGGAAACCTGGTGACTGCAAGACAAAGGGGGAGACTCTCGTGTATTTTCCGTGTTAGGTAGTCACAATTCACACAAACCACGACCAAAATGAATATGATGGATTGCAGTCAACTCCAATTGATACCGCGTCAAAACGTGGGCCTTGTGAAATCATCCCGAAACCCCCCCTCCCCAGATATGCCCGGTTACCTTTTGGCTAGAAAACCCGTTCCCCGAAACCCCAAGGTCAGCGACGATTCACCGCGTCGACGCTGCCAGTTCAACTCCAGACCAGCCACAAGTTGCTCAAAAAGTCGCGCCCAAAGCAAGCACCTTCCTGTAACGCCAAGTACAAATTCCCAAAGTCATTCAGCTCATGTCCATTTCGGCCGAGACGGCGGCGGCGATTGATTCCATAGGCTTGGAGGTTTCGGACGCAGCCATGATGTTGAGTCCCTCAAAGACGGGCGGCGAGCTCTTGAGGTTTTGAAGAGCGCCTTCCGCAGTGACGCTGACGAGTCGGCCTTGGCGAAGGTTTTCGGCGAAGAGGAAGTATCCCTCTGTCGCCTCGACCAGGTACGACTGGAGGCCGCGGCTTTCCAGGAGAATCTTGGCATGGGTGACCGGATAGTGGTTTTCGATGTAGCGGGCCCAGCCGCGAGCGGCCGCCTGGATGTGGGAGTCGTCGCTGATTCGACTCCAGCCGATGCCGAGATGGAGAGTGAAGCTGTCGACGATTGGCTGCGCAAGGGAATCCGAGGACGTGGTCATTGGGTTGACCGCGTCGCGAGTGGGGCTGGAACGGCGACTCGAGAACCGCTCGTCTGCGTTGGCGGAGCTTGTCATGTCGAGACGTTGGGATTTGTGGCTCCTGAGAGACGGGCGAGACTGTGACAGTTGTTCTTGGGCTAGAAGGGCGGCTTGTGCCTTGCGCGCCTCCTCCTTGGCTGCCTGTTCCTCAACCCAGGTGCCGGACTGGCTGGCGGCATCGGTGGTGTAGCCGGCGGATTTCTTGATGAGCGTCATGCCGGGGCCGTAGACCCACTCGTCCTCGGGCTCCTTGATGGTAGGAGGCTCGACCAGTTTCTCCGGAGGGTCAAGGTTGACGGACGCCTCGTCCCTGGATCGTTTGCGGCCGGCGACCGAGGAGGCGCGAATATGATGCGCTCGCCATGAGGCTGGTGGATTGAGAGGATTGCCTTGGTATTGCAGGAGGGGCTTGCCGAGCGAAACTTGATGGGCCGCTTGCAGCGGCATGGAGAGGACCGGCGCCGAAGCGTAGACGCGATCAAACGACGGCATCTTGAAAGATCTGTTGGGTGCTGGATGAGTAGGAGATGGGAATTGTTAGATCTGAGTGAGGTGGCAGCGGTTAGTTCAAAAAGAGTCAGGTGTTGGTGCTGCAGTGCAGTGGTCGAGAGTCGGCGTGATGGAGGGTAGAAGAGAAAGAGGGTCGAGGAAGAGGTGTGGCGGCCGGAGCTGCAGAAGGGAATTGGCCAAGAGAAGGGAGCGGCGAAAGGTCGCGGCTCTGTAGAATTGATGGATTAACGACGGCAAGGCGTTGCAGATGGTGAGGCCGAGGTGGGCGGCCGTGTGGTGTTGAAAGATGGTGAGGACGAACGGGCGCGCAATGGGGACCGGGACTGGGTTGCGGTCGTGTCGTGTAAGCCAACCGGCCAATGGCGGGTTCGAGGTGGGTAATGGACGACGATGATGGTCCAAGTGAGGGCGAAAGAGGGTGGAAGATGGAGAAGTTGTCGGGAGGGAAGGTGGGCGAAGGGAAATGGAAGAGGAAGGGAAGGGGAAGAAGAGGAAGAAGCAGGGCGGCGAAAGATCTGAGGCAGAGCCAGAGGGGACCGGCATGCGAGGACCTGCACGAGATCTGGGCGAGGCAGACAAAAGGGCATCGGAGAGCTGGAGCTGTGGGTGCCGCGCAAGGGAACCTGGAGGGGCTTTGCGGCACCCCATTGGCTGCGGGATCGGGTGGGAACAGGGCCCCGCCCGGTATTGCGTGATTGGCCGACCAGATCCTGCAGTGGTTTGAGAGCGGCGGAACAAGCCAGGACCCCGCAAGTGGTTAGGTCGGCTGTTGCCTCCTGGTTGCCGGCTGCAGCCCCAGGCTGCCGCAGTGCCTTGCGGCCTGGCCCCCCAGGCTCCCCCAGCGAGGTTCCATCCCTCCACAGTGGTGGTCCGTGCTGCGACGCTGGGGCTGCCGAAAACTGCACAGTCCGCGGCGGCCTGCCAAGCCTGCCTGGGGCGCAACGCAACCAACCGCTACAGCAGGCTTCTTCCATCCAATCGGCGATTCGGCCGCGCCTTTGCCAACCGTTTCCGCCGCCCTCACGTGCGCATGGGCTTGCCTGGATCCGCCGCAATCCACGCTCCGTCTCACTCAGCCCGGGCAACATCTGGTTCCACCCACCTGCCAGCTCGCGCAAGAATGAAGCTCGGGGTCTTTTTGATTGTGCAGCCCAACAGCGCCGCCACCAACTAACGATACCTAGTACTTGCAACCTTGTGAGGTGTACAGATTCTTGAGGTAACACGCAGGACTGTCCCTCCACACGCCCTCCCTACGCCCAGCCGGCCAGCCTGTCAAACGGGGACCGTTTGCAGGCGACTCATGTCGAGCCAGCGGGCCGAGGTGTGCTCGCCCAGCTTCGCGTCATCTCACCGGCCATCTCCTCAACCAAGGCCGCGTCGTCCGCGTTCTCCGTGCCTCCGTACAATCCCTTGAAGCCCTGCATCTGCAAACCCAATGGACTGGGTTCCCTCCTCCTTCCGAAGCCGCGCCGGGACCGGGCTGGCGTCGGGGTCCATGTCTGCTGCGGTGAAGTAGCGCGAGCCGGAGCCGTGTATGACCCCCGCAGTCGGCTCTGATGACGGGCTTCGGGCAGGTTCTGTGGCGTTTGGGGCTGAAAGGAAGCCGGCAACAGGTCGTTGTAAATTCGGAGCCGCGCCGGGGTCTTGGGTGAGGCCGGGCACGACGAACCATCCAGCTGATTTTCCGGCATCCAAAGGTCAGTCAGTTTCGTTGCTTTGACAAGGGCATTCTCGGACTTACCTCCAAACCCCGACAAAACTCCGAATCATCAAATGGCTCCGGTGACGCCTAGCGCGGTACGTTAGCAGTGCTTGCGTATTCAGGGTCGAGTTGTCAGGCCAGGCATACTCCGGCAGACAAAACGGCAGCAGTCGGCAGACTGCTGGATGACCCTGAGGAGGAGCTGCGACGCGGAGTAGAAAGCCGGGCTTTGCGCTTCCATCCCGGGTCCGCTCTCTCTACCGGTGCTCGGTCCTGCTCCAATCGGTCAACCAACAGAACTCAACGGCCGAGGTTGGGAGACGGACTCGATGAATGGATGACGACGGCGATGGCGACCGCTCCGTTGGCCTGGGCGGGAACGACGATGGCAGCCATGTTTGCGATGACGAGAAAGAGCTTCGGCCAGGTTGTCCGATGTCGTGTCCACCCATAGATGATTCCTGTGGGGGATTCTCTGGTGAGTCGTGCAACAATATCGGGGGGTTGTCAGCCTCCGCGTTTACCATGGTGCTCGTTACAGCCGCCAACCCACGCTTGGGCCGCAAGCAAAGTTGAGGTGACCAAGAAGAGCCCTGGTGTTGGCCATCGCCGGCGGCTGAAGGGCTTGCTTCGCTGCCAGCTTCTTCAAGTGGCTGGGGGATGTTGTCTTCAACCGCCTTATCGGAGGGCATCAGGAGTGGCAGGTCTGCTACCGAGGGATGTACGCGGGTGTACGCAGGAGGAGAGCCGCCGGGTTTGGCGAGTGTTGCCTCATTGTTGACGGCACGAGATGATGAGGGTTTGGACCGAGCTGTGTTACGCGTTGCCTTGGTCTCGGCCGGGGTGAACGCAAGGCACTGGTCATCGTCATTGCACTCGAGATATCTCCAGAAACGTCGGCGGTGTGTCACCTCGATAACATCGCTCGGAGTCAGGAAGATAACCGTTGGGTTGAGACGCAGCATGGTGGCGACGATATGATGATTACGGCCGGCGTTGATAGTGATATTGACGGATCAGATGAGGACGAAAGCCTCGTAGGGTGGGACTGCCGTCATGGGGGGCATGTGGCAAGCGGCATGAGATGGGCTCGAGGAAGGAATGGGGGAGGTTGGGGCTGGAAGGCGGGCAGCGGCGAAGGGAAAACGAGACAATGGGACAACGAGAAGAGGGTGGACGCCAACTGGAATATTGGGCTCTGGTTAACGAGTGTGCTCTCCGCCAGCACGAGCAATGGCCTGTGACCCCTCTCGAGTGTGTCCCAGACCCTTCATAGATTATTGAAGTTTGATCGTTTGGTCCACCATCTACGGCCTCGAGGAGACCTCAAAGCACATGAAGCGTCGGGGTTTCGCTGGGGTTTCCCTGACGGGATATTCGTCATCCAAAGCAGCCACCTGTATGTTCCCATGGCCGAGCTGAAAACTGCATCTAAGACGGCCTGCGTGTTACCAAGAGACACAGTACGGCTTTCTCCAGGGATTGCCGGCGTTGGGCCTCGCGAGTAGACCAAGATGTGGTTTGTGTCTTGGTTCCTGAAGCCTCGAGCCCGGAGAAGGACGACCTCGCCAAGAAAAGCAGACGGCCATCAATAAAGCAAGCTGCTGGATTCCGTCCAAACAGCAGAGGTTGACTCCTAGGCTGCCAAATACCGCGGCGTGGTTCCTTCTTGCACCTGTAGAAATACGCAGCGCTGGCACTGAGCCCGGGTTTGACCTTTCAGCCTTTCAGCCTTTCAGGCCCTTCTCCCTCTTTTGACCACGAAGTTGTGGAATGCGAGGCGGGTGGTCACTGATAATTATTCCCCGCCCTCTGCATCCCTGCCCCGCGCACCGTGCACACTCTGGGCCAGGAGCCCCCGCTCTGAGTTGGAGACAACCCCTGTGAGGCCAAGCCCTCAACCACTCGCTGGAAGCCACTTGCTGCGTCAATCCATCTGAACAGCGCCGACCGACCTGACATCGACATCGGCTTCCGGGTTCCAGCCACCCGCCGTCACCAACATTACCACCCACCCCGCACGGCTCCCACAGCCGTTTCTCCATCGCTCGTTCTTCGTCGGAGGGCAGACCGACCACGCATCCAGGCAAATTTCAGCGTCTTGAACTGGGCGACTAACGGTGAGGCTGCCCCGGCACTCGATGCCCGACACTCGGCAAATTCACGGGCCGGTCCTGCCACGAACTCGCTGCGGCGCCACGCACTGCGCCTGAATACGAGGCCGACATTCCAAGCAGAGCCCCACGGCATCCGCGGCCCGCATCGACATCTCCCGTCGTTCGCTCATTCGCCGCGTGCTGGTCCCCGCCTCTAGTCCAGCCAGACTGCATGCCGCGCGTCCGATAACACGGCGTCGCTCACCGTTGCCGACCGTTACCCGCTCCATTCGTGCCCATCGGTGACGTCGGCCCTGCCTCTTCGGAGGCCTGAAACACAAGCACCATGAACGGTGACCTCAGCCTCTCGCGCGCCCTCGGCGGTCTGCGGATTGCCAATCCCGACGACTCGCCCAACCTCCCCGCTCAAGACGCCGCCACGAGCCCAGACACTGGGCACGCAAGCCCACCAAACCTTACAATCGGTGCCGGAGAGAGCGATGCGCCGCACACTCCGCACACTCCGCAGAATGCCGAGTCTCATCCAGTCGTGAGAGACTCCCCTTCCCGACCAGCCCACACCTACGAATCGGCGGCGGCGATCCTCAAGAACGCCCAGAACAGCTTGAACGCTGCCCGGGGTTTGGTAAGCTCGGCCGCGTCCAGCGACTCGTACCTGCCCACCCAATATGCCGGGTATCAATCGACCAACGGGAGCGTGCCGCCAACCTCGGCACCCTTGTCCAGCCAGACTCGCGCAGGCGAGCACGATCTACAAGGAGGGCCGTACACAGGCCCGAGGAACGAGCAAGCGCGGTCTTCGGTGTATGGGACTAGGAGCGACCCCAGATTCGACCAGCCTAGTCCCTCACAGGTTCCGTCGCGGGAGCCGAGTCGATCCCATCAATCCGGCCGTCCGGGGCCAAGCCAACCGGGAAACGCCCCGACTGGCCCGGTACCGCCGCGGAGGACTTCCAAGGGGATGGGGGGAGGATATGCCTCGATCCCGGGCATTCCGCATGCGCCACCTGGCAGTTACGGGCCAGAAATGCCCATGCTCTCGAGCAGTGAAGAGTGGAAAGACCGAGGTGCGGCCGTCAGTCTGAAACGCGAAGTGGATGCTGAAGGGAGGACCATTATCAAATCGGTGAAGAAAGGAGTGAGGGACTTTTCATTTGGGAGGGTACTCGGGGAAGGCTCCTACAGCACCGTCTTCTTCGCCACCGACCGCCAGACCCTCCGCGAATACGCCGTCAAGGTGCTGGAAAAGAAGCACATCATCAAGGAGAAGAAGATCAAATACGTCAACATCGAGAAGAACACGCTGAACCGGCTCACGGACCATCCGGGCATTGTTCGGCTCTACTATACCTTCCAGGACGAGGCATCGCTCTACTATGTCTTGGATCTCTGCAACGGCGGGGAGCTTCTGGGTGTGCTGAAGAAGACGGGAACATTTGATGTCGAGTGCACAAGGTTCTACGGCGCCCAAATCCTGGACGCCATTGCGTACATGCACTCTAGGGGAGTCATCCACCGCGACCTTAAGCCCGAGAACGTGCTCCTGGACGATCAAATGCACATCAAGATCACCGACTTCGGCACTGCTAAGCTGTTGCTGGACCCCCGAGACCCGAGACCTCCTGAGGACTCGTCAGGGCTAGACAGCTCGCAGGAGGATAGGACTGCCTCCTTTGTCGGCACTGCCGAGTACGTGAGCCCAGAGCTTCTCACCGATAAGGCGGTGGGCAAGCCGAGCGACATGTGGGCATTCGGGTGCATAATATACCAACTCCTTGTTGGCCGGCCGCCCTTCAAGGCCGGGACAGAGTTTTTGACTTTTCAGAAGATCGTCAACCTGGAATACGACTTCCCCGCGGGTTTCCCCCCCGCTGCACGGGATCTTGTGGAGCGGTGCTTGGTACTCGATCCGTCCCGGCGTCTGACGGTGGAACATATCAAGAACCACGAGTTCTTTGACGGGCAGCAATTTGGCAAGGAGCTGTGGAGGACAAAGGCGCCACGCTTGCGGCCCTACGTGCCTCCGGCCCAGGAACCTCACATCATCCAACTAAACGGAGGAGGATCCAGTCCGCCGAAGCCCACGTCTCGCGGGGCGCATGGGCCACCGAACGGCTCAAGGCCTGCCAGGATCATCACGGAGCTTCCTCCGCCGACACAGCTGGACATTGAATGGTCGCCGGTCCTGACGAGAAACAACGAGAGGATACTGAAGCTTGGCGACCTGATGGTGATCTCGTCCCCCATCCCAAACAGTCCCCACGGGCGAGGCGAGGGCGACGGACACAAGAAGCTGTCCCGCTTCTTTGGCGGAAGCACGACCAAGAAGAGGCAGCGGCTTGTCATGATCACGTCTAGCGGGCGCATTGTCCTCGCCCCGGCTGGCGGCGAGGAGAAGCGGGCCAAGCAGGAGATCTCGTTGCTGGCGCCTGATTGTGTGTGGAAGACCCAGATTGACGCGAAGGGGCAGACGGTCTGGTGCGTCGATACCGTGAGTAACCTCTGTCTCGTCTCTCCGCTCCAAATTCTTGTCTCGAGACGAACACTAACGCGGCTCTAGAACGGCGTACACTACACTTTCGAAGAGCCCAAGTCGTCGCAGAACGGCGACGCCAAATTCTCGGTGGACGATTGGATCGAGTCGCTCGAGCAGGCCAAGGATCTGGGCTTGTCGCACGGCTCCTACAGCAGCGACAACGGGTTCGGCGACATGGCGTCATCCATGTCGAGCCCGGCGAGCACGATGGGGGGGAGGGCGAACTTCACGGAGGGATACAGCATCAGTGACAGGTCGGGGCGCAACCCGCTCAACAAGAGCCAGGCCAGCCTGGAGGAGGTGAACGTGAAGCGCAACCGCTTCAGCAAACGGCAGTCCAAGAACGGACTGGGGGCGGCTTTCTGATTCGCATATGGCCCTCAATGGTTGTGGGCTCGGCGCATTCTCCCCTCGGCATACGATTTAGCGGGATGGGCATCAGGACTGCGGCCATGGGTGGTGTTGGAGGATCGAGGGCTTGGACAGCACAGGACATTGATTTGCACGGGGCGGGTTTGGGAGCGTCTTAGCGGCCCTCGGAGGAAGGCATGGCATTTTCAACTGCAACACTAGTACCTTTAATGGACATTTTTGGCAGCGTGGTGTCGACTCCCTGCGCTGTCGCTGGCGTTGTCATGGATGCCGTCAGGGCCCAGGGGGACACATGACGCCGCCCGATGTTCTCTGAACAAATCAACTGGCGGCCATCACTTCGCACTCTTCGGGTGCCAGGCTCAAGAAAATGAACTGAGCCACAGGTAGCCTTCGTAATAGACATTTATTCGACTGTCTCCATCAGAACCTCTTCTCAAGCTGGGGCAGATGTGCCTGTGCGAGCTGTGTTCTGTTCGTCCCACGTCAGTGGAGAGTCCATTTTCTGTAGCACCCTAACCAATCGCAGGCTGCTCTGCCCAGAGGCGATGAAACTCATGTGGGTCTTTCCAGCCGCTGCGGGCCCCCGTCCCTCCTCGCAGCAAAACTCCACCAGCCGTGCAGCACGACCACGACGCGATCAACGCGACTTGCTAAGCCGGACCACACCCGACCGCCATCGCCATCGCCATCGCCATCGCCATCGACATCGGTATTGCCCCGAACCAATTGACCTCGTGCCTTCGCCTCGTCGCCCAACCCAGTCATCGCGAACACCGCAGAGGCGGCCGGCCTGTTCCCGACGAAATGCAGCAGCAGCAGTACCGTCAATACGCACCGCAACATGCGCCCCCGAGGCCAGGCGGACAGCATGTCCCACAACGCCGAGGCGGAATCGGTACGTGAATGATTTTGTGACTTCATCCGATGGTCATCTCGAACAACCCCGGCGCCCTAGCCCCCGACGCGCTCCGCTTTTCCTCGCCCCCGGCCCCTCCCGGTCATCGATCCGTTAGGCGGGTGGAGCTTCGCATTTATTTCCCTTGCCATGGGCTGCCCAGGCCAACAACTCCAGGCTCCAATCCATCGCGAGTCGCACACCGCACCGGGTCCCCAACGTCTGTCCGTGGAGAGAACTGCAGGTCCTAACGTCCATCTGTCACAGGCCCCATGATGTCAGCCGGCCCTCACCACTCGGTGCCCTTGACCCAGGCCCAAATCAACCAGCAGCACCATCAGCAGCAGCAGGCTAACCACCTCGCCAAGCTGAGGAGTCGCAAGCCTACGGACAAGAATCTGCCCGATGGGGTCGAGGAGGCGCTGGCCGGAGACACCCAGGTTGGCACCGCCTACAAGAACCTCCGAGATCTGGAGCGCCGCCTCGATGCCACCCTAACGCGCAAGAGGTTGGACATTGTCGATTCGCTGAGCCGCAACGCAAAGGTATGTCCATCGAGGAATCCCAATGGAGGTCAGTGTCAGTGGCTGACTGGCGCCGGGCGGTGTAGCGCTACAAAACTCTGCGCATCTGGGTCAGCAACACGGTCGAGGACCAGTTCTGGCAGAACAGTCTCAACGTCGACACGTTTGACTTTTCGTCCAACCTCGAGTCATCGTACCGCGTCAAGGTAGAGGGCCGACTCCTCGACGATGAATACGAACTCGAAGCGGACGAGGAGGAGCGCAAGACCAGCGAGAACGAGACGGATGGCGAGAAGATGGACACCGACACACCTAGCAAGCCCAAGCCCAAGCCCGCGCCCGCCAAGCGGCCCCGGTTGTCGCACTTTTTCAAAGCTCTCACGGTCGACTTTGACAAGCAGAAGCCCGGGCGCCAGGGGCCCGAGACCAGCGTGGAATGGAAGAAGCCGGACAGGACACCCGCGGGAGCAGGCAACCTGCCCGCGATGGCCGACTTTGACGAGTTCACCTTCAAGAGAAATGGCGATGAGAACATGAACATCACTATCAACCTCTTTCGGCATGAAGACCCTGAGCGTTTCGAGCTCAGCGCGGAACTAGCCGAGATCATTGATATGCGCGAGGCAACCCGTCAGGAGGCAGTAATGGCGGTCTGGGAATACATCAAGCTCCGGAACCTGCAAGAAGATGAAGAGAAGCGCAACTTCCGCTGCGACGATCTCCTGCGAAAGGTATGCGTCTCTGTCTTTCCCTGTTCCCTTCCACAGTCTTCCTTTCCAACGCTGACACCCTTCTTTCCAGATAATCCCCCGTGAAACAGGCTACATTCCCCACCTAAACGAGTACCTCACGCCGCACCTACGGCCGCTTCCGCCCGTCAAGCTAGCCTACACGATCCGCGTCGACGAGGACTTCCACAAGGCCCCACAGCCCACAATCTACGACGTGCGCGTTGCCGTCGATGACCCGCTCCGCGCCAAGCTCCTGCCCTTCATCCAGAACACGCAGTACGCCACCATGCTCAAGGACGTGGCCGGGCTCGACGAGCAGCTGGCCACCTTGATCCAGGCCGTCGCGCACTCCAAGGCCAAGCACACCTTCCTCTCATCTATGGCGCGCGACCCCGTCCGTTTCGTCAACGGCTGGCTCGGCTCGCAGAAGCGCGACCTGGACGTCATCATGGGCGAGGCAACCAGGGGTGGAGGGGAGGAGGCGAATGGCGATGAGTGGCGCCGCGGCGGCCGGGACAGTGTCTGGGCGACGGCTAATGCTAGGGAGAGTGTGAATGTGTTGTTGTCGAAGCAGCCTCTGAGGGGGTAGGGGGTGGGCGGTTGAGGGAGCGTTTGCCATTTTTACTTCGAAATGAAGAAGTTGGGCGTTGTTCTGGGACAAGGGGGAAAGATTGGGTGGCTTTGTTTGGCGTTGTGCTTATCAGGTTTTGCTCTGGTCAAGAAGCAAGAGAGGGCGTATTCTCAAATTCAGGTTTTCGGCTTCGGTCAGTAGATCGCCATGGATACCACAAAGTTCATTAAAACTGCACGAATCTTGTGTGAACCCGTGGCCCACCACGTGCCTAGTGTTCATGTATCTAAGGGTATATAGTCATCATCTCATAAGTATCATTATTCCCAGTCTCTCGCCAATCCATCAACCAATCTGCCATGCCATGTCTAAATACTCCCACCCGCTCCAGTCCTATCATATTCAGTCCTCTCCAGTCAAGTCCAAAACTTCAAGCTCGCTCAGCCTCCATGCCTTCTTTCTCGGTTCCTTCGTCCCCCTATCAAGGCCCGGACCTGGCGGCGCATTGTGAGCAGCGAGTACCTCGTCGGCCCCATCGCGGTCGACTTCGACTTGGCTAAAGTAGCCGAGCCCGTTGAGGCTTGTACGCGGGACGTAGAGCTTAGTTGTGGCGGCACGCGCGGCTTTCGCTGGCGCTGTGATGGTAGTGTCGGTTTTGTTTGCGTCCCGGCCACTGATGTTCGACGATTGTCGTTGTTGTCCTAGCTTGCCTCCGGTAGGGGAGATGATTGGCACGGCTGTGGGGATGGGTGACCGTCGGGACGGTGGTGCGCGGTGTGCTGGTGGTGGTGAGGCGAAGGGATCGTCGTCACTGGCAATGTTGAAGCTGTCCTTTCGAGGAGGAGAGGTCCTCCGACTGAGTACCCTCGGAGCATTGGTTGCTGAGAGCGGAGGCCGAAAAAAGTCGTCATCGTCGTCGGAAAATATCTCGATCGGTATAGTGACATTGACATCACCCTTGGTAATCGCTATCGAAGGGTTTGCGGCCTTCCCGACTCGCCCAAAGGCTCTGATCGACTGCTGCGTGGTAGAAACGACGGCAGTACCTTCCGCACCGCTCTTGACCCTCTTGAACGGCCTCGATGTCTTCGCTGGTGGTGCAGCGGGGCGTTCCTCTGAGACCAGCTCCTCCGAGACTGGGAGCCGTTGTTTACTCGGGCTGGGAGCCGGACTGAACATTGGGGCAGGCGAGGAGATATCCCCAGGCAGCGGACCCGGTCGTTTCGTCTTTGTTGGTGTCATCTCGACGTGTCTCACACCCGTGTCACGAGCCGCAGGCGACGCAGGCACGACGGGGCTAGACGAGAGAAGAATCGGCTCCCTCGCAGAGCTGGACTTGGGCTGAGCCTGTGTGGAGGGAGGTGGCCGAGACTTGGCGGCCCTGGGACTGGCTTGTGAGTTTGCGAGCGTCCAAGGATTGATGTCCGCGGAGGGCTTGGCCTGGGAAGATGTGGAGGTCTTCTTGGACTGCTTACTTCTTCCCCTTGGCGCAGGCGGGTTGCATTGGCTGGTGATTCTTGGAGGCGAGACACCGAGCCTAGGGCCCATCGAGTCCTTGGCCGTGCTGTCAGCTGCGCTCTTGGTTACCTTGACGTACTTGTCCAGGGCGCCAACCGGCATGTCCGTCTTTGTCGTTCGAGGCTTCCGGCTGCCTTTTCCTGCAACCCTCTGCGCCTTTGTCCGCTGTTTTCCCTCCCAGTCCTCCACCGTCAGAGGGATTCCCAATTTTGCGACCGTCTCGGGGATCCAGACCAAATCTGGTTGAAACGGATCAAACTGCTTTCCTGCGCTCGAGCTTTTGGGTTGTTCACTGTCAACCTCCTCGGCGGCTTCCTCAAACTCGTCATCGCTGTTAAGAGCAATGCCACTGCGACCATACGCTTCAACTTGTTCCTCCGGCTCTGCGTCAAGGTCAAGTTTGACAATGTCCGCGGGAACAAACGAAATGCGTAGCTCTGGCGTAGCATCAGTGCTGGAGTGCACCCTCTTGCTCGAGATTGCTTTCACAAGCGCGGACTCCTCTTTCTGTTTAAGATTGAGATCGTCCGGCTTGGGACTCACAAATCTCTCGAGGAAACGTTGAACAAGAAGACTAGGAGCCAAGACGCGAATAAGCTTGACGGCGCCGATACGGAATGTCCAGTCAAACGTCTCCCTGGTAAATTCCCGGAGCCCGACGACATCAGCCGTAGTGGAAGGAGGGAACTCCCTTTTCAACCTGTCGACAGTTGCCTCCCGCGAGACAACCGGATGGGTGTAGTATCGCAGGATTTCCATGTTTGGAAAGCTTTCCGGAATGTCCAAGGCCTTGTGTCTCGTCCGAAAGAATCTGGCCTCGTTGGTCCGCAACTCGTGAAGCAATCTTGCCTTCCACTCGACCAAGCCGTCCCTGTCCGCCTTCTTAATCCGGCACAGGTCCCGCCCAAACCCCGCCCTGGCCGCCTCACAGGCGACCTTGACACCGCACCCAGGAACACCCTCGGGGAGGTAGTCCCCGCCGCTCATCAGGGCCACCAGCACCATCCCCTCCCTGTCCAGGCCGCTCGTCCCCGCGGCCACAGCCGCAGCGTCGTACATTGAGATATGTGTAGGCGTCTTGGATCCCTTTGGCCCCTTAGCAGACCAATTCCGCAGAGTCTTCCGGCAGCCAAACATGATGGTATCGACGTCCTCGCTGAGTACCGCGTCGACGACGCCCTGCTGCTGAAGGAAGGCGCACTCAGCCTCAGCCTCACCGGGGGCGTCGTGCATGGCAAACCCGAAAAGACTGATCAGACGCTTGGCCATTGCGGTAGCTACGAAGTCGCCGTTCCGGCCCGAGGAGCGCTTGTTTCGTTTGAAGGCCGGCTTATTCGGGCCGTCAAAAACGAAGATCGGATGTATGGCCAAGCTCTGCAAGCGGGCGAGACGGTAAAACAGTGTTCTTATTGCGGGGTTCGAGCCGCCTGGATGGTGAGAGGGTTAGACCATGAAAGCAAGAGGAGGAGAGGAGGGGCACACTGTCGACCTACCCCGAGCGGCTTGGACCTGGAACTGCCATATTGAAAAGTCGATGGCCAGCTGGAGCGGGCGGCCGGTCTCTTCGAGAGTGTCGACAGCGAGTTTGCAGAGGGAAATACGGTTGCCGGGGCCGATTTCCTTGTAGATTCTGCCGTGCTAATGATCAGTTTTGTCATGGCCCCGTAGCATGCGGCATGATCACTGATCAACTGCGAAGAGAGAAGGGCGCTTCCTTACCCTTTGATGCCCATCGTTGCGACTCTCTGGTTCCTCCAAAAGTCCAAAAGAAGAGACTATCAAGCCATGTCGGGCCAAGCAAATGCGCAATTCAACGGCCGCAAGTAGGGGTGCAAATTTGGCAGCAAAGAGCAAGATGGACGTCGAGGTGTTGGGGCGTCGAGGTTGTTCGTTTTGTTGACCTTCGTCCGCTTTTGGGGGTTTTGCAAGGGTTGTCACAGCCACCAGAACATGGCTTAGTTGCATGTTCCGGCGCTTATGCATGTACAGAAGTAGACAGCACCGTACGCGAACCTCACCCTCAGACGCGTTAGTCAACCCGGAATGGCAATTCCAGACAAGTCGGGATGTCGAACCCAAGAAGAAGAGAACAAAGCTTGTTTTATTATTTTGACACATTGATCTGGCCATCTCGATTCCATGCCGCTCTAATTGGATTTTATCCCCCCGAAAATGTCGGCGCCGGCTCCTTCGACACCGCTCCCGCACCGGTCGGTCGCTAACATCCGATCCCCCCCCGGAGCCGGTCATCACCAGAGTGGGCCGTCGACCCCGTTGCGACCTATCCCGTCCAATTTTGGGTCCCCTTCTAGCCTCCGCGCCGACGATGAGGTCATCATCGTCGAGTTCGGCACGCGGAAGCTCCAGGTCGGCTTTTCAGGGGACCCGGCTCCGAGGGGTTGTGTGTGGTTCGGCCCTGACCAGCAGCGTCGGGCTGGCGACTTCAGGGACTGGCAGCCGGATTACCGCCAGGACTGGAGGAGTGCGGCCGCCGCCGGCCTCTGGGGGAGAGATCATGAATTGTGGCAGTATGATGTCCGAGATGTCGATCTTGGCGTGGTTGGTGACAAGGTCGAGATGGCGTTAAGGGAGGCGTTTACGAAGTGGGTTGAGCCCTCCACGAGTCCTTCCTCCGTGCTAATGAGTGTGTCAGGTATATGCTCATAGACTCACGCCCGCGGAGGCTGGTCTGGATTCTTCCGTCGGCCCTGCCAATTCCCTTGCTGTCGGCCGTGCTGGACAGTGTCTTCACGCGCTTCCAGCCGCCAACCGTTTCGCTGCTCTCGTCGCCCCTCGCCCTAGTTGTCGGCGCCGGAGTGCGCTCAGCCCTCGTCGTAGACCTTGGCTGGAGCGAGACAGTGGTCACGGGCATCTACGAGTATCGCGAGGTATCCGCCAGGCGCAGCATCCGCGGAGGCAGGACCCTTGTGGAGCAAACGCACAAGCTTCTCGCAAAACACCTCCCGGGCGCCCAAGAAAATTGCGATGGCAAGCAAGAGTATGTCCTCAGTTTTGAAGAATGCAGCGACATCGCCACCCGCATGGCCTGGTGCAAGCCTAGTCGGGTCTCGGCCTCGGCGCAGCCCGCTTCAGATGCTTTGGCAACTGTACAGGAGCAGGACGAGGGCGAGCTCGGAGATCAGCCATTCTCCAAGAGAGCTGGTGGCACAGTTTCAATCCCGTTACGGTCATGGCAATCCCGCACATCGCTGGAGCTCCCCTTTGAAGCTCTTGCCGAACCGTGCGAGGACGCCTTCTTCGACTCTCAGTATTCCCTCACAAGCTTCGACGATCACGAGCTGCCCCTCCATCTACTTGTGCACCGCACTCTTCTCCTGCTGCCAGTTGATGTTCGGTCCCTATGCATGTCACGCATCATCTTCACCGGCGGCTGCTCAAATGTTCTCGGCCTACGCAAAAGAATTTTTGACGAGGTATCTCATCTTGCTAAGGCGAGAGGCTGGGACCCGGTCCAGGGCAAGGGCGTGGATCAGCTGCGGGTCAACCCGAAGCTGAAGAGGAGAGGAACCCGCCCGGCAGGCGATGGCCCGGTTGGTGTGGCACCACAGAATGGGGGAGGGGAGGAGCAGGACGGGGTCTGGCACGACGCAGCCAATACCGTGCCGGAAGTTGACCCCATCGACGAGCAGCTGAAGAGAAGAGTTGACCCGCAACCTCGGGTCGAAGGCGAGATGAGGGCTGTCGAGTCACTGGGGGCTTGGAGCGGAGCGAGCTTGGTCACGCATCTCAAGATACCGGCGGTTGCTACCATTGATCGCGAGGTTTGGTTGCTGCATGGCGCTGCAGGGGCGGGCAAGGCGAGCGACGTCGACCACAAAACACAGAGGCAGAGCCTGGGGCCGGGCGGGTTGATAAGGGGCTCGGCTGCCGGGTCGGCCTGGACCCTGGGTGTATGGGGAGCTAATTAAGGACCTCGAGAGGATCTACTGTAAAATGCGATACCCTTATCTTTTCGTCCTCTGTCCTTCTTTTTTTTCCTGGCATGTCGACTCAGCCGAAAATACCGGCATACATATGCGTGCTTGCACCATGGTTGCTCCGTCGACCCAAAGAAGCAATCTCACGGTTGCTTGTTTACGCCCCCTGAATGATGCATCAGACGCGACTTCGCTCACACTTTGTCGCAAAGGAATAAGGCCCCATTTTCCACCCAAAATAGAAGCAAGAAAGGAATAACAGAAGCCTACCTTTTCTCTTTTCACGCAGTTTCGCATCACAAGGAAAATGGAGGATAGTTGATGCTCCTTCCTTGACCTCGCGTGTGCCTTCCTGACCTCAACTAAGCTAAGCCGGAGCTCTTCAGAATCCACGCGTCCCTTCCCGCACTTCTCAACTCCCAAGATCCCTCAAACCTTCCTCAGCGCTTCAGCGTGACTGTGACGCCGTGATGTGCTCTCCCGCCCACTTACTGCGTGGTTCCCTCTCTTCCTCGCTGCAACCATCATCGCCGTGCCATTTTGCATCGTCCACCTCTTGTTCTCTGTCCAGCTCTCCATCCAGGGCCCAGCAGTGCGGCGTCCCGGTCACCTTGCTACACCTCCTTTCCGTCCTTTTGGCAAATTTTGCTTTTTGGACTCCGTCACCTTCCTGGTTGCCTCTCTGGGTGCCTCGTTCTTCTCATTCTCTCCAACACTGACCAAGAGCGCGAGCGCAACTTTGCCTGTACCAGGCGAACCACGCGAGCAATCTCTCTTCATCACCCTTAACCGATCACCAACCCTGCTACCGACCTGTCATTGTTCTCCAGTGCCTGGTAAGTGATTTCTCGTACGTTTTCCATCCGCCTGCCAGCACCCAGCACCCAGCACCCACCCAAAACTCTCCCACCGACCGACCTCTCCGAAAACACCCCAAACTCGCAATCGCCCCCGGCCTGTCGAAACTTCACAGCTTTGTTGTTTTCGCTTGACAAACCATCATGAAAAACCCGGCCCTTCGCAGGCGGGCCCGACGCCTCCTCAAACTCCTTCAAGACCTCCAAGGCGAAGACAAGGCCATGACCCCCTCGACCTTGTTCGCCATAAAGCATCTGTTGCAACTGAACAAGAGCTGCAAGTTCATTGAAGTCAAGATCGACTCAATCGTGGCCAACACTCCTCTTGAGACTTACAGAACACTTCTTCCAAAATTTGTGGTGTCGCAGCTTGAGGAGCAAAAACTGACAGAAAAGGACAGTGAGAAAGTTCCTGTGCCGCCTGTTGCCGCCTTTGTCATTCAGTCCCTACCATCGGCTTCCGGTCACGACAGCCTCTATCCCACCTTGTTCCGGTGGTATTATCCACCACTGCGCCGGACATACTACCTTTTCGCCCATATCAACCACAGCATGGCTCGTCGGACCTACACTCTCACCGAGCTGATGGGACTTCGTGCAAACCAGGCTTCGGCCAAGTTCCTGGCCGTGGCCGGAAATCCCGAGATCGGTATGTTCTGAGCTTGTCTTGTCACCTCTTGTCTGCCAGACTAACAAGCCATTGCCAGCCGAAATTGTTCGCCGCTCAGGAAGTGAGGCGTCTTCTGGTTCTGGCTCTGGTTCCAGTTGCAGACCCTCGACCACCCGACACAAGGACGATTCATCTGTGACCTCTGATGAACTCGTATTCAAAGGCACTTTGAACCGTCGCATGGGTCGCGAGCTTGCCCGAGAGGTCTCTCAGAACTCCATCCGCACCGCTGTCCGGGAACCCGCCCGCGATGCCATCCGCGACATCGCCCAAGAGCCGCCCCATGACCCGTCGCGCCCAATGGAGTGGAAGTACAGAGGCCGGAGCGAGACGGAGGCTGCAACTGCGGAGCCCATTCCTGCGCCGACTGGTGTTCCGGCCCAGCGTGACGAAGGCTTCCAGCGTTTCTACAAGGCAGTCGTCTCTCCCACCCACGTCCGCGTCACAGCTGGTGGTCGCATTGTCCCTAATACACGCGGCCCGCCCTCCCCTACCGTGAAACGGACCAGCGACAGCTCTTCCATTATGGAAGGCCAGGGCATATCCGATCAGGCAGTAGTCAACAAGGCATCGATGGTCTCGGTCGCTCCGGCTGCTCCGGCCGCCCCCGTCAGCTTCGGTCAGTCTGTCCCGGTTCTGCCCCAGCTCTTGACTGGATACCCCCCCGGCTTCCAGCCGATCCAGGCCCCTGTCTCTTTTGTGCCGATGGCACTGGGAACTCAGCTACCTCCCGGGTTCTCGTTTGCCCCGACTGCTGTCAATCCCGCCGCCATGGGACCGCTCGTACCAGGCACTGCCTTGAAAGATATGCACAACACCAAGACAGCCGACGACGAGAAGCAGGGCAAAGTCAAGTCTTCACTGCCCGAACCATTCTACTACAACGGTCAGATCATGTATCCTGTTGGAACTTTCCAGGGCCAGCTGGGCAATCAGATGGTTCCCATCCACATGGTCGGCATACCCCATGGCGTGGCAGCGCAGCTTCCGGGTCATTACTTGCAACCTCAGCCAGCTCCGACCAGCGCGGCTGCTACGGCCCCGGCATACACGGCCTCCGCCCACAGTCTCTCTGGAATTCCCGTTGTCAATCACATTGTCCCAGCTAATGCCAGCTTCAATGCGGGTACAGCGCCGCCGATCTCGTCAATCCGGCCCAGCGACATCACCAAGAAACAGATCGCATCATTCAAGCAGAACCTCAAGTACCACGAGGATCAACTGCAGTACAACCGGCACCAGATTGACGAAAAGGAGATGGAACAGAGAATTCAAATCATCAGAGGTCACATCCACAACTTCGAGTCGACACTCAAGACTCAGCTCGAGTATGAGGAAGCGCACTTCAAGACCACCCAGGGCCAGGAGGATAAGAAGCCGTCTCAACCCGTCGCAGTCGTTGAAGAAAGGAGAGTCCTGTCCCAACCGTCCGCACAAACCACGATGCTCGGGTATGGAGCCCCGGCCACAAAGCAAGAGATGAATGAGGCAGTCAACCGACGGATTGTTCCCGCTAGCTACGGGGTCAACATTAACGTCGGTGAGGGTGGCAAGGCCATGTCGCAGGGCTCTGTAAACCCCGCGCTCCCGGGTGCCAATGGCTTGCAGGCCCTTCCAAGTGACGCCGCCTTGGCTCCCATTTTCCAGCCTCGGGGTTATGCTTCAACCTGGACCAGCAGTAAGTATGCGAAGGAGCTGAAGGCTTATAAGGAGGCAGAGAAGAGACTCCTCGCAACCGAGACCAAGAGTCTGGAACACCTCCGCGCGAGTGATCAGCGGTCAGTGTCTCAGCCATTCTTTCCCAGGGGCCCAAGGGTTGAGGGCAATCCCAATGTCTCTGAGAATTCCGTTCGCTCGGGTGGCAATAGTGCCAAGCTCCAAGCAGGATTCGGCGTCCCTTACCTGCTCGGCACACTTCCCAAGGGCGTCAATCCTCGCACCGCCAGAGACCAAGACTACGTGTACAAGCGCCCGCTGACCGACGAGGAGCGCCGCGCACGTTTCCTGTACTGGGGAAAGGCACCCAAGTCTGCTGTCAGGGGTTTGCCCAAGTATGATGGAAAACATTTCTACCCGCCCTCGCCGGTCAAGGAGCGCTCGGCTGAGCCTACCCAAGAGGGTGACTGCCGCACGACCGAGTCGGACGGTGACCCGTTCCGTCCCATGACTCCAGTTCAGAGAGACGATCCCAACGGCGTGTCAGCCAGCGAGGACAACTGCGCCCCAGGAAGGCTCACCAGGACCGTCTCGTTTGAGACGCAGGTCAATAGCGGCGCGGAAGACTTCATGGCGGGTGCTGCACCCATTCGGGTCCGCGAGGACAGCCTTGATGCCAGCTCTGTTGGTTCCATCGACAGGCGCTTGGAGAACCCAAGGTATGAATGATCCCGAGATTGACAAATTCAGCAGGAGATCGCTGACAATGGAATGAATGCAGCACAAAGCTCTGGGAGGCGATGTTGAAGAAGGGGCCGACCAGCAGCGCGCTGTCGTCAACGACCGCCCAAGGCTATCTGCCGCACTATACGGCACATACGGCGGCATCCTTGACCCCGTCACTGAGCACAAACCAGCTGGCTCCGGCCAGGGACACATCGAGCAAGCTCTTGGATGCTCACGACCTGGGCGACAATGGGGGCGTCTTGCTCTCGGCTCCGGAGAAGCGGGGAGAGAACTGCCCCCCCGGCGGTGTGAGCTCTCTTGAGGACCAGTTCAGGCATCTCACCGCCGATGTTTCTGGCAGACGCAACCTGACTTCGGCCTTCAGCATGTGATGTGCTCAGTGTTGATGCTGGAGGAAGGTGCTTTTGCAAGGTATCGGCAGCACGACATGTTTATGACGCAGGTGGAAAGGTTTGGCGGCAACAGTGTTAGAGTCTTTCTCTCATCTATATCAATGTTACCTTCAGGCATTGCCGACTAATTGCGGGGCGGTTGTTCGGGGATTTCGGGGGCAAGAAGCATGCTATACCGAGGGCAGCTTACTACCAGATGATGTAGAATATGGCTTTCATAAAACAGACAGAGTATCGCAGTGTTGCGTGTGTGGGCTGGTGCCGTGGTGAACTGTCGGAATTCTGAGGGTATTGAAAGAGGGGGTTTGGTGTTGAAAATGCGCGAGGTAGGTTTGGGGCAAAGTTCTTGGTCATCTGCTCAGCTTCATCCGTCGAGCAACGAGAAGATCCACCTGTTGAATGAAGTCCCAGCAGCGGCCTGTCTATTTTTGCTGCTACCTAGGACCGAGCCCGTAAATAACAACCTATCAACGCCGATCCATCCTGGTTGATGCATGCACAAAAAGAAGAACTGAACGAAACGCCCCTGGCATGATGCAACGCAACGCCCCTTTCCCACTTCACGGTTGCCCGCCAGCCAATTAACCAGAAGAACAAGAACAACTCGGTCCATCTGACAGCACATAGAACTTGCATGTGTCTGGCAAGATCACCTCCACCTCGCTGGCTCAGGGTACTTACTGGGCAGTATCAGGTGGTGATATTCTGTAAAATGGAATGATTCATGATCAATCCTGATCCAACCACCGAGACCACGCACCCCTCAACGCCGAAGCCGACTTGGACGCTGTCCTCTTGCCCCCCTCCTTATCCTTCCCTTCACCGCTAGCGCCACCATCATCCTCATCCTTCTCTTTATCCTTACCACTCTCCTTCTCTTTCTTGCCCTTGGCTACTGCCCCTTTCTTCTCGGACCCCATCCCGCCCACATACCCCCTCTCCTCGGCCTCCCACTTCTTCCTCTCCACGCTTTGACGCGCGAGATAGGCGCGGGCGAACCGCCAGGCCTCGGTGTCGGCTAGGTTCCAGGCTTCGATGGCGTCCCGGAGGGTGTTGGGGTCTTCTTTGCCTTGTTTGTCATCGTCTTGGGGGACCGGGCCGAATTTGCGGTTGCGGGAGGAGGAGGAAGTGGAGGGAGAGAGGAGGACGATGGTCTGCGCGTGGGAGAGGAGATTGGGTTCGCGGGCAAGATCGTCTTTCGATGGGAGGGGGCCGTCTTTGGAAGAGTGCATTGGGATGGTCGTGAGGGTGGAGGGGTCTGTGTTGGGGGTAGCGTAGGTGGCGCGGTCGGGCAGGGCGAAGCCGAAGTGCCAATCGATGTCGTCTGGGAGGGACTGTTCGGCGGGGAGCCAGAGGGAGCGGACGGCGCCGCCTTTGGCGGAGGGGCTGGGGTTGCCCTTGGCGGCTTTGGCTGCTGCTGCTGCTGCTTCGGCGGCAGGGATGTCGTCATCTGAGGCGACGGCTTCTTTGAAGCGGATGAGACGGGGGTTGGTGGAGATGGAGTCGGCGAAGAGAGAGGAGGTGAGCGAGGTGATCCAGGCGTCGCGCGGGGAGTCGCGGCGGATCCAGCGGATGGAGAGCTGCGGCCTGAGGAAGTTGAGCGTGGACGAGGTGTATGGGTGGGGGACGGTGCCGATGGTGTAGAGGGTCGGGGACACGGAGTACGAGGACGGGGTGGTGATCTTCATGGGCCTGGAGTCGTCGCATGGGCGGCATATATTTGGATGGTTGGGCGGGCACGTGTCCGGAAGCGGGGACTCTGGGCAGTGGGCGAGTCGTTGTGCCAGTTCGTAGGCTGGCGTGATGAGGTAGGTGGCGTGCTGCGGGAGCGGCTTGACGACGCTAATGCCTTCGGTGAAGGTGTCTTGCCAGGCCTGGTGCAGGTGGGAGCCAATGAGCTGGGTCAGGCTCTTCAGCCCGGCCGCGTGGGACGCCGTGATGGCCTCGCCGATCTTGGGGTAGAGGGATTCGATCTGGCGTGCCGAGTAGTACGCAAGGGACTTTGGGGTGTCGTCGACGCTGAAGGGATTCTCCTTCTTGTCGGACTCGACCGCAGCCGCGACGTCCTGTGCCTTCTTCTCCTTGGGACTCGCCATGGCGGCCTTGATGACAGCGGCCACTTCGCCCTTGGATCCGACAAACAAGCCGTCGTCCAGCCCCTTGAACCGGGTCAGGGTGGGGAACTCGCCACGGCGGAGGAAGGCCAGCAGGGGGTCGCCGTGGGGGCCCATCGGGAAGAGCATATGGTGGGCGAGCAGGCCGTCACCCATGTTCTCCCACGCCAGCCACCGCATCAGCTCGGCCTTGAGCTCCGGGGCCAGATCCGGCAGCTTCTGCATCTCCTCGTACAGCGGGTTGTTCATGGCCTCGGCGGGGCTCAGGATGATGGGCTTGAAGCCCTTGGCCCACCAGGCGCGGCGCCAGGCCAGGAGCAGGTCGCTCTCTGCGTCCTTGCTCGGGCGGTCCTTGTCGACCGTGTTGTCGTAGTAGCAGTAGATCGGGGTGCGCTCCTTAAGCATGGGCAGCAGGGCGCGGTTCTCGTCGAGGGTGACGGAGCTGCTGAAAGGCATGCGCAGCCAGTTCCAGTCTGAATACCACCACGAATCACCATCTGTGTCGTCCTTCTGGCGGCGGGGCGGGTGCGACGGCTGCTTGAACGGGTTGAGCTTGTTCATCCAGGGGCTCTTGAGGGATTTGGGCATGGAGAACTTGTGGCCCGCGGGGAGACTCGGCCTCGCGGGGCCGGCGCCGGGCAGACTGAAGAGCAGGCTGAAGAGGGCGAAGAGGGCGAGGAGGACGAGGAGGAGCGAGATGTGCCGGGTGCCCAGCTGTGGCACCGGCCGGCCGCACACGACATATTGTCTCGGCATCCTGAGCGGGTGGTCGTGTCGGGTCGGGGAAAAAAAAAGAAAGAAAATACGCCCGAGTGTTGGCGGTCCCAAACTAGGTCATGGGCGGAAATGGAGAGGGGACGGGGGGGGCGGAGGGAGAAATAGAGGGAGAGATGAATCCTAAGGGAGAATTGATAAACGAGAGACAGCAAAAAGACAAACAATTAAGAAACTATGGCAGTCAGCAAGGGAGCTCGCCTTCTCCGTTGCTGCTGGCCAAAGTGAAGGATCCGTGAGGTGAAGTCGAGTCGAACACAGGGACACTGACTGCAGCAGGGCAGCTCTAATCGATAACGTTTAAGCGCGATACGAGACACGCCGCGTCATGCACTCGGATTGTTGGGCTCCCTGCGAGCCTGTCAACTGTGTCCCCCACAGCCTCCCACTGGACAGGGGGTCGTCGATCATCTTCAGTGAGGGTTAGGGTGGGCAAACCAACAACAACATGAAAGACGGATGAAAGGGGGCTTGCTTGCTTCAAATCTCACGGGTATCGGACGCTACAAAGTGGGGGTATTCGCCAAACCACCAACTCCCACGCACCAGACCAAGTCACACGAAGCCAAACCACCAAGCCAGAGACCTCCTCAAGCGTCTCGGATGGACTCCATGACCTTGGCCCGGAGCCGCATCATCTCCTGATCGCGCTGCTGCAGCGTGGCCGCCAGCTCCTTATACCGGCTCTCCCACTCATCCGCTTGAAGCCCGCCGGTTCCGTTCACCGCGGGCGTTTCCGGGCCGTCCTTCGGCTTCTTCTTCCACTTATCGTGCATGACCGTCTCCTCCATGGCCCAATTCCCAACGATACCCCCGAACCGCAGCTGCCAGTTGGATTGGTAGCGGGTCCGGTCCGGCAGCTCTTCGAAGCGGGTGATGCGCAAGCTGCCCTTGGCCATCAGGAGCTTGCCGCCCGCCAGGGCCGAGAGGTTGATCAGGAAGGCCTCCTTGGTGGTCGCCGACTTTAACAAGTTCTCCACGACGCGCTGCGCAAAGGCCCATGCCTCGTCGACTCCACAAGCCGGTATTCGACCGCCCTTGGCGTCGTACCAGTCTGCCCGCAGGATACTTGACACGAACAAGGCCTCGATTTCGTCGATGTTGGTGCGGTCCGTGGGATCGCGAGAGAAGACGCATTGTTCCCCTGGCGCGGCGGTGCCCGCTGGCAGGGAGGCTCCAAGAAAGGTCCCCGGGCTCTGCGAAAATATGGCGCTGACTGGGCCAGCGCTAGGAGTTAGGTGTGTGGTCTCCGGCTGCGGCTCGGTCGCTTGCCCATTGACCATGAGCACCGGGGTAACGACCGGCTCTGCTGGCAGCGGAGGGGTGGCCAGGCGAACTTCGCCGCCCACCCTTTCGGGCACCTGCAACGATAACCTACTTCGTTTCGCTGGTCGAGGAGGTATTGCCTCCTGAATCGGTGAGAGATTTTGCGGTGGCATGGGCGTAGGTGCGGGTGAGGAAGCCGTGGGAGCGGCGGGTCCCGCCGTCGGACCATTGGGAGTAGGAGTTGTTGATGGTGTCGGAACGGGGTTGCTGGTAGGTGCATTTGCGGAATTGCTGGGAGTGGTGCTCTTGTCATGAGTTGGGGAGGGGAACCTGAAGGCGGGCCCCTCTGAAGTGGGAAAGGCGGAAAACGGGCCTTCGTTGATGGCTCCACGATTGATGGGCGGCCTGCCTCGTGCCTTGCCGCCCGTCCCGATGCCACCGCTCCGCCACGCAGAGGAGACAACCTTGGCTCCGTGCCGTCTGCTGGCTGACCGAGCCTTTGAAGGAGTAATGGCCGACCTGGGCTCGTCCGCCCAGAAGGCGTTCCTGGTCGAGGGCGTGATGGCGGACTGGGGAATCGGATAGGCCGTCAAGGGCGTCTGAACAATATCGTTTGTCCAAGAGGGAGCGGACGGGTTCAGCCTCGACGGGTCGGGGACCGGGGGAAAGAGGAAGACGCTGCCTCTCCCATCGGGCTGAGCGGTCCACGGTTCCATCTCGGCTCGTCCCCCTGCCCCAGCCCCGGACCCGTATTCGTCTGGCTGGGGAGATGGGCGCTGGGAGGGTGATTTGCCCGTCTCGTCGTCGTCGGGTTTCCTCCTGCCCCGCCGCGGCTTAATCTGAGGCAGGAGGGCGCGCAGGGCCATGTCATCCTCGGCGGCGACGCCATCCCGTTCCAGCTCGGAGATTGGGGTGTGTTCGGAGGGAATCTCGGTCCAGTACGGAGACTGGCGGCCGATGAGATACTCAAAAAAGGCATCGACATGCATGGAGTGCATCCAGCGCTGCTTTCGTCAACGAGGCCGAGATAGGAATGGGGCGGTGCATGCATGCATACCTTGAGGCGGACAGCATACTGCTGGATCTTTTGCGAGCTCTGGCCCTTCTCCTGGTCTGGCGGCTCAACGCCCAGCTTCAAGGCCAGCTCGGCCCACGTCTTGAGCTCCTTGGTCTCGAGCTTCTTGATCAGCTCAAACAGGGTAAATGTGCTGAAGCTCTTGCCCCCGCTCTTTGGCGGAGTGCGGAATGCCTCGCGCAGGGCAGCCGAGTCGGTCTCGAGGGGCACTCCGGGGTTGCAGTAGAGGATGAAGGCGGCAAAGGCGTCCTCGATCGAGTCGGCATTCGCGTTCCTGTCAGGGAGTCTCCGAGCTGGCGTTGAAGAGGGGTGGGGAGAGGACTGGGGAGAAGCCGTTGTGTGGTGGATGGCGGATGGCGAGGCCGTGAAGGCGGGCTGCGGCGGATGCTGCTGCATGGTGGCCATTCTCACTCTCGGTCATCCGAGCTGCGCCGGCGATGTCGAGGTTGAATGAGGCGAAGGTTTGGTGGTTGGCGCAGGAGGAGAAGATGAAGAAGGCAACATGCCCACTTCCAACCTGAGACTACTGTCCTGTCCTAGGTAAGGTACTCTTCCACTGTCCCGTCTGTCCTGTCCTCTGCAACAACCACAGCCCCGCTGCGGTCACCGCTGCGATCCCCGCCTCTCGGCGTGTCAAGACGAGGGCAGCAGCAGGAGGAGGCGGATGAGACGATGGCAATCAAAACAGACGGGGGGTTTTGTGCATGTCGAACCCGCCAAATGTCCCGACCCGGTGTGATGCAGTGTTGTGTGATGCGTGATGATTGAGGCGTTCCTGGCCCTGGCAGCACCAGCACCAGCACCCGGTCATGAGAAGCGTGTTTCTCGGCGTCTTCCGCGCATCAATGAGCTCGCACCCGGGCTCCAAGTCGGCAGTCGTGTCGTGGACGGGAGATGCTGCGGGCGGGAGGAGTAGCCATGCTGTCCATGTTTCTCCAGAATCCAGATGGAGCCCTGGGGCGGCCCTGGGACCCTGGAGGTGTCTGAGCCGCGTCCAGGCATTGGTGGCCCTCTGGGGGCTTGATTGGGGGGTTTGCGCCAAAAATAGACTGCCAAGCACGGGGAAGACGACTCTGCGCTGGGGGATGGGTTGCTGGAGACAGTGAGTCGAACTGTGTTATGCACTGTGGTTTGCATTCTGCCCGCGACCCGTCACATGCGCCCAGGCAGAGTGGCCTAGAACGCATGTTTCGAGTCTCCCTGCCTGGCCCGCGCGCCATTTTGGCATTTCCATCGAGGGACGGGAGTCGCGTCGAGAATCAAGAGGATCGCGATTCCGTCTCGACGGCCGTCCGGGCTGAGTCTCTAGCTCATCGAGAGATTGCGCTCATGATGTTGCGAGTTATTGAAATGCCAAATGTCTGCTGTGCACGCAATGAAAGCGCCCGCGCGCGCGGAATCCTCTGCTTCTCCCAGTGCAGCAGTGGGCGAGATGGAGATGGAAATGGAAATTGCATTCGATCACGCAGACAGAGATCAGCAAGCTTCCGCATGATTGTTCTCGAAGCTAAAGATCCTAATTATGCCATTTTCTCGACATGCGGACGCCCGCAGCCCGACTTCTTCCTGTTCTCCACCGCCTGGAGCGCTTTCACATGGTGCAACTGCCGCGAAAACCCGCTGCGCGCTCTCTGAAGGGCCCCCTGTAACCCCGGCTCACGGCAGCCAGTGACGTCGCCGGGCCGCGAACAGCCTCCCCCCTGCCATTTCATCGAGTCCCGCACTTGATCGGACCTCGGCAGCGGCACCACATCGCAACAGTCAACCGTCCCGAGACCAACAATCCAGGAGAGTGCTTGGATCAGGATATGGAGCGAGCCTCCTCGATGGACAGCTGCTCCGACCACTTGAACTTGTGCCTAGGCTCTGCTTCCCCACCGCGTTTGATGATTTGACCCCCCCGCGCAGACCAGAGTCACCAGACTGGAGCATTCGGCTAGGACGACACAGCAGCAGCCCGCGTCGGCCTTGTCTACACAGTACCTATATTATTGCCCTCCCTTCCCCGGACTTCCAACCTCGGGTTGTCTCGTTGTCTCCCACGTCCATCCCACCACTCGCCAGACTCCCAGCCCGGCCCAACCCCTCCGCGCCCGCCATGTCGCTCTCCAAGCCCGTCCTCCCGCAAAACGACAATGTCGCCCACGCCCTCGCCGGCGCCGGCGGCGGCGTCCTCTCCATGGCCCTGACGTAGGCAATCATCCACGATCCACCCTCGCTCGGCCTCCTAACCAACCCTCCAGCTACCCCCTCATCACCCTCTCGACCCGCGCCCAGGTCGAGTCCAAGCGCGCCGAGACGGCCTTCCTGGCCGCCGTGCGCAACATCATTGCCCGCGAGGGTGTGTCGGGCCTCTACTCGGGCCTGTCGTCGGCCCTGTTCGGCATCAGCGTGACCAACTTCGTCTACTACTACTGGTACGAGTGGACCCGCGGCTTCTTCGAGGCCGCCGCCGCCAAGTCCGGCCGCGCCTCCAAGAAGCTCACGACCGTCGAGAGCATGATCGCCGGCGCCATCGCCGGCTCCGCCACCGTCATCCTCACCAACCCCATCTGGGTCGTCAACACCCGCATGACCGCCCGCAAGAGCACGAGCACCGACGCCGACGAGGTCCTCCCCGGCGGTGCCTCTGCCAAGAAGGAAAAGAAGCCCAGCACCATCGGCACCCTGCTGAGCCTCCTCAAGACCGAAGGCCCCAAGGCCCTGTTCGCCGGTGTCGTGCCCGCCTTGGTGCTCGTCATCAACCCGATCTTGCAGTACACTCTGTTTGAGCAGATGAAGAACACGGTCGAGCGCAAGCGCCGCATCACCCCGACCGTCGCCTTCTTCCTGGGCGCCATCGGCAAGCTGTTTGCCACCTCCATCACGTACCCCTACATCACGGTCAAGAGCCAGATGCACGTCGCCGCCGCCGGCGAGAAGAAGGAGGGCGTGTTCGCCACCATCAACAAGGTCGTCAAGGAGGAGGGCTATTCCGGCCTGTACAAGGGTCAGTTTCTCCCGACATGTCGTCCAGGGACACGAATACTGACTATCTCCGTCTAGGCATCGGCCCCAAGGTCACCCAGAGCGTGCTGACGGCCGCCCTCCTGTTCGCCTTCAAGGACGTGCTGTACGAGCACTCGGTGCGCCTCAGGCGCACCATGGCCCGGAAGAGCCTCGCTGCGTAGACAGCAACAATACACCATACAACCTAGGTGGTGGTGGCAGAATGATACCCCAGATACCCACCAAACCCGAAACGGCCATGTCGACACAACGAAAGGGGTACGAGCGGAGCCAAGAAATCTGACCAAGAAGAAACGGGTGCTTTTCGGGGGCATCACATATCTAACTGTTCAACGTGGGCGTGGCACGATGAACACAATCCTGTATATTAAATGTCAAACCGTGTAACGTTAATCACAAACAAGGACAAGTGCACAAGATAGAACAAGGTGTTGGCGGCAATATCAATTCCAATTTTCTTTCATCCGCGTTCCCGTCCTCCCTTCTCATCAACTCTTCCTCTCCCCAACCCTCGGCACAGCCCACCACTCATGATAACCCCCCTTCCCAGTCTCCTTCCCTACTCCCGCCCCAACCTCCACCTCCAGCCCTTTCCCACCGCCTCCCTCCCCACCACCACCGTCAGCAACCCACCTCCTCACCAC
>FTCU01002058.1_pt1 | contig 32090 bp, 22 predicted proteins | sample 1639521 | NCBI WGS metagenome assembly FTCU01 (sample SAMEA3914864, study PRJEB12502) | metagenome | biome: forest; material: soil | place: USA | collected 2012-03-12 | depth 0.3 m
AGGGTGGGGACGAGGTCGATCTGGTTGACGGGGCGGACCTTGGCCGTAGCCGGGGGTTCGACATACTCGGGCTTGGTCCTGCCAAAGATGCCCTTGGGAGAGTACATCCACAGAGCAGCCTCCACCTCATCGTCGCTCTCGCCGCCGTGATCGCCCTTCCCGTCCATCCCATGATCGCCCATCACAATCAGGACCGTCTCGTCATCGATCGTCGCGGCTAGGTCCCGGATGAAACCGTCCATCTGGCGTAGCTTCTTGGTCATCTCTGGGTGGTCGGGTCCGTAGCGGTGGCCGGCGTGGTCAACACCCAGGCAATGCCCGATCAAGAGGTCCCACTCGCCCGTCCTGCCCATGAGGGGGAAGATGTGCTCCACCACCCCGTTATCAACCGTGTGCAGATCCCAGACATTGAAGCTGTCGTACGCCCTGCTCAGGTTCCCCTCAAAGTACCCCGGAAACAGCGACTCCCACGTATCGTCCCCGAGATGGACAATCCTCCTCCCCGCATCCCGCAGCTGCATCAGCAGATTGTCCTCCTCGATCGCGGTCCCCGAGAAGCTGCTCCCGACGTCCACAAACGTCGGCAGCGTCCCCGTAGTCAGGCCCTTCAGCCTCTGCAGCGTCGAGGTCGGCGGATCCGCGATGAACGGCCGCAAAAACGCCTTCTGCGGCTCCCTCACGGCCGTCTCCCACAGAAACGGAAACGCGTCATGAAACGCCTCCCCGTCCCCGACCGGCACCGTAAAGTCATACCGTAGCGCGTCCACCACCACCACCACCGCCCGCTTAAACGTCCGCGGGTGCCAACACCCCCCATCAACCGTCCCCTGGCCCTCCCACGGGGCCCCCAGAAACAAATCCCCGCCACCACCCGCCGTCGGCGGCGCCCCACACGAAGCCTTCTCCTCCAGCACCAGGCGCGTGAGCAAGAACCCGCTGGTGAAGTAGGCGATGCCCGCAGCGTGCACGCACAGCAGCCAGACCCAGAAGCCCGCGGTCCAGAGCCAGCGGGCCGAGTAGGCCTGCCTGCGCGCGGCCTCGAGGGCGGCGCGGTGTCGTTCCCGCGCGCTCATCTGCTCCAGCATCGAGGGTGTGTCGGCGGTGGCTGGTGTTTCTTGTTGTTGCTGCTGCTTGGCGGCATCTTCGAGTGCCTTGGCGCGCTTCGCGGCGGCGAACTGGGCGGCGATGGTCTTGTATTCGGACGGCGGGGGTTTCGGCTTTGGGGGGGGTTTCGGCGGCGGCATTGTTGCGGTGGGCTTGGTGGCTTCGGGTTATAGTAAAGTCTGTCCTAGGGGAAGAGAGGAGAGGGAGGGGATATCGAAGCTATCGTGGGATGGACCACGGAACGAGAGACGCGAAGAAGATGGAGGAAAGGAAGAAAAGGGGAAATTGGTGCTGTTTGTTGCTCAGGGAGAAAGTCTAGCTGCCATTGGACCCGTGAAGGTTCAAACACTGACTACAGAAAGGGAGGGAGAATGCGCCATTTTGGAGAAGGTCGAGGGTCGATTCGTTGAAGTCTGGACGAGAGGAAGAGTGGGAGATGGGGATTTCCCGAATTTCGAATTTCTGAGCTCCAGCAGCTCCAGCAGCTCCAGCAGCAATCGAAGGCGGATCCCCACCGTCATTTTGTCGGCTCGGGCAGGATACCGGCTTAGACCCTAACCCTTGACGGCCATCAAGGTGCAAGTTGGCTCGGGGGGGAGGCGATGATGTTTCGTTCTCGAGGTTGACATGGCGCAAGTTTCCAGTTTGCCCTCCTTATTCTTTCGATCTAAGTTGTGCTGTACTCGGGCCAGCTCTTGCATTCATCTCTGGACTCCGACTGGAAGGTAGTTACCATGTAGATGGACGACAACAAGGATGCTCTCCATCTCTAGCCGCCCCTTTTGGACCTTGGGCCTGAGGTCAAACATCGTCAATGTCAGCCGCTCGCGGCATGGTCCCCAATAGGCGCGACTTGCGGACGCCGACAGAGCGGCGCTCTCGGAAACAAGCCGCCACCTTGTTCATCCGCCTGAAGAAACCTTGCATGACTTGCATGCAAAAAGGATGCTTGATGACGGGACGGATCCAGAAAGGTCGATCGGTCTTCGGCACCTTCGGCCCCACCACCATCGAAACATGAGGTCGGTGAAAAGAACCCACCCGACGGCAGGCGTTGAATAGTAATTATACAATACGAGAATATGTCCGTACAAATATACCACAAGCCCACCCAACGTTGTCCATCAACACGTCTCGGCTACATCAAGCCAGACGCGCCTCGCCACAACCCTACTCCAAAACATGCTCTGTCGAATGTAGGCTGCCCATGTTGCAGCACATAGCGATATATGCGGAAGGGCCGTTTTTCCCCCAAGATTCCCAAGATACCCCATCAAAAATCAAATCCCGCCCAACCAAGTCTGGAAATGCCGAGGAGGGACGCCGAGAGCAGAATGAAGTAGAAGTAGAAGGATGAAGTGGCCGGCGCAGTGTATGGTATCTAGTTTCGTTTCCCTGACGGTTCGTCGCAGCTCCGCGCGCCCATCAAATCGTAAGGATTGCCGGCTCGCTCACGGCCGGCCGAGCAAGATCGCGTTGCCCGCAATGACTCGCTCCCGAGTGCTTGACCGGTACGGCTTCAGCGGAACTCCTTCTCCTTGAGGCCGCCGATCTTGTCCATGTCGATGGCGTAGAACTGCGTCTTGCTCTCCTTCTCATAGGCGGGGAGCTGCTCGGTGTTCAGGGGCTCGAGGCCGACCGAGGTCTCGCCGACCCGGACGACGACGACGCGGCCGCTCCTCGGCCGGCCTTGCTCGTCGTGCTCGTCGGGGAAGGTGATGTGGATCTCGGGAACATTGTCGGGCGAGTGGGGGGGTGACTGGGGGTTCGCAAGCATCGGCTGGCCCTTGCCGCCAACAACGATGATGCTTGACCGGCCGTTGGAGCCGGTCTGGATGGTGAGGCGTCGGTGGTTGCCTGTCCGCTTGACGTCGTGGTACTGGGGCAGCGTCTCTTCCCTCATCTGCTTCTGCCTGCGCATCCTCCGCAGCAGGACGAGGAGCGCAAAAGCCAGGAGACCGAAGAAGACGAGGACGAGAAGAGCGATCAGGAGATTGACGACCGAGCTGTTATCGCTCGCCTGCTCAGTGCCGCGAGCAATGAGGTTCGTGAATGAGTCCATGGTGGAGAATGAGTGTGGTTTGTTTTATCGTGGAATGAATGTTGTTTTGTTGTTGGTGTCGAGTGACTGTGTTATGGACTGCTGAGCTATAAACCGGCCCTCGTTAGCATCAAGGACCCTTTGGAATTCCGACATCCCTTCTGTCGTGGCAGCCCGAGAAGGGAGCACCGCAGATGCAAGACGAAAAGGAGGGAGCCAACCTACGCGAGGGCTGGTCTTCGAGGGCTATGGATCTGCTGCTGTTCGGGTTCTCGCGCGGGCCACGGGGTGCATCGATCAAAGGATAGGACGGAAATCGACTAAAAGGAGTGAAGTCGACACCAAGAGTTGTTCCCTAGAGCGGGATGGAGGAAGGAGTGACAGAAAGAACGAAAGCAGTCCCCTGAGCCGCGACGACGCCGATGAGTTGATCGTGAGACGGGAAAAAAGAGGAGGTGAGGAGAAGCCAGGCGGCTTTCGCCCTGCCCAAGTACCTGCAGCGTGCCGCCCACCACCCACCGCTCCTCCTCAGGGGAGAAGCACACAAGCGCTCCCCTGGGAGACTAAATCGCTGGATTGGGATGAACCGCCCCAGCCAATTCGAGGTCCGGCCAATCATGGCGTTGGCAGCCTCGCAAGCCGGCGGGGCCCAATTTGACAACGGTCCAATGGAACCCCTGCCCCGTGCTGCGGGCTCTGGCCCGTGCTTTCGACCGAGAAAACGGCGCCAGAGATCTTTGCTGGGCGCGCTGGGATCCAGGCCCAGACCAGGCACTTTCCATGCCTGCCCGGCAAGTTTGTTTTGAGAAAAACATCGTGTGGACCGTGCTCTTGGTGGAGATGAAACAGTCCGACTTTGAGCTCAATAAGATCGGAGATGCATGCAGATTGCGTGCATGATTCGACCCGGTATTCTTTTTCTGTTGGAAATTGACTGTACTACAGTACTATGTGAGGTAGTCGATGCCAACGTTGAGAGCACCCGCCAACCTAGCCGCCCGGCGACCGAGCCATCACCAAAGAAGAGGCTTGCTTGTGTGATCACCAGCAGGGTGCGCGTCGGCAATGGGTCACGCCCAGACAGGTCAAATTGTCCCGATGGAGACTTGACCAATCCAATCCGTCTTGGGGCTAACGTTATGGTCGAGCTCACTGCTCAGCGCAGTCTGCTTGAGACATGGATCTGGTTGATCGGGCTTGTCTCCGAGTCGACCACTTCCTTGACGGCACAACACACCTCACCCTTGAGCCAGCCTTACCATGCGAGATGCGATAGATCCCGTCTCACCAGAGCAACTGTTTAAGAGCCCCGTTGAGTTGGCGCCAAGAAAGGTGGAACGCGTCGAGGAACTGCGCAAGCAGAACCTTGGGGAATGCATAGTCAGTGGTCACTGGCCTTCGAGAGCAGCATCACCGAACCCAAACTCCGATCTACCAACAGAAAACCCGGCCAAGATGTTCCGCCAACCGCACGTAGTCTCACTCGTGCAATCCCGCCACTCTTCCGGCGCTCTCGGGAGACACGCACCGTTGTGGACCGCTTCATGCTCGGTGATGGCATCGTGGCTTTTGAGGTAGCCAACGGCCGTCCCACCGGTCGGCATTCTGACGCGATGGTTCACCAAGACGTTGAGGGATAACACCAACCGCTCGACGCAAATTAAGGGCCGTATGGCAAGCGGATACAACAACGTTTCGGTACCCCATCCCACGGGCCATGTCTCGGTCTGACATCTTGCCCCCAACCCAAGGTTGCTTCATGCGCAGCAAACGCCCTTGATATCACCGAGGACAACAGCCCCGTGATACCAGACCGAACTGCCCGAAACTGCTGGTACCAGAACAAGGCCAAGGCCATTATCGCCACTGTCGTCGCCTGGTCCAAGCGAGGTGTAGGTATGCTTCGGTACCAACTTGAGCATCCTCTCACCCGTGCAAGAACAAACTGGGACTCGGCGTCATCGAGGAGAGTTGCCTTTGTTGGGTCGAATCTAGGCACAAGACGGCCTTGGGGTTCCGGGAGCAACGGCCGAGTGAATCTTGAGCCTCGATGGGCCGTCCGAACCCGAACGGCCCCTCGGAACCGGCTCGGCCCCATCGTCCGGCCGGATCCGGTAAGGAGACTTCAAAACGACGACGAGTCAAAGCTGAGCACGAGTCTGGGTTGGGAGTCAGGCTGGAACAACTCCGAGAGCCTGCCGCGCAGCACAGTCTCTTCCCGCCGTGGCGGTGCTATTCTTGCACAGGTCTGGCGGTCACACCTAACCTTCTGTTTCCTGAAACGGGACCACAGTCGGGGGCCAGCCAACAGCTCATAACAGACGTCCCTAGTCATGCTTAGGTGAGGCTTAGGAGCCCCAAGGAGCCCAAGAGTCCCATTGAAATGCGGCGTTTGTCAAGCACAGAAGGGAACGCCGGGGTACGGATACCGGAAATCTTGGTGGCTGTGCAACCCTGGAGTTGGGACCGGTTGGGGCACAGACGAGGCCTGGCCGAAAGAGGCGTCCCCAGATGCAGAGTGGGCTTGCTCTCTGAAGCCGGTAACCATATGCGCACTCGAGGCAGAGCTATCCGGCAGGTGTCACAATGCGGGCGGGCGGCGAGCTGGCATACCCCGGACTCAGCTGCCGAGGTCCCGGTCAGCGCGAAGGGGGGTTGAGATGCATCGAGACATTTGTGTTGATCCGGCTTGAAGTTGTCGGCCCGTCGCAGCAGCGGAGATGAAGGGCATTCCTCCATGACCGCGACGGGCATGCAACTGTTACTCAGGTTGGGGAGAGATGGCCACAACCAGCGGCATCCCTTGCCTTGCCCAGGCGCACATCAAGACACCTCGCGAGGCAACACCGGGCTCCATCCCCTCCTCAAAATTGCCCATGCCAATGGTCAGATGGATCGCCAGGACCGGCAGAGGGGCCACACGCTGTCGCACTTTGTGAGGTGCACCGTACTGTGCAGTGTTGCGTTATCTGACGCCAGATTCTGCCCGCTTTCCGGCCGCCGTGGTGTACAGAATACTGAACACAAGTTGGGCAGTTCCCACAGGCCGGAGAGTCCGTGAAGACTGGTGAACATGCTGCACTCACGGTAGGCAGCAGTCTGGCTCTGTGTGGCCTTGCATACCATGCACACGGCCACCTCAGGATAGTGGCCGGTATTTGCCCCCTTTCTGACGGAGCGGGAAAACAATCTGCATTCCGCCCGCCCAACTACAATACCGGCACCGGCCCCCCTTGGGTTGGGAGTCAGGGAGCAGCACCTCGGCCTCGACTCGCTCCAACTGCCCGGTTGTCAGGGAGGCACAAGGTGTATGTACCTTATTATGTGTGTATGTCCGCTGCATCCAGTACATAAGGTACGGCACATGCTCTGGCTTCTGCTCCTACCAATACACCTGCTGCACGCTCCGCCCCGTCGTTCTCCTCGCGGTCAGTGACGGGTTGAGGCTTGAGCAGATCTCGAATTCTGGAGCCCCCAGCAAACAAGTGTTGGTGCTCCTGGCCCTAGAGCTCAAACCGGGCCCGACCTAATAACGAACAAACGCAGACACGCGCAGCGGCACGGCTCTGCATTGGGCGCTGGTGCGGCAGTGCCTCTCGGATCGCCGTTCGCTTGCCTTGATCACGGCCGAGAACCCACACGAGTTTGACGTCTAGCCCAGCCAACAGACAACAGAGTCGCATCCCCCGTCCGCTCAGCAGCGCGGCAAAGCCGGCCAACACCGAATCCAACTCGCGTTTGGGGTGCATCCACAGGCGGCCGAGGCGGGAGGTGCCCGAGTATCCTCGATTTCGATTTTTGGTTCTCAAACTTCGAATCTCGAATCTCGACCCTCGACTCATTCTCGAGCACGGCCGGATCTGCGCTAGGCGGCCGTCTTTGTTTCCTCGCATCTCCTGCAGTTGCTGCACGCAATCGCAGTTCGCAATCGCAATCGACAGAAACACCCCCTAGAAACAGACCACACTGGGTTTCAGGTGCACACGCGAAGGGGCGGGTGACAAGAAAAAAAAACACAGCGGACGCTACTGCACCAACGGCCGGCCGGCTGCAATTGTTGCACACTGTTGCATCAGCCTGTGTCACGAAGCAGCACCGAGCAACGCAGCGTGCAGTTTCGCCGTTTTGCATTTTCGCACCTTCGCCAGGCCCCCCGAGCAGCAGCACATCCCCAGGCCCGCTCTCCCGCCCGTCTGCGCATTCTTTTCTCATCAGTCTCCATCTCCGTCCACATTCCAAAGAGCAGCGGTCATCAAAACCCTGCTTCCCGACGGCTGCCAACCACGATTCCTCCTCCAACAGACCCTCGTCGCACCGAGCGGACTCGATTCGATTGCGTGCGTGGCGAAGCGAGAAAGCCGGGATTTGATCCATCTCCATCTCCAAATCCAAATTCAGCACACCCGTCCGCGATCCAAACATACCTTACCTTCTCGACCTAGGTAACCTGCCTTGCCAACACCGACACTGGCCTTGGACGTTGCCCTCTGGGATACGACGTCGCCCTCTTCCCAAAACGTTGGCCGTTCACACGTCGACAGCGCCGCATCCAACCGGACCCTCCTGCGATCCCCTGCCCTCAAAAAGGCACCGACTTGAGACGACTCCCGGATCCCCCACAAAAACTTCTTTTTTGGGGTCGCTGGGGTCCCGCCAACCGAGCTGCCCTGGATCTCGCCGCATCCTGGTCCCCTAGCTCAAATACGGTAAGGCCCCTAATCGCGATCTCCACCCATTCCTTTCTTTTGCTTCGTCCTTGTGCTCGTGTGCCCGCCCAGTCCTGAGAGAGCACCTGGACTCGACCGGCACGCGCAGCCAATCGCGCCCCCGGTCAGCCATCCCCGTCTTCGAGGGGCCAGCCAGGGCCCAGAAGACAGGCCCCTCCTGCCATCATCCCCCGGCCGGGTGCCCCAGGCCCCAGCCCAGCGAGCACCCAGCAGCGGGACCACCATCCCTGGCTCTGGTGGGACAGCGAAAACCATCGCCCCAAGGTACAGATTGCCTGGTCGGCCAGTGCCTCATCCCTCCCTGCCCGTATCCTCGACTTTTACACATCACATCTGGCCTGTATTCTGTACCGAGGACAGAACAGCCCCTCCCGCTCGCGCGCATCCCACAAACGAAACTCATCCCGCCTCCTGTTCTCGCTCCGCTCCTCGCCGGCCGTCGTTTTGCGCCATCCCGAGCGGGATTGGAGAGAGACACCGTCACAGTCACAGCGAGAAGGCGTGCTTGTGGGCCCCCGGGAAGCTGTCGCCTTAATTCAGGAGCGTGTTCCGTGCCAACCACACCCAGTCGGTGTTGCTTGCATGCGGCCCCCCTCCGTCCGCACCGCACACACGCACGGCACACAGCCAGCCCTTTCTCCCGTACGGATGCACCCCCCCAGCACCTCGCGCCGAGCCCGCTACTCTGCGCTCTAGGACCTGTCAAGAGGCCCAGGACGTCGGAGAATACCCCCCTCCCCACTCCCCTCCTCCAACTTTAGTTTCGAGGTGTGGGACGCATCAGCCTTACCAATCCACCACTTCTTCCCGACTGCTTGGTAGTTGGTTCTTGTTTGCTGACCTCGCTTCGACTCACTTGCAGTTCCCCTTCACACGCACGGCTTCCAACCTTCGTCCAGACCCTCGCCATCTCGACCCCGAGAGTTGGAAAGCAGCCCCTCGGTCTCTCTCGTTTGACCATTCGGGCGTTATCCCCACAGCACATACCGAAGCGTTCCCGTGTCGCGCTCGACGCCGCCGCCGCCACGCCGACGACCATACGATAATCTTGTGCGGACAGGACAGGCTTCCGTGCCCGCCTCCATACTCCATCGATAATTAGGCTTCTTGCCTGACACATCCCATGAACTATACTAGTACAGATACTTCGCCTCGCACAATGGCGACCAACGTAAGTGCATGGTTTTCGGTTCTCCCCTCCCTGGCCGGGCCGAAGGAGGCAGCCGAGGGTTGCGCCGTCTCGAGGAGCGTCTGCCCATCCACTTGGGTTGCTCGCGCCGCATGCGCATACGGCATCACCAGCTAACCTCCCGATCTACACATAGACAACCCGCAGTCGGTTTTCCAACTACGCCACCATGCCCCACGCAAACGAAACCCCACTGCCGAAGTTCGGGTCGGTGCTATTCGGATCGACCTTGCAATCGTCAGGGCCGTGGAATAATAACTCCACCGGAGCATTTGGTGCTTCCAAGAGCAGAGACGCGGGTACACCCAGAGGTGAGTTCGAAAGAGAGGAGTCAGTTACGAGCGGAAGGGGCGGCGGCTGACATATATCCTGCACAGATGCCATCACCTCGGGCCCCGCCTTTCGTCCCACATCCAGCAGTGACCCTTGGGGATCTGGCTGGTATGCGCCAGATCCTACACAAACGCGAAATCTCTCGGGCAACACATCCCCCAGGAGCCGATCCGACGCCTCGACTCACGAAGGGACTGTACTCCCCAAATACCTCTCATCCGCTTCAACCGCGGCCCAGGGAGCTCCGATCGGGTCACCACCCGTGACTACGTCGGCGGCGGAGAGCGTTAGGAGTGCCTTCAACTACCCTTCCAAATTCCCGGACTACGCAGATGAGGGAGATGCGGACCAGTTCATGACGCACGATCTCGAGCGCAGGTTCCCGACGCTCTCATCAGTCGCCGCTCAGCGACAGGCACAAGACTCGGCATCCTTGAGCGCAGTGGGAAACGGAGTTTCTCGCAACCTAGTGTCCGCCCGTCCCGAGTCCAATCTCCCCGGTTCCTTTCGGGACTTCAATTACGGCACCCCCGCTTCTGCAATGCACTCTCAACGGCCGTCGCTGGCCGGTTCCTCGTTTCCCATGCACAACAACATGGGCTTCGATCAGAGCGTTGCCCAGCAGAATCAGGACCATCTAGCAGATTCTCTTGGGATGATGGGGTTGGATAGCGCCTCGAACGGGGCTCTGAATGGCGCATCGAATGGCGCGTCCTACAGCAATGGGCAAAGCTTCCAGTTCAACCCGGGGTCGCAGCCGTGGGAAAACTCACAGGGATACGGGACCGGTTTCGCGAGAGACACGTACACGAACGGAACGGGGTTCGAAAAGCGAGGCTCGATAGTCGGTCGGAACTCGCCGGCTGGCAGCACATACCTCGGCACTGGTGGCTTGAATAGCCCCAGAAGCTTCGCAGGCACCCCGCAACCAACTGCGGATTCATGGTCTAGGCCGGTGTCGCGGAATCCTCGGATGAGCAGCTCGGATCTCGATCGACGCGCCCTAGGACAGTACTACCTCCAACAGGCGGCTGCTCCTTTCCACCCAAATGCTGCCTATTACCCTCAGAACTACCAGCAGATCCAGGCCCCATATGGTGCATACGCCGACCCGAGACATCCTCCCCACATGGCGGGATACGGTATGCCCATGCCATCATATGCCCTCGGACCTGGCGCCATCCCGACACGTCCCGCCCGAGACCAAGATCCCGGCAAGGCTTTCAGGAGCACGCTTCTGGATGAATTCATCAATGTCAAGTCAACCAAGGGCTGGGAGCTCAAGGTGAGAAGTCACCCTGGATTGGTCGACGAATTTCCGTGTGTGCAAGGGCTGACTAACAAATCTCAGGACATTTGGAATCACGTTGTCGAGTTCAGTGGCGATCAAAAAGGCTCTCGCTTCATCCAGCAGAAACTCGAGACGGCGAACAGCGACGAGAAAGACCGGATTTTTGGCGAACTCGAATCCAACGCAGTTCAGCTCATGAAGGATCTGTTTGGCAACTACGTGATGCAGAAGCTCTTCGAGTACGGAAACCAAATTCAGAAAAAGGTGTTGGCCGGCGCCATGAAAGGCAAAGTTGTCGATCTGTCAATGCAGGCATATGCGTGCCGCGTCGTCCAGAAGGTGGGTTGCCTTCAGTCATCTCGTCTTGCCCCAAAGCTGACATTTCGCAGGCACTGGAGCACGTATTGGTTGAACAGCAAGCCGAGTTGGCAAAGGAGCTGGAGCCCGACCTTCTCAGAGTTGCTAAGGACCAGCATGGAAACCACGTCGTTCAGCAAGCGATTGCACTCGTCCCCCGCCGCCACATAGATTTCATCATGGATGGTTTCAAAAACCACATCTGCGAGCTCGCCTCTCACCAGTACGGCTGCCGCGTTGTCCAGAGGATTCTCGAGCACGGGTCCGAGGCGGACAAGGTTTCCGTGATGCAAGAGCTACACAACAACGCGCAGATACTGGTTACGGATCAGTATGGAAACTACGTCATACAACACGTCCTCGAGAAGGGGAGCCCGGAAGACCGCTCGAGGATGATCGACATCGTCACGCCCCAGCTCTTGACGCTCTCGCGGCACAAGAACGCCTCGAATGTGGTCGAGAAGTGCATCCTGTTCGGCACGCCTCAAGAACAGCGGGCCATCCGGGACCAGCTCGTGGCAGGCGGGGATGAGACAAACCGCCCATTGTTCCAGTTGATGAGGGATCAGTTTGGCAACTACGTGATCCGTAAGTCGTCCTGGCCACTCCAGTTGTGGGGTGCTGATTCTAACCTTCGCAGAAAAACTCGTCAAGGCACTCCAGGGTGAAGACCGGGGCGTGCTGGTTGACAAGCTGGCCTCACACCTCCAGTCGCTGAAGAGATCCGGTGCCACGAGCAAGCAGATCGAGGCCATGGAGCGTCTCGTCCGCGAGTCCCAGGTTCCCACATCTGCGTCCACCAGCAATGACCCTACTCCAGTCTCAACAGCCCCTACCTCGCCCGGGCTGCGTGTTGACATCAACTCGGCCGCGCCAACCCCAAACCTGACCATGGGCCCCAACAGCCCCTTGAGCACGCCGTCGAGCAGCCCGCCATTTCTGAACGGGGACGCCGTTGAGCCAGTCGCGACCAACGGCAAGGTACCCGTGCCCTCGCAGCTACGAGTAAGCGAATTCTAAACCCAACGCCCCTCAAAACGAGGACGCGCGCACGGTGGCTGCTTCACTTCAACTTTTTTCTCCCTTGGGTCTTCGGGTTAGAGCCTTTAATCTTTTTCTGTTTGAAAAACCGGCGCGGGGCCGTACCATACCACCACAGCATACAAACAACAGCACACGCTTTTGCTTCGGGATATCCTATGCGGTTTCAAAAAAAAAATCATTCGGGACGACATGGTTCGCACGTACACGCACAACACGAACACAACACGCACAGACGGGACACACTCAAAAACATTGCGAGGAAAGACATTGCGAGGCTACAGCACACATGACATGAGATTTTTTGGCTTGTTGTATTATGGGGTTTTGGGGAGGAGTTGGGGAGGGCAGCATATACCGGACGGACGGACGGACGGACGGGGAAACTAGGTCACGTCCTTCTCTCGACTTTTGCTTGGTCGTATTTTAATTGTAAAAGAACAATATCTGGTGGATGGGATGGGATGGGTTTCGGGACAGGGACACACACACAAAGGCCGGGGTTGGGAAGGGAGGGGGACGGATTTGGGCGGCGCGGGACGGGACGGGACGGGGCCATGACTCTCTCTCTCTGTCTCTCTCGGTGTCGCTATTTTCCCCTGGCCTGGTCTCGCGGCGTATTGCTATTTTGATATTTGATATCTTTGCTGTTTGGTATTTTGCTGTGCTGGCCTGTGTTTGCTTGAAGTTTAGCCTGCGTCGGTTGTTGAGACTGGGGCGTAAGAGGGAATTCCGAGTGGGAGTTGTGCGTTGGTCTTGGTCTTGGTGTTCTTGTTTCCAGCGGGTCATCCATCGGCTTGGGTTGGGGTTGGGAGGGAGGGAAATGGGATCAGCGGTGTTAGAAGGAGCATGGGGTTTGGGGGTTTTCCTTGTCGTCCCGTACCTATCTCCAGTACGTAAGAACAGAGTTGATACCTGGCGGATTGTTTACTGTCTCGTTGTTCTTCTCCCGGCGGTTTTGTTGTTGTTGGTTTCATATGGTGCGGGGACATTCATGAAATGGGGCTGAAAGAGAGGTAGAGGGTGTGAGTTGAGAAGGTAGATGCAACGAGCACATAAGCAAGATGTTTCATGGCATGGTGTCTTGGAATGAAGAGGAGGGAGCGTGCGTGTGAGAGGGTGGGTGTGCTAGATGGAGATATCGGCCATGAAGAAGGTTGTGAGATGGCGTTTCGTTACGTATCTGGCTCAAGGAGACAGTGCTCTAGCTGGGGAGTGAAGGTTTTGAAGTCTACTCGGGGCTTGGTAAAAAGAGTTCAACAATTGCACTTCGAGATACGTGTCAGGGATGGTGGGATCAAGTAGGTGGCCGGGAACCGTGATGCATTTGTCCATATGATACCCACATGCCGCTAAAACAAGACAACGAAAAGAGGTGACAACCCGATTGCCCAAGTCCACCAAACATGACCAAGTCTATCCCAGCATCAACCTTGAGATCCCAGAAAATCCACGCTCACATACGACTGCTCCTCCAAATCCCACTCCACCAGTCGCCAGACCAACAAAAACAAAAACATTCTCCCGGGCTTTTTCGCCCTTCTCCCAAGATCCAGATTGACCCTCTTCCTCTCCTGATATTCATCCCCAAGGATCTCTTTCACCATCGCAATTTATGCCCTTGATCCTCCCGAGCATCAGGTTCCCAAGCCCGCCAGGTCATGCCTCATAAAATCCTCCGCAGAAAATACATTTACCAATCCCGTCCCCCGTTCATCTCACTTCTTTAGCGCATCCCCAAAGCAACGCACAACAATCTTCCGGTCGGCGGCAGGATTGCTGTGCTGATAGCCCTTGGCCCAGTCGTACCCAACAGAGTACGCGAGGGCCATACCGTCGCGAGAGAAGGATACGGCGGTGACGGGCCCGTTGACTTTGGGGAAGGAGCGCAGGCGGATCTTCTTATTGACGTCCCAGACGCAGTAGGTGCCGTCGCTCCCGGCCGTGGCGAAGAGGTCGGGGTGGGCAGGCGAGAAAGCGACGGCGTTGACAGCGTACACGTCGGTCAGGGCGTTCTTGGTGGTCGAGGCCTCGCGGTGGCATTTGAAGGTGAGGTTGGTGAAGCTGGGGTGGAGGGTTAGCGATCGGATGGCGGGAAGGGGGATGAATTTCGTACGTTTTATCCTTCTCGTCTGCGACTTGGGCTGCGGCCCGGCCGTCGATGCCGCCAATGCCCCAGCGGGTGCCGCTCGAAGAGACCGAGAGAGACTTGATCTGGTGGCCGAGCGGCGACTTGACAGTCCTCCACAGCTGGAGTGGGTTGCCGTGGAGATTCACAAGGTGAAGCTGGTTGTCGGCAGTGGCGGCTGTGAGGAGCGGGCCGGCAGCGTCCATGGCATAGACACGCTCGGGCAGCTCGATGGTGCCGATCGGCTGAGGCTGGCGCATGTCCCAGTAGCGCAGCGTCTTGTCCCACGAGCCCGAGGCGATGATGGGCGCGTTGGCGGAGGGGATGTCGACGAAGCGCACTGCGCGGACTGGCGCCGAATGGGCCTCGATGGTCATGATCTGGCTGGAGCCGAGGTCCATGACATGGATCTTCTTGTCCGCAGCGGCGCCGATAGCAATACTGCCGTCCTGAGGAAGGGGTTAGTGCTTGAGACGCGGGAATGTCGAACGACCAAGTCTGAGAGAGAGCTTGCCTATTGGAACCGTTCGTATTTGTGCGTTCAAGGTTGAAACATCCTCCTCGATCGATCGATCCGGAGCTGTGGGGTTAGATGTCATGTCGGACTTACCTTGCTGAAATCGCAGTCGAGGACGGGGGCGCCGACCGTGATGGCGGCGACGCCCTTGATGGTGTCGGTCGAGGCCGTGTTGGTCGCATCGTAGATGTAGACCTTGCCATCCCAGCACGCGGCAGCCAAGTGGCTGGCCACGGGCGACCACCGCAGCGCCGAGATGGTGTCTTCGGGCCCCTTGGGAAACTCGACATCCCTATCCTGCTGGGCCGGAGCCGAGAGGGTAGTTTGTTTCCACTTGTTCATCTTGACGCTGTCGAGGTGACCGATGCGACCGGGTTGTTGAGGAAAAGAGAAGCCGGCCCAAATTGGTGAGCGGTGTGGGGATTATAAACCTGCTTGTGGAAACCCGCTGGCGCTGGTGCTGGTACTGGCGGACGCGAACCCCTGTCAGAACCAGCGAGACGCGGGGTCACATGCAGGTCGCTTTGGATGAAGCTGACTCATTGGCGGGAGGTCAAGCTGCGATGCCTCGATGCCTGCGAATAACATCCCATTCTGCTCACTGCTCGGCTCCTCACTGGTTGCGTGCTCCAGTGTGCACCCTCGAGACTGCAAGGCAGCAAGGCAGAATCAAAGAATTATCCTCTTTGCCATGACAGAGCAGCCAAAGAGAGCGCACATTGGCAGAGAAAACCAAATCCGGAGTAGTCCAAAAATATCTTGAAGCTGCAGCTTCCCAGCATCTATTTCTGAGCCAAAGACAATGCAAACAAATCCAAGACCGACTTCAAACATGCTGGTATGATGCTTCCCACCTCCGACCCATCACCATTAGCCCCAAGCAACGCCATCCTGATTTTCAAAACCCCCTCCCTCTTGCTAACCAACAAACACCCTCTCCAAGAACGCCTATCCAATGCAAGACGCAAAAAATGCAATGCACCCACCCAAGCCTTGCCCAGGATGAACAAAGAAACCCAAAAGAAGACCAACCCCCCTTCCTACAACAACCCAACAGCCACAACCGCAACCACAACCCCCACCAACCCTGTCAACGAAAGAGAACCCGCCCTGCCCATCGCAGACGAGGCATTCGGCCCCCTCAACCCCTCGGTCGCCTTGACCGGGTTCTGCACTTTCGTCGCGTCCGGCACCGCGCTCTCGCCTTTCCCAATCTCCACGACCTGCGAGCTGCTCGTATTAAACTTGGTCGGCGCCAGCGAAATCATGTTATTCTCCAAATCGTACACCACATACGCCGACCGCAGGAACGTGTCCCCCAGGACGTTGGTCCCCGCGCCCGCGGGGCCGATGCCGAACAAGCACGCGGGCACGCCGTTGCTGAAGGTGGGCCGGCGCCCGGACGAGGTGACGAGGTCGAGCACGAGCTCGTTCATGTCGACCTTGATGGTCGGGGTGGTGAAGGTGAAGTTGAGGGTGACCGAGTTGTTGCGGGCCAGGGAGCAGGGGACGTAGGCGGCGTTGGCGTCCGAGTCGAAGACGGCGCCGACGGCGGCGTAGATCTCCGAGGTGAGGCTGTCGGGCAGGTAGGTGAGGGAGGAGCCCGTGTCGAGGAGCACGGCGAGGGCGAGGTCGCCGCCGCCGATGGTGCGGTTGCCGATCTGCAGCCGGGTGAGGGTCACCATGAACTCGGCGTAGACGCCCGAGGCGGACTCGATGGGGAGGGAGAGCAGCGGCGGGGTGTATTTGGCCTGGTCGACGCCGCCAAAGAGGACGCTGCCCTTGTTGGCGTCGAGGTCGTTCAGCCAGAGGCTGTAGGCCATGGACTGGATGGTGCCGTCGGCGACCAGCTGCGCCGGGAGGTTGTTGTAGGGGCGCTTGCCCGCGCGGCCGACCTGCACTTCGTTGAGGGGGTAGCCGATGCCGAGGATGCCCTGCGCGTTGGTGCTCGAGTAGCCGACGCCGAACTGCAGCCGGTCGATGGTCTCGCGGCCCACCGTGACCGTGTCCGAGACATAGTCCCCGCTGGCCCCCGAGCCGTCGACGTACGAGATGTTGAAGTTGCTGGCGATGTATTGGTACGTCGAGGACGTGTTGGCCGCATAGGTGCCCGCAAACGCACACGGGTTGTTACTCGCCCCGCAGAGGTTCGAGGCGGGAGTGTTGACCCATAAATCACTGCTGCCGGTATCTATATGCAGCCTGACGGCCTTTGCAGGGGTGCCGACGGTGGCGTTGATGAAGTAGAGTGTTTCCTAATGAGGGGAATAAATAAGGGGTAGGGGAACAGGGAGAGAAGGGCTGTTGACATACCTCATTGTCTAGCCCGACCTCGAGAGAGCCTCTTCGCCGGAGCCGATCCCGATGTACGGGGTTTCGAGGCGTCCGCCTTTCCGTGTCTAAGCCGACCACTCTCGGGCCATCCCTCCTGTGTGGTATTAAGAACCCAACTGTTGTGTGAGCGAGCGTAGCCGTGACGGCCAATAGCGAAGTGGATTTCATTTTCGGAGCCGCAGTGGTGTGGTCACCGGCGATATCCAACTCTCGCGGAACGGGTGTAAATTAGTGAAACCGGGAGGGGGGAAGGCCAGCCGTGTTACGACATGGACACGAGAGCCTCGCAGACAGGAAACCGGCAGCTAGAAGGTGTTGAAGTGGCAGCCGGTTGAGGCTGTGTCAGGACACTGCACACGCGAGCAGGACGCAGGACACAGGACGCAAGGCGTTGCTGTGCTGCCGCTTGCAGAGCTCGTCACCCGTACGAGGCGCTTGAATGTTTGTCCAGCCTGGGCCGCCCTGCGAGGCCGAGGTGGCGGAAACAACGGGTCAGGAGAACAATGGGAGAGCCGGACTGCAAAAAGGGAACATGCGCATCGAAGCGACGGAAGGGGGAAAAACACTGAATATGGGAGCGAGTCGAGCTGGACTGGACTGACGAGTCGCATGCATGCGGCGGCATGGCGCCCCCGGATCCACGGACGTCAGTCTCAGGAACCGCTCCGTCGAAACCGAGGATGGCTTGCCACCACCCAGGCTGTCTCGTGGGGTTCCTGCAGACAAAGGGAAATTGACCGAGAGCCACGATGGTTGACGTCTTGCGAGCTTGGCGGCCCCGGAACCATCTCAGGGGTCTCCCTGCAGGGCGTAGGGGTTAAGAGCGAAAGCAGCGAAAGCAGCGAAGCCAGAGAGGGCAACACATCCTCAAATCGATGGCTTCATCGGGGGTGGCTCGCGACAGGCTAACTCTAATTTGGAGCACGGGGCTGGGATGGCGCGCGCGTGCTCCGTGGGCGGGCTGGTGTTGGCGGGAAGCACTCTGAGGCACCCTCAGCACCTTGGGGCGCTTCGTTTCCCCGGTCTGCGGGACTGAGGGACGAGGGACGAAGGAAGGATGACGCGCGGCCTCTTCTGTGATGCGACACTGACCCGTGGAGATCTAGCCGCATGGAGTGGGTCCCCCCATGTGGACGCTTCCGGCATCCGGACAGACAGAGACAGACAGTCGGGAACGCAGCGGGAGTCTGCAATTGCAAATGGCGATACTGCAACTCGCCTCTCCTCGCAGAGTGCAGACACACCGTCATCGCAATCAATTGGCGTCGGGCAGCTTGTATATCCTCGAAAGCCATCCCGGTATTCTGGCGAAACAAAAACCCCATCCGTTCTCACCGGAATCACAGTCGCGGGCGAGAAGGAGGAGGGCAATACGAATAGTCAGTCGAGGGTTCTTCGTGATTCAGATTGGTGATGTGAAACGCGACCCCGAGTCCCCGACCGCCCATCAAGCAGCAGATTCTGGTGCAGTCCCGCGCCCCACCTCCCACATCCCGCTGTGAATTCTGATTGGCTGCACTCTCGCTGCTTGCGTGTTCTGGGGGTCTAAGATTCCAGGGTCTCCGACGCCTGCGCCATGATTTATCTTCAGCCTGTCGAACCGACCGATCGATACGGCTTGAGATCTTCGATTTGGAGAGATCGATTCTTCTACATCCGCAGGAACCAGGCCATGGCAGTGACCACGCATGCACACGAGATGCAAGATGCGATGGATGGCTGTGGCTGTGGCTGTGCCCTTCGATGACCTCAAATGAGCTCAACGACCCTCTCAAAAGTTCCCTCGTCACAACCGACGACAACCACACTCTTCACAACCCCAAAACCGTTCCCGGAGGCTGTGGCCCAGCCTTGGGTCGGAGTCGAAGCAACGGCCCGCGGGAACCCCAGTCCCGTTCCGGCCCACAGCTCCACCACCTCCGAGGTCGTCAACGTCGCCGGACTGGGCTTGGGATGGCCGTCACCGTCCCCCTCTACCCCGAAATTCTTCGCACATGTCACCATGTAATATATAGCAACTGAGGTTACGCGTGCGGCTGAACGAGGCCAACGTCACCACCAAACCGTTGGGGCCAGATGAGCCGGTCCCGTCTCACCGTGTCACACAGCCCTGCCCGGTGCTGATTGGCGAAGCCACCAAGACTCGTGTGCGCTGAGCGAGACCTGGTGACTCGTCAGCTTGCGGTACAACCCGAAGCCGACAGAGTGTTCCCCCCAGTTTCTCTTTCAGAGGCCTTGCATGGCGGCTCAAAGCCGACGTGGACTCCCGTTTCGTTGAGGCGGCTGCCTGCTTGGCCACTCTTTTTACCCTTCTCGTCCCTAGTGCGAAACTGGTGGTTATGTACAAGACGTCTTTAAACACGACTCCGACACCGCGAACATTTGTGTAAGTTTACTTCGTAGAGCCGACAACGGCAAGGAGCACAGCATTCAACACCGTTCCCACGAAGCTCGCAGCCACGCCGCCGCCATGGCCGATTTCGCCAACATGGACCGATGGTGCGTCTGTCCACGGACCCGTCCGCCCCAAGTTCCGGAGCCCACTAACACCCGAGCAGCCCAACCTATGCCGTTCGTATCCCTCACCGCGATTCCTCTAACTAGTCGTACTGAGTATCCCACCCAGTCCTTCTTTGGAGCGCTAGGCTGTGCGTGTTCCATCATCTTTACCGTCTTTGGTTCGAGCTATGGCACAGCCAAGTCGGCCGGCGCCATCTTCTCCTCGGGCGTCATCCGGCCCGACCGGTTGATGCAGAACACGTAGGTCCATTTCCCACTCTCGTAGCCGCCGTACAGGCCATACACCCTAGACAGTTGTCTGTCAACTGTCTCAGCCAACCCATATGCTGTACCCTCTCAAGCTATGTCTCACGTCCCCCTCTCATCATACCCAGACCCAACCCGCAGGTAACCCCCCCCAAGAGCAATCAACTAACCCGCTCACCCAAAGCCTCTGCGCCATCATGGCCCAAATCATCTCCATCTACGGCCTGGTCGCCTCCGTGATCATCTCCAACAACCTGGTCGAAAAGCTGCCCCTGCACACGGCCTTCCTACAGCTCGGCGCCGGCCTGGCCGTCGGCCTGTGCGGGCTCGCGGCCGGGTTCGCAATCGGCATCATTGGCGATGCCGGCGGTCAGTACCCCTCTCTCTTTCTCTCTTCACCCCCTCGCCCCTTTCCTTGTCTCCATCCCCGCCTACCCCTCCCCCCTCAACCTCCTGGATCAGTTAGCTAGTCATTTCCGTCATTATCATCACTGCACGAGAAGAATGCACAGAGCTGATTCCCCTCTCGCAGTCCGTGCTAGCACGCAACAGCCGCGCTTGTATGTCGGGATGGTGCTCATCCTCATCTTCGCCGAAGTGCTCGGTCTGTATGGCGTTATCGTGTCCATCTTGATGCTGACCAAGTCGACGATTGGGGTTACTGAGTGTCTTTACTGAGTGAGTTCGTCCGTCCGGCAGTCGGTCGGTTACTCGGCCGTTTGGCTGAGGCGAGGCGGTGGAGTGGGAGGGGGGGAGCGGTAGGTTGATGGTGGGTGTTGATTAAAGTGGATAGTTGTATGTAAGGTTAGGTAAGCAAGGGGGTAGGTTTTAGCAGCATCACGGAGAGTTGAGAGTTGAGCGTGGATGTTGTGACGAGTCTCTCTGTATTGGATTGGGTATCAGCTCTTTCTCACTCCCCACCCCTTCCTTGACAGTATCTTGTATGGTCTGTCTGCCGTCAACTGCTCCGCTAGAGAACCCACTCCTCCGCATCCTCCCCCTCCTTGACAAACGGCTCGTTTATCCTCCGAATCGCATAATCGCTGCACAAAATACTGCAATCCTCAGCCGTCAGCAACCACAGCACATTCACAAAAAGAGAAAAAAGACAGAGTACTTACCACGCCGAAGCAACCAAGGCATCCAACTCGGCAATCATGGCCTCCCTCTTCTCGCCCCCGACCAACCCCTTGCTGATCTGCACCTGGCACTCCCTGATCCTCTTGGCCTTGGCCGTCCCGCTCTGCTCCAGCACCCTCCGGCCCAGACAATCCGAGTGGAACGCATGCTGGCACGGAAACACAAAAAACTGCCTGCTGAGCAGCGGCAGGCCGCAGGCATAGCACTTCTCGCCGGGCTCGACGATGGCGTAGCGGCGGTCGAGCGCGGCGATGTCGACCTTGATGTTGGCGGCCGTCTGGCTCGACTCGTCCATCTCGCGGCGCAGCCCGTCGATGTTGCGGCTGTAGTCCTCGAGCGCGGCGCAGATCTCCTCCTTGAAGTCGTCGATGACGACAAAGTCCGGGAAGAAGGGGATGAGGTCCTCGATCTTGAGCAGCTCGCAGCTCTTGAGGAACTCGATGGCCGTCTTGATGCCGCCCGACTGCTGCGAGATGACCTTTTTGGCGACGGCCAGCCAGAGCTTCTTGCGCAGCGGTGGGTTGGACATGGGCCGGTTGGCGATGATGGACGCCAGCTCGACCTCGTCGTGCGACAGCGCCAGGTCGACCGCCTGCACGTACTGGCCCATGCTGGTGTAGATGCGGGCGCACGACAGCACGCGCCGGTTCTGGATGCAGAGGCGGAGGGCAAAGTCGGAGTCGAACTTGGGTTCGTCGCCCTGAGATTCGAGGTACGAGAGGAGGGCAGACTCGTCTTTGGAGGGGTGGGAAGCGTAAATGGAGACGAGGGTGTTGTGCACCGCCGAGTCAGTCGAGCCGAGCTGGTTGATGACGTGCTGGAGATAACGGGTCGCCTGGTTCTGGCCGAGGGGTCCCTTGTAGTTCCGGTCATACTCGAGCATTGCCGGGATCAGATTTCGCGGGTTGAGGTTGCTCTGGCGCATCAGAATCTCGACGAGCTCCGTGGCCGCGTGCGTCATAAGCACGCTACTATACCGGTAAAAGACCTCGGCGTCGGTCTGCCTCTTGAGCACCTTCAGGGCATCGGACCACCGCTCCCGCTGGACCCAGTACGAGAGGACGTAGTTGTAGTCGTTCACCGCGTTGGCGTAGTAGAGGAGCTCGTCCTCGCGGCCGTGGCTGCTGATAATGTCGTAGACGGTCTTGCGGTCGAGGTCCGACTTGTGCTTGTTCACAAAGTCCTGGAACTCGGACCTCACCGCGTCGAGCTGTTCCCTCGTCTGAGTCGGGTTCAACGTGTCGGACAGCTCCGCGCCCGTGACGATGGTGTCGTCGAGCGAGTTCAGCTTGGCCATAAACACCTCGACCAGCCACGCGGCGATCATGACCCGCTGCATGATCGACGACTTCTTGTACGCGCTCAGCTTGGCTAAGAGATACTTGCGGAGAGCGTCTGGCTGGTCGTTGTCGATGAAGCTGAGCGCCACCTCCTCGAACGGCTTGCTGCTCTTGCCATAGACCCCCGCGGCCTCGCGATATTGCCCCTTGCCAACCAAATAATCCCCCGAGGAGATGGCCACGGCGTCTCTCTGCGCCGGCGTGTGAGCATACTGGAGCGCGGCATCGAACTGCTGCATCTGCAGCATGATCTTCCAGATATCCCTGTCCTCGTCCCGCGGGACGATCTCGAATATCTCCTTCGGCGTGAATAGCCAGAACGTGTTCTTTTGCGGGTCAACACACAATCCGACCGCGTTCTGCCCCGGGTCCAAGATGGTCTGGTCATAGACGATCGCCCCGGTCAGCCGGTTAGCAACCACCACGCGCCCCCCAACCAGGCTGATAACATGCCACTGCGTAAGCGCAATAGCGTCAATATACTCCGTCGACACCTGCCGCCTCCCAGCCGCCCCCTCCGGACTCGCCAGCTGCGCGCGCGGCAGCAGCCTCGCCTCAGCAAACACCCGATTCCCCAGCTCCACCCCGCCCCCATCAACCAACAACTTCCCATGAAACACCCCGTGCGACGACAGCCACGCAAACGCCCTCTCCCCGCCCTCCTCGGCGGGCCCGAACCGCGGCACCTCCTCCCGGTCCGGCGAGACCACCAACATGGCCGCCGCCGCCGTCGACGCCCGGCTCAGCTCATGCACGACCGGCTGCTCGCCCTCAAACAACCGCGTATAAATCGACGCGCTCCCATCCCCGCCCCGTTCCACCCTCCCAACAAGATGAAACAACCGCCCCGGCGTAGCAACCATCACCCTCCTCAGCCCCTCTCGGCCAGGCAAACAATCCACCCACAGCCCACACACGGGCCCGTCGGGCACCTTGTGCAACAACTTAACATACTTGTCCTCCTTGCGATAAAATTCCGTCGCCGTCTCGATACACGCCTCGTACACATTCCCGTCGGCGGCGCCGAGCAGGATCTCGCGCGTGGACGAGGTCGGCAGGGCGGGGCTCCAGGCGACGGCTTCGACGGCCACGCCGCGCAGGCGGGCCAGCGGGCGCGGCTGGCGGGACTGCGAGTGCAGGTAGTAGTTCTCGCCGCGGGCGGTGCAGATGAGGAGGTGGGAGGCTGTCGGGTCGAGGAACATGCGGCGGATGGGGCCGGTTTCGGAGGGTTTTTTGGGGAGGTCGATGTCTGTCATTACCGGGTGGGTTAGTTGGGGATTTGGATGATGGGGGGGAGGGGGTTGGACGGACCGTCAATGTCTTCGGGCTTGTTGAGGTCGATGCGGAGGATGCGGTTGTTGGAGAGGGCGATGACTAGGACATTGTTTGCGGCCTGGCCGGCGACAAAGACGTCCGGGTGGACGTCGAACTGCAGCTGGACGGGCTGGACGTCGAAGATGGGCAGGGCGGCGTCGGCGAGGTCGGCCCCGACGTCGCCGGCCGCGAAGCCGCTGGACGGATCGAGCGCCATCGTTGGGTTGTGGTTCAGGCGCTCCGCATGGTGGTCATCCGAGGGCAAGAAGAGTGCAAGCGTGCAAGCCCGGGTGGTGCTGTGTGGCGTTGAGGTTGTGAGTTCGAGGTCGGGTTCGGACGGCGGTGGATTGGATGCGGGATGCGGGATGCGGAGCGTCGAAGCTCGGTCGAGGTCCGCCCATGTCAGTGCGTCATCTGCAGCTGGGTGGCAGGGGAAGCTCCCCACACAGGGGGAATCAACACTGGAGCTTGGCAGGGGGCTTCAGTTACCCCTGAAAGCCAGCCAACACATGCTCGACAGAAACTGGATGCCAACGTCGATCTGTCATCAACCATAGTCAAAACCAGCTGTCTAGTCATGATGCACGCCCAAGGCAAGTTGTATACACAGAAAAGCTAAACGGGTATCTACAGTGTCCAATGGAAACGAAACGTAGCCAAAAAAGGGGTCATCATGGACCCTCGCACCGTGCGTCCAGCACGGCATCTTCTCCCAAGGAATAGTTATCACGTCTAGGCCGTCTCGTCCGACTGTATCGTCCTCTCCCCAATCGTGCTGTCATCGCCGCTGAGCTCCTTGACCCCTCCGTTCAGATTCAGCGCCTGGGCCGTCCACGCGACCGGCGCCAAGGGTTTCCTGGCGACGACGACGCGCAGCTTGACGACAAACGAGTCGACCCGGTTCGGGTCCTCGGCGACCAACTTTGTCTCGTGGGCAACCTTGTCGCACAGCTCGCGCACCGCCTGGGGCTCCCAGCCGAGGTACTTCGTCAGCAGGCGCAGGCAGGTGGCCTCGACGCCCGTGACGACGGAGAAGAGCCAGAACTTGCCGTAGCTGCTGTTCTCGCGCGACCCGATGCCCAGATCATACACCGTCTCCTGGATGTCGACGAAGCCCGCCTCGCCCAGCAGGTTCGGGTCCAGGTGCCGCGAGCCCCTCGGCTTGCCTGCTGCCTCGGAGGCCTCGAGGAGCGCGTTGATCATGACGCGCGGCGCCGAGTTCTCGGGGAAGAAGGACAGGTAGTTCTTGTCGGCGTAGTAGTTTTCCCAGTCGATCACCTCGATCCAGCCGCCAGGTTTGAGGCACGCAAACGCCTGGTTGTAAATGAAGGCCCAGTCTGAAAAGGCGCCTTCCATGTTGCGCATGTGGACGAGATCGACCGTGTCAACAGGACGGATCCACTCGTCTTCGGCGTTCTCGATGTGGAACTCGATGTTGAAGGGGACCTGGTGTGTCGGCTGGATGGGCGCAATGTCTGTGCCGAAGACCTCGCATTGCGGGAACTTCTCGGCCATGCCGATGGCCCATTCGCCTATCCCGGTCCCAATGTCGAGGATGTAGCGCGGGTTCTCCAGCGGCACTGTCGTCAGCTCGAGCTCGAAGAGCTTGAGGTAGACCTGGTGGATGACATATTGGCGTGTCTGCTCCGTCTGGTCGATGGGCAGGAAGTAGTCGCCGCAGTATTGCCGGCCATGCTCCACGACAAAGTCGAAATCCTCGGCGTACAATGTTCGCGCCGAATCTCTGAGCAGCAGTTAGTAAGTGTACCGCTGTCTCAGCGATGGAAAAGGGGTCAACGCACATTGTGGCAGAGTCTTGGCCGCTCTCGTATGGATGTTCAACCTGGAAGGCAGGCTGGGTGCCGGGGTACATGCTCATGGCGTAGACTGACCCGGCGTTGTTGTCGTCGTCGTCCTCGCCGGCCTCGTCCACCTCCAACCCCGTCGCCTCCGCCCCCTGTTGGAGCAATATGCGGATTTCGGGAGAGAGGAAGCTGTCGTCGTCTATTTGGATGGGGTCGACTTCGAGTGTCCAAGAGGCATGGAGTGCTTCTTGCTGGTGGTTTTGTTGTTCTTGTTGTCCTGGGCGGGGTGTATGTTCCCCCGGTTGCCCTTCTTGTGGTCCGCTGTATTCCTCCGCTGGCCCCGAACTCATTGCGTTTCTACGTCGACAAATTCCCCGTGACTCTGAAATTGACCGTTCGGCGCCGCCGCTTCCCCATTAGATGGTCCGTCGGGTATCGTTTCCGGTTGCTAGTCTCGGCAGCGCATGGGAGCCGTGTGTGGTTGCCCAGTCCCAATGGTGAGGTGGGTAGCGAGAGAGGGGGTCTGGCCGCGGACCAGAAGCGCGCGCAGTGTCGAGGTCCGGGTGGACGGAGCTCGTTCTCGTCCTGACCGTCTCTCGGTGTGTTTGTCGTCAACGCAACCCCGAAGGATGCCGTCCTGGAATCCCAGGCTCTCAGATTCCCGGCTGGACCTCGATGTCTGGCCTTCCTCGCTTCCCCGCTGTCTGGCAAAGCCGAGGGAAAAGGAGAGTGGACCGGACGGCGGAGACGGATACAAGACGGATTAAAGACGTCTTCGTGCACAGGAGGACCAAGGCGTGGGCGGAGACGGGCGGGCGACCGAAGGAGCGGCAACGGGAAGATCTGGCTCGGCGCGCAATTAATAGTGGTCGGCCCTCCAGACTAACGAGCTGCAGCAGCGCCGGCGCCGGTCGCGGTGCCACTGGGCTTCCCTGCGCTCCCGCTATCGAGCCCCACTCGCTAGGTACCTGACAGCCTTCGGAGACGCTAGCGGGGTTTGCCCTTGCAGCCTAGGACGACCCTGAACAGGGTTGAATTGGAATAGGTGCGAGCCTGGGAACTGCTGAGGTGTGGAATTGGAATTCTCCAGAGACTGCAGCAGAACAAAGAAGACGATAGAATACGGACATGGTCTGTCGTCTGCCATCTCGCATGCTGCTGGGTCATCGGCCTCGTATACCCGCCAGCACCAGCTGCAGGCTTGTTTGTTTGCTGAGCAGCAGGTTCGGGCAGGTCGATGCGTGGTTCACATCCACATGGCTCGCAATCGCTGGGAGGATTCGATGCACGGGGCAGGTTCCCAGCTCCGCGGGCCCTGGCCATCGGGGAGGACGGGATGCAGGGATGCAGAGCCGAACTCCTTTGAGCGGTGACCCGACGCAGCCACCGCAACCCACGCACCAAGCAGCTCGGGGGGGCTCGGTGAGAAACGACCGCACAAAAAGGAGGCGAGCCAAGCCATGCACGCCAGGTTGGTACTGCGTATACCACAGTAATACGGGGTACTTATTTGTCTCATGCCAGAAACAATCAAGCCAGCAGTGCAGGATAAGACTGCCGGCGAGGCTTGACGGAGGTGCGAGGGCGGCAGAGAGTCCCCAGAGTCAAAACCACACTAACTCTCAATCAGAAGGCGGGGCAATAAAGTTTGTCCGGAACATCTCAGCTCAACGGCGTTCGTGCGGTGCAATGAGCTAAAAACAGAATCAGGGGAGGCCAAGGAAGCGTTAGGAAAAGCCTCTTCCTGGGGGCTTTCCAGATCCGATCAACTCGGCAACTCGTCACAGCCAGCCTCGCGGAGTGTCTCCGTATTCTGAAATTCTGCGCAGAATATTGTGCCGACCCAGCAGGGCAGAGCCGACCCGACAGCGCGGACGCGTGTGCTGCTGTGCAATCGCCAGGGGCGTTGTTGTCACAAGCAAGCCCGGAATCGGGCGGCTCGAATCACAGTGAGTGCCGTTGTGCAGCCCTGGAGCATCTGTGCCTAGCGTCCCTGTCCGTGATCCATCCGCCGGGCACTGGCTGCGCGGACCCGGCTCCTCGATGAGGTGCGGTTCGCCGGGACCGGGGACGGGGCGTCGGGACTGCAAGGGCTGCTCCCGTGTCCAACTGGACGCTGCCACGACAAACACAGTCATCAGCAAATTTGGGCCTTCCCACGGCGCTGGGAATTGGGCCCGCGGGATTCCCCCAATCGCTGGTTTTCTTCGCGTTCCGGCCCTGCGGAGCTGCAGCACAAACATGGTGCTGTTGCTGCAGTGTGATCCAAGCGGATGGAGCCCTGTCGGTTCCGGGCCAGTCCCAGGCCGCCCCAGAGCCATCGTCCCATCCCCCATCTCGGGAGAAGGAGCTCGGAAGCTTCGAAATGCGGATAAAGTAAGGCAGCGAATCACCTGGAAGGCAGCCAAGCGGCAGAGGTGCCAACGAACCACGTCTCGCTTCCAGACCTCCAAGGTTGAGTTCCAGACCCCCCATCCACTTGCTTCAAGCGAACAAAGGGCGGACAAGGGATCACGGCCCTGCCAAGCCCGTGCCCGACAATCCAGACCCGGCAGAGCGGTCCCCTTCCCCTGGATTACGAATACCGTTGGAGTATTGCGCTTCTTCGTGACTCCACACTCTCAAATCGAGGACAATGCGGCGGGTCGAGGTCGGGTGGTATCGACTATCAAGCACCTACTAGTGCTCGTACGAGGGCGCGCGGCCGGGGAGGTATTATCATTGAACTATTGAAACCCCCACGGAACACTGTACATGGCAGGACATCAGGCCGGCCAACATCTTGCATAGTCACAAAATATACATGGATTGAGTGCCAACGGTCTCACTCGGCCCGCAGCTCAAGTTCGCCCGCTCCTCCGGAGGTATCCGTCCGCCCACGCAAGCAAAAAGCAAAAGGAAAAGCAAGGGATTCTCGTATGACGACGGATGGGAGGCCCAACCTCATTCTCCGAGGCCACCGTCTATCCAACAGAGACGCAAACACTCCGACTTTGGTACCCAACCTTCACCCAGAGACAACACCACCACCACCATGCACCTCCTCTCCCTTCACCGCCTGCCCACGTCCCCATTTGTCTCCCCCTTCCCCATCCCCCCAACAAAAGGCCGATCCGACACAGGCTCATGATCGGAAATGACCTCGCGCCCAGCAACAACCGGAAACGGCGTGAGCACCTTGGTGATGTCCCCCCACCACCGCTCGCCGAACCGCACATACCACTCGACCGTCCGCCTCAACCCTTCCTCAAACCCCGTCTTCTGCTCCCACCCCAGCCCGCGCAGCTTGGTCGCGTCGACGGCGTAGCGGTGGTCGTTGAAGGGGCGGTCGTGGGTGTATTTTATCCAGTGGGAGATTCCCTCTTCGGCGTCTTCTTGTTGTTCCTTTTCGGGGTTGGGGTTGGGATTAGGGGTCGTCGGGGTGATGGCCATTTCGGCGAGGAGTTTCTTGCACAGGGCCAGGTTGCTGATCTCGTCGTGCGAGCCGACGTTGTAGATCTGGCCGAGCTGGCCGCGGTGCAGGATCGTGTCGAAGGCGTCGGCAGCGTCGCCCGCGTAGAGGTAGCGCCGGGTCGGGGAGCCGTCGCCGTGGAGGACGACGGGCTGGCGCCGGGCGAGGAGGCAGGTGAATTTGGGGATTATTTCTGATGGGCGTTAGTATTCTCTTTCTCTCGCTTTCCTCTTGGCGGAAGGCCTACTCTCAGGATATTGGTGAGGGCCGTAGACGTTGTTGCTGCGCACGATGATGGCGGGGAGGTTGAAGCTCTTCTGATACGAGTGCACGAGCATCTCGGCGGCGGCCTTGCTGGCCGCGTAGGGGTTGGTCGGCGCCAGGATGCTGCTCTCCAGCAGGTCGTCGTCGTCGTCCTTGACCTCGCCGTACACCTCATCGGTCGAGATGTGGATGAAGCGGCGGATGCCCACCTTCTTGGCGCTCTCGAGCAGCACGTGGGTGCCGTACACGTTGGTGTGCGTGAAGCTGTACGAGTTGCCGAAGCTCAGGTCGACGTGCGACTGCGCGGCGAAGTGGAAGATGGTGTCGATGTTGTACCGCTCGAGGCAGTCGACGACCTCGGACGGGTTGGTGACGTCCCCCTGGTAGAATGTGAAGTTGCGCCTGTCGTTGAGGATGCGCGTGTTGTTGAGGGACGAGCAGTAGTCCAGCTTGTCAAACGAGACGATGTTGTAAGCGTGCGGGTAAGTGAGGGTGAGGTGGCGGACGAGCCAACATGCTCTGCTACAGAGTCAGCCACTCTCCGTCGGGAGGCAGGGTATTTTATGGGGGACATGATCATCATACATGAAGCCGGCCCCGCCCGTGATCATGATGTTCTTGACATCTGGCCGGGACTCGAACTTGGTGGTGCCAATAAGCACAGGGGCTTCCCTCCAGACGCCATAGTCCTCGAAGAAGCCGTTTGGCTGACGGAAGCCTTAGGTGAAGTTATGAGTCAGTGACACGGCGTTGTAACTTTTTTCTTGCTTCTGATCTTTTCTTCTGTACCCCTTTTCTGCTCGGCGTGCATGGACACACTCACCATTTGCAACCCCATTTGGGGACGCTGCCTCTCCCAAAACGGTCATGGCTCGTCAAGCGAGCGCAGTCTCGCAAGGCCTGTATGCAATTCTCTCTCTGTGCGGCCCCTAGGTATCCGGTTCAGGAGGTGAATATTCTGGGCGTTGTTGTGAGCTTTTCACATTGTCGGCCTCTGGTTTGCATGAATTGACCGGCTCCCGGCGGCATTTGCCCGCTTCGAGTCCTAAGCAACAAGTGTACACAAGTGCTGTGGACGATGTCCAAGCATGGCAATCACACGGAGGGTGGCCAAAAGAGGCAATGAGTGGATTGGGGTGCTGTGGGAATCGGACAAGGTTGAGCAGCGATTGTCAATTTGCCGATGGACCCAGGACCTGCGACTCGCGTGTGCTAAGAAACGATTGCAGACTTGGACACAGCACGCTCCGCCCGTTGCGGATTTTCAACGAAAGACTGGCCGGAGCCCATCTCGAACCGGCAATCTGATTTTTGCATGTTCCTGTTCCTGAGACTCGCCCCCCAAAGATCAGATGGAACATGCATGCGCGAGATGGAAATGGGATGGTTGCAGGTTCGGGGTGGGTCTGGCCGTTGAGGGTGACGACTCCCCAGAGTCCCCACATTTGGCCACCTGCACGATGGTGGGACTGTGCGAGGGTCGTCTGTTTGCACTGCTCCCTTCCAGCACAAACACGAAAGGCACCCAGTGCGAGCCTGCAACCGTTCCTGGCTGCAACTCTGAATCGACAGCCAGATTGGGAACTCCCGGCCCTTCATCCCGCTCCACGGATGCAACGAGCCCGGGACAAGGACCAGGCCCGGATGAAATGATACCCCAGGTTGATCTGCCGAGGGGTTGACCTCCAGGTCAGAACTGCTCAGAATACCGTGTACATACCTCGTATCCCCTCAGTGAGAGCAATACAGCCCACCTGGATTCACACCCCTTATGAGATAAACACCGACACCCATCGTGTTAGTCAACAGCTGGCCAAACATGTCCAGCGGGCTTCCCTCGGTTTCATCCGACAGAGCAATTCATGTGGCCAACTCTCGCGTAGCCCGGCACGACCATAGCCATGCGGGCAACGATGAGGAGAAGCAAGGGCTCTCGGAACAAATAGACGCTGTCGATAATCATGAAGACGACGAGCTCCTCCCGAAGGAGAAATCAGGGGACCAGCCGGAACCGAAGAGCTCATTTATCACGGGTCTGCTCTGGATGGTCGTCAACACCCTGGCAACAATAGGCATTGTAAACACGACCACCACCCACTCCTCTTCCCCTTGCCAAACTAACCGCCGCCCCAGGTCTTCACCAACAAAGCCATCTTCTCGGATCCCTCTCTCAAATTCGCCCAGCTCACCTTCGCAGCCTTCCACTTCCTCGTCACCTACCTCACCCTCCTCCTCCTATCCCGTCCTCCCATCGCCCTCTTCACCCCGCGCCGCGTCCCCCTCCTCGACATCCTCCCCCTCTCCCTCGCCATGTCCCTCAACGTCATCCTCCCCAACCTCTCCCTGGCCTTCTCAACAGTCACCTTCTACCAAATCGCCCGCATCCTCCTCACCCCCACCGTCGCCCTCCTAAACTACGCCCTCTACCGCGCCACCCTCCCCCCCCTCGCCATCCTAGCCCTCGTCCCAGCCTGCCTCGGCGTAGCCCTGGTCTCCTACTACGACTCCCTCCCCCCTCCTACCACCACCACCACCACCACCACTCTCACCCTCACCACAACCCCCACAACACCAACCATAAAAACAACCCGCCCCCTCGGCATCCTCTTCGCCCTCCTCGGCACCCTCGCCTCCTCCCTCTACACAATCTGGATCGCCGCCTACCACCGCCGCCTGCGCCTCTCGAGCATGCAGCTGCTCCTCAACCAGGCGCCTGTATCAGCCCTGCTGCTCTGCTACGTCATACCCTTTGTCGACGTCTGGCCCGCGACGGGGTGGGCGGCGCTGCCTGCGCAGCGGTGGGCGCTGGTGGGGCTGAGCGGGGGGTTGGCGGCGGTGATTAACATCTCGCAGTTTTTTATTGTTGCGAGGGCGGGGGCTGTGTCGAGTACGGTTGTGGGGCATGTCAAGACTTGTGCTATTGTTGGGTTGGGGTGGGTGGTTAGTGG
>FTCU01002570.1_pt1 | contig 31944 bp, 23 predicted proteins | sample 1639521 | NCBI WGS metagenome assembly FTCU01 (sample SAMEA3914864, study PRJEB12502) | metagenome | biome: forest; material: soil | place: USA | collected 2012-03-12 | depth 0.3 m
CCCCTCCCCTTCCTCCACCGCACCTGGTCCGTAACCCACTCAACCCTCACAATGTGGCGCACCGCCCGTAACGTGCGCATCACCTACGGCCCGCTGCCCGCCTCCACCTCCACGCCACCGCGGGACCGCGCCTCCGACCTGGTCGAGTACGAAGCCCTCTCGGGCGCGGGCCGCCTCAAGCGCATCGCCGGCACCGACACGGCCTCTTCCGCGGGGGACACGGGTGCTTGGGACTGGCGGGGGAGCGGGGTGTTGTTTTTTGTGGGGAGTCATTGGGAGGTGCTTGGGTGGGGGGAGAGGGAGGTTCCTGGGGAGGGAGGGGTGGAGAGGTGGGTTGTGACGTGGTTTGCGCCGACGGTTTTTTCGGCCGAGGGGTTGGATGTGTATAGTGATCGGAAGGAGGGTGGGAGTGAGGGGTTGGTCAAGGAGGTGTTGGAGGAGTTGGGGAGGGTTTGTAAGGGGAAGGGGAGGCTCGGGGAGTTGGTTGAGAAGGAGATGAGGGAGGTTAAGATTGAGTTGCCGTGGAAGGAGAGGTGAGGGGTGGGTATCGTTGGGTGGGTTGTTTGGGTCTATGTCTGTCTGTCTTTGTCTCTGTCTCGGTCTCGGCCAGCATCCCTGTGAGGGCGTCTCTCTCTGTCTCTGTCGCTGCCTTTGCCATCGTCCCTGTGAGGCCGTCTCTCGCCTTCGTCATCTCGCCGCCTTTCTCGTTCCTGGCTTCGGTGCCTGTGCCTATCTTGGTGATCCCGGCGCGGGCGGTCCCTTTGTTTCGCGCTGCCATCTCTATCCGGGCTGTCCCTCCTGCTCCTGCGATGCCTGCTCCGCTCTGCACTCCGATCCCTCCGCGTGCCTTCGCGGTCCCGGCCAGACCTATCCCCGTCCTCCTCCCTCCTCCTCTTCCTCTCCCTCCTCCTCTCCTCCCTCTCCAACCCCCTCATCTCCCTCTCCCTCTCCTCCCCCTCCCTCCTCCTCTCCCTCTCCAACTCCCTCACCATCCTCGCCCCCCTCTTCATCATCCCAAGCGGATCACTCGCCCCCAACCTCGCCGCCTGCCGATCTTTCCTCCCGGGATCCTCCCGCCCCCACACATCCTTCCCAGGCACCTCCTCCTGCTGCTGCTGCCCGGCTGAAGCGGAGCCGGACGCGGCATACCACGGCCCGCCGTCCGTCAAGCCCTGCCCGTCTCTCCCTGCAGCATTGACCAGCCGCATTTGGTACTGATCTTTTAGCTCGCGCTCCTTGCGCGCCGCGTCCCGCGCGGCTTCGGCGTTGCCCTCGCGGGGCCGGCGGTTGGTTTCGGGTTCGGCGAATAGCGTGATGTGGCCGGTGCTGTCGACTAGGGACGCAGGGGCGGTCGAGTGAGACGGGGGCTTGACGGTGGCGGCTAGCTGGCGCGTGGCGTGGGCGCCGGTCGAGGCGCGTTCGCGGGCGAGGCGCATCTCGAAGTCGGTGTCGTCTTCGCCGGGGCGTTTGCGCTTGCGGGTGGTGGTGGTAGTGCTGCCGTGGGCGGGTTGGTCGTCATGGCTGCGGTGGCGGGGTTCTTCTTCTGGTGGCTCTTGGTCCTCGAGGGGAGGCGGGATCTCGCCGCGCAGGATAGCCAGGCGGCGGGCGGCGTCGATCTCCTGCATGCGCTGCTCCTCGGCGTGTTCGCGGGCCTCGGCGGCGGCTTCGTCGCGGCGCACGCGGGCGATGTTGGCGGGGTTGTAGACGTTCCATGATTTTTTGCCGAGGAGGTGGCTTGTTGATGTGTCAGCGATAATGTAAAATTGGAAATGTGAGTGTGTTGGACTTACAGAGGCATGGTGATGGCGGTGCTCGATGGTCGAGTCGAAGAGACCCGGAGAAGATGAGATGCACTGATGCACCTTGATGGTCAACGCTGAGAGCCAGGCCCACCCACTGCGAAGTGCTTGGGGGTGGCAGGGTTTCGAAGTGGGGCTACAGTAAATGGAGCTGTCCCCTGAGTGTTTGCCACCATTCCCTGTCCAGTCGCGGGGCACTGCTCTGAAACCCGGCCTGTGCCAACATCCCAGCAGATCCCAGCCTGGAACGAACCATCTTGCCAGCAACACCTCACAATAGACTTTCTGCTTGTTGGTCTTTCAAAGCTCGGTCTGGGTATCATAGACAACCCCTCAAACACGAATAGACGAACAAAGCCAGGACTCGACGTCCAAAGGCCACGTCTCGGAAGCGACACCACCTCAACACCCAAGCAACACCCAAACAACACCCACGCAACACCCCACCTTTTGCCTGCGCCTCCCTCCACCTCTGCCGCTGGCCAGGCTGACGAGACGAACCCACGACCACACGAACCACCCCAACCTTACGAACACACGAACCGTCCTCTCTTTCCGATCACCGCCGCTCTTCTCCCAACTCGCAGCCCGTCATGGATCTGCGCAACAACCTCTTCAGCAAGCCAGCCGCTCGCGGGGGCGGTCCCGGCCTGCCAGGACGTAATGTTCAGCAACGCCCACCCGGAGGCGACACCGGGGGTTATGCGCCCTCGCCCGCCGGATACGGCGCCCCTTCTCCGCGCTCGCCCATGCCCCCACGACAGCAGAACCCTCCCGGCGGGGGTTACGGCGGTGATGGCTACGGAAAAGAAAGCTATGGCGGCGGATATGCCGATGGCCCGGGTTCATACCAGGCGCAGCCGAGGAGCCGACAGGTGCGGCTCAGGATCGCAAAGGTTGAGGACAAGACGCTGCAGTCGCAGTACATTTTTGGGAATCTGTGAGTGTACGGCTTGGTTGATTATCGGTTCCGAGCTGGAGCTAACCTTGGACTACCACCAGCTGCGCCGTTTCGCCCAACGACTTCCCCCCGAGCCGCGACGGCTCCGACCTGTACATCCGCCTAACCGGCAACCAGCTCCGCGGCGACTATGTCGTGACGGCACGCCCGACCCCCGGCTTCCCCGACGGCTGCATCAGCCTGTCAGACCCCCAGCGCACCTGGTGCAGCATCGGCATGATGGACGAGCTGGCCGGCGAGCTCTTCGACCCCTTTGCCCAGGGAGGCCCCGCATACATCGGCTCTATGGACGTCGAGATCGGCTTTGCGTCCGCCAGGAAGATTGTGGACGCCACCTACGACCAGGACGAGCTGGCCGCCATCTTCACAAAGAGCTTCCAGAACCAGGTCTTCTCGCCCGGCCAGAGGTTGCTCCTGGATATCCAGAACGTGCCGCTCGCCATCACGGTCAAGACGGTGACCCTGATCGACCTCACCATGCAGCAGAAGCAGACCAACGAGCCCCCAACACGCAGCGACCCGGGCGCTCGCGGCATCCTTACCACCCAAGCCAGCATCGGCTTCTACAAGGACGCCAAGTCCCCCATCAAGCTCAAGGCCTCCAACAAGCGCCCGGCCGCCAACGCCATCATCAGCCCCGATTTCAAGTTCGAGGACATGGGTATCGGCGGTCTGGACACCGAGTTCTCCACCATCTTCCGTCGCGCCTTCGCCTCGCGCATTTTCCCGCCGGGGCTCATCGAGAAGCTCGGCATCATGCACGTCAAAGGCATGCTGCTCTACGGTCCTCCCGGTACGGGAAAGACGCTCATCGCCCGCCAGATCGGCAAGATGCTGAACGCCAGGGAGCCCAAGATCATCAACGGTCCCGAGGTCCTGAACAAGTACGTCGGCCAGAGCGAAGAGAACATCCGCAAGCTCTTCGCCGACGCCGAGAAGGAGTACAAGGAGAAGGGCGACGAGTCGGGCCTGCACATTATCATCTTCGACGAGCTGGACGCCGTATGTAAGCAGAGAGGCTCGGGTGCCGGCGGCGGCACCGGTGTGGGCGACAGCGTTGTGAACCAGCTGCTGTCCAAGCTGGACGGTGTCGACCAGCTCAACAACATTCTTCTCATTGGAATGACCAACCGTAAGGACATGATCGACGACGCCCTGCTGCGCCCGGGTCGTCTGGAGGTGCAGATCGAGATCTCACTGCCCGACGAGTTCGGCCGGTCCCAGATTCTCAAGATCCACACGGCCAAGATGAAGGAGAACCAGGTCATGGGCACCGACGTCGACCTCCCCGAGCTGGCGGCCCTGACCAAGAACTTCTCGGGTGCCGAGCTGAGCGGTCTCGTCAAGTCGGCCACCTCCTTCGCCTTTGCGCGCAACATCAAGGTCGGCACCATGGCCAACGTCAGCGAGGACGTGGTCAACATGAAGGTGGTCCGCCAAGACTTCCTCAACGCCCTGAACGAGGTCAAGCCCGCCTTTGGCGCCGACGACTCGGAGCTCGAGGACGCCATCCCCTACGGCATTATCCCCTTCTCGCAGAGCATCAACGCCATCGTCAACGACGGCATGCTGTACGTGGAGAACGTCCGGCAGCAGGAGCGCGTGCGGCACACCGCCGTGCTGCTGCACGGGCCGCCGGGCAGCGGCAAGACGGCCATGGCCGCCCACATCGCCATGAAGTCGGACTACCCCTTCATCAAGATCATCACCCCGGCGTCCATGGTCGGCTTCCGCGACGAGCTGGCCAAGAAGGACCACCTCCACAAGATCTTTACCGACGCCTACAAGTCGCCCCTGAGCATGCTCATCATCGGTGCGTTCCCTTTCCTTCATCTCTTCTCGCATTCCCACCACTAACACCCACCAGACAACATCGAGCGCCTAATCGAATGGAACCCCGTCGGCCTGCGCCTCTCCAACGCCATCGTCCAAGCCCTCCTCACCCTGCTCCAGACCCCGCCCCCCAAGGGCCACCGCCTGCTCATCCTGGCCACCACCTCGCAGCTCTCCGTCCTGGAGCAGCTCGACATCACCACGGCCTTCGACCGCCAGATCCGCGTGCCCGCCGTGCAGGACACGCGCGAGATGGCCGCCGTGCTGGGCGCGTCGGGCGCGTTCGAGTCGCAGGCGGATGTGAACGAGGTGCTGAATAGGGTGCGGGAGTATAGTAATTCGGATAAGGTCTGTGTGGGGATCAAGACCATCTTGACGACGGCCGAGACGGCAAGGTTGAGTGCTGAGCCGGCTGAGTGGTTTGCTGAGCAGATTGCTGGGCAGATTGCGAGGTATAGTCCGTATGCTGGGGGGGGTAATTAGATGCCTGTATAGAGGGAGTGTGGGTGGAGGTGGTGGAATATATCGGCCGTCCTGTTCCAATAACAACAGTCTGCTTGCTGTGATGTGAGAATTGCCTACTTGGGAATGATGGAAATTGGGTTTGGTGGATGATCTCAAGCACCAACTCAAGGCAGATAGGTACATGTACATCCAATACAGCCCGCATAGCAGAACTTCTCCTCGGGTGTTCCAGACCAGCAAACCAACCCTCCTTCCACCACCACAGTACACATACAACTTCCCGCACGCCCAAAATCACCCCCAGCAAAGAAAAGCCTGGCCAGCCTAGCGGGGGAGCCGCGGCACGGCCGCTCAAATTAAACAAATCAAACCGGCGACGCGCCGGTTCGATTCCGAGGGAAGCCCCAAAAAAAAGAGCGCCCGTTTCTCAACTGGCGCCGAGCAAGAGCCTCGCCAAGAGACTTGTCTCTGCTGCATACAGTTGTTGGTCCGCGGTTCAGGTCCCTGAGTGGTAAGCCGGACCGTTTGGGCACATGGTGCAAAACTCGTGAGAGGGTTTTCGTAGCCGGCTGGCTCCCCGCGTGAGGGGAGCTGGTCGGTGAGCTTTTTGGCTTTTTCTTATTTTTCTAACAGAATAGCCCACGGGCAAGATGATCGACGTCAAGATGGCGGCAAGGCGAGGCTGGCGCGCATCAAGTCATCTGAGGCGTCCCACCTCTGGAACTCCTTTACCCTGGACGAGTTGGCCGCGTAGGTCGTGGTATTTAACAACAAGACGTGGGCGACGGTGAAGAGCTCCTTTTAGAGATTAGAGATTACCCCTTTTTGGTGTTGATGGGGTTACCCCCTGGCGGTTTCAGCGGCACTCCCGGCAACCAACCAACCAACTCTTCGACTCGTCGACTAGTCAGAACTTCTCTCGCTTCATCTGGTCTCATTATTTTTCTTCATTGAGCTTTTGCACCAGCCACACCTGCGCCAGCATGTCTGCTCGACAAGATTCTGATGATGTTGCTTGGGAGCGGAGCGATGAGGTCTGGGAAGAGGACATGAGGCGAGCCCGGCGGCACTCGGTGTGCTGCAAAATCGAAGCCTTCGCTAGCAAGTCGTTCGGAAGCGCAGCAACCATAGTCCCCCCTTTAGTTCTCGGCGGATTCAACGCCATCTATCCGATACGCATCGAAGACTGCTCCGACCCTGTCATCGTCCGCTGTCCGCTACCACACCAGGCGCTGTTTCCAGAAGAGAAGACGCTTTCCGAGGCCGCGACGGCTATGTTCCTCATCCAACACACCCAGACCCCCATCCCCAAGCTTCTCAACTACGGCGTCGACACCGAAATTGGGCCATTCCTGGTCATGCAAGACCTCAAGTCCCGCCGGAGTTTATGCGATGTCCTCGCAGCCCCGAGGGAATCCCTCGACGATACGCCCGTATTGCGAGCCGACATTCCCGAGAGCAAGCTTAAGGACGTCTACCGCGAACTTGGAAGCTTCCTCCTTCAGATAGCCCAGTTCACCTTCCCGCGAATCGGCTCCCTCCTCGAAACCAGCCCAGGCGTCTTCGACGTCCTCACACGACCAACAACCCTCAACATGCAAGCCCTAGTCCACCAGTCCAACATCCCCCTATCCATCCTCCCCGCCAAGCACACCACCTACCCAACCACCAACACATGGTACACCGCGCTCGCAGACCTCCACCTCGCCACCCTCCTCTTCCAGCACAACGACATCGTCACCTCGGCAGACGACTGCCGCACCAAATACATCGCGCGCCAGCTCTTCCGACGACTCGCCAAGCAGGGCCGTCTCTCCACCTTCGGCTTCGCAGACGACGACTGGTCCGCCCAAGCCCAGTCCAAAACCCTGACGGCCACCCTCCCAGCCCCGCCCAACTCAGGCCCCAACGCCTTCCGGCTCTGGGCAGACGACTTCCGCCCAGCCAACATCCTGGTCGCCGACGACGCCAGCGACGCCATCCTCGGCGCGCTGGACTGGGAGTTTGCTTACGCGGCGCCCGCGCAGTTCGTGCTGGACCCGCCGTGGTGGCTTTTGCTGCAGGTGCCGGAGCTGTGGCAAGAGGGGCTGGAGGACTGGGCGGGTGTCTATGACAGCCGGATACGTACGTGGCTGGCGGCGGTGGAGGAGGCGGAGCGGGGGATGGCCCCGGGGGAGGGGGCTTTTCTGCTGAGCGGGTATATGCGGCAGAGCTGGGAGACGGGGCGGTTTTGGGTGGATTATGCTGCGAGGAAGAGTTATGCGTTTGATGCGATTTATTGGAGGTATTTGGATGAGAGGTTCTTTGGGGAGAGGGGGGAGGGGGTGTCGAGGGAGGAGCTGTGGAAGACGAGGGTGGGGTTGTTGAGTGAGGAGGAGAGGGGTGGGATGGAGCGGATGGTGCTGATCAAGATGGAGGAGGCGAAGGAGAGGGTTTTGATGGAGTGGGGGGATGAGGAGGCTAGGGAGCGGTTGGCTTCGTTTTTGTTTGACTGAGTTGGGTTTCTTCTTCTCTCTGGTGTGACACGGAAAGACAGAAACCTGTGACATGCCGCTGGAATCTTGGATATTTGACTATTCTTAGAGACTCTCGGTAGATACAGAAGATTCGCGTTGTTTGCTTCATTTATACCATGGGTTCCTTGAGATTCTTCACGGTTGGGTGGTAACACCGATGAGAGAGGTCTTTGCCGCCCAGAGGACTACGGTGATATGATACAGGTCCCCGTCGGGCTGTGGAAAAGGGCATCGAAAGTCTTGGGCAGGAGAAATGCCATGTCCATGTTCTGCAGCAAGGTCAGCATCATGAGCAAAGCAATCCACCTTGCCCGCCGCTCGCCGAAGCAACCCCACCAGTCGTCCACGATCCGGTTGAGACCATCATCATCCCAAAACTTCTCGTCGTCTTTGGTGTACAAACTCGACTTTTCCAGCAAAGTCACGGCATCTTCGACCTCTACAAAGCCCCCCGAGTCCAGGAAACTGGGCGCGGCAATCCGTCCCTGAACCAAGTCCATCAGCCCACCGGCTCTGAATCGCAGGCCACCGTACTCCTGGTACTCCAGTTGACTTTTATCAATCAACTCGGTCATGATCTCGAGCAGCACCTTCACCGGCGTGCCCGATTCGTCAAGATCGATAGCGTCCGCATGGTCCCAGAGAAAGTGGCACACCTTGACCATGGCGGACAGCCGTCCCTTGGCCCATTCGTATTGCGCCATGAAGAAGCAGCGGTTTGAGGCTGGGATAGTAGCAAAAGCCATGGCCAAGGGCATCTTGACGGTGCTCCAGTCCGGTGCCCCGCTGCCATACAGCTTCTTACCGCCGCACTGTTGGTTCGGCTCGAGACCACGCCCTCCGCAGATGGCTGTCGCCAGCTTCAGGGGGGGGATCTCGTGTGGAAGCTCCGCGTAGAAGGTGTTCGGATTGATAGATAGGAACACGACCGGCCGACCGCGGTGGGACGCCGGCACGCTAATCCAGAGATCGCAGACGTGGATCGAGGTCTCTGTGTTGGGTTGGTGCGTGTGTTCCCTGGCACGGGGGTTGTAGCTGGCCAGGATCCGCCACAGATCAACCACGCCCACCTCGGGTGCGTACCCGCTTCCCAGCTCTGTTGAGACCCAGTTGCAGTCGCCCACCGCAACGGGAACGCGTCGAGTGTCCTCCTCAGGGGAAGAGCTTTCAGGGCTGGCGTAGAACTGGAGGACATGCCACCAGATTGGCGCATCCGAGTGCCCACTCCCAGCTGCACTAAAGCCTCGGGGGTCGTATACACGTGCCTCATGGGAGTTGACAAAGCGGTCAGGCAGCGACAGTGTGCCAGCTCCGTAGAGGTCGCTTCCTGTGGCGTACTTGCTCGCATTGGAGTCGAAGGGCTTGAAGTCCAGATACGCTGCGTGCCGTCTGATGTACTGGGCTTGTTCACCGCTGATGGGGGCGGCGTGGAGTTGACGAGAGACCGAGGTTTCTATCAAAGGCGCCTATGAGACACACGCTCTGTCGAAGGGGGCCAGTTTCACTCACGTCCCCCAACCGCCAACTCCTTGAAAGCTTTGAGCTGCTTGGTCCCTTCTCGATCCGGCCCCTCCATGTATATCTGGGTAGCGGAAGCGATCTCCTTGATCTTCTCATGCTCTGCCAGCCTGACCTTCTCAAGACCTTGTGCCACCTGAAAACGGAACAACCGTTGCGGGCTAGACGCCAGCTCTGCATGGTTTCCAGAAAAGCGAGCGGCGGTAGTGTCTGTCTCAGTCGCAATGTCCGTGAGTGTTTTGCGGAGCTGGTTGAAGCTTTTGCCCCAGTCTGTGAGCTGGTCTATCCCGGTGCCGATGGAGACGATCATGGAGAAGTCACCGGGCTTAGCATTCCACCGCGCCACCGCTTCGTCGTAGACCGCCTCTATCGGATTGTTGTAGCCGCCTGCTCCGTCAACAAAAGTCTGACCAAACCTGCCAATGGTGATTGGGTCGAAGAATAAGGTGGCTGCTGACGTTGCCCGAGCGGCCTCCCAGATCTTGGGCTCTAGATCAGTTTTGCCTTCCAAGGAGTAATTCCGGAAGCAGACAAGACTGCGCTTCTCGCCGCGGAGGGCGCACACACAGCTAGCGAGCGAGTCAGCAGAAATCCATCACCAGATGCACCACACTTGAGCGGCTTGACTTACACATGACACTTGGGCTCGGCTTCTTCTAACAAGAGCGTGTCCTCTTTGCCTTCTCCAAGGCTTGTTTTCACTTGAGCCTTGATGGCTGCCTCGAGCGCCGCCGAGCTGCAAAGACCCTTCAACTTGATGGCATTGACGAGACTTGCGAACTTGTTGTACTTGTGCTTCGGGGCGAAGACCTCCCTGGATAACTCCAAGTATGCATCGATGGCGTCTTTAACCGTCATGTGGAGACGCCCGAGCATGATAGCAATGAGTCTGGGAGGAAGAGTAAGACACAAGCAAACGGAAAAGAGGCAGGTAACAGAAGAAAGCACAAACCCCCCAGTACTGGTACCGCCGATCAGATCAAAATAGTCGCAAGGCTTCGGAGGGTTCTTGCTGTCGATGGCTTTCATCACGTAGTCGAGGATCAGAAGGCTCGCGAGCCCTCTAACACCGCCACCATCTAAGCTGGTCAGACAGACAGTACACATCAAGATCGTTTTAAAGGGTCGTACCAAGGCTGAGAATTCGCAAGGGACGAGGTGACTGGTTGTCCGCCATTGTTCTCGTTCAGTTTCTGCAACCACCTGATGCAGTTAAGAATGCGATGTTGCGCCTGGGCGGGGTTGACAAGGCTCGTGTCTTGTGGCTGTCGGAAGTTGGGAGCACCTTGAACGGAGAATGTGCTAGCTGCCCGAATATGTCTACACAAAACCTGAGAGCTGGGTAAAGTCTCAACGAGATACCAAAGGATAATTGGCTGGAGACGGGTGTCTGAGGACGATCGGGTATGTCGCAGAGATACTCACAGACGGTGTCCAGGTGCGGCTGAACATCGAACACGGCACGGCGCCACCCTGCCAGCTCCTCGCTCTTGGAGCCTCGCGCGAAGCCTCGCGCCCTCCCAGCTTCCCCTCCTTCATTGTTTAGACATGGTCTGCACCGTGACTTCAAACTTGATCCAACATGACGGAAGTTCAGGCTGATATTCCCACAAACCAAGTGGCGCTGAACGTCCAGACGCCAAATGGCTCACTTCAATTCGAGCTCAAGCCGGATGATAGCATAGCTCAACTCAAAGAGGTGATTGCCGCCAGAGGTGTGTGAATCAACGCAAACTCTCTTCAACAAGACCATCCAAGTGCTAAACTTGACCCCAGCGTGTACTCCGGTTACACAGCAACAAATCCAAGTCCAGGGGTTTACCCTTGACGACCGCCTTTTGATGCAAGAGCTCAACCACCACGACTTCGTGCTACAGCACGTGGCAAGTCCCCCTCGAGTACCGAAACGAAGCACCGTTTCCCGACCTCAAAGCATAACTTGCAACTTGAGAGTCTGTACCCTATGCCTAGAACACATCGCCGTCAGAGAGTGATTGACATTTGTTCAACTAGTTTGAAGAGGATGGGGCAACGCAAAGTTTTAGTCTCGAGGTAGACGCGCCGGGTGTCGTCTATCACGTCAAGGACATGATCAAGCGTCACTTGCGCTTGAGAGTGCGGGATCAGACGCTGCGAGTCGGGTTCTTGGATCTTCACAATGGCCGTCGCTTATCATTCTACGCCGAACTCATCAATCCCAACGATCCTCGCCGCCTCTGCATCGACGTGATCAATACTGGGCCCAAGCTGAGTTCAGCATCGCGCTCAGACTTCCAGATCTTTGTCCGGACGCTCACGGGGTATGTTCGGTTCCCATAAGTTATCTCATCCTCGGGGTTTCTAATTCGGATACCCAGAAAAACCATAACATTGGACGATGTATCCTCGACAACCACCGTCAGTGAGATCAAGGAAATGATCCAAGACAAGGAAGGCATCCCTTGGGACCAGCAAAGACTCATCTTTGCGGGCAAACAGCTTGAGGACGGATACACCTTGTCGGACTACAACATCCGACGGGACTCGAGCCTGCATCTGGTCATAAGATTGAGAGGAGGCAAGGGGTGATATCACAACACTGAGTCTTTGGCTTGTTTGTTTCTATCTGAGCCTTCAGAAGCCGCATGCTTCATAAAGCCAAAACTCTCAATCCAATTTTCCTGTATTTAAACGACCTCATCCAAGTCACAGCAGCCATCTGAGATGCTTTACATCATGGAGGTCATACTGCCGATTTCTTAGTCTCGGTCGTCATCATAGATGTACGAGTGGTTGTGTGACTTTATGTCTTGTGTAAACTCGAGGTTGCTTTGCGAGTCGAGGCCGACTCTATCCTCTTGGCATACGGTTTATGCATCGCTGCAAAGCACATGCGGATGTTGCCGACTGTTCAGAGCATAATTCGGGGATACGGAGTAGATGAGTCTGTTACAGCTCGAAGTCTTGCTGCTTTCTTTTTCCGTTTGATGACGATGATCCGTGAAGGATTTGAGTCATGAGACGTTGGGTCACAAGTTGGGGACAAGTCAGGGGTTGGCATGACATCCGCCTTCCTTCTCCTCTTTCATCCTCCACCGGGAGGTGGGGGGAAGGAATGGTGGTGTTTTGCATTTTACGAAGAGATATTCGCGCACGACGACAGCAGCACCTTGATGGTTCGAGACATCATCCAACTCAACTCAGGTGCCGGTGGAGGCGGTGGTCGGCACTTGGTACCGATCGTCTGGGTCACGTTCAGGCACGTCCGCCAAGCCAGCGCTTGTCGATCTCTATTCGGCGAAATCTCGTGCCGGAAGACGGCCGTTTGGGTGATCGACTGCGAGTCGGCTCGGCGTGGCATGACGGGCATAGGCCGTGGCGAGCACGTTTAACGTTAGCTTGGTGGCGATCAGGCACGGGGGGGGGAAGCTGGCGAGCCGGCTGAAGGCCGTTGGGGACAAGGTCAAGATTCGGCTGGGCTGGAGAGGAACGCCCGCGTGCCATTGCCGGGCGAGCATCACCGTCGAGTGCAACGTCATGGTTGAGATGCCACGGCAGGCGGTGTGACAGTGACGGGGTTGTGCATTTTTTTTTTTTTTGCGGTATGCTCGCTATGCTCGCTTGTGACGCCAGCCAGCCTCGTTTCGCCTGTCTGCGTCCTGTCCTGCGTCCTGCCTGCGTCCTGTCTGCTGTGCAACGTGACTGGGAGCAAGCCAGCACGAGGGGGGCACAGGAGAAAATGCTGCATGACGCAGGACGTCGGCCGACTGGATTTGCCGTGCCTTGGAATTGAGCAGACCCCGGACGCCACACCCGCAGGTCGGCACCACAGGAACGGGTGGGCGTGGGGGGGTTGGCCAGTGCTTGTTGTCGCCGAGTGATGATGCCTTGTCCCGGAAACCCTGATTTCTCTCCACCGAGGTTCCCAGCACGACGGGACGATGGAGAAGTGCTGCTGCAGTCTCCGTATCTGGACTGCAAGCTCCTGGAATGGCCTGGCCCACAGCGTGCATCCTGCTGGGTTCGACGGCGCCCTGGGCTCTGTCCAAGCATTCACTGTCCTTTCGCCTTGCGGACTTGACACTTGACACTTGACGGCCACACCAGCACCCCTCTCATCAAATGATTCCAGGGGGTTCCTGGCTGTGCGTCTGCCTTGTGGGAGGCTTGGAGGCTTCGCGACTTCAGCGAAGCTTCTGGCGTCAGCTCAAACGAATCCGGCCGACTGGGAAATGAAGCCAAGGGCGCGCGACAGCCGGAAGACAGTCCCGGGCAGCCAAGGACCGGGGCAAGCTCCCAGAATTGGTGTGGCCCAGCCCCCAACCGCTGCAACCAGACACGCGCGGTCGGGTCGGGGCTGGCCTGGCTGGTTCCGGGCAACGGGCAACGGGCAACGGCCGGAAAAGAGCAAATTGGGGGGTTGCTTTTTCCTGGTAACGTTGCCGTTGGGAGGGAGGGGGGCGGGATGAATACTGTGTAGGCGAGATCTCGGCAAAGAGAAATGCGGGCAAAATAGGGAATATCACATGTGTTGACGCCGACACTTGCACAAGTGCTGATGGAGGACCAGCGACGCTGCGAGAGACAGAACCCAGGCTCGAGCTGGCCCCAAGCTGGCCCCGTCCAGTGGTCTAGCGGACGGGACGCGCATCATGGACCCCATCGCAAGCCCCGCTCCGCGGGTGCGCTAACGTTGGTCCGAACCGTGCGCGCGGTACTTTGCGCCGTGCTGCAGATTCGAGCGTCCAATCTCTGGTCGTCCTGTGTGCTGGGCCCCAACCCGGCGCTGGTTCGGCTCGTTCCTTTTGGGCCCCCGTGTCGTCCAATGTGGGTTGCGGATTGCACGCACAGCAATAGTGTGCGATGGGGAGGGGCTTGGCAATCGGAGAGGGTGACGCAGCAAACACCAGAGGCCAGAGGGCGGGTTTGATTGCAGCCCGAGGAGCAAGCAGCGCAACCCACTGTGTTGAGGCAAGAAACAGAGAGAGCAAGCAGCAAGCACTCTTCAGAAGTTCAGGCTGCAAACACCCCGGTCGTCCGTCCCAACTCGCAGCTAGCCCCACTCTGCAAATTTCCCACCTGGACCTCCATCACGCGTTGGTGGGTGGCCCTGTCGAGCCTGCTCCCTGTAGCGACCGGGGGCAGCAGGCCCGCAGCAGCAACCATGGGCCACGGATGGAGGTCTGCTCCCCGGGCCAGGCGTGCTGCTTCCCCACTTCTCCGATCAAATGGGTTGCTCTCCCGGGTTCAGCAGCTCAAGCAGGCACGGGCTCACATCATCGCATTGCTCGACCTCTCACTTCTCGGATTCGCAGCCCGCAACGGAGACAGCGTGAGCAGTGTCTCGGTTGTTCTCGAATTGACCAGCCAATACCAGGCACACCACACTGACGACATTTGCCCTTTTTTCTGTTTTTTTCCCTTTTCGCCTCTCCATCCCTTTGCTTTACGGCGCGCGAACCGAGTGTTGTGACTCTGAGGTGCCTGGGAGTCTGGGACGCGCACCAACCAGCGTGGACTTGGGAACGGCTCGTGTCCCTTGCCTTGCCTTGCTCGCCCGCCCGTGCTGGTCTGGGTCTGGGTAAACACGGCCAGCCCTCTGCACCGCAACCACCCCTCCCTCGCTTGCTCTGCTCTTCCGCCTCCAGCTCTCCGCCGCTCCTCATGAACCCATGAAGGCCCGCGAGGCAATTCCAATGCGCCCGTGCTGACCCTCAATGTCTTCGATCCTGGACACCTTCACCATCGGCAGCAGGAGAAGCAGCAGGAGCAGCCGCAGCGGGACATAGCAGGAGCCGCCGCCGCTCGAGAGACGAGGACGAGGCCTCGTCCCCTGCGCAATGGACCCCGACATGTCGCCCTCGTCCGCGGCGACGGGGTCGAGCACACGGCCCCTTCGGCGGCTCCGTTCCCCTAGTGAACCACCAATTCGCGTCCGAACATCCCCGGAAAGGGTCCTGATTCAACCGCCGCCGCGACTTGGAGCCGACGGCAAGCGGGCAAAGACGACCGGACGCGGGGCACCAAGTCTCGGCTTGGGAAAGACAAAGCCCCTGCTGCCTGTCACGGAGCGCAGGTCGCACGAGGAGATCCTGGCCGCGCGACGGCCGAAGAAGCCCAGCCAGGATGACGACAAGTGGGATATCGCCCCCGACGGCGGCTCGGCCGGTCGCGAGGGGAGGCAGTTTGCCGTGGCCAACGTTGGAAACAATGGCCGCATATATCTGAGGTAGGGCAAACATGTCGCTGCACGCTGCGCCTGCACCTGCACCCGGCCATGACCCCTCTCCTGCACGCCTGATCTTGGTCGGCCGAAGCACCATGTCCTGCTGTGATCTAATCGCTCTCTCAGACCTACTGTCCGCCCCGCAAATCAGCGGTATCCCCAGCCGCACTTTGTGTTTCCCATGACGCCGCCCAGCACCGCTGGACTCGAGGCCATAGCATCCGATCCACAACGCCCGGGGCTCGACGCCCACGCTCTCGCCCACGCCCATTTGCCCATCCGCGACTGGACGCCCTCGCACCCGCCCTCGTCACCGAGCCTCGGGCTTGGGATTTCAGGCGAGAAGCAGATCAAAATCCGCCAACGCCATCGTCGGGCCTTGTCCGACTCGACACTTCCCGAAACCAGCATCGCCCGAGAATCGGAGCCCGGGGGGTTTAAAGTGGTCATCACCCAGCCGGGAGACGAGCAGCGGCCGAGGACCGTCGACGAGATGGACCTGCAACAGCCGCCATTATTGGAGGTCGCGATTCCCTCGTGGAGGATAGGCACCCCTAGGTTCAGCATCCGAGGAACCCCCTTCATTCGTGGCTCGTCGTATGCCCCAACCGAGGACATCCGTTCAAGCGGCGCGTCGTTTCTGCGCTTCACACCGCGAGATGCCCTCTCAACCAACTCCAGGGGGCCGAGCTTTTTTCGCATCTCGGGTTTGTTGGCCCCCTCGGCCCGCTCCTCCAACCCTCTCAGCTCTGCCTCGCCGCGTCTTCCGCCTCGCCTACGAGCAACATACATGTCCACCCATCTCGTCATCGAGCCTTCCATGTTCGACGCCTTGACCTTGAAACCCGCCTGCGACGACCGTGCCATTGTCCGATACTCAGCGTCTGGCTCTGTCACGGCAGCCACCCCGCCCCGCTTGGTCGCCGAGATCACGTCTCCCAGCTTCGTCGATTACGAACTGCTCTCCGACTTTTTCCTCACCTACCGCTCTTTTCTCGAGTCGGTCGACCTTCTCCGCATGCTTATTGCGCGTCTTCGATGGGCCTTGAGTCGAGCCGATGGGATCGGCCAGGTGGTCAGGGTTCGCACATTCGTTGCCCTTCGCCATTGGATCCTCAACTACTTCCTGGATGACTTCCTCGTTGACTACACGATCCGCGCCACCTTCTGCCGTCTGGTGAATGAGCTCATCGACGAGTTTTCGCAGGACCCCAACACCCCGAAAGTGCCGCTCAAGATACTGACAGAACTCAAGAAGTGCTGGCGTAGGGTCTGCGCACAGTTCTGGGACGGGCCCGAATTCGATGCCTCGCTTGGCCCTGATATGCCAGTTTCGCCCGGCGGAATCGCAGGCAATAGGGACTCGAAGCTGGACCCCGCGCTTTGGTTGCAGACCAGCACTGAGGTACCCACGCTAGGCGACCCTCAAATCGTTGAAACCATCCCCTACGACCACGCAAACTTCTATGCCGGCCTAGCACAGGCCGGCCATATCGATGCAGTCGTGGCTGGAGACCGCCCGGCCACCCCCGAGAATGCCGCCAACAACGATGGTCTGGACAGGAACGGCGCCATCTCGCCGACCAGCCTCATGAGCCTGGATGTGGTCTCCTGCTCGTTCCCGACGAAGAGTACACGAACCCCGCGACCCGCTGCCGGCTATCCAGCCGCGCATCCAGTCGATCCCAGCGCCGTCCACAAGTCTGGCCCAGTTGCCACCACTCCCCGCGCGCTTGTCGGGAAGCGTGCCCGTGCCCAGACGACTACTTCGCACAAGCGGAACGGCAGCCTGAGTGATTCTTTGCGCGAGCATCCGACGACGACGGAGAAGGGACTCTACAAGAACGCCGAGTTTCTCTTGGCGCTTCCCTACGCAGGGAGTCTGGTCCGGGGCAATTTTCTCCCGCCTTCTCAGGGATTCGTCGAAGTCCAGCCGCCGAACCCGAACGCGAGGCACACGACCATCTTCCAGCCGGCCCCGGCTGAGCCGACCAAGGAAAGCATCGTCGCGTCGGCCATGTCTGGGCAAGGCATGAAGAGGCTTCTGGGAAGCGTCCGGCGCGCCTTGAGCACCAAGGGCCAAAACGGGTCACCCTCCCATGGGGCGTACATCAACATCTCTCCGATCGGGCCCAGAGGCGCCACCACCAACAGGCTGCCCGGCACTGCGATTGTACCACAAGCCCGGGCCCGGCAGGCGAGGGGCCGCCCTTCGGTTCGGATCGACCTCCTCGGGGCTGAAGTTGCCGAAGATTTCAAGAAGGCGGTGCGGGAGGACTCTCTTGGGTACTCTGAGCGATCGGAACCGATTTTGCCTCCCGCTTCCCACAACACACCAGCTCCCGACAAGCTGACGGAATCCTCCACCTCCCATCTGCACCCCTCTCCCTGTGGTTTTTCGAATGATCATGTCATGAACCGGCCAACGAGCGACATGGGCATCACGACCGGGAGCAAATCCATTGTCATTGTCGATGACACGCTACTACCGGACGATTATCCTATCATGACGGGTGCTTTACCCGCCGTCAACCCGTCGGTAGAGGCCTTCGCAGAGACATTTGCGCCGAATGGCGCAGACCCGACGCCCCCAAACACGCCTCCAAGCCGCCCGATGGGGACGCCGAGGAGATCCTCCTACATCCTTGGCCAACACATGCTGCGTTATTCAAAGTCGGCCGACCCTCTGCCGCTCTTTATCCCTGACCTGGACACCCTTGGGGTCAGCACCGCTCGCCAGTCTGAAGATCAGCCCCGCCCGTCGCTCGACTTTTTGGGTCAGGACCCGAGCCGGCCGTCGTTCGGAATTGTGAAAGGACACAGCCGACAGACTTCTAGCCGTTCCTACTTCTCCAACCGCTCGAGGATTCGTGTCGTCCGCCGTGCATCCTTCGCGAGCGGCAGCTTTCACCAGCCGACCGTCCGCAGTTTCGACGCCACAACAGTCTCCGGACAGTCGGTCGCCTCCTCCCCCGTCATGGTCCCGCAACCGCTTCGCGTTCTGAGGAGAAGACCCGGAGGCGATCTCCGTGCCGTCTCCAACGTCGGGGATCTCGACGTCGAACCCCTCAGGAGGTCCCGTTCTGTTGCATCTTTGACCACGTACAGCGAGTCCATCCGCAGCTCGTACCTCGCCAGCGCCGTGTCAGGCTCCAATGGCTATGTCAACGTGGCTCCTAGTGATTACTCACCCAACAACGTTGAAACCATGTCTCTCGGCGCCATTGCGGAGCAGAATCCGAAGCGGAACCTATCGCTGTTCAGCACCCACTCGTCTAAACCGGTCATGCGGCCATCGTTCGAAGCCGAGGCGCAGAAGCTCGCGCTCATTCCCGACGATGTGGACGATGACGGAGGCGTCGAGTCTGCACTGTTGAAGTTGGAGGGTAAATTTCCGGCCAAGAGAAAGGGAGGGCTCAAATTGTCGATGGACCTCGGGGGGCCTCCGCCAGCCGATCTTCAAAGCGATATTGGGCTGGGCGTGGAACTGGTCAATGGGGTGGAGACGGAGCACACTGCCACCGAAGAGGAGAAGAAAGAGCATCGCGGTATCCAGCTTGTGGAGGAACCGATGCCCTCGTCTTCGACCGCGCCCTCTACCATCACTCCGCACGGCGGCGGCCTCCTGGATGTGGCCGGCTCGCAGCGGCATCTCAGTGGAGTCCAGTCGTTTTTGTCGGACGACTCGCGGGCTTCTTACGCGTCAATTCCCCTGCTGCAACGTGATCTCACAGAAGATGGGCGCAGCCGGACGGCGACGCGCGAATGGACTGATCGGTCGATCCTGCAAGGACCCGACGAGGGCCCGACAACTCCGGACGACCGCAGTATCCACGACTCTCAGCATCCTTCGTACGACTTTGTCAAGAAGACGGAGGCCACTGAGCCGGCAGCCGAGCCGGCACGCGACAGCGTGGAGGAGCACTCGTTCCTGGACGTGGACAGCGACAACGAGAGCGATATCTCCTCGGACATGTCCGCGGAGGCACTGATTCACGATCAGAGTGAGGAAGTGTTTTCACCCTCGGCCATTGGCGTTGCCATCTCCACCACCCTTCCGGTTCATCCTTTGGCGGCGAACCCACCCAGCCCGAGGCCCCGATCCCCGAGCCTCACCCTCATGCAAGCCCTCCACATGTCTCCCGAGACTGCCTTTGTCCCGATACTCCAAGACCACCAGGTCTGGGAGAAGCCACTTCCGCCCAGTCCCGCCACAACGCCGGCCGCAGCAGGTGCGCCATTCTCTCACACACCCCTCGCGTCGCCCACGGACCCGACAGGCACGAAGGAGGCGCTCCGCAATGCCCCGACGCTCGAGATCCCCGACCCAGTTGCGGGTACCCCCAGCGCGGCGCACAACAAGTACGCGGTCCACCTGCCCTTCATCCTCGCCTTCGACAGCGACATCCTCGCACAACAGTTCACGCTCGTCGAGAAGGACGCGCTCAACGAGATCGACTGGAAGGAGCTGATCGAAATGCGCTGGAAGAACGCCGAGCAGAACGGCATCAACGTGCGCAGCTGGGTCTCGTTCCTCCGCGACATCGACGCCCGCGGCGTCGAGGTGGTCATCGCGCGCTTCAACATCATGGTCAAGTGGGCCATCTCGGAGATCGTGCTGACGCAGGACATCGAGGAACGCGCCCGCTGCATCATCAAGTTCATCCACATCGCCTCGCACTGCCGCCGGTACCGGAACTTTGCGACCATGAGCCAGATCACCATCGCGCTGACCAGCAACGAGGTCGGGCGGCTGAGCAAGACGTGGGAGATGGTCCCCGCGGGCGACCGGCGCACGCTGCGGGAGCTGGAGACGCTGCTGTCGCCGACGAGGAACTTTTACAACATGCGCGCTGAGATGGAGGGCGGCGGCGTCGCTGTCGCCGATATGGGGTGCATTCCGTTTGTCGGGATCTACACGCATGACCTGCTGTTCAACGCGCAGAAGCCGAGCGAGATTGCGAGCTCGCCCACCGCGGCGCCGCTGGTCAACTTTGAGAGGTGCCGGACCGCCGCGGGCGTCGTCAAGACGTTGCTGAGGCTGCTCGAGGCTAGTCTGCTGTATACCTTCCAGCCGATTGAGGGGATCACGGAGCGGTGTTTGTGGATGGGCGCGTTGGGAGATGACGAGATTCGACGGTTGAGTGACGCGTTGGAGTGAGCGGGATCAACCCCAGCACTCGAGACGATCCACACACCATCACCTGGCATTTCCACCCAGAGGATATACAACACACACACCGCACAAAACGCACATCGCATCATTACCAACCCGTATAGACGACGATCTGCTCACGCAGTTGTACCACCGCCGCCACGCCCTGTCAAAACCACATCAACAACTTCTTCTTGCCCTTTCTTCTTTCTTTTTGGTCTTCTCGTCGATGATACCAACCGATACATCCCGACCCTACCTAACACAAACCTATTCCTATCCCTAATCCTTGTTTTCTCTCTGTCTTCTCCCGTACGGTTATTCTTTTGGCTTTTGTTGGAAAGGGATCGCATACTCAACAGGTGGTGGGTTGCATGGGAGTTCCATTGGGTGGCGTTTTGGGTTGGGGATACCTACTTACTCTTTTGATACCGGATGGATGGATGGATACCTTTTGCTTTTTCTTTTTGAGTCTTTTTGGTTGCTGTGGGTATCTCAAGGAGGGGGGACGGAACTCAAACCTGAACCTGAACGGAGTGAGGAGTAGGTGTGTGGATGGATGGAGGGGTGATACCTTGCAGAGCTTGCCGGATGAGGGGAGTGTGGAATCTGTGTTGGCTTGTGGTAGATTCTTGCCTATCATTGCATTGTATCTGGGGAGTGTGTCTAGGCAAACCTGTCTTAGATATCCGTTGAGATCGAGGGTGGTGTCTGAGATAGCAATCGAAGATGGTTGACATATGTTTTGTTCTCTCATTCATTTCTCGTTCCTCCCAGCTTTCGTCGATGTTGAAAGCCCCCAATCGCCGCAAACGCCTCGCCCTTCAAGCGAACACATCCTAGATGATGGCTTACTTCTCTCAGGTCCGAGACCGGCTCAGACGCGGGCGACTTCCGCTGGGCCAGACGGTCACCGCTTCCCCCTTCAAGCACCCTCACATTGTGACTCCAGGAAAGACCAGCTCAGGTGAGCCGCTCGATGCTCACGAGCCCTCCTTCTCTGATCCTAAAGCATGAGCGGACATCTTACTGCGTGTACCTCCGGTTTGCCCGGCCGACCACGTTCTTCAAATGCCATGAAGCCTGGAAACTGAAGGACACTCCTGGTATGTCCCAGGGCTTCCCACTGGCCAATGTGCTGCTCAGCTCAAAGTGCCTATCTAGGTCCCATCTCTGAAGGAGGGAGAAGAGTCTGATTCGCAAGACTCTCATCCGCTCGGATATCGGCTGGCGACATTGCAGGGCCGTCGACCGCCGTGCTATTGGCCTTAAGATGGCGTGACAAACGCACATTGGTGACTTCGGAGGCCTACGGCATACTGCAGCTGCAGTGACCCAAAGCGTTTTGATACGTACTGTCAAACGAAGTCACCGGTTGCCTTCAACAAACGGCAGCTTTCCAGACACCATTCCCTCGAAAGTACAAGCCATCATCTCCCCTACTCTCATATCCTCCCCTTTCTCTTCCTCTTCCTCTTCTCCTTTCTCTTTCCCATCTTTCAATAGATTCAGAAGTACGGAGTAGCAGTTCCGAATCACATTCCAACTTCCATACGACCCTCATCTTCTTCTCATACAGGAGTCAACAGCCAGCGTCATGGCAGAAATTTCACACGTCAAACCCTCTCCGAAGCCGGCGAACGCCGACGACACACCAAAACTAAGACCCAATACTCTTATCCAGGAATATCTCCTCGAGCGCCTCCCTATCTACCGCGAGCTTCGCGAGCTCCAGAGACAGGCAAGCACCGCTTGACCACTTCTTTATTCATGGGCCCCGTGTACCATTCCAAGACCTTGGCTAACAAACCCGAGCAGGGATGGGAAAGCGAGGCAGGAGATGCCCACTTCCAGAAGCAACGCCAGCGCGCCGACCACGCCGACACCAACACCAAGATTGTCTTCTTCAAACTTATGGTCTCTATTGGTCTTGAGCTCGACCGCGAGACGTCGGCCCTCACGATCCAGCGCAGTGGCCAGCACCGTCCCGCCATCCTTGATCTCTGCATGGCTCCTGGCGGCTTCTCCCTCGCCGCCCTCCGCCGAAACCCGTCCGCCCTCCTCCGCGGAATCAGTCTTCCACCCTCACAGGGTGGCCACAGCATACTCATCAACAAGTACTGGTCCGAGAAGGACCCAAGCGCCCAAATCTACGTCTCCTTCCGAGATATCACCCGTACGTTAAACCTGTTTTATACCACACTTCTCCCGACACACGCCCAACAACAGAAAAGTCACGACTGACGTTGTTGGCTAGTCCTCGCCGACGAGATGGGCACACCCGCATCCGCCATCCCCGCCTCTCACCCCGACGCGGGCTCTTTCTCGTCCGACCGCCCCTTTCTCGACCAACAGTTCGACCTCGTCTTCTGCGACGGCCAGGTCCTTCGCACTCACGAGCGGCCCGAGTGTACGTCCCACTCCTATTTCCCGAAACCATCCCCCCCCCTTTACACACTCCAAATTCACCCCTAACCCACCCCCCCCTTCCAGACCGCGAACCAACCGAAGCAACCCGCCTCCTCACATCCCAACTCGTCCTCGCCCTCACCCGCATCCGCACCGGCGGCACAATGGTCGTGCTCCTGCACAAAGCCGACGCGCGCGACTCGGTGCTGCTGACGCACACCCTCTCGCGCCTGGCCGAGAATGTCGTGCTGTGGAAGCCGCGGACGGCGCACACCGCACGCTCGTCGTTCTACCTCGTTGCCAAGGGGGTGAGGCCTGGGTGTGTGGCTGCACGGGCGGCGGTGGAGGGGTGGAAGATGCAGTGGAGGGTGGCGACGTTTGGGGGTGGTGAGGTGGGTGGTGGGGCTCTGAAAGAAGGGGGGGAGGAGACGGTGAGGGGAGTGTTGAGGGAGTTTGGGGGGGAGTTGGTGAGGATGGTGGAGCCTGTTTTTAAGGTGCAGGTTGAGGCGTTGAGGAGGGCGCCGTGGATGAAGGGGATGGGTGGTGGTGGTAAGGTGGGTTTGTAGGGACGGGTGTGTGGTGGGCAGGGGAGTTGATGGACGGTGCTGGGTAAGCTATGAGTTTGGTTTTCATCGACGCTCTCTGCGCCAAGGGCGGTAGTGTAACATCATGGGCTGGTGAATTTGGTGAAGCAACAGAAGTCATATTGCTTGCCTCAGTCTCAACAAACTAGGAGAGGAGGCTCCTGACCTGCCCAGTTCAATATCCTTACCACGCCCCGCACTCTCACCGTCAACTTTGTCCCACCTCGAGTCCCAGCGCCGTAACCAACCCCTTGGCGTGGGACCTGGCTGCTTACGCCCCGGGCAGGGTGTACGAGCCGCCAATGTCGAGCAGGTAGGCGAGGACGTTCAGCTCGACGTTGATGCTCGAGATCTGCCAGTTGAGCTGGCTCAAGTTGTACCTGGTGCCGAGGATGGCAATGCCCCGGACCGGGTTGTTGGCGGCCCCAAAAGTCGTCTGCCAGATGAGGGCAATCTCGTTGCACGAGGAGGGCGACGAATGTTGGATTGTGATGGCGCTGTTGACGCGCTGTAGATACAGTGCAAGACGTTTTAGGCCAGGCTGACCAGAAGGTGAGGAGGCTTTGGGTTTCTTACGCGGTTCTGCTGAAAGGTGATGAAGCCTGCCTTGGTCGGGTAGGTCACGCTGCCCAGCGGCTTGCCCTGGAGGATGTTGACACTGTCGGACGTCTGGGTGAAGTCACTGGAGAGGAAGTCGGCGTAGGCATCGTCCCAGGCCGTGTTTATATCCTTGTAGGCGTTGACCAGGCGGGTGACATCGCCCGGGAGCAGACACAAGGGGATTCCGAGGCCGAGGCCAAGGCCCGCGAGGGAGAGGATAGCAAAAGCGCTGGCGAGACGCATTTGAGCAGGTCACTCAATGTAAGAGGCTGAGAGTGAAGGCTGTCTTGAGGAGGCTTGTGGACATGGATTCTCCTCTGCATTGGAGACTGGGACGGCGGCTCTTTATCTTCAACTGGACCCATGGCATTTAGGTAAGAGCGTAGCTTACATGAGATCTTGGGAGGAGTTGCTGACTTTCTCTCAAGCGCAGACATTTCATCGCCATTGGGTTGGCGAACGCCGACATGGCTTACCAAGACACTTGGCGTTGACAGTGGCGCTGTATCATTTTCCCGTCAACTCCATAGACAGCGAGAAGATTTTGCCACAGGCAAATTGTGTTGTATCATTTCGCCGTCATTCTACTCTTTGTTGCTGACTGCTGAGAGCCCGAGGGAATTGCAGTGAGACAGTGGCGTGGTGCTATTTGTTGGCCATCGCAGAATGAGGAAGCGAGGTAGACAGCCAGGTCCTGTCATTTTGCTGTCACTCTAGTATAACTACATAGCATCCACTCCATCACATATTATTGGCAGATCGAGGACGTTCCAAGAGACAGTGGCGTTGCGCTACACAGTATGTTTGCTACCTGAGAAGTTGCAGCGAGACAGTGAACTTACTCCGTGCGAGCTTTCCCACAGACAACCAGAAGAGCCAACATCACCAAAATTACGACTTGGACCGTCCGACCCGCTCATTTGTCCATTGCGCAGCTGTCGAGGCCGGAAAGAATGAAGACAGTGGGCCCCGGGGGTGAAGCCGGGCAGGTCGGGGGTGGCGTTGCAATGCTGGTTGGAGGCAGCATGGCCGTGAAATACCAAAGCAGGTAGGCAGGTTGGGAGATGACTTGTATTAATTAACAGAACAAGTTTCTTTACCAAACGAATAACATGGAAGCCAGCAGTCCTGTGCTCCAGCAGATCATCAATAACAGGTCACAGTACGATTACAGTGTCGCACAGTGAAAACCGAGGTGTCGGTAACCAATCACATCAGCGAAGCGCACTTACACGCCAGCATCACCTCGTCCACTCCAAGACTCTTGTCGCATTCTTGGCCAACACGGCTGCTAGACCGCAGTCAAAACCATCTCCATGTTAATTAAAAATCCTAGGAGTGAGTCTTTGTAACTTCTATCCGATGACCGCTTTACAAGCGTGACTCAGGTTGGCTGGACAGAAAGAGAGAAGAGAAGACAAATCTGTGAATCTGTGGGCTAGATTCAGCACTCACCAAATTGACGAGAGCTGACTCTAGGAGAGAATATGTATTGATCAATCTGGACCATTTGCTTCCCGATACCCGATACCCCGATACCCTGCCTTTCCGATCCGCGCAAAACGAAAGGGAAATCGACCGAAAGTCCAAACAAGAAATAAAAGCCACACCGGCAGGATCGCCAAGGACCCCACTGTCTCACACTCCGCTTCATTCCCACGTGCGGGTTTGACCCCAGTTGACGACAAGCCCGGAGGTTCCAGTCATGTGTACCCCCTTAACCTAACCTGACCACGCTTTGTTATACCACTCCTCCAACACCAGATTTTCTTCCTCATCCATGTTATACGAAGGCAGATCCGGATACTCAGATACCCGCCCATTGTCAGCCAAGCCCCAGAGCGCATCTTCGTTGTTGTCCGGAACCGCCAGAGTGGGCAGAGTCGCCGGCGGGGGAAAGTCTTGGCCGCCGGATGAGTAAGTAGCGGAAGAAAAGCCCATCGATGGGACCGGCGTTGTGAGAGCGAATGGGTCGTCCTTTCGGAGTTGCCACTGCCAGTAAGACAGGTCTCCTGAATAGGAACTGAGCATGGAAAAACCCGGGGGTGCTGTACCGTCTTCTATGGGGAAGAAAGTGGGACTGGGCTCGGAGTCAGGGCTGTAGAGACTCTCTGGCGCGGTCACGCTGATGTCGATGCCTGAAGACTGGTCCTCGGGGTTGATCGGCTTAGTCTTCTGGTTTTGGCGGCCGTGTGCTGGCGAGGAGCTCGCTTGCCGTTTGTTCGAACGCTTGGTTGACGGTTGCTGAGCTGGCGTGGTAGATGTCGAAGAATTGGCACGTTTCGAGATTTGTGCCACGAGTGATAAGAATACTAGATAGGTGGATATAACGAGTTAGTAGCTACTCCTCAGAGATCGAGAGGTAGATAATCTGCCGCAGCAATCGTCCACGTACGGTCATGGGGCATCTCGGTGAGGTTTAGGGCCTTCCAGATCTTCATGGCGTTACCAATGGGCACATTGCCATTGCTTTTCTCCGGTCGGGGTCCCTCTTTCCACTTCTTCCACCTATCATACGTCTCCTTGGACATCCGAGTCTGGCTTGTTTCGACGTCCGGTTCTGCCGACGCTTTGTCCGAATAGCCGTGAACCCGCTCGAGGTGTTCGCTGCAGCAACGTCTATTGTCAGCGAAGTTACGGCGCTTGAGGATGCTGTGAGGTTCTATCCCGTACTTGAGTCTCCGTGTCCCCTTGTAGGTATGCCCCTCCGGGCAATGCTTAGTGACATTTGCGTAACGTTCCGGCTGGTCAACACGGATAAAACAGAGAAGCTGGATCCCAGAGTCCTCTTCTTCGGTTTGAGCACCCTGTTGGTTTCCATTGGCCGGGTTCGGGGCCGCGGTCTTTCTTTTTCCTTGAGAGCCCCTGGTGCGAGTTACCATGGGGCCCTCAGCGGGCATGTCCTGGCTCATAGACTGACGTCCGTTGGGCTGAAGAATCTTGGCCGCCGAGATCCTGGTTCAGTCTTGCAACGATGTTCTGAATCCTTCGGGACGAGCGCTCCTGGTGAAATTCGTTGAAGTGTGCCACAAGCTCCCGGTTCTCGTCTCGGGTCAGACCAGACTTGTGAAGAGCGACACCCCGTTTGCTATGGTGCTGTTCAACTGTATCGACGAGGCCGAGGACCGTCGTATCGTTCTCGGGGTCGCCAACACAGAAGCGTACGATGTGGTAGGGTTGTTTATGGCCCCCCGAGGCTCGAGGTGAGTGTTCGCGATGTACCTGGGGGGAGTTCGTCAGACTGGCAGTCGGCATGGACCTGGGGGCTCGCACAGCTCTCGGCTTGAGTGTGTCGTGGCCAAGGGTGTTGGGATGCTCGTTGAAGCTCTCCGGGTTGATGTTGGCACTACAAGAGGTTGTATTTTGAAGGGTCGGAGCCATTTTCTATTCTGGTGGCTTAGGTCCTGTGGGCGGCGAAAAACAGAGGAAAATGTCGCGGCGACAAAAAGTTGAGTAGAATGGAACCCAACGGCGCTGCATTCCCACTGGCTAGAGCCCCCTACCGATGCCAACAAGCCACACAGCTGTCCCACGCGGCGCCGTTCCGTTAGGTAGGCTTTCACTTGAGAGCCTCCCCGTGGAGTGCTGCGCCTTGGACAGGAGGCAAGGACTGTTTCCCCAACACATTGCCCCCCCGCTCCATCATGGTACTATCCCCCAACGGAAAACTGCCTCGCCCTGTGCTGCCCCTTGACAGGTTCTCACAGGAAACCCCGTCTGTTGGAAGCTGGAGCCTCCACCCGCCACCCGGCGGCCGGCTCGGGCCGGTCGTGTCTGCGGCGGTGGGCAGTTTGTCCAGCACTGCTCAGACACAGTTGCAGGGTTCGGTCGACGGAGCCGGCTAGCAGGGTCTGGTAGATCAACATGTTGTCTGTGGTCCGGCCCGTGGCGTGGACGTTGCTGGTGGCGGTTGCGGTTGGCTTGGGGCCGGCCTCGGCATGTCAAGTGTGCCGGTTCATCTTCCCTCTTGGGCGTGCTAGTTGGTCTCCTGCACCCAGCCACAAAAATGACAGAGCCGTGTCAAAGAGTGTTCTGCAACAGCTGTCTGCGATGGTGTTTTGTTGCTGGGAAGAAAAGCATGAAGTTCGAGTCGAATGCAGATCACTCAGTCCCGAGTAACGTTGCATATATTCTGTAAACATGTATAATTCGTCTTCGGTAATGTCTTCTCCGTGGTTGGACCACAGCGGCGCATCCCTGCAGTGCTTCTGTGCTTCTGTTGGTTGGTGTTGCAGTGATGCTGCTGTTGCTCTGTTCCAGGTTGTGTTAATTACCGGACCGGCACTGTTCTTCAGGTTTCCCTGCAGTCCACGGACCCAAGTCGTCACCAATGACTTCCATTCCATCCACCACGAATCACCCAACGCCCCAACCACCTCCAAACTTGGGAATGCTTCAAGCACGCGAGCTTGTGGCACGAATGCGCCGCCATTTGGAACTACGCTGTCCAGATACTATGTATATCCTGTGTCCTGCATTCTGTATTTAGATCGTCAGCCCATCTTCTTTCGCTTCGGCTCGCCTCTTGCTATTCCCAGCTGCCTCATTTCCGTTTTCTCGAGATTCCCCTCCGCGACCGCCGAGAGCATTGAAGAGCTGCAGCAGAGGCGGCGCATCATCTCGGCCCAGCATCAAGCCACCCCCGTCCGCGAGCCGCCGGGCTCCCAGACCCGGGTTAGCTCCCTTCCCCTCCCGTGTTTAGGGTTTAGTCTAGCGAGCAAACCGCTCGCACGGACATGAGCGCGCAAGATCGGCCGCGGGACCTTCCCCCGCCCCGACCCATCCGCAAGTGACCAACAGGGCAGAAGCAACGGCGCGTACCTTTGTACAGTAGTAGTTAGTACTATGGCAGTGTATATGTACTTGGACGATCCCATGACAATTCCATGGATCGCCCGCGTCCAGTCCCGCGGCGCGGACGGAGGCAGCTGCTCTGTCTCTGCTCTGCGCTGCCCCGATTGAGATTGAGGGCAAGCCATTCCCAGGCCATATTACCCAGCCGTCCTCGCCCTGACGGGAACAAGACGAAGCCCAACGCGGCGAGACCGCTCTGATGCCGCTCCCGGGCGAGAACCCGCAGCTGGACGCCGAGACAGCGGTGCCGATGCTCTACGGCATCTCCGTCGCCTTCGTCGTCGTCTCGACAATCATCGTTGCTCTCCGCCTCCACACCCGTTTTCTCGTCATCAGATCGCCTGGCGCCGACGATGCGACCATCGCTATAGCCCAAGTCTTCTCGATTGGAGTCACCATCGCGACCATTCTCGGTACGTTGTCAGTGTCCGAAGACGGAGAGATGCCGCAGGGACGCTAACGTCAACTCGCATCGTCAAAGAGGCAAACCATGGACTCGGCCGACATGTCTGGATGGTCTCTGCGGATAATACAGTCCCACAACTCAAGGTGCTAACAGTCCCCTGTTTTCTCCCGACGAGACACCCTCAACAAGCTATCCCCGAGACTGACAACGACGGGCAGGCCCTGCTAGGCGCCATGACGGTGTACAATGCAGCTCAAATCATGACCAAGATGTCCTTCCTCTTCCAGTACCGACGCATCTTCGTCGAGGGCGGCCGCACGCGCATCGTCTGCCTCTACCTCATCATCTTCCTCGGCGCCTGGGGCATCACCCAGGAGATCCTCGTCTGCTTCTCGTGCGTCCCGATCTCGGTCTTCATCCCGAGCCAGGCGGCCGTCTGCATCGAGAGCCTCGTCGTCTGGTACCTGACCTCCGCCATGAACATCGTCACCGACTTCATCATCTTCCTGGTGCCCTTGCCCGTAATCCGCACCCTGCGGCTCCCCCGCCGCCAAAAGATCATGCTCATCGGCATCTTCTGCCTCGGCTTCTTCACCTGCGCCATCTCCATCGTCCGCCTCTTCACGCTGCGCGCCTCGGCCAACTCGACCGACTCGACCTGGGACAATGTGCCGTCAGCCTACTGGTCCATCGTCGAGCTCAACTGCGGCATCCTCTGCGCCAGCCTGCCGTCGCTGCGGCCCCTGCTGCGCCACGTCGGGCTGATCGGTCCGTCCCACCGCGACCGCGGCGACAGCTACGAGGGCGAGGACACCTACGAGCGCGAGAACGGCCACAACGTCAAGAGTGTCTCTGTATCCGACGGGAGGAGGGATGCTGGTTCGCCCCCGTACCCCGTGGCCGATGCCACGACTGGCAGCCAGGGCGGCAACACGGCCGGCGTCTCGCCTGACGAGGTCCCACCACGGTGGTGGCAGCAGACCTCGCGGGCGGCCAAGACATGAAGAGAAGGGGTGTAGATTACAGCACCGCTGTGGGGAGCGCTACATTCAACGCTGTAGCTGTGTTGCAGACTCGATGGATCTCTGTCGTCGTCTAGGTACGGCGCCTTCTTAAACCAGCTTGCTGTTTGTCTGCTTGTTACCACCTTGTGATGAGCTAACCAAGTATTTGCGCAGCAACGGAAACGAGAGAGGACGGAAACAGACGATATATGCACCCTCGAGTCGATGCAGGTCGAGATCGCCATATACGGGTCCGAATCAACGGCCTAGTTTCTCGGACTTGTTCCTGAGTGGGCCGTCGGGTCCGGATCTTGGGGATTGACTTCGCCGCCACTTAGTGGCTTCAGTGAATCCGTGTGGACGGTTCCAGGGGCAAAATCACAGGACAAAATAGTACACGCTCAATGTTTCACGCTCAATGTTTGAACCATCACCTAGCCTCCGTGGCTGCTTTCAGGGTCTCTCCTAGTTCCAACCTCACGTTGTCGATTCCAACACATTGTGTGACAGAAGTTCAAGGATCAGATAGAACAGCAGGCGCTCAGGTCGTACATTCAGTCACATTCTCAGGGAAGATGATCGGGGTCAACACTGGCCCAAAGCCCGTTGGTGGAAAAGATACAACCACTTCCCGCCAGAACCCAGCAAAAGTGAAATTCCGATGGCAAGGCGGGATAACGATTAAGTACATCCCTCATGACCCCACAGGGCATTCCCCCCCTCCAGCAGAAATCCGCCGAGAGGATATCTTTCCCTCATTAGTGTGGTCATGTGTTCCCGGCCAAGGGGACGACACTTTGCAACGAGCATCCGGCTGAGACGAGAAGAAAGCTATCGCGGGTGGGAATGGACCAGAAGAGAGACAAAGCCCGTTGAGACCGTGCTGTTTGACCCGACCCCGAAATTCTCCTTGTTATTTTGCGCCTTCTCTTGTCTACCAGGTCGCCTCCTTGCTGGCCTCGGCGGCCCACTCGCCAGTGGCACCGGTGCCAGTGGCAGCGGCAGCACCAGACTCCCAGGTGGCGGGCTGGGTCTCGGCCCAGTCAGCGCCGGCGGCGGAGGGGAAGGCAGGGGCAGCCTCCCAGTCAGCGCCAGCGTTGAAAGCGGGCTCCGCGGGCTTCTCCTCCTCCTCGGCAGCCTTCTCCTCCTCAACCTTCTCCTCGGCCTCGGCCTCAGGGTCGCGGTCTGTAAAAAGCAAGGTCAGTTCTGGCGTCGAGGGGGGCCTCATGGGAAGGGCGACATACAGAAGTACAGGTCGGGCATGACATCCCAAGCGGTCTCGCGGTTGTAGATGGTGCCGCGGAGACGGAGGACCTCACGGGCCAGCATCCACCAGACGAGGCCGATGGAGTGGCGACCCTTGTTGTTGGTGGGGATGGCAACGTCGACGTACTCGGTGGGCGAGTCGGTGTCGCAGAGGGCAATCACGGGGATGTTGACGTACGAGGCCTCCTTGATGGCCTGGGCGTCGGTGCGGGGGTCGGTGACGATGATCAGGCGGGGCTCCTTGAACGAACGGGTGATGTAGTTGGTGAAGGAACCGGGGGTGAAGCGGCCGGCAATGGCCTGGGCGCCGGTGTGGGCGGCGAACTTGAGGACGGCACGCTGGCCGTAGGGACGGGCCGAGATGACGCA
>FTCU01001315.1_pt1 | contig 31865 bp, 43 predicted proteins | sample 1639521 | NCBI WGS metagenome assembly FTCU01 (sample SAMEA3914864, study PRJEB12502) | metagenome | biome: forest; material: soil | place: USA | collected 2012-03-12 | depth 0.3 m
AGCAGAGTGGCGAAGCAGTCTTCAATGACGCTGCCGTCACTAATATTCTGGGCCCGCGTCCTCCGAAGCCAGTACTCGAATGGGCCACCTGGGATTCAGCGTCAGTGAGAGGGTTTGGATCGGAAGTAGATGGAAAATACGCACGATTCTGGGCGAGAGCCGCCCCGAGCTCAACGCATCGCTCGGCAGGCGTGTGCTCGCTATGCATTTCCGTGAAGTGGGTAATCATCTTGGAGATGTCTTTCAAGGGCCACTTGCAGGGCGCTGCCGGCGACCGGCCGGCTCCGGCCAGCAGGTACTTGGGTGCCGAGCAGAGGCGGCACTTCCAAAACCCAAGACGCTGCAACGCCGTATTGACTCCGTCGTCCGACCCAACTGCCACGATGTCGTAGTCGGGAGATGCCATCTTGGCGCGCTTGAAGTTGTGGTTGCCATGGTCATCATCGACCATGGGGCGCTTCCCGGTCGCGAGAGCCGAAGCGGCGAGGCTGCGTCCGTTCGGCACAAGACCGGCTCCACGCCCGCTGCTCGCGCTCTGAGGCTGCCTGCCAGCGCCGTTGGTTCCGTTGGCGGCATAGGCAACTGGGCCTCCGGCGCCGTGCGGACGACGGAAGTTGTGTTTGCGCGTCTGTGCCTTGATGGTTTCGATTCGGTGTGTGCAGTGGCGGATTTGATGGCCGAGGTCGAGGGTGCGCAGCTGCAAGGTGCGGGTCTCTTGAGGCGTCAAGTCTGCCTCCTCCAGCTGTGCCCTGCAGTAATCCAGGTCGTACCGGTAGGCCAGGATGTCCTCGTTTAGCTGCCGCACCGTGATTTCGTCGAGGTCCGAGAATTCATATTCATGGTAATAGTCCCGACTAACCGGCCGGGCGGTGGTTGGCAGCATCAACTGGCGGGTGCTCCTGGATTCCATGTCGTCCATGGCTCCGTTCCTGTCGCATCTGTCGTCTCTGTCCTCCCTGTCTTCTTCTCTCCTGATACGCACGGGGACGCTGGCTCTGGAGAGGTGCTCGGCAGACTGTGCCATCGCTGCCGGGCTGCTGCGAGCCGATTCTGTCTCGCTGCCAACGCTGCTAGCGGGCGCAGCAGGAATGCCCGCGGCGACAGTGATGCTGTTCTGCGGAACTGACTCCGAATCTGCTGCTTCTCTGTTTGTTTCCTGTGCGACAGGTCAGTGCAAATTGCGGATTTCCAACTTGTGGGTGATTTGATTGATTGCGAGATGAGCGGGTGAAAAAGGAAATGGAAAAAGAAAATGAGAAATAGAAAAGGATTGAGACCCGCGGCAGGTCGGAGATGTTGCAGCTTGCATGAGAACAAACATACCATTCCCTCAATGTGTGATACCCGCTTCGACGCCGGTGCCATGAGGTTAACAAACGAGATTGCAGGTGTTGAAAGTTGTGAGATTCGGCCGGTCGGGGTTGGTGGAGGAGGAGGTGGTCTAGATGATTGAAAAAAGGAGATGCGGGAGGAAGAAGAAAATGGTGTGGGAAACGAGAAAGCAAATGAAAGAGCGAGAAGGTGGGAAAGAAGACGGTGGATGATGATCACGCGAAAAAGGCGATTACGACAAAGAATGGAGGGGAGAAAATGGAGACTAGCTTTGTTCTTCCTCTCCCTCCTTCTCCCCCTACTTGCCTTTTTTTTTCCTTCTCTTTTTCTCTTTTTCCGGCCTCCTGCGTTGTTGATTGGCCGGATCCGTCCCCACCTTTGCACTCGCCACGCTGTGATTGGACAAGATCGGCACCATCTGACAACACGACCCGCGTGCCTGTCCGAGCAGCAGCAGCCACCCATGGATTGCATGCCAACCTTGAAAGTGGAAGCTTGCTTGTTTTGTGAACTGCGAACAGCCAAGGGGTGCCATTCAGTCAAATAGGAGCCCCGGGTGATTAACACTCATAATAGACCTTGCCTTCTGCCCTGGAAAAAGGACCGTGACTCTGAATCCTTGTCATGAGCCACACGCTGTAAGCCACACGCTGTTGTTGGGAAGTTTGCTCCATCTGATGAGGAACATGTATCATAAAGAACTTCTCCAAGTTTAGACTTTCAAACATAACATCAAAGGAGGCAGAACCTCAGCCACAACCAGAGCCCCGCGATACCAGCCTCATGAGACGGCTAAATGCGGTGCTGCTGACTCCTGAGCACCAGCTCAATTCGCCAAGAGGTCGGCTACTCGTGTTTATCCATCGGCCGGATACTGAAATGGGTTCTACCAGCCAAAGTGTGTAACTCGCTCGAGTCACGGTTTCATAAAATGCCAGGTGTCCCGGTTCCGTGGCTTCAACCTCGACGCCGCCTTCCCCTCAGCCCTACATCGCCAGAGCTTCCCTCCTACATATCTTCGGTTTTAAGATGACGAATCGACGTTGGAGGCTCGGGGTCCTGCCTCTGCTATCTTTTCTGATCAATCTCCAAGCCTTTCCGGCGTTCTGTCTCAACCCTCCCCGGGACCGGACAAGCTTTTCACAGAACACACTCACCGGGCCAATGATGTTAATGCCACAGGGATTGGCAACCTGCACCCTCGAGGGTGAATGGTCTCCCTGGTCCCAGAAACCCCTTTGTCCCAAACCTGAGGAGGAGGACGACTCAATTCCGCCGGATTGCGTCTTCACTTTTGCAGCTTTTCGAGGCAACCAAGGAGTCAGCATAATTACTACACCTGATCTTGCCGCGAGCATCACGGAATCTCTTGATGACTCGCGCTTACCCCCGGATCTCCGAAACAAATTGCCACTAAACCTTGGACGGTCCGACAGTGCCGCATATGAGATCGTACACCTGCCCGGGCGCGGGAAAGGGGTAGTGGCTAAACGCAAGTTTACAAAACAGGAAACTGTCATGATCGGTTTTCCGGTGCTGGTTATCAAACTGGACTTCATCAACGAAGACCGTTATACGCAGCGGCAGAAACGGCTCATGATGGAGGCGGCTGTGAAGCAGCTTCCGTCTGAGCAGCAGAAGGCTATCGCTGCGCTGGCACGGAGCACCGGGGGAGAGCCTATTCTGGATGCGCTTCGCACCAACGGTTTTGGGATGGAGTTGGAGGGAATCCAGCATCTGGCCCTCTTTATTGACGGATCGGTAAGCTAGCATCGTGAACAACTGATCGTCCGATGGCGGCCATGCCGAGTGTCCACAACAAAGCTGACATGAACACGGTCAAACTAGAGACTTAACCACAATTGCCGGCCAAAGTATGTGATGAACGCCGCGTCAATATCGAGTGACACCCAGAACTGTTCTTTCGGGTTCTCATTTGCTGGAGGCGTAGCTGACACATGAGGCAGTGCTTTCTGGCGATATGTCAAGAGCAACATAGGAATGGAGGTTGTCGCGTTGCGAGACATTCGAGCTGGCGAGGAAGTGGCACATAGCTGTGAGGTCTGAACCTGAGGTGCGAGAGCGACGTCGGCTTACCATTGACAGATGCGCCTCTCGGGTACACGTATGAAGAACGTAAGGGAATCCTCCAGAGCTGGGGCTTTCAGTGCAGATGCGCGTTGTGCTCAGCGCACAAATCCGACAGGGAATTGTCGGATCATCGGCGGGAAAGATTGCTCGAGATCCATCGACTTTTGGGTCAGGCTTCGGAGCTGAGCGGTCCTCGAGTGAAGGAGCTCATCCGCGAGGCGTTGGCGGTGATAGACCAGGAACAGTTGCACCCACAACTGGTCGAGTACTATCAGCAGTTTGCGAAAGCATATTTGATGAGAAACGAACTGCGAGAGGCACGAGAGTTTCTTGAGAAGGCTGATTCGATGTGGCGGGTATATGGAGGAGACGAGCATGAGAACGTTGAGGAAATACAAGACCTGTGGCAAGCGTTGGAGGATGCGGAGTGGGATTCGGAGGAGAACTGAGAAAGAAAAGACGATAGAGAGTAATCTGGTAAAAGTAAAATGATCATGAATAAAGAAAAGATCCAAGAGCAACCCGTGGCTCAAGGTGCTATAGACCTCTCCTGAAGGGGCATGTGCACCGCGTAAACGCCGCGATGGAGCCGTTTTTCTCCTCATAAATAAGAGAACAGGACTCACGAACGAATCGGGGGTCAACATATTGGCCTGGTCTAACTACTCAACTGATGGCTCAATGCCCTGTTCCACTAGCTCAGCGCCCTTGCCTCCATAGCTGGCGGGCAGCTTGTCTCCGAGGCCTGAAACCTTGCTCTCCCCAAACTCGGCTGCCAGGTTCGCACCATTCGACATCGGGTGGAACTTCTTGATGGTCTTGGCGGCGACGAAGAGCTTCATGAAGCCGTAAACGAACCCCATGATGGCGGGGACGTTGACGAAGAACTTCTCCTTGAGCAGCTCCGGGTAATTCTGGGCAAACACCTTGATGGTCTCGGCACTGGCGGATTTCACGTTGGGCGACTGGCGCAGAAAGCTGATGGACTTGTAGTCGTGGACCTGGAAGATCTTGTAAGGGTCATAGTCCGCGGTGATCGGCTTGTTCGCCGACGCGATATCGAGCTCTTGCAGCGCAAGCTCCATCAGAGCGACTCGCCACTCCAGGAATCTGCGAAGCAAATTAGCAGGCCAGACGATGGGATGGCGACGCTCATGGCACGGAGTCGTTGCGGGCTTCTCACTCTTCAAGATTCCCAAAGGTCCCATCGATGGACTTAGCACCCCCGTAGATGTTCCAGGTGAACACCTCCTTGCCCTCAGGCTCTGTGGCCTCACCTTGCTCGGGGTACTTCGTCACGTAGCCCAAGCCATCGAACTTATCCTTGCTGAAGACTTTCTTGGCCAGCTCCAGGGGCTTCGTCTTGGCCCGCCACTCCAGGGTCTTGGTAAGCTGGTCCTCGGCTTTGGCGAGGTCGCCATCGTTGGCGTTGAGATACTTTTGGAGGACGATACGGGTGGGGACATGGCTTTCGGGATCGGCCAGCGTGACCCCCCAGATCTCCGGGTGGCCGTTGGTTTTTGCGAGCGCCCACAGCTGCGCGATAGGCGGTGTTTCCGGGGCGGAGTCAATCGGCGCTGCTTCGGCAACTTCCACCGGCGCGGCGGCCGATGTGGGCTCAGCCGCCGGTAGGTCGGGGGTGGCGCTCATGGTGGCTTGGTTCAGGTTGATTTTTCCTTGCCTTTTCTCTTTCCCTTATCTCGTCCTTGAGGCAGCCTGCCGTCTTTGCTCGGATGATTCCGCAGCCCGCTTCGATTGTTGCGGTGATCGGCAAGTCCATGCGGCGTGGCCGGTCCCAATGGTGTTTTTGTGGGCCAGCTCCAATAGTTCAGGTAGCGTCAGCGTTTCGACGCACGGCATGCGGTGGGCTTGCATTGAGCCGGAAAGGCCTAAAATAGATCCGCTACGCTGGGTAAGGCAATTGGTGGGCCGCTCTTGTTGGCCTTGGTGGTTTGCAGCGGTGGCGTCTGGTCGCCTGCCGCCTTTCCCCGACGACCGGACTCTCATCACCAGGATCGACCCGACGGCGTTGACAGCGAGGCGTTGGCAATATGCACGAGAGACGAAACAAAGGTTTGTCACTGGCTGGATGCCCCTTGCTAGGTACCTTAGACTGCCGGATGGAGATGCGAGCTGTCTCCAGGCGGTGACACCCCTTCCATGGCAAACACTTCCGACACCCTGATGGCAGTCAGGAGTTCAAGACGATCATGGCTCCGAGTATCTGATTGTATTGATAGGTACTCGCAGCACAAAAGCTATCTGCCTAAGAGTCAAACAAACTTGACGATCTATTTCCCAGCCCGATCACCGGAGTGGACAACCGCCACCAATCTTTCCGAAACCTCACTGGGCAGTCTTCCACCCGTAGCACCCGTGACCACAAACAGCAATGAACAGTCCTGAACGGAGGTGACATAAACGAATGGCAGCTTTATTTCCTTCAGTCAGCAGAGGTCCACGTTCGGAAAGTATGACAAGATGCAGGGCTCGATCCACTCACGGATGCAGGAAATTTGGAAAGACGAAGCCACCGCACGCACCCGGGCAGACGCCGTCCAGGCGCCACCGGCCGCATGCAGAAAAACAAAAAAAGAGAGAAGAAAAGGCTGCCTCAAATATAACAAAACGACAAAAACGGCAGAATAACAAAACAGACAAGCAGCCCCTTTCTAGCCACACGCCAGACCGGCCATGCGTGGGGGCCAACTCTGCTCTCAGGACAGCCACCTTCAGATGTCGTACGTTTGGATGCGGAACCGTCCGGACCGGGGCCGTCGGAGTCGCCGAGAGCGCCGCTCGCAGCAGCAGACCGATAGGTCATTTCCACAACGCCGGCAATGGTAGGCGTGCCGGTGCGTGTACAGGCATCGCCAGGCGTAGAAGGTGACATGTCGCTGGCAGAGGGGGCACCAGTCCCGCCACTCGATCCACTCGCTGGGGGTGCGTATCATGTTGGCGAGGGGGACCCGGTTGTCAGGCGGGAGCTTTCTTGCTGGAAAGCTGTGTTGACGTTTGTTGACGGTGTTCGTTTCTGTTTATTGCCTTTTCCAGATGGATGGTTGCTGGTGCGGAGGCAGAGCGAGTGTGTGGAGAGTGGGTGAAGAGTCAACTCAACGTCAATGTCGGCTGAGAGAAGTACAGTAGGCAATTTCTCTTCTCTCGAGGAACTCACTACATTGTATTATATGCTTTCTCTCCTACACCGCGCTCTAACACAGAGTGATCCAGACCGATGTGTCAAAAGTATGTCTTGCAGGCCAGCTGCTGTTGCCAGCTGCCCCTTGGGGATTCACCAGCTTCGCCCAGAATCCGCGTCTGACCTCAACACGGAGGGAGAATGACTTGAAAAGACAGTGGTGAGGGCCTTTTACTAGCACACACATCTGCCCCGCAACGCGTCGGGTCGGATGGTGCAGCGCACGTGGGAGTGGCACACCGAAAGCGCAGGCGACCAATCCTGACCCCTGAGCCCCGCGCCCCAGTCAGCCGACGCACCTCTCCGCCCCAAAGGCTTCACTCCCCCAATTTTGGCAAATGCGGTCGTGGAATGGTGGTTGAGTTCTGAACCTCAGCTACGGACTCTGTAACTGGCCTTAGAAAAGAAAGAACAAAACCACCATATAACATCCCCGCGAAGATCCCGTTCCCTGTCTCTCCCGATGCTATATCTCTCAATCACAGTCCTTCTGGGAAGGCGTGGCAAACCCAATGGTCCGGTCCTGGCCGTTCCACACGGTATAATAGGAGCGGAGCCAGGGAGTGCCAAAGATCCAAGCCGGGCGCCCGTTGATGGGCTCACGCGCGGGCCGACCCGGGTCCGCAAACACACCCTGGCAGATGCCGGGCTTGCCGGGGAACTCGCCCACATTGATGTACTCCTTCTTCACGGCGACATCGGTTTTATGGGTGGCGTTGCCCACGGTAAAGATCACGTCGCGCGCCACACGGTCAAGCACGTGGCAGGGCGCGCCCCACGAGCCGAATTCATCGAGGGGGACGATCTGGTCTGACATGCGCCCGTACAGCTCCCTGCTGGTCTCCACGTCGGGAGTGTTGATGTTGGCACCGCCTGTGTCGACAAGCGTGACGGCGTCGGTCGAGTTGGTCAACGTAAAGTCCCCGATGCGCGCGCCGCGCACGTCCACGACCCACCGCCACCGGGACTCGGACAGCGGCCAGTTGAGCGGGATTTTCTTGAGCGTGCCGGGGATGTACTGTGACTGGTCGGTGCCTCCCAGAGTGAGCACGCCAGCGCGACCATTGGGGCCCTTGCGGTCAGAGATGAAGGAGAAACTGAACTCCGGGCCAGGGAGTTGTCCCGACTGGACCAGATTCCAGAAGACGGGGACGAAGGCCGAAGAGTCGTTTCCAAACCAGCTCGCGTACGGCGTCGAGCTTATGCCAAAGATTCCGTCGGGGTCCTCGTCCCGCAGCCCGGACGAGTAGTCGTCACAAATGACAAACTCGCTCGCCCGGCCGCGACCAGCCATGGAGACCACGTCAGTGACGACGGTGACGTTTGCGCCCTGCGTCTCGTTGCTCGCAATCGTACCTCCGCCCGCGCTATTAAAGAAGACCTGGCTTTTGTATCCTGGCAGTGGCGAGTAGGTTCTGGACTTGGCGGGATCGAAGAGAGGGTGGTTGCCACAGGTCGTGCAGCCTTTTCTGGCGATCAACATCATGTTGGCCCCTGTGTCGAAAATGAGTTTACTACCCGCGTTCAAGAAAAGTCGAGTCAGCCACCTTGATTTTGTGTCAGGAGGGGGGGTGAAATCAACTCAACACTTACAACTTCTGAGGGGGCGTGCCGACGGTGATCTCGCCGTACCACTGCAGTTTCGTCCCGTTCGGTTTCCACACGGCGAGGTCAATGTTGATCGGCCGCGCATTGCCTCGGGCTTGGCCTCCACGCCTGTCCAGCTGAAACGAGTCGCCCTGAGGGACGGGGTCCCACTGAGGGTTGGGCCCGATAAGGGCCGCTCCGCATCCTAGGCCGAGAGAGAGCCACAATGCCGGCTTCATAGTTGAGGCGGAAGTTAAGGGGCGTGCGTGATGTGGGAGAAGTGTGGAGTGAGTGCGAAGTAAGGCTCGTCGTGATGTGTTTGAACAGGTCTTTGGATGAAGAGGAGGAAACGAGCCCCGTGGTATTATACAAAATAGAATATCTAAACCTCCAGCCACCACCTCACTCATCGCGATATGCTTTCCACTCCGAAATGCCGCGGAAACCGCAATTTTATGATGCGACAATACTAATGATGAAGAAGCAGCCGCCACAGTCCCCATTCCTTTTGTTGGTCGCTGGCAAAAAGGGCGTTCTGTTGGAGCTGAACAATATCAAGGTTTGGGGCAACAATATTAGTGGTTGGGAGCTGAGGCATGCAAGCCTTGACAGGGTGACACAGTCTGAGACACACAACCCACTTTTTAATCACTGATTCCCGTGCCAACTGCAGAAACCGTTCCAATATTGACAAACCGCAGTGTCTCGGACTCTCGGTGTCTCCGGATGGTGCAAGGGGACCGGGAGGGGGCTCGGCCCGCCTGTGAACGTTTTGTGTGTAATAGATTCGGGTCACACCCAACCGGTCAAGTTACGGGCCGGACTGCCTTTGTTCTTTGCATTGAACTCGGCTCAACACCGCAGCTTCAAAGGTAGCCGAGTGGCGCACCTCCACGTGGGAGTCTTCGAGAACTTTCTGAGGGCAGGCCCTGGCTGCCGCAACAAGCGGCTAATTCACATCTGTCACTTGTCTGCTGAACACCAAACTCGCGAGTCATCTTGCTTTTGTGTTTGTCTAACCCGATTTGTGGCTGTATATTTCTTCCTCCTGTTCCTGGCCCTCTTTCTCTCAACGTTGATGATGGGTGTGCTGCATGACTTATGATGGCTAGCCTCATTTCATTCCCCCCTTCCAAGGCCGTTTACAATGAAAGACTCTTCTTTCGTCCTCTCATCTGTTCTCCTGCTCAATACATCTTCTTTGTCCTTTAAGTCGTGGTATTCGGCCTTTCCCCTGTCAGCAAAACGCGGTTCAAGGTTGATCGTATGGGTTGTTCTGTTGACACGGTTGGCGAAGGAGCATGTCAGGCAGGTAATTTATCCGCTACTACTGATGCCTTCTCAAGTGCATTCATCATCCGGGGACTTTGTCAGGAAAAACAAGACGGCATCAAATGGAAGGGCTTGTGAAGCTTTTCTTGCTTTGCCAGCCGAGGTCAGCCCCTTCCGAGGCTTCTCAGCTTATGCCATCATCGCCCATCAGCATCACGGAGATACTGATCTCTGTCAACCTTGATGCTTCATGGTAATTGTTGCCTGGCTTCAACTCCGATTCTGAAGCCTTGAAGGTGAGCTCGATTGCTTACCCCCTCTTTGATCATTTAGTGACATTAGTGCCATCGGCCCGAACAAGGTTGTATGCTGCCCTTGGATTCAACTTCAATCGGCCCTTCCGTTGTAGCAACATAGCTAATTCCGGCTAGCTGCCCCATGCTGCCCCCGCATCGCCGGCCGAGACGAGCAGAGAAGGATACAGGGTCATGTTTGATCATCGAGAATGTTCCCCACAAACAACTTGGAAGTACTTCTGGGAACCCCGCTTGTAACCTCGTGCCATACCCCAGGTTTCCCCGTGCCATACCCCAGATTCCCCCGTGTCTGCCCCATGTGGAGGATGGTGTTGGCCGGGAAAGACCCGGTGTCCAATTTCCCTGCTACACCTCTTCTTCCCTTGCATGACAGTATGGGGTTGGGTTGACAAAGAGCATACCGCAGGGTATGCCTGGCTGTACAATTCTCTCACTCCACTGGCTTAGACCGTTGGCTCGCCCCCTTGATCCAGGGCCAGTGGAATATTCAGGCCACCCATACACGTTCAGACTCTTCGTAGTTCGGCCCGATTGTCAAGAGCCCTAGGTGCTTGGTTTCGATCAAGATAGTTAGTAGTATGAGATGAACTTGAATGACTTGATTAGTCAAAGACAGACCGGAAGGACAAGGTAGTACTCCGTATGGAAACTCCTAACTTTGCGTTCATTCTGCACGAATTTCCATTCGTTTTGGTGAATTGGGAACCAGGACGCGGGGGGAAAGCCGGGATTGGACGAAGATGGAGGGCGTAATATCCTGTTTGAAGGTGTTGGTGGATAGGGGGCCTGCATTCTGAACTTCTATAAGACCATGTCGTCTCTCAGGGATGGTCACAATCGATGCCCGGGTTGTTGCAAACGATTTGTCTTGGTCTCATCTCCGGGTCGGCCGGTGTCGCCAAAATGTTTGGTTCTCAAATCCCTCTTTTTCTCGCTTTGGCGGTCCTCGTTGGTGGTCTTCCTAGCGGCAATGTCTCCAGTAACGCCTTGCTCCATACCTTTTCCGAGCGTGGCATCTTTGGCCCGATCGCGACCGAGTCTGCTGCAGGCATCGCTGGCGGACAAATCGCCGGCGCGTCTCCTCCCTTGAGCTCGTTCTTCGTCGGGCTCAACCCTCCGGTACGCGAGTGCTGAGATCTTGTCTCGCCTAAGATGTGGCCTAAACCGCTGCTATAGTTCCCAACCAACTCGTGGTGGGCCCCATACGCTGCTTCTCCTGGAACCGGCACAGCTGCGGGCCCGTTCCCGTACGAATCCGCCCTCGATGCTTACGGCGTCCAGTTCGGCATCAGCACTGATAGGCAATGGGACGGGACTTCCATCAAGCAGCCGACGCAGATAGACTGGCGCGCGTCCTTTACCGAGCACTCGGGTACATTTGCGAACCACAAGGCTACCGCCTTTGACACCCACAGCGTCACGGTCGAGTACTTCCAGGGCAGTGCCTCGATGGCGGCTTATCTCGTCCCTGGATCTCCTTACATGACGTTTCAATATAACAAAGCCACACCGCTGCTAACTCCCATGCATGGTGGGATTCAGTCGTTCAATGGGCAGACGGTGGGCGTTGGCGGAAGTGGTGAGTTCTCTCGTGTATTTCCCGACCCTCTTTCCCTCCCCCACGTCCCCGCAGGAAACCCCCGCCCCTTTTCCAAGCTCATAAAAACCTGCAGTAAGCTCGACCGGGACGGAATTTACCGTGACAGAAACGTCTGGAAAGACCTACATTATCTACGCTCTCTCGTCCATCACGCTCACGGCCACCTCGGTCTCATCCAACACTGGCACCATCAGCGCTAAGGGGCCATTCACTGGGGTCCTCCGTCTCGTGATGCTTGCCCAGGCCGGCCATAAGGCTCTCCTCGACCAATACCACCAGGTTTATCCGACCGCGGTCGGGCTTGACTACTCGTTCACCGACACGACAGGCACGCTCATTTTTCACTGGAGTACGGTTGGCGATGGAAGTCAGCTCCTCATGCTCACATGGCCACACCATAGGCTTAGCATGCAAAACCCGAGCTTCCCCGCAACAACGGCACTGGGATACTTGACGACTAAGGTCCAGAACTCTACTCGCTTGTCTACATGCTCAGTGGTTCTTTTTCTTCTGCGACTCCTGTACTAACTTCGTCGGAAAACAGGGATGGATGTACCCAGCGCTTGGAAACACTTGGAACATGCTCTACCAGCTTAGTTCTATTTCTTGGGATGCGCCCCGCGCCCTCGACTCCTCGTGCTCGGCCACCGTCCTCCAAGCTCTCGAGTACGAGGTGAGGCAGCTCAACAGTTCCCAAGCCCCCGTGCCCGGCGACTTTTATTTTTGGGGAGGCACACTCGCGGCTCAGGCGCGGCTAGCGCTCATTGCGTATGACAGAATCCTTTTCCTTTCACCTGTCGAGTTCCTCCATAATGAGACAAGACGCTGATGTAGCGAATTCACCGCCACCCAGGGACAAGCTGGGACGTACAGATCTCGTTACGCCTGTTATCAACTATCTCAAAGCCTCGTTCCAGCATTGGTTTGACTCCTCCTCGTCGACGCTACCTGCGTACGAGACGACGTGGGGAGGCGTCATCAACAAAGCTGGTGCCAACAATGCATACGTCGACTTTGGAAACGGCTACTACAATGACCACCATTTCCACTACGGCTATTTTCTCAGCATTGCGGCTGTAATTGCTAAGTTTGACAGTAACTGGCTGAACCAGCATAGAGGTTATATCAACTGGTTTGCAAGGCATGTTATGGGTTCTTCTTTCTCTCTTGGCACTAGCAGTCATGATAGTACCATGACTTCTAGATTTCCATAGATTTCGTTCGCTAACACTTAGGGAGCACGCAGGGACATTATCAACCCGTCACCGCAGGACCCTTACTTTCCGGTTACGCGTTGCCGGGACTGGTTCGCGGGGCACTCGTGGGCGTCGGGCATCGCCAATGGGGCCGGGAGCCGGGACCAGGAGTCAACCGGCGAAGCGGTCAACGGGTACTACGGCGCCTTGCTCTGGGCATCGGTAGCGCTCTCTCAGGACTACGTTAACTACGCTAAGCTCCTGGTTGCCACGGAGCAGCAGGGCGCGAAAGTCTACTGGCACCTCTACCCACAAGCCGGCCAGACGGATCGCGACAACCCCTACCCGGAGCCGGAGGTGCGCAGCCTAGTCACCATGGGCAATGTCCAAGACTGGCAATCCGGCGCCTGGCTGTTTTGGGGTAGTCAGAAGAGCGAGATCGCCGCCATCCAAATCTTGCCCATTATCCCTGTGAACGAGGTGGGTCCCCCCTTTCCAATATAAGAGGACTACCTCTACTTCAACTTTGGAAGTAATGGGCAGAGAAACCGGGCTGAGACACCTTTCTTTCACTTGCAGGCTCTCTACGATACCCAATGGGTTGAGAATGTGTGGTCGTACACCATGCCTGAGCTTCTCGACCCAACCATTGGGGATGCATGGTGAGAATCACCTCCCTGAGCTTCCCCTCTCTAGGTTGGTGTCTGTTTCGCTAAGACGCTCTCATCGTTCAGGAAATGCGTTATCATTGCCGCATATGCCAACGCAAACCCACAAGTGGCTGCTGCGTGGAGCGCAAACCTCACAGATTGCGGTGCGTCTTTGTCCCTTGCCACATTGCGGGATGCGGTATGCCTCGTGTTGGTGACGACTAACAGGTACAACTATTAGGCACGGGTAACACCTTCACCAACGAGTTATATTTCATCGGGACGCGGCCGAACCCCAGCGGGACGCCAATATGCCGCGCACTTCCGCAAAACCCGTACGGCAATTTCAAGCTCCAGGTCGCAACGTCGGGCAACTTCGTCGCCGCGTCCAGCGCCAACACAAACCTAATCGCCTCAGCCACCTCGCTGACCGGAGCTGCAACCTTCATCAGCTCTTACGTGCCCAATGCTGGTACGCTGCAACTCACGAGCACGGGTCAGTATGTAACGGCCGACCAGTCGGGCAGCTACACCGTGGCCGCGGCCCGCGCCACAGCCTCGACGTGGGAACGCTTCACCGTTCGTCAAAAGGTTGGCGCCGCGTCAGGCGTCTACTCGATAAAGGCCAGCAGCAACGGACATTACATCACGGTAGCCAGTGACGGCTCGCTCATCAACAACGGCGCTAACGAGGCCGCGAGCGCCGGCTTCCGATTTGTCGCTGCGTAGGGGAGAGCAGATCGTGTCGGCTGTGTTGCGTGTGCTCTAGGCTCTGTCGTTGGGGGCAAGCAAGCAGGAGGAACTGATGATGAATTTCTTCCTATGTCGTTGGCACTGTGAAGGTGAAGGCGCTAACGACAGGCCTCGGACTCGGAGGAAAAGGTTTTGGTATTTTCAACAGTGGGTTTCAAACCAGACGACAGGCTTTGGCATCACCGCCATATCTTTCAAGAGGTTTGAGGAACAGGAAGTCAGGAACTCAACCTTTCTCTTCTCCCATTTTTTAAGGACTCAGCTTGCCTTTGTTATCGAGTCATATTCATGATGGATACTTCTGGCGGGATTTCGAGACTGTGCCGAACCACTTCGTGGGAATGACACTGATTACCTACCTAATCTTGCACAATTGATGCCGAGATGGTGTGCAATTCCGGTGTTGTTTGGAACCGAGCAGAGTTCCAACCTCGTTCCGAGCCCCCCCTGAGCCCCTGAGCCCCTGAGCCTCTGAGGTGCTCGGGGTGCCTGAGATGTCGACACCGGCTGGCAAGCAGCTGGCAGCCGAGAGACGGCGGCCGCCAAGACCGAGTGCAGCTTGGGAAACGCCACACGCGGCTTGAGCTTCAAAACTGAGACCGGTCGAAGCTCTGGAGCTCCATCACCACACCACGGTCCATTGAGCACCACCACACCGTCGCGATGGGCCGCATCTCGACGGCCGATCTCGGCAGATACCTTCTTACAGGTCAACTGGGCCGTCGGGGCTGTTTACAATATTCTCGACTTCCCCCCGGCATTCCATCCCACGCTCCGCCGCGCCCGACGCCACAGCCACGACGGACGTCGAAGACTCTCCGCCGAAGCCCGGATCCGATCCGGAGCTGGACACCGAACCGGTCCCTTGCCACCAGCAGCAAAAGCCAACATCAACACCAATCCGACCCCTCCTCGTCATCATCACCCACCCTCCCCTCCGATGCAACCGCTGTGCCCATCACGCCCTTCCGCAAGCAGCAAAAAGAACAGGCAAAGGCCCTCAAGGCGTCCGGCAACAAGCACAAGAAAAAGAAGAACGCCGACAACCAGACCGTTCCCGGCTGGGAGCTGACGGTTGGCATCGAGATCCACGCCCAGCTCAACACGGCCCGCAAGCTCTTCTCGCCCGCTCCCGCCCCCGCTGCATGGTCCCACGACACCCCCAACAGCCATGTCGCCCTCTTCGACGTCGCCATGCCCGGCTCGCAGCCGCTATTCCAGCCTGCCACCGTGATTCCCGCCGTGCGTGCCGCCCTGGCCCTGAACTGCGCCATTCAGCCCGTCAGCCGCTTCGACCGCAAGCACTACTTCCACTGGGACCAGCCGGCCGGCTACCAGATTACCCAGTATTACCACCCCTTTGCCCGTGACGGCCGCATCACCCTGCTCGCCCGCGACGGGATTGCCTCCGAGGACGGCGACGCCGTCGAGATTGGCATCCGCCAGGTGCAGATGGAGCAGGACACGGCCAAGACAACCGCTCACCCGGGCGGCGTGCACTGGCTTGACTTCAACCGCGTCGGCCTGCCGCTGATCGAGATCATCACCCAGCCGCAGATCCGCCACCCCGCGACCGCCGCCGCTTTTGTGCGCAAGGTGCAGATGCTGCTTGCCTCGGTTGACGCATGTGTCTCGGGCATGGAAGCCGGGGGGCTGCGCGCCGACGTCAACGTCTCCGTGCGCAGGAGCGCCGACGTTGACTCAGCACCCCTGGGTACGCGGACCGAGATCAAGAACCTGAGTAGCTTCAAAGTCGTCGAGGACGCCATCATCGCCGAGCGAGACCGCCAAATCGCCGTGCTTGAGGCCGGCGGCGTCGTTGAGGGCGAGACGCGCGGTTGGTCCTTGGGGAGCACAGAGACGCGCCGTTTGCGCGGCAAGGAAGGCGAAGTGGATTACCGCTACATGCCCGACCCAGATTTGGGCCCTGTCGTCATCGGGGAGGATTTAATTGCCCACCTGGCCTCGACCATGGGTGTGCTGCCCGATGCCGAGATGGACGAGTTGGCTAACCGGTACGGCCTGAGCTCCAAGGATGCTCTTTCGCTCGTCATGTTGGATGACGGCGCACGCATTCAGTACTTCTACAACGTTCTCGAGTCGCTCGAGGACCGGCTGGGGCTTGGGGCAGACGTCGCCCCTGACTACCGACACGCCTTGCTCGCCGCTAACTGGTGTCTCCACGAGCTCGGGAAGCTCACCGAACTCTCCAGTGATCTCGGCATGACTCCCGAGGGCGAGTGCCATGTCCCGTCCTCCGATTTGGCCGCCATTCTCTGCCACCTCCACCGCAGGGAGATTACGGCCAAGGTGGCTAAGGATTTGCTGTGGGGCGTCTTCCGCCGGGACATTGCTGCTGGTGCCGTCACGCAAACGGTCGACGCTGCCAATCTGTGGTTCAAGGAACTTTCCGAACCGGAATACGCCGCCCTTGCCGACGAGGTTGCCAACGGAGAGGCCAAAGTACTGGCCGAATTTCTGCGCTTCAAACAGGGAAAGGCCAAGGCTTACCCACAAGGGAAGCTCATGTTCCTGGTCGGCAAGATGATGCGGGCGGGCGCGGAAGAGCGCATGGATCCTGCTTCTGCCGAGAGGATATTGAAGGCCAGGATTGACAGCGTTTACCTGCCGGCCCTCGAGGCCAGCGTGTGATTGGTTGGTCTCTCGGATTGCTTATTGCGAGTTTGCTGAGCTTCACTGCCCAATCCATTCGTTCCCTTCTTTCTTTTGGCCCAGGCCCATTCCCACACCAACAACCATTGCTAGTCATCACCGCCGGAACAGGGTTATTGATGAAAATGGAACTCCGCGCGGTTTTGTGTACTACGTACTCTCAGCCATCCCAAAGAGTGGCGTAGATATCATTCAGTCGTTTGCCCTTCGCTCCCGTTTTGTTGACAGTCGGATGCTCCAAAGCTCGGTGAGTGGCGTGATCACCTCCCTGCCCCCCACCGGCGGGAGGCGGCATGCTTGCTGCAAGCTCGACAAGTACGTCCCGTCTCGAGTTGCGGTAAGCGTTTGTCAAAGCCTTTCGGTCCGTCGTGGGCAAACGGCAACTTGCTGCTGCAAACGACGAACTGCATGGGACAGTCGGCCCCTCCCCTTGAGAGCCGAGGAGGAAAATTTGTGACGAGAGAGAGGGGATCTTAGTGTTCCATTCTTCTTTAAAAGAGCCCTTCCTCCCAGCACAAGATTGCTTCCTCGGCTTCCCCTTTCTTTATCACAAGCGTCATCTCAGAGCTATGCTGAGCATACAGTGAAATCGCACGCACGCCTGGTTCTTTCCGTCCTCGCCATTGCTTCATCCGCCAGAGAGTCCAGAGCCTTGGCATCATCTCTTCCTGCAATCGCCGTCTTGCCCTTCTTTTTCATCGCTGCACAGTTCTTGACGCACCATGTCCTCGGCAACTACTCGTTCGTCCTCTGGGCCCTCCCCCAGCCTCCAAGGGCCCACACCGCCGCCCTCCTCCTGCAGAGAGAAGCGGCCCCGGCCGTCTGATGATTCCGACCCTGAGGGTAGTCACCCCAGCACTTCGGCTTCTCACAAGAAGCGAAAAGAACTCATTTCAGAGGATGGAGAAGCGGCTTGCTCCGAAGAAGGAGAAGTTGTCTGCTCAGAGGAAGAACGATGCTTGGCCGAGCTGTTGGTCCGCACCTCGAGACTCCCTGCCCTGGCCGACACAACTCTCACAGCTGAGGAGGAGTGTGAGTCCATGGATGAGCTCCCCGAAGACGATTCAGTGAATGAAACCACGGACGAGGTACGCTCCTTGCCATAACTTCCATTGACTGACACTACACGATTGGCCTCGGATGGGTATTAACAACTTCTAGCAGGGGCCCCGACGCACCGCTCCTCCTGGGTCTTCTCCCATCGTCTATGCGGAAACGGACGACGAGGAGCCGGGATCCGAGTCGGAATCTGAGACAGAAGACGAGAACCCCATGCCCACGCCCACGCCCAGTCGCTCTAGGAGACGCGAAGAAGCGGACGCCGGTGAACACGCGGTGATGCATACGGGCGAGTCCACCACGGCCGACTCGGATGCCAACTTGAACCAGCCCACCGCAACAACGGCCCCGAATCTTGACCGTGTCTCTGATGACATCTTCCGGCGATTGCTTCTTCTGGAGCATTCGCTCCAACGCAGGATTCAACGCCATTGCTACGGACGCGCTCCCCTGGAACAGGTTCTGCAAGACATGGTGGACTACCTTCTCTCCATCCTGGCCTTGATCCCGGCCTTCAAAAGGGCCCTCGATCAGTCGGATTCACGGCGTGGCGGCTCGGCGGGTCAAGGCCGGGCGCCGGGGCGACCTAATGCCTGAGGTCATTGGCCGCAGCTCAAAGGGGGTTCGGGACAAAGATGTCGTGAGTGATGTTCTAATTCTTCTAGGTTCCTATGGGGCGAGGAGAGACTGACCATTGATGCTGTAGTGGTCTCGACGAGATCAATGGCTCACTCCTGAACTCGACTGGTCGCGAAAATCAGGGACTCGATTTTGGCTCGAAGTTTCTCGTTTGCTCATTTCAGTTTCTGGAGCAATAAGTGTGTTTTTTTGGTGGTGTATCATGGTGTGGAAATTCGGAGGAAAAAAGCACGAGGGTGGGTCTCTTTTGTTCAGTCTTTTTTCTTTCCTTCTGGGGTGTAATGGATTTGGAAGTGGATAGGGAACAGTAGGCTGAACGCCTTGCCCCTTGATATTAAAGGCCGCTTACGGTGAAAGGTGTGTAATACTTTGTCATTCTTAGCTTTGTTCCTAAACTCCCAAAAAAAAAAAAAAAAAGTCTTTCCTTAGTCCTCTCGTTGCCTGCCTTAGCCACGTCATTGCTTTCGTCACATCGCTCAAAGACTTCTGCTGCGTGAGCTCCACCAAATGTAAAATTCGCCTGCTTCGTCCTTCCACTCCAGTTCCTTGCCAGCAGGAGTGTGCACCAGTACACCCTTTACCAGTCCCCTAATCCTCCACCAGCCCCTCCAGCAACTCGAACCCGAGCACCAAAACCCATCTTAAACCCCACACAAACACACCGCCTACCACCGTCTCTCACCGCACATGCTCCACACCATTGACATACCACAACCCGGCGCTTCCAGAACCCTGACAGCCCAACCTAACCCACCCACAGCCAGCGCCTCATCGCTAACACAGCGAGACCTGTGAGCAACACAGATAAGATCGAGGTGACCATGTGGGAAGTGAAGGAGGAGGATGATATTTGGAAAGAAAAGAAGATGCTGAGAGGGATCAGAAGGGTGAGGAGAAGGAAGAGGAGGCCCTCAAGGCTGAGGGGAGAGGAAGTGAGTGAAGAGATGACTGGTTTTTGAAGATGGTAGATAGGGTCGTCTTGATCTTTGGGCTGAGTGGGAGTGGTGGGGTGGTTTGAAGGAAAGTTGGAATCTGGTTGCTTGGTTGGGGATGAATGGGCTGCCGAGAGGCGTCGTGGCTTGGGGGAGGACGGCGGATGGCTCGAGGAAGTTGACGAGGATCGGGTGTGATGGCTGGGGAAGGTTAATCTATGCGGGACAGGGGTTAAGAGCCCGTCAGAGGTCTCGGAGACAGAGGAACGGGACTCCGAGCAGCTGGATTCGGAGGGGTTGGAGGGAGCTAGGCAGACGAGGTCGGCGGTTGAGTCAAGGAAGCGCGTCTCAATCTCGGCAATGGGGTTGTGAGTTGCAAGGTATGTGCGGTAGTCCTCGGTGTCCGCATATGACGCGGATGGGAGATTGAGCGTCTTGGTGAATGCTTCGAGGGCGTGGTCTGTCATGACTGTTGGTTCACTTGTACATCTAGGCTGTACTCTTTACCGCAATACTTTGGCGCTGTACTTACTGTACTGGCTCAGCTTGAAGCCGATTTTCCCCAGTGTGTCGGTTTTCCGCCACTGAAGTTCTCCTCCCGCCATGGCCTCGGATCGACGCGACGCGGGGAGGATGCAATTTTGCAGTCGGCGTGTCTGGGTGTCGGCCGTGTCAAGGCGGTGGAGCTGCTCCTCGAGCTCGGTGAGCTCATCCTGAAGATGCAATAGCAGACGGTGGTTGAGGGCCTCGAACTTCCTGTAGATCGGTTTGATGGCTCGTCCTTCGTCGCTCTGTGAGCTACTCGTAGATCCTCTCCTCGCGGGCCAGGGGTCTGACGTGGACAGCTTCGCAGCCAGCAACTCGTATCCTGTCATGGGCAGCTTCTCTGCCCTTGGGAGATACTTTGGATATCCCTGACCGGGTGCAACAAGCCTTGGTTGCAGCTCGTCCGGACGAAAATGGGGATGCTTTGCTGAGCCTCGGGCCATCTCAGGGGTGCCGTACCGATCTTGCACCGCATCCAAATGCGGGTGCAGTTGTGGCCGGCGTGCACGAAGGCCCCGTCTACCTTTGGGAGAGCCGGTGACGGAAGTCCTGTATCCATTGAGGCGCGACGGCCTCGGCAAGGCTGTTGCGGGTGGGCTGTCTCCTCCGACACTGTGATCAGGGGTCGTGGTGGCCGTCTCGGGCGCATTTTGCTGGCTACTGTCAATGCTTCCAAACGATGAGATGCTGCGCGGCGACCAGTTCTCCGAAGCTTGAACAATGGCTTGTAGTATGCTTTCCTCTGTCACTGGCGGAGAGTCGTTCTCAAGGAAGCTGAGCGGATCAGGTCCCTTCGGCTTGGAATTTGGTTGTAGACCCGGAGAAGTGGATGTGGTCGACTGGAAACTGGAGGGTTGAGATGCGGCGTCACAGCTGTCATCCGGGTTGGAGCCGTCCGTACATGACGAGGAGGAGTAGTCGTCCTGCGTCTCCTGCTCCGTGTCTTGCCCCGCGACCGCGCTTTGGGAGTGCAGGTGGTCGTCGCGAACCAAAACGAGACTCGTGACTCGTTTCTTCCCCGAGCTTCTCAGCTCGTCGGGTCTCATTTGGGAAGGATTGAGCTGGAAAGCCTCCCAGCGCATCTCGGTTTGTGCGAGGTTCATGTCGGGCCCTTGGTCGCTCGATGCGGCCAAGGATTCCCTCTCGACGTCCAAGTCGTCCCGGTTCTGCCACGCGAAGTCGATGCCAGATTCCAATAACGCCATCGGGTGTCGAACTGCCAGTTGCATGTGGGGGGCCGGATGATAGGAGCTCGGGTTCAACAAGACTATCAATACCAGAGGCCTTGGGCATAAGTTGTTGGTGAGCGAGCGATTACCACAGCGATGGCCGCAGATGGACTGGGGAATCGGCAGGGCTAACCCCGCTGTCTGACAGGATTGGGCGAGGGTGATGTGCTGTTCTGCAGATGCTGTGTCCCGTCACACAAGGGGGGCGGAGAGCGGGAACAAAATTCTCGGAATGGGCAGGCAACGTAATGATTCAGGCGCTCAAGCAGCAGGTCAATCAAGGATTTCGGGGAAAAAGAAGCAGCCAAGGCAGTGTGGGCGATTCAGGGGCCAATCATGGATCCCAACACCAAAGGCCAGTGAACTCATCTATACCCTTATTGTTGTGGTGTTGAGGTGCAGCACACCGGAGTTGAGGGGGCTGTGGCACACGCCCAGAAAGTGGCCTGATTCTTCGGTCATTTGTGTTTTAGCATGCCAGCCAAACACCTCCTGTTGGTGACCCGGGAGGCAGTCAAAATTTCCAGGCGTGCGGGGGACTCTGCAGGGCTGGCTAGGGCGGGCGGAATGCCGGCTGAACAGTCGGCGTGTTTCAGAGTTTGGTGCACAGGACCTCGGGGCCCAGCAGGCTTGCCGATCAGTCAGCCCTGAACCTCCTCGCAGGGGTCAAGACTCTAATAATTCTAACTCCCAGTTTTAAAAATGACGTTCAAAGAGTCTCCAGGGCATGTTGCTTTTCGAAAGCCAAGCTGTATTGACCGTAACAATGATCCTTTTTATCTGATATGGGCCCTTCTGTACAAAGCCATTTCTGGCCTGAGTTGGATTAGAAAACTGCACAGCAACAGTGAGTTGCCCTTGTTAGACCTTCAAGTCCGGATATTTGACTGCGGCTCTGGAATCTCATAGACTTCAGGATTGAGAAAGTGTAGGAGATGGATCAGGTTTGCACCACCGGCTCAACTAGTGTCCACTCCAAGGAGGACGTCAAACACTTCGACCTCGGCCGATGTGTTTTTGACGATTTCCCTCTGAAGAGAGACTGTAACCTTGAACCTCCGACCCTTCACCGTGACACCAACATAGTCCTTCAGCAAGACAAACCCGGGCTCTTGTTTTTCCAAATCCGGGACCATCATAGACATCTCTCTGTTTGGGGATGCAAATATTGTTTCTGCTTCCCGAGGGTACTGCTCCCATCTGAAAACGGTGCAAACCGGTATGTCTCTATAGTCACAGAGAACAACGAGACGTACTTTCGTGCTCAACACCTTCGTTAAGAAACACATGACAAGTGCCATAGGGTATTGGTCCTCGCGTTGCTGAGCCGCATGACGAGGGGCAGCGTGAAACGAGGGTCGTTCTTTCGGTGGCAGAGCTCTCAAGCTTGGTCTGTCGCTTAACAGAGATGGAATCCTAGATGGACAGCGTAGGATGTGGGACAGGGACTTCGTGTAGTGGGCACGGATGCAAACCTTGCCAGCTGAGATTGCGCTGGTCAGGCCGTGACGGCCGGAGAGCCGCATGATCATGGGGGCTTCGGGCGGGGATGTAATCACATGACGTGATTCTCTCAGAGTGCAGCATTAGAGGCAGTCAGCTGCTGAGCTGAACTAGACGGCGACTGTTGCTGAACTGTAAGCTTATAAACCTGGATGAACTTCGGCTAGCTGATAGCTCTGGCCTGAAGCGATGACGCTACGTCGCCTTCTATCTTCGCAGGCAGAATTGGTAAGTCCAGAACATTGTTCAACTTACGGATAGCTAGAAGCTATCCTTCAGGCTCTCATCCAAAGCCTAGTGTTACACGGACATCTACATGGCGCGCATGGGAATCTCGCTGAACGGGTGGCAAGGCCAACCCTAGCCCAAATTTCCCCCGATCCATGCCGACATCAGGGGTGGCACCGAGGTTGTACTCGCGACCTTGTTCAAATGCCAATGTATGGATGTATATATGTACAAGTTGCGAGATGACTGATTCAGAACTGCAACTGTGACTCTGATCGGTGGCCAGACTCTGATACTACCCATGTAGGGAACCAAGGCCATGTTTTTCGATACACTAAAGGCGAGATGGAAGCCTACCACCACTCACAAGTGAGAAAGCGTACGAAGATAGGTAAGGTGTTCATGGACAATAAGAACTTTCATCTCCACGAGGTACTACTGACACAGTCTATACTTCGTCTTCCTGGTCTCCTCCCTGAGCCGCGGCAGCTTCCCGAGCTCTTGCCCGATTTTTCTGCAATGTGCTGACTCGGTGCTCCAAAGGATTTCGGTTACGCCACGCGAAATATTCTTCGATCTGGTTGTAACCCATCCCGTTGTCGCGAAGGAGAAGTAGCAGTTCATCTTCCTCCGGTATCCATCTCTCCGACTTTCGGGGCGGAGCAGCCCGGCGAGCGAATCTAGGGGGTGCGGGCCGTTTCGCGGCAATGGTGGCTCTGAGTTGCTGGATCCGTTGACGGACTTCGTGTGGCAAATTGTTTTCGTTCAGACGGCCAATGGCCCGCAGCCGCCGAGGTCTTTGCGGTTGCGGCTGGGCTGGATTAGCGTTGCCGGCCTCCTCGCCGTCCTCGTCGTTCTCCTCGTTGTGGCTGCTAGCTGCTTCGTCCTCGCCGCTGTCGTCGTCATCAGGAGAGTTTTCTTCGATCATCAACCGCTCTATGAAGAAGGTCAGCGTAACGTTTGCTGTGTCTCCAAGGATGGGAACTAGAATCTATAGCAGTATAACTCACCGTCAGGAGTCAACGGCGGGATCAACGTGTCAGGGTCCCCTTCGTTCTGGGCAACACGCGCCAGCACGTGCTTGCGTTCGAGGCTTCGCAAGTATTTCTTGTTAAAAGAACATTTCGAAGTCGGGCAGTCCCATCTCGTGAAATTCTCGCGGCGCATGGGCAGTTTGTGCGATTTAGCCTCGGGGCAAGTGGGCGCCTTCTTGCAGTCGTGGTTCTCGACAAACTCGGTCGCCGCGCGGCAACCTGGGCAGAATCGTGTGATACGAATGCACATTGTTGAAGCCTTCGAGATCTGATAAAACGAATGCTCTTCAGAAGAAGGGGGATAGTGGTGCAAGCATTGTCTGAAGTTTTCGAGAAAAGTTTACTTAATCCCCGAGATCAGGCGTGAGGTTTAAGTGTCGTAGGTTCGAGTGTCGGCAGGACAAATAATTCGGCTGCGCCGAGTTCTCGACCTTGCTGGAAGTCGAGGTCGATTCATTTCACTTTGCTGAGACAATGAGAGAGGGGAGTGGGAGCGGGAACGGGTGTAAACTTCACCTTTCATTGCCACGCCTGCGGCCACGACTCAAAGGTCCTGCCTCACATTATGCCAGGTTTCGGGACAAAGAAACAATAACCTCGAAAGGATGCCCCACAAGCTTTCTTTTGTCCCCCGATAAAGCCAACTATAGAGAAATATGTTCTCCATCAAGCATTGTCAATACACCTAACCAAGCTGGGGATAACAATGATTGCTGACGGCCACATCGAGTCCTGACCCATTTTCCAGCCGCTTCGCCTTTGACCTTTCCCCCCAAATGTTTCTTCAAACCACACATGATGCACTCGATAAGTTAGCTGCAATACGGAGTGCAGGGGCTCAAATTTCCTTACCACCATTCTTTCAGCCGAACATTTCTGTCTGCTGAGGGGGCCGATTCCCGCAACTGAGAATGGGAGGGAGGATTATCATTGGCCGGCTCGTTTAAGGGCTTCCTCCCTCCCTCAGCTTTCTAAACTTGGAATTCTCCCCGTTCTTTCCTCCCACACTACCCCAAAACGGGCTCCCTGCCCTGATGTTTGGCTGCATCCATGCTCGATAATCGCCTCGAATGCTTTCAAGCCGTCCTCTGCCTCGAAAGATATCGTTGGGGTACTATGCCCAGCTGCCTGAGGGATGAAGGGCAGGACGGCGCGTCCCTGCTTGCCTCGCAAAGCCGAGGTGAACCAGGAACCAAGATACCCGATCTGGCGGCCTGGCCCCTGCTGTCCTCGAAGAGCAGGAACCAAGCTGAGTGGAGCTGCAGAAGCACAGCTTGAATGTCTGCTCTGATGCTGTCTCGAGGCTGTCTATCGTACCCACAATGCCCACGGCACAGTCGAGTTCCAATCAGGGGTACGCTGTGGCGAGTGGATCCCCCCTTGTTCTGTGTCTGGAAGCACTCAGTAAGCTTCCCGTCGAGTTGCCAAATCCGGCCTGGCCTCCGGTCGCGCGACAAACATTCTTTCGGGCATGAATCGGTAGGTAGGCAGTAGAATTTCCACCCCTGGGCAAGTGCCCAGCATAACCCGCAATTGGTCTTCTTCATCTGTTTCTTGTTTTCCTCATTTGCTGACGTGTGACGGCATGCGCCGTCGCTAACTCGGGAGTACGCCGCCGGGCGCCGTTTCACCATGCAGCGCCGCACCTGAGAATTAGGCAGCACCCGTCGATCTCAGCTGGTTCTCGATGTCCCAGGGTCACATTCAACCCCAGATAAAGGGGTGCAGTCTAGCAAGAACTCCGGGGAAGGGCCGACTCGGAGAGAGGGAAAACAGGGCAGTACTCTTCTTCCTGTGGCCGTCACATAAGAAGTGTTCGACACGCAAACACTTACAGGAAATACTGCGAGGTCGCCCCCTGTCCCATCCTTCAGGTCACGGCCAACACGACTCTCACAACTTCCGCCATGCTATCGTCACTGGCACTCGCTTTGCTCGCCGCGCCGGCGGCCATGGGCGCTACGCTCAGGGCCCGGGCATCACCGCAGGCTTTCGCCTCGAACAGCGACGGCACCTACAAGCTCTCCTCTGTCGCTGCGCCCGTCCGCGGCTCCGGAAGCCCGGGGAGCAGCTCGACGTGGAAGCTCTCCATCAACGACCAAGCGTCTGGTCACAAACAGACCATAAATGGCTTCGGTGCTGCCGTGACAGACGCCACTGTCGCTGTCTTCAACGCGCTCCCCGCGGACAAGCTATCATCTCTGCTCAACGAGCTCATGACGGATGCAGGCGCCAACTTCAAGCTGATGCGCCACACCATCGCCTCTTCGGATCTGTCTGCGGACCCGGTTTACTCGTACGACGACAATCGCGGCGCGGTCGACGAGTCGCTGTCGTCGTTCAACCTCGGAGACCGTGGCACGGCCATGGCACTGTTGCTTGCGAGGATGAAGTCTCTACAGCCCGACCTGACGGTTCTTGGATCCCCGTGGTCCCCTCCCGGGTGGATGAAACTAAACGGCGTGATTGACGGCACCACGGTGAACAACAATCTCAACCATGCCTACGCCAGCCAATACGCCCAGTACTTTGTCAAGTACCTCCAGGCTTACCAGGCGCACGGCGTCACCGTTGATGCCATCACCATCCAGAACGAGCCCCTGAACAGCCAAGCGGGCATGCCCACCCTGTACGTCGACGCAGGCGAGTCCGGCAACTTGATTCAACAGAACGTCGGCCCGGCGCTTCGCAACGCCGGACTCAACACGGCCGTCTGGGCGTGGGACCATAATACCGGTGGGTTTGCGTCCGCTCCCGAGTGCTGAATGGAAAAACAAGAGCTGACGGTCCTTGCAGACGTGCCTAGCTACCCCGAGACCGTCTTGAGTGAGGCCTCGGAATACGTAAACACGGTGGCGTGGCATTGCTATGCCCCGAACAACAACTGGGGAACCTTGACTGATTTTCACAACAAGCATCCGGGAGTCAACCAGTACATGACGGAATGCTGGACATCGACAACAACCGGGTGGAACCAAGCGGCCGATTTCACCATGGGGCCACTGCAGAACTGGGCGAAGGGCGCACTGGCATGGACCCTCGGAACAGACAACTCCCAGGGTCCCCATCTCCCCGGCGGGTGTACCACCTGTCGTGGTTTGGTGACCGTCGACACCCAGGCGGGCACGTACAAATTCCAAGTCGACTACTACATGATGGCTCAGTTCAGCAAGTTCATGCCCAAGGGGGCTATTGTGCTGGACGGGAGCGGAAGCTATACCTACTCGGGTGGTGCAGGTATCCAGTCCGTCGCCACCCTGAACCCGGACTCGACCCGCACTGTGGTCATGGAGAACACGTTCGGCAACGATGTTTATGTGACGCTCACAACCTCTAGCGGCGAGACGTGGAGCGGGTCAATCTTTGCCAACAGCGTTGTGACCTGGGTTCTTCCCGCTGCCTCCTAAACCCAATTGCAGATCGGGGCTAAGGTGTAGCAAAGCTACATAAATACTGGAGTTAATGGTCTCGGGGAAGGGGGAGGAAGAAGGGTGTTGGTGTAAATACGCTTGAGCTAGTATATAAAGTGGCCATTGGCAAAACCCACTCCAAATCTGGTGGAATCAACTCGAGATCCATCGTTGGTTGACGAAGAACACGTTTCTTTTCTCCGAGGTCTGAACCCGGACAAGCTTCATGGCACCCTCGCAGCCGCAGCCTCGCTCCCACCACCCGACGTTGACAGGGCGGCAATTATCGACAGAGCCTTGAGGCTGACTGTCAAGCGCGTCTTTCGGGTTTCAGCTGACGGCGGCTAGTAATGGCGGGGTTGGTTTGCTCATCCCTCAGCTGCTGTGCTTGTGGGGATGGCGATGGGACGGGCGTTGGGGATAAGTACCTGCCAAGATGTGTCTTTCCAGCATCATTCCGTGAATAAGGGGGAAAGAGCCCTTAGGAGAATTGCGAGAGGACGGGACGAAGACCCGATTGGGAAGTTGTGGCGGATTGCGATTGCTTGAAAGTCCAGCGGTACCTTAGGGTTCCAATTTACTCCTTGCATTGCTTCCTTCACCTCAAGTCTTTAAACACTGGATGGGTTGTTGTTGTTGCAATCCGTATAGCGCACAGCACAAGCCAGATTCCGGGAAACACTCCGGAAAACCCGGTGGTGCTTTGCAATTCATAACAAAGAAACCGGCGTCAGTCATCTTCCATCTCGAATCCGAAAGTCGACGGCCTCGAGTCCACAGCGATCGGCTCTGGCTCTGGCGAGCTGAGCGCCAGGGCCAGTGACAAATACTTATCTGCAACAGGGACAGCCAATCAAGAAATGGCCGGCATCTCAGCAAGGGGCCAAACGGCCGGGATGCGGCCATCTGCAGCACCTGGGACCTTGGTGCCGAGTGCTTGCTCGATCGAGTTCCCATCCAGGACAAGCAATCCGAAACGCAGTGAGAGGCGGTGGTGATTGGTCAGGACTTCCCGGCGCATAACGGTCCCGGGGCGCGCGATTGATCGTCGATCTGGGGGTGGGCAGTTTCCAGGAGTCGGAGGCATTGTGAGACGAGACGTCCGAGCTCTCGCGCGGGATGGCCACCCCGTGCAGCGGCCCCAGCCCAGTCTAGCAGTCCGCTCTCGCGGAAATGAAGCTTGATCAAGCTTACCTCCGCAAGCTTTGTTCTTCTGGAACGTGTGCAGGCCACCACGCCCTTATAACACGCACCCAAAGCGGGTTGGACTCAGACACCTCCCCCGGCCTCGAAGGTCAACCCTGGGTGCCGTCGGTCCCCTTTTTGCATGGGTGTCTTGGCAGATCGGCTGGTTCCTGCAGCGGGATCACCGTCATTTGTCTCGTTCTCCTTGCCCTACGTCGGCATGTTCCCGAGCCCGGCCTGCACGTTTAGTCCGGGGAACCCATGGCGCAGCGGCTCGTCCAATATCTCGGCGCCCATCCCGTCTTGTCGTCCCGGGACTCCACCGTCCTTGCGACTTTCCCGGCCCTGCGCGTCCTCCTCCACCTCAAATGATCTTGCCGCCGAGTCGAACCGCTGGGTTGCCGCCGTTGTCGACCAGGAAGAGAAGGCTGAAGCCTGCTGGCGAGTCCGCGAGTCCGTCTTCTCATGTCGGGCCTCAACCTCGCATCCGCAACCGGATCGCCCCCATCCAACCCGTCGACTTTCCCGACAGCCACCTTTCAGGATGGAACGAGTTCCAGCAACGACATGGCGGACATGGTAACAGTAACAAGAAACACGACCAATAACGCCGACGTCGTCCCCCGGCTGCCGCCATCCACAGACTTTGGTTCGCAAATTAATTTCACCATCTGGCTCTTAACAGCGCTGTCGTCGGCCTTCCTCGCGCTGCGGGTGTACTGCAAATTTCTGAGGCATCGGGGTTTGTGGTGGGACGACCACTTGCTAATACTATCATGGGTGAGTCCGACATGATTAATCAGTACAGCCGCCCCAGGTCCACCCACTCGCTGACGTTGAGTCTTGGAAGCTTTCTCTCGTAGCAAACGCAGCCTTCATCTCGGCATGTGTAAATATGGGGTTTGGCCGGCCCCTCACCCAGTTCAACATGAACAACCTGGATATTTTTCTCCTCTTCTCGAATCTGGCTGGCAGTTTCTCTATTCTCGCCGCTCTGTGGAGCAAAACTTCGTTTGCCGTCACGGTGCTGCGCATATCGTCTGGGTGGTTCAAGGCACTGGTCTGGTTCATCATCATCACTGTGAATGCTTGTCTGGGCGTGGCCATCGCCATCACTTGGGCGCAGTGCACCCCCATCGAAAAAGTGTGGCATCCGCACCTGGCAGGAGAGTGCTGGCCGAAGGGCGTCCAGATCCGATACAACATCTTCACAGCGGGTGAGAAGTCCCTCAGTTCTCACGAATCTAATGTCTCTCTTCGGGCCCCTATAACTAACTGAAACATAGTCTACTCTGGCGCCATGGACATCGTCTTGGCAATCCTCCCCTGGAAGATAATCTGGTCCTTGACCATGAACCGCAAGGAGAAAGCTGGCGTGATGGTGGCCATGAGTATGGGGGTATTGTAAGCGATCCCTTCCGCTGGAGACACCCACGCACACAACCACACGCATGACCGCCCACTAACCCCCTTCTAACAGCGCGGGAGTAACCTCAATTATAAAAGTTACTCAGCTCCCCTCAATCTCCAACTCAACTTTCACCGAGTCCACAACACAACTCGTCATCCTAGCCGCCGCCGAGTCCGCCATCACCATCATCGCAGCCTCCATCCCCATCCTGCGTGCCCTCATCCGCGACTCGCGCCCGCCGCCGGGGCCGGCCGAGTTCTACCACAGTTTCTTAGACTCCGGGTTTACGGATACGGCAACAGGCAATTCCCGGATCGGGAGGGGGAGCAGATTGGGCGGGAGAGGGAGGGCCGGCATCATTTCATTCTCTACCGCGACCGGCAATACAACAAGCAGGAGTGTGAACAATGGAGAGAACCATCGGCTGCAGGAGGAAGGGCCCCATCGGCGGAGTCAAAGCCGGAGCACGGCCGGGTCGAGGTGGGACAAGGAGGAGATGGGGACGCAGCAGCCGGAGGCGGAATCCGCCCGGACTAGCTCAATAGGGAGGCTAAGCAGGCTGAGTCGGTTTAGCGGGCTGAGCGTGATTGCGCTGGGTGCGGAGAGAGGGTTAGGTACTACTGTTACCGCTGCTGCCACGGCTACCGCCACCAACAGTAGGGGGACGCACGGCGATGGTCCAGAAGTCCAGAGGGAGGGAAGGGATGGCAATGAGAAGAAGGAGCGTGGGGCTCGGAGAGGGAACTCAGCTGGGGACGTGCTTATGATGACGGCGACGACGACGACGACGACCCCGGAGAGGAGAATCGCGCAGACTGAGGAGGTAGATCTCGAGTCGGAGGAGAGAATGGCGCGTTCAGAACCGCGGCGGAGTGAGGAGCCTGCGGACGGGATCGGTAGGGCCTTGTAACCGGTTTCTGGCGTTTGTGACCCAAACAGTGCGATTGCTTTTGTCGGCGTTAGGGAACAGGATGGGAATTGGTCAGGATGGGATGTATTAAAGGTGACACATTCTGGTCAGGGATTTCGGTGGGTTTGGGCTTGGGACTGGAAATGGCAGCATATGTACCTTATATTGTGTTTGTAAGTTCAAGGGCGAGACAGCATTTAAGTGCCAAGAGGGTCAAGCCGCTTTTCGGTCACAGTTGTTTCCCTTTGTGATGAACAACGACCTCTCATGGCTAACCGAGTCTACACCCGAGAGCGCGAGAGCGAACTGCCGGCTGATCTGGCACCCGCACTTCGCGCATGTGGCCACCTACGAGAAGCTCGCACGCCACCGGCCGTCAATGAAGAAGGCGTGTGTCATGGCTTCGATTCAAAAAGACGATAAGGAAGTCTTTACGCGCTTTGGGGAGGTCGTGCCGGAAGGTGACCTCTGGGACATCGCCGTAGGTTGGCATGTCTGGCACGTACAGTGGATCGAGGACCGGGCAAAGGAGCTAGGCATCGAGTTGTTTCCGGCTAGGACAGAACAGGAGTGGGAGGAATGGCACGAGTGTCGGGCGGCCAGCGGTGGCCAATGGCGCTAGTGGACCAGACGTTCTGGACGACGTCGCATAGGTCAGCCGCGCTATATAGGGAGATCGTAACGGGCCATATGGGATTCCACAATGAGACGCCCGCGGTGCCTGGGTGGAAAGCCGCGATGGATGATCACAGCAGGCGCATTGCATGTGTCGGCTTTGGAGAACGTGGACAAGTTGGTGCCGGAGGGGTACGAGGGGCGGGGCCTGGCGGTGGCTTATCGAGATTGGATGTGAGCACTGGGAAGGCGTTTCTATTTCTTGCTCCTCCTATCTATCCGTCCATCAACTTCCAGCTTTCTTTCCCTGGCTGATGGTCTGCAGTTCCCTGATTGATGGTCTGCAGTTCCCTTGCGTATGTGGCTGCAGTTACAGCAGAATAGCCCTGCCACTGCTTGTTCTTGTGGGAGTCTGAGTAGTCGCAAATGCCGCGAATCGGTAAGTTAGGCACTGGAGGTTATCTATCATGCCGGCTGCCTCCAGATTAAAACAT
>FTCU01002217.1_pt1 | contig 31826 bp, 24 predicted proteins | sample 1639521 | NCBI WGS metagenome assembly FTCU01 (sample SAMEA3914864, study PRJEB12502) | metagenome | biome: forest; material: soil | place: USA | collected 2012-03-12 | depth 0.3 m
CCGCCACACCGAACCTTCTGCCATTGACGCTCGCTCGCCGCCCTCCGGCTCGATCAACAATGGGTTTCTGGGACACCATCACCGACCTCGTCGAGGCCGCCACCCCGTGGGCCACGGCCGACGCCGAGGCCCCTGTGAAGGAGGTTAGCATGCTCTGATGCGTCACTTTCTCCGCTTCCCGGCCTGGTTGTGTGCGGCGGGCCAGGCTGTGCCGGATCGGTCTCGGATTGGATCTGGCTCGGCCCTGGACCCCTTCCCGCTGGCGCAGCTGGAGTCGGGGAGCGTTTGTGGACCGGGGAAGCACAAGTGCTGACCGTTGGATGTTCGAATTCACAGGTCGAGACCACCGTCGAGGAGGCCAAGGAGGAGGCCGCCGCTTCCGCCGAGGAGCCCGCCGAGGAGGCTCCTGAGGAGGAGGAAGAGGAAGAGGAGGAGGAGGAGGAGCCCGTTGACCCCAAGGAACAGCTCGAGGAAGGTGGGTTTCCCGATGCCGGTGCTGCTGCCGCTGCCCCCGATTCTTGACGCCATTGCCGCCGTTGCTGCCGAAGAGGACGATATACTGCAAGCTGCTTTGCCACTCCACGCCATGGCTGGCGCTTGCTCGGCTCAACCGATTCCTGGCGTCCTCCCCGATGACATCACCATTGTTCCGTGGATGTTCCGTCCGGACCGAAGCTGACGACGAAATGAAACACACAGAGTGCCGGGAATCCAAGCAGTGCTCCCCCGCAAAGCACCACTTCGACCACTGCGTCGAGCGCGTCAACGCCCAGGAGGCCGAGGGCGGTGCCAAGGAGGACTGCGTCGAGGAGTGTATGTGGCCGGCCACCCCCGCTCCCTCGCCGCTCCGGGCGCTGCCGGTTCGGCTTGCTAACCCGGTCAAATAGTCTTCCACCTCGCTCACTGCGCCACTCAGTGCGCCGCGCCTAAGCTCTGGTCGATCCTCAAATAAATCACTCGCCGCTCCACGGTGGGCTGTATCCCATTCCGACCACTGGAGCGGGCGTCTCCTCGGGACACGGGCTGAAGCGTTTTTTCTGGTTGCACACATGGCTTCTATAGAAGGGGAGGATGGTCCTATAGACGGAGTGGGGAGGCCTGTTGCTGATCTGTGACGGAGACAGGGCGGCCACGATCATCGTGGGGCGGACAAAATTTACAGGACTTGGGAGGAGCGAGCAGTCAAGCAAACCCCTGTATAATCGATCGGGTCCGGGTCTGGTTGTTGATGGGGGTTGGCTTTTCATTCCTTCGTCAGCCTGGCCCGGGCTTGTTGTATCACTAACCCCTTCCATCATGGTCATTTACGCCTGTGCGAGATAGTAAGAGGAGAAGAAGAACAGAAGAGAGAGACAAAGAGTACCAGACACAGCCGCATCTAACGTTATCGTCGAGGTTATGTCGTGCTGTCCAGCCGTCGGAGAATTACCCGACAGCCTCATCAGCACTTCCTGTCTACAAGTAGCAAGGCTGCAACACCATGGACAAACACGCCTTAAAGCAAGCCAGCAAACAAACAAACAAAAAAAAAAAAAAAAGGAGAAGAGCGGAAGGGATGGAGAGCAGAAAAGGAAAGAAAATAAGAGAAACTCAAAAACAGAAAAGAACATGAAGAGAGAAACAACTATTACATCCCATTTGGTTGGCATATCCGCTACTCAGTAACACTCCCAATACGGACAATGCACGCATCCAATCCCCATCGTTGCAGAACAGTTGATACCAGCAATCTGTGTGTCCCATCCATATCCAGCGCACCAAGCCCCATCCGGCAAGACCACCCAAACCAGCCTCGCCCTGCTCAAACGGGTCGCCGACATGTGTTGGTATCACCTTGCACATGTATACACGTTCGATACAGAATCCACTGCATGGTGCATGCGCATATGTATGCAAGCCGTACATAGTATGTCTCGGAGCAGTTATTGGCATGGGGCGGTGGCGTTTTTTATTTGGGTTCGGCATCCCGTCAGATTCATTGTTCAGACGATGGGCTTCTTCTTTTTTGATTTGGTTTGGTGATACCGTGGTGTTATTGGCTGCTGGGAGGGGTTGAGGAGGTGGTGTGGTTTGTGCGCGGGGGTTGGGGTGGTGTGGTTGGCTGGTTGGTTGGAGGTCGCGGATGACGCGCAGTTTTGGGGTTGGGGGCCGAGGAGGGGACGCGGACTATGCTGCTTGTTGTCGTAGTTGGGGTTGGGTGCGGTGGTGCTGGTGGTGAGGTTAGTGTGGTAATGTCGGTGGGGATGCTGTGCCGAGGCAACGCAGAGACACGAATTCGAAGGTACGCCATGTATGAACTGGATGGATGAAGTTGGATTGTGTTTCTGGCATGTTTCTCCGAGCGGGCGGCACGGCTGAGACTCGTGGCGTTCGGGGTGGAAAAGGGGCTACAGGTGGCTTTGGGTGACACAGGAAGAAGAACTACCGACTGGGAGGTTTCGTCTTGGTCTGCCTCATCTAATGTTACCTGGTTCAATCAGCGGCGTAAAAGGCCCCATGTGGTTCGGCCGCATCAGTGTTGCGCTCGAGCACATGGAGCACATGGAGTGTCTTTGTTCGAGGTCATTTGATCCGTGCCCCGATGTGGAAGCCAGTCAGGTGTTCGTTCCCACCACCATCCGCGATTAGATGGTATTGCGGAGACCGGCCGTCCCATTCCCTGTTAGGACGTTGTTGACCTGCCAAGAAGGAGAGGGGGACGTGGGATTGGAGCCGACAGGGAAGAGGGGGGAAAGAGATATCCGAGCGATGGCCTCGCTTCAAAGGGGGTGATCTCGCCTGTGGTTATCAGTATCGGTGCACGTCGCCGCCGCCGGGTTGACGCAAAAATCTTTTGAATATTGTTTCTGCACACGAGGAGTCGTCAGGACGAGTCCAGGGCCGCAGGAACCAGTCCGAAGCAGTCCCAGAAAGAAACGCCCGCCGCAGGGGATCGAGAGGGCGCCACCGCGGGAGAGACGCCACCAGGCCGTGCCCACGCAGACTCCGGGGCCGTGGTTCCATGCAGTGCGACATTGTAACGGTAGTCGATTGCTGACCTGAGCGCTGCCGCCGGGTTCAAAAGCCCGCCATGGCCCGCGACACCGGGCCAGCGACAGCAGGCGACACGACGCCCCGCAACCTGGGCGCGACTGACAGCAACAGCGACGGAATTGGCAGCGACGCGATGGCGGGTCAATCCCACGCGTGGCAGGAACTGAGGGAGGAGGAGGCCGACGACATGGCGAGGAAGCCTTCTCGGACGACCGACGCCAGCGGTAGCGACAATGGCAGCGGCAGCGGTGTCGCGGCGGCCAAGCGTGGTTCCGGAGACGCCATTGCGATTGAGCTGGAGACGGTGGAAACGCAAGCGACGGGTTCGGCGCCGGCGCAGAATGCGGCGCTCGGCAGCGGGGCGGGCGCCGAGGCGGATCGCGACGGCGCGGCAGCGGAGGCGGCGGCGGTCGGAGTCGAGTACAAGGTGTACAAGCGGAGGTGGTTCGGGCTGGTGCAATTGACACTGTTGAACATCGTTGTCAGCTGGGATGTAAGTTCAGTTTGTTTCGTTTTGTCCTCGCTCCGTTTCTCTTATTGGAGCCAAGTCCAAGCATGTCATGTCAGCTCCGCGGCTGCCGAAGTCCGCGGCATCCGAATGGTGATGAGATCGGATCCACTCGGTCGGCGTGCGGGCAGCCTGGTTCTCCTGTTTCCGGAGCTGTTGTTGTCAAGTTCTTTTGTGTTTATTTCTTTTTTTTCTCTCCCCTTTTCTTTGGTTGTGGGATGGATATTAGGCCCCGTCCCAGCCAAGTGCCGTGGCCCAAGCGGGTTGCGGCTGTGATCCTTCGCTCGACGCCACGATGCAGCTGGGATCCGAGTCTCCGTCCGAGGACTAAAGACGGGTCAACTTGAACATCGAACGCTTGTCTTGTCTCCCATACTGACCGTCATGCTCCCCAGTGGCTCACCTTCTCGCCCGTGGCGGGCCATGCCGCCGCCTACTTCAACACCACCGAGACCATCGTCAACTGGCTGAGCACAGCCTTCATGTTCGCCTTCACCTTCATCACCCCTGTCGTCATCTATGTGCTCCACCTCGGCCCGAAGCCGTCCATCATCACGGCCGCCGCTCTCCTCCTGGCCGGGAACTGGATCCGCTATGCAGGCGCCCACTCCGGCTCGGGGGGGATCTTCGGCGTCGTCATGTTCGGCCAGATCCTGACCGGCCTGGCCCAGCCGTTTGTGCTGGCCGCTCCCACGCGCTACTCGGACCTCTGGTTCACCAACCGGGGCCGCGTAGCCGCCACGGCCCTGACCAGCCTCGCCAACCCCTTTGGTGCCGCCCTGGGCCAGCTTATCGTGCCGTTCTGGGTCGACAAGCCAAGCGACATCTCCAGCATGGTCCTCTACGTCTCCATCATCGTAAGCCCCCCAGTCTCACACCCGCCGCCCAAAAACCCAAAACTGACCCTCCACCCCAGTCCTCTGTCTGCGCAATCCCCGCTTTCTTCATCCCCGCCCAACCCCCCACCCCGGCCGCTCCCTCCTCCACCACCCCGAAGCTCTCCATCCGCGCCTCGGCCAAGATCCTCTTCAGCCAGCTCGAGTTCTGGCTCCTCTTCATCCCCTTCGCCGTCTACGTCGGCTTCTTCAACTCCATCTCCTCCCTCCTCAACCAGATCCTGCTCCCGCACGGCTACTCGGACGAGGACGCCGGCATCGCCGGCGCGCTGCTCATCGTCGTTGGCCTGGTCGCGTCCGCCATCACCAGCCCGCTCATCGACCGCACCAAGTCGTACCTGCTCGCCATCCGCGTCGCCGTGCCGCTCATCGGGCTGAGCTATCTCATCTTTGTGTGGATGCCGGCCACGCGCGAGGGGGGCGGCGTCGCGGGGCCGTATGTGGTCATGGCCGTGCTGGGGGCCGCGTCGTTCTCGATGCTGCCGATTGTGGTCGAGTATTTGGTCGAGCTGACGCACCCGATCAGTCCCGCCGTGACGTCGACGCTGGCGTGGAGCGGGGGGCAGTTGTTGGGGGGCGTGTTTATCGTCATCTCGGGCGCGTTGAAGGCCGGCGACGACGGCAATCCGCCGGGGGATATGAAGAATGCGCTGATTTTCCACGCCGTAGTGGCGTTGGTGGTGGTGCCGTTGCCGTTGTGTTTGGGCATGTTTGGGAGGGCGGACAAGTTGGAGTTGAGGCGGGTCAGGTCGGATGACGAGGCCAGGAGCAGTGCCGAGGAGGGGAAGTGAGGTGTGTGATGCGGTTTACGACATGAGGTGGCGGGCCACACGAGTCACGTTTTTGTGGTACATAACGTCTGGGTGTTTGTTTTGGATTGGGATTGGATTGCTTGGGTTGGATACCTCTTGGGACCATGTTGATTGTGCCGGGGGCAGACGACATCACATTGCATACATCTGTGTATGTAGATCGGAAGGGGTTGGACCAAGCCACACCGTTGGGCTTCCCTCATTTTACATTACTATTGTCGATAATATTATTTCTTCCTCACTTGTCGCAAACTCTCAACACCGCGCGGCCTTCTCCCTCTCCTCCCACTGCTCCCTCAGCTCCTCCATCCTCCGCCAACAGTCAGCCCCCAGCGCCTTAAACTCCACCAGCCTCTCTTCGGTCACATCCACCGCCCCGGACTTCCGCCCGGCAAGCTTGTGCTCTTGCTTGAGCTGGCTCCTGTCCTCCAGCTTGCCCTCCCAGCCCCAGCCCTCCACCTCTGTCTTCTTGACGCGGCACTCGCCCCATCTGTCGGTGCTGGTGCCCCACTTGACGCGCTCTGCTTGCGCGCCGTCTAGCCACGCCTGCTCCTGCAGCGCTAGCCACACCGGGGCGCATGCCCCGTTGTACGCCGTGATCGCATGCCAGGGCGAGCCCAGCCAGCGAGCGACGTAGAGAACCACGTTGTACCAGAAAAACATGAAGGCGTTAAGCGGGAAGATTGTGGTCTGAACGATTCCGGGGTGGACAACGTAGATTTTAGGTGGGGTCGAGGGTTGGACTTTGGCGGTTGGCTTGGTGATGTTCAAGTACTTGTCAACATAGGGTTTCGAGGCAGGGAGCGCCGATGTCAGCGCCAACACGTCGGTCAGCCGCTTGGTGGACTCGTAGGGCGCGTCGCTCTTGACGGCATCAAAGTCATCTAGCGAGAGGCTCTCCCAATGCGGCTCGATGCTGGATTCCCAGATGATGCGGCCCGGCGGGAGGGTGCTGTTGGCTGGCCGACTCAAGAGCGGCACGAGCTGTTGCGCGAAGACATAGTGCCCGAACACATTGGCGCAGAAAACCTCGCCGACCTGCGGGGGCCCGTTCCCTTGTTTCCCGTAGAGAGGGTCGACAACATGCCCGCGATGGGCGCCTTTGAAGGTAGGCCACGTTGTAGCACTGACCAGACCCTTTGTAAAGATGTTGACGAAGACCTTGGACCAATCGAGCCCGTACCACCCCCCAATTCCGGCATTGAAGATGATGGAGTCTAGGCGGGGGATCTTGGCGTCGATAATGGACACGAAATCTTCATCCTCGCTGTGGCTGCTGACAGTACCAGAGACGAGTTGGCTGGCGGCCTGGCGGATGGATGGCAGGCGGCACAGATCGATCTGGACGCTGAGGATGTGGACTCGTTGGGTGGTCTGCCTTGGGTCGTAGTCTGGGCCGCCGCGGGCTCGAAGTACTTCCGATGTGGTTGCGAACTCTTTTGTGTGTTTCCGGAGACCGTCGATTGTTTCTTGCGACTTCCCGGCACTGCGGGTTGTGGGGATGACGACGAGATGCGAGGAGAGGGATCGGGTGGTCAGGTACTCGTCGATCAGGCGCTCGCCAATGCCAAACCCAATACCGCTGCAGCCATGTGTGTCAGAACGAAGCAAGCGACAAGGCGGGCACCTTCAGTGCCCGCTCCAGTAGCGACTCTTCTCGGCCGCTTTCCGGAAAGGACGCACCTATTACCGCCTGTCACCAACACAAACATGGTGTCGTTGGCGGGCACGCCATCCCAGGGAGCTGGGGCCATGGTCGTGGCAGAGCGATCAGTGGACAGTTGGTCGTGATTCGTGGTAGGTGGACAACGGCCGATCACCAATGCACGGGATGTTTAAACTTTGATGTTTTGGGGTTGGACCCCCAGACACGGGATGGATGCCGGGCCTGGATCTTTAAGGCGGGTCCCTGCTTGGCACCCCTGTTTGAGTGCTGACTTCCAGGTTGCCCCACTACAACTTGGCCTTCCCCCTGCATCAGCGCCGCTTTCACAGCTGCAGCCTCGGACCATCCTCTGCTCTGGCATCGACAACTCGCTTTTGGCATCGGCATATCCCGACCCGATCCCGGACCATGGCCAATGTTTTGATACTTACGGGCGCTCCCGAGCGCGGTGCTCTCGACTGGAGCGCAGACGGGCTGCTGTCTGAATTCCAAGAGTCTATCGTTCAGTTCGCCGGCATCAACACCGACATCGACACTGGCGTCGGCAACAATCAGCTCCCTCACACGGCTTCTTCTGCGCCAGATCACGCTGCATGGAGGTCACTGTCTCTGGACAGGAGGAATATTCTAGCGAGTTTCTTGCAAGACCGTGCCATCAACTTCAACCAGGGACTCGATGAATCCGCGCTTGGCCCGGGTCCGGAGTTCCTGACCACCATCACCCTGTCGTTCGTCTCAGACGACCATGGCGGCGAGCACAGCGCTATTCTTTCTCAACTTTACGAGCACTCGGTGACTGTTCTCGACGAGCTGCCCTCTTCTCAGCTCGTCTCCCAGTCAACCGGCCAGGCAACGTCGTTTCTCAGCGACAGCACCTCGTCCTTTCTGAGCGGCGATGGAAGCCAGGCGGGATCCATCAAGGGGCCACTGCTGTTTCGGGGCAGCAATCTCTTGAGAAACCTCAAGGACATTCCTTCGGCAGCATACCTTCTCAAGATCCAGCCGCAGACTGTGACCTGCAATCTCATCGTAGGCATCATCTCCATCTCGCAGCCGCGGGGAATCAAGACCCGCTGGGGTGCAACTAAATACCTAGTCGAGGTGCTCGTGGGAGACGAGACCAAGGCGGGATTTGCCGTGACCTACTGGCTCCCGTATGACAGCGTGGATGAGAGCCCTCTTGCCGGCATGCGGCCACGGGACATTGTCCTCATGCAGAATGTGGCCTTGAATGTCTTCACCAACAAGGTTTACGGGTCCAGCCTGCGCAAGGATCGAACCAAAATACACTTGCTCTACCGAGTGAAGCTGGATTCGCTGGACGCAGGGGGCTACTACAACACCTTTGACGTGTCGTCAGCAGGCAGTGCTCATCCGCAGCTGGAAAAGACGCGTCGGGTGCAAGATTGGGTCCTCAACTTTGTTGGCCGGGGGGAGCACGACAATGGCAAGGCACAGCCCAGGCCTCGCTGGGACAAGCCGCCCGCCGACGACACACAGTTGCTTTGACACCGCACTGGCGAGACTGGTTCCCGTCCCGAAATTGTCGGCTCCCTCAACGAGGCCCACAAATCCCGGAGACGGCCCGCTCGGCTTCGTACCGAAGAGGCTGCGCGGCCCCTGGCTTGGCGGGGCGGCTGTCGTTGAGACCCACCAGGTGGCTGTGAACTCCCCAACGCGTCATGTCTGAAATTGGCGACGACACGGCTTCAGGGATAGTGCCGGACTCACCGGAACACGTGGGATCCGTACATATACTCCCCGCTCTCTGCCCAGAACAGTCGTGGAGAGGCCGCTCTAGCCAGGCAGACCGAGTGAGCCGATCGAGACCTTCGGCGCCGCCGGACCGGGAGACATGATGCGCAGAACCCACAGAAAATCTCGAAAGGGATGTCTCGAGTGCAAGAAACGCCACAGTCGGTCTCCCCACCCCTCTCTCACCGTCTCTCACCGTGGCTGACCTTGACAATCGTGTTAGTCAAAGTATGCTCCGCATCAACCAAGCTTTCTTGTCCTGGCAGGCCACTGACCTAGCAGTGCGATGAAACTCGCCCCCAATGTATGAACTGCACCACCGTCGAGCGGAAGTGCCAGTACTCGACTCCCTGGACGGCCCCCGGAAGGTCGCCTTCAGATGGCTCCGCAAGCCCGCAGGTCCCGTCTGCCAGTACGAGCACGGAGCCTGCTTCTACCCCAGGTTCATACTCGGCAGCGTTTCCGGGGCTCCAGCCCCCCACCCCGACGGGAGAGCCACATTCGAGGGTGGACATGGTTCACATGGAGCTTCTCTATCATTACACCACCGATGCCAGCGTCTACCCGGCTACGTATGACTCCATGAAGGGCATCATCATGTCCATAGCCCTCCGGGAGCCTTACGTTATGCATTCGGTCCTCGCGCTCTCGGCACATCACCTCAGCATCATCCGACCCGCTCGGCAAGCCTTCTACCACAACCTAGCGATTCAGCTCCAGACGGAGGCCCTATCTCTCTTCAACCGCGTCGACGTCGGTCTCTTCGGCGACTCGGTCGAAAAGCGTGTCCCGGTCTTCATCTTCTCGGGCATCCTCGGCGTCCACGCGCTCAACGACACGCTCGCTCACCGCGATCCCGACTTTGACTCGATGCTAGCCGGGTTCTTGGGATACCTACGCTTGCACCGCGGCATGCACGCCGTCATGGATGGCTACTGGGAGGGCCTGCGGAAGACGGAGCTCAGAGTCATCTTTGACGAGATGGTTCCCCAGTGGTTCCAGGTGACCTCTGAGGGGCGGGACTGCGACGATATCCGACAGCGGCTCGCATCAGCCGGCCTCGACGCCCAGGAGCTCGAGGAATCCATAAAGGCCGTCGACGTAGTGCAATGGGTGCTTGATGCCAAACCGGGACCGCAGAGCCGGGCCTATGTCCTGTGCTCTTGGGTCGCCATGCTCCGCCAGGGATTCGTGCAGATGCTGGAGGCGGCCCGACCTGAAGCCTTGGCAGTTCTTTCATACTACTTCCTCGCGATGCATCACTGCCGCGAGAGTTGGAATTTTGGCGGCGCAGGCCAGCACTACCTCACCCTAATCGCCGACCACTTTCGAGGCGGAGATTGGTATCCTTGGGTAGAGCCCCCATACCGAATGCTGCAAGAAGCGCTAGAAAAGGAGGCCTTGAACGGGCCGCCTTCGGCAGACGGCCACAACACGTCGCTGCCGGTACTCCCGATACTCCCAGGCCCGATAACAACAGCGCAGGGGACGGGAATGGGGACGGGGTGTTGATGTGTGCCACCCTGTCACATGATCCCGTGCGTCACTAGCCGCCTTTTAGTCTCGGCACCCTCCCCCCCTCGTGGCAGCCCAACAAAGCTAGAATTAGCTCCCGCTTCACCACCACACACCACGAAACGAATGGTGCATCGTCCCAATGGCTCGGGACTATGTGGTCAGCCGGCCTGACGAGGCTGACGCGCCCCGCATCGCCGAGATCCACCTTGCCGCGATGGATGCGAACCCCCTGCTACACGCGCAGTTCCCCTCCCCGGAAAGCCTGCAATCCGTCCGGCGGTATCTGGAGGCGTACACGGCCGAGCAGCTGCGCAGCGCCGACAGCGGGGTCCTGGTCGCGCGGGACCCCGAGACGGGCGCCGTCGCGGCGTTTGCGAAGTGGGACTCGCCGGCGCACCCGGAGGACGTCAAGCTCGAGAGCGGCGACCTGCGGTACCTGGAGGGGTGCCGGCGCGAGTTTCTGGACGGGTATGCGGCGCTTGCCGAGCAGGCCAAGAAGAGATGCTTTGGGGACCGGCCTTGCTATCGTACGTTGCCATCAAACATATTCCCACATCTCCCTCTCGTTCGAATTGGTGGTTGTGTGTGCGGCGAAGGGTCAATCTTCGGCCCGGTCCGCGGGAGTCGGAGCGCCGATCTTCTCCCCGCCCGGCCCGGAGCTCACGGATCCGCGGGCTAACCTCAATCCGGCCCCAGGCCTGAGCTTCGTTTGCACGGACCCGGCATGCCAAGGACGGGGTGCCGGCTCGCTCCTCACACGCAAGATTCTCGAGCTGGCTGCGGCAGACGGGCTGCCCGTCTATTTGGAGAGCACCGACGTCGCGGTTTCTATGTACGAGAAATTCGGGTTCAAAATCATTGATGGGTTTGAGATGGAGATCCCGCGACCTGAGACTGCGGAGGGGGGGAGTCAAGTCTACAGAGAGACGTGTATGGTGTGGCAACCTGTGTCTAAGCAGAATGGCCGGTCAGACGTCGAAGCCTGATTGGCGGTGAGCAATCGAACTCCTGATGAAAGATTTCCCCTCTTGTCTGCAACCACTGTGACTCACTGGCGGTGATAACGTTAGCTCACTGTTAGTTACTGTCCTGGTCCTGGCCGACGAAATACGAACGGACTGGCCGAAGCCAATGACATCGGCTAGGGCTGAGATTCAACAAGATCCCACCAAGGACACGTGTTGAGGAATCGGCAAGTTCCACATACTAAGTAGCATCCACCCGGCTCCGGTGGCCGATGAATGCGGCACCCGTCGTAGGGCATGTCTTGCCGAGTCGTGTGGGTAAATTTAACGTTCAGCCGGGCCTGGCAAATCACCGCCCGGTCCGTCTGCTGCTTATCCGCTGGCAGATGCAGATTGGCGAAGTCGGACAGATGCAGCCGGCCCCCCGCGCTCCGGGGCGTGCTGTGTAACGGTGTGGTGCAGGATGTCCCGGAACGGCCCCGCATGGCTGGCCTTGGGCGGGGGAGGATTGGGTTTGGGAGGATTTCAGGGACCTGGGGTGGTGGGGTGAGGGGCAGCCGAGCTGTGGCTTCAGATCAACACGAGAAACACACGACCATCCCTTCGTCACTCCACCCTGCTACACAGGGAGACAGGATATGTATGTGGTAAGCAGTCGTGTGTTTCGTGCGACCCATCCAAGACACCAAGTACCGGGCGGATTTCCTGGAGAAGGGCCGTTCCACACCCCCACCGGCTTTTGTGCTTTTGTCACGAACATGATAGGCAAGCCCGCCGTCCTGCCTTGCCTGGAGTGCGTACAAGTGTGACGCTGCCCGGCCGGGGCAGGCAACACAAGCAGGAAACACAGAGACAAGCGGTCAAGCAAGCCAAAGCCAGCCAGCCCGCCAGCCCACCAGCCCACCCTTCGCCAGCGAGCTTGCATCATGCAATTTCGCAGACACCCCACTGTTGCTGTGCAATCGCCAATCCTGCCGTCTGTCCGACCTCTGGGAGCAAGTGGATGAAGCGCGACGATAAAGAGCCGGAGCGGGAATGCCAGGCTAGGGAACTGGCCCTGTCGCCTGGGTGGTGCTGTCGTCTCCTCCCCGGCGGTTTCATCGTTTTCCGCGCCCGTGTTTTCCGGTGTCGTGCATTGGGCGGTGGGTCCTCGCCCGGGGCTTTTTGTCCATGCTCGTCCCAGCGAGTTCCCTATCGACATCCATGGGCAAATCCGAGCCCAACTTGGCATGAGCAGTTCGATGCTGTCAAGAGCAAAAAGGGACCCTCGGGAGGCTGTGACAGGCTGTGACAGGCCGGAGGTAACGTCGTTGACGCACCTCTGACTCGGGAAGGGGGAGCCATTACGTGACAAGTATTCCCGAACGGGGCGGAAACCGGCTTGCCCAGGTCTTGGAGGCGCGTTTCTGTTTGGTAATCGGGCCCCGCCATCGCCGGTGCGACGGCGGCGGGGCTAATGCGGAGCGCTGGAGCGGCTGTTCCGGTGACCTGACTGCGACTTGGGGCCGTGTGGAGGGGAAGCTGGGGCTAAGCGCTTGGCGGTGTGTTCTGCTGCGGCGCTGTGTGCGGGGAGCAAACCCTCCTGTTACTACAGAAGCTCGCGGCCGGCAGGTGCCAAGTCGCGGCAGGTAGCGGACACCCTGCAACGTTATCTCGGGTCGCTTTGCCATTATGAATTTCGGAGTGAAATCGAGGCCCTGATAAGGAGTCAAAAACCTTGGTGTTATCGCGGTGCATGTGTGTCTGCATGCCCTTTACGGCTTCAATCTGCATCGGCAAGAAGCGAGGGCGGACGGGCGGGAAGAAGGGTGCTAGTTGCTGTGCGCTGTGTAATATGTGTGCCTCTATTCTGTACAGCTTCTCTGGAAGTTCTTATCAGCAAGAGAGGGGTGCTGTGCGCTGTGGTTGCGAGGTAATAGGGTAACGTCAGAGTAAAGGAGGAGACGACGAGGAAGACACGGCTGTGATCGACAAGGAGCACTAGACGAAGAGATGGTGAGACACAGGAACCCATCCTCCATCTCCCAGCTTTTGCTTCGATCAAGCGCGGTTGTGGTAAAGACCAAACCCGTCTTTTTCGTCGGATCCTGGCGAGATTGACATCACTGCCTGCCTTGTCCTTCAACCCCTCCACTTCCGGAGTCGCACGTTCCATCATTGCCGTGACTGAACTTGTGCCGGCCGGGCTGGCGGGTCAGGGCAACTTCGGCTCTTTTTTTTTCGAGGCCAGGTCCAAGTCGTCCTTTCACGAATCCAAGCTCCTTCCCGACCTGCCAATTGAAGCGAAATCCAAAAACATGTTGGCCTCGACTGCGCTCTCCACTCAACACAGCACAAACAAGCTCTGACGGGAAGCCGAGGAAAAGAGACACCAACGGAGTCGAGAATGAACTAAACAACGTCGACAACGACAACGATAACGACTACAGCAGCCAATACGACAACAACGATAGCAGCAACGAGACAACAACTCTCCAACCCACGCACTCGTTGTCCCTGTCTCCCTGTTTCGAAGACAAACGAGCGCCGGCAGAGTAAACCACCCAATCCCAACGGACGGTTGTTTGCTACATGCCCGCGGCCTCCCCCCGTCTCGACTCGACACCCCAAACCGCCGCGTGCCTTGCTGCCGCCGCAAATGACGCAGATAAGCCTGGCTTATCTTGTGCTAGTTTCCATCGTCACATAGATCCGGCGCCCCCAATCGCGGGTGCCGTTGTCTCGGTCCGCATTCCAATCTACGGCCCTGCATAACGTTAACGCCGCTGCCCGTTCACCTCTCGCTCCGCCTCCACCCGCGCGCGAGGAGACCAGGCCGCCGTGTCCCCCTTTTATCTCCCGAGAAACGCACGATCCGGGTCGCCAACAACTCATCGACACCCCTCCCCCCTCCCCGTCCCTTCCCCTCCTTCGACAGTCGAGAAACACCAACGATAAGAAAGAACCCAACCTGGTTGTCGATCGCCGCCCTCGGGAGGTCGATAACGTCACGGCTCGGGCCAAGAAAGATCCACACACGCCCCGTGTTATACATAGCAAAGTACCCCTGGCCAGAGAGAGACCAGGCGTGGGGATCCGTGCAAATTGAGAAGCTCGTCTGGGGAAACGGCCGTTGGGTTGCGCCGGGACAGCGCCTCAAACCTTACCTTATCGACAAACCACGGGAGCTGCGCTTATCAGGCCCACGACTTGCTCGCCGATCCGTCCAACCGCACGGCCGTTGCGTTATCTCTTTGGAGCTGACAAACCTGGGGTTCTAGAACGGTATCTTGTGCCGCGGCGCCTGTGGACCCTGTCTCTCCGTGGCCGTTCAGGAGCTGTTCGATCTTGACATCTTGCAGCACGCCCACCGCCTTCTGCGGCTTGGTGTTTGGGGGAAATTTCCGATCCGATTCCAACGCAGGGTCGCCTGATTGGGGTGCCAGCTCTCCCCCCCCGCGTCTCCAGACGGTCCGACTGGGAGACTCCGCGGCACTGGGCTTGCGTGGGCTGAGGAGGAACGGCCCGTCGTGTTACATCATCGGACAACGAACCAAAGTGCAACCAGGGTCGTGTTGTGGACTGCCAAACCCCGGCTGTAAGCCCACGCCCGGCCTTTACCTACACCATGTCTGCCCCTAGTACCGTCCCCCGGACGGCTCCCATAGCCATCGCCCCAAAACCGAGACGCTTTCCTCCGAGCCGCCAGAGCAGCATACACATCGATTCATACACCGGGGTCCGGACCGGCTTCGACTCGCCCGACTCGGATTCGGTCAACGGGCTCTCAGCACTGCCTTGTGAGGCCTGCCTGGGCCGGAGGAGCGATTGCGTCATGGGCGAAGAGGAAGAGAGCTGTGTTGCCTGTCTGGTGGCCGGCACCGAGTGTTCTAGCCCACCGCCTCGGAAGCGCAAGCTGAACGGTGACCTCGAGGGGAGCAGCAGCAAGAGAAGGTGAGAGGTGCCCCGTCTTTTATGAACCCCACGCTTATCCATCCCCCCTCTTCTTCCTGTTTCATCCCCCAAAATACCTGCCCGCGTGCCTATCGGGTCAACGTTATGCGCACCCCGAGGCTCGGCGCCGAATCCAAGCAAGATCTGACGTTGACGTCTCATTGGTCCGATGTAGCTCCCCTGGGCGGTCTGATATCAGGAGGCTACGGCACCGGCAGCAGAGTCTCTCCTGCACCACGGCTAGCAGCTCTCTGATCGAGGACATGGCCAACTTTGGCGGTCCGACCCTCCTGAAACGCACCCTCGGCCTCCAAGCCGACAGGTACAGTCAGTACATCGGGCCCACCACCGACTTTGAGCCATCCCTCATCAATCTCTCCCCCTTCGACCCCCACGACGAGAGCCTTCTCGCCCGGGGCACTCTCCGGAGGGTGAGCGACAATGAAACCTTCTTGCTGTTGCCCGACAACACCACGCCGGGCTATGACCACATCTTCAACGATGCCGACGAGATCGAGAACATTGTGGCGCCCCATGGCCGGAAGCTGATAGATCTGTACTTTCGGGTCGTGCACCCGGCCTTCCCCATCATCCAGAGGAGCGTGTTCCTCGAGAAGTATGAGCGGTCCCACCGCGAGTTCTCGCCGCCGCTGCTCGCCGCCGTCTACATCCTAGCCATCAACTGGTGGGAGCACGCCGAGGAGCTAGCCAATCTCCCACGGCCCAATGTCCGCGAGCTCGAGCGGCTGGTGCGGACCACCCTGGCCGACGCCATGTACAGGCCGAAGTTGTCGACGATCCAGGCTGGCCTCCTCCTGTCGCAGCGACCCGAGGGTGATCAGTGGGCACCAACGGCGCAGCTAGTCGCCATCGGGCAGGAACTCGGCCTGCATCTCGACTGCAGCCACTGGAAGATCCCGCCCTGGGAACGTGGGCTCCGAAAGCGTTTGGCATGGGCGTTGTATATGCAGGTGAGCAGTCCAGTCGGGCCCGAGCTGGATGTGTTGTTGAGCTGACCATTGTCTAGGATAAATGGGGCGCCCTCGTCCACGGTCGACCTTCGCACATCTTCGCTTCCAACTGGGCCGTGCAAGACCTGGTTCCGAACGACTTTCCCGACGCGGAATGGGACGACCACGACGTCGAGGAGCGGATCGAGATCGAGCGGGGGCGCATCCTGTTTGGTCAGATGGTGCAGCTCTCCCAGATCCTCGCCGAAATTCTCGAAACCTTTTACACCCTGCAAGCTTCGCACACGGCGGCCAACGCAGGCGCGCAAGCAACCCAGCTCATCCTCTCCCTCGCCAAGCCGATCCAGCTCAAGCTCAAGGAGTGGTACTCGGGCCTCCCGGCCGTCGTCCGTATGGACGCCAACTTCCAGACCAGCCTCTCCCAGACCAGCCGTCTCTCCAGCATCGGCTACCTCCACCTTGCCTACTTCGCCGCCGAGATCACCCTCCACCGCCGCATCATTCGCTCGATGGACGCATCAGCCGCTGCCGCGGCCTCCGTCACGGGCTCCTCCCCCTCCCCAGCAGCAGGTGGCGTCGACCCGTACATCCAACACATCTGTCGCAGCGCCGCCAAGGCCCGCCTCATCTCCGCCATGGACTTTGTCAACCGCCTCACGCCCTCCCACCTCCGCTCCTTCTGGTACTTCGCCTCCAAGACCAACTTCGCCCTCATCGGCACGTTCGGCTCCCTCCTGTGGGCGACGTCGCCGGGCCGGGAGGAGGGTGAGTGGTACCGCCGCCGGCTCGGCGAGTACCGCTGGACGCTGTCGGTGAGCTCCAAGCCCGGCGAGGGCAAGGGCCTGACTGAGTTTGCCATGGGCATGCTGGACATCTCGGCGGGGTTGCTCAAGAAGCTGCCTGAGAAGCCGCTGCTGAGCCGCAGCGGGAGTGCGGTTGATATCGATGCTGCCCGCCGGCAGAGCATGCTTGCGCTTGGCGGCACGGGGACGGCGGGGATGAGTATGGGGAGTGCTGGTGGTGGTGGCAGGTTTGGGAGTATTGGTGGTGGGAGTATGAGTGGGCTTGAGAGCTATAGCGGGATGCACTCTGCTGAGGCGAGTGGTGTGCAGAGTCCCAGGAGCCCGGAGAGTGAGAGCTCGGAGGAGGGCGTGTATGGGAATTTTGCTACGGCGGGCATGGCGGGCATGGCGGACTGAATGCTGGTGTTGTTGGCGTTGGCTGCTGCCGCGTTCCGAGCCGTGGCTGCGCACGCAGGCCCGATCAAGCCCCGCGTGGATCAAACGGCGATCGGTCGATCGTTTCGTTGTTGGAGAGAGAGCAAAGCCCAAACGCACAGCGTGGAAACTGGCCCATGGTGAACCACTACCCACCTACATCCAAAAAAGAGGTTCGGTTCTGGCTCTGCCCTCCACCACAGCGGAAACCCTGTGGTTCTTCAGGGAGCGTGCAAACATGGTTGTTGAAGCCAAGGAGGTTGCGCTCCATGGCGTGCCGAGCACGCGATCTGCTGCAGCGGGCGGGACCAGTAGCGCGGCCCGCTGGGCGCCGCGGGTGTCACCCGGCCGGGATGGCGTCATCCCGATTTTTTTTGGGAAAGGGTCTGGGGGGCGAGTTGGTTGATGGATGGGAAACACGGAAATCGATTGATCTTGGTGCCTGAAGGGGAGGCACGCGATCGACCGCCTTTTGGTTCTCGGGTTGGGTCGGTTTTAGATTTGTGGATGGGGGAGGGTATGGGGTGGATGGATGGACGGTTGGCCTGAAAGGCTGGGTTGGGATGGATGGATTGGACATTTATGACGGTGGATGGTTGGATTGGGGTTTTCTTTTTGGACAAATGAGTTGATGTGATATGCCTCGTGTGTTTTCTTTTCTTTCCCTCTCTCTTCCTTTTTTGTTGGAGGGGCAGGGGAGGTTCGGTGTCTCAAGACGGGTTGGAGACTTGATACCTTGATACCCGCCGGCTTGAGCTTATAGACAGCGTCCTCGGTGTTGTTGTTTGCCTTTCTTCTCTGAGGAGAGATGGGCGGATAGTTTAGTAGTTTCATCTTTTTTCTTTCTGTTCTCTTTTTTCACAGGGTGTCTGTGGTGGAGTTTTATCATAGACGGATGGGTGGACTTTTGGGGAACAGATTGTTTGACGATGGATGATAGCTACAGGTAGATATCTACCTACCTACTATAGACTTACGTTACTACTAGCAAACTATGCGGCGATCTTTCCAAGTGTGGTGTGAACTTAAGTTTGTTGCGGATGTATGGTTGTGACTCTTTGGTGATCAGGTCTGTGCAACCAGAATACATAGGCTCGAGAAGGATGGGGAAGTTAAAAATACAAAGTAGATTACAGTACGCTTTTTTATATGGGTATCTAGCCAAAACAAGAGTTGGGTATCCGGCTTCTCCAAAGTCCAAAAACTCCCCGTCTGCTGAAGGGTCACGTCTCGGGCGCAGGTAACAGGCTCATCATGCCTTGACCTGCCCCTCGGCCGCGCTCTCCCCGTCAGCCTCCTTCTTCGTCTCCCCTTCCTCAGCCGCCGGCGCCACACCCGCTTCTTCCTCGGCCGCGGCAGGCGCCTTCTGCTTCTGGATCTTCTTCCAGCTGAGCCCGCAGGCGGCGACAAAGGCGGCAGCGGCACACCCAACAGTGATGAAATAGGAGTTTCGCAAGCCCTCCAGGTAGGCGGTGAGCACGGCGGTGGTGTACTGCTCGGCGTGCATCTGCGCGAGCACCTCGGGGATCTGGGAGGCGCCGCTGTTGATGAAGGCCTGGGCCGGCAGGCCTGGCGCGTCGCGCTGGATGCCCTCGGTCAGGCCGTTCTGGAAGACGGCCTGCGCCACGGCGATGAAGATGGCACCGCCCAGGGACTGGAAGAATTGCACGCAGGCGGTCGCCTGGGGGATCCACTCGTGCGAGACGCTGTTCTGCACGACGAGCACGCCCGTCTGGAAGCCGACGCCGATTCCGAGGCCTGGGTGGGGGGTTAGGATACACTGCGGAGGGTATAAAATGGAGGGACGAGACATACCGGCAATGACTTGGTAGCCGAACCAGATGCGGATAGGGCTGTCGAGGCCAAAAGTGGTGATCATGCCAGACCCGACAGTGAGCAGGACCATGGACGGCAGGACGAAGGGGTTGTAGTAGCCGACGGCTGTGATCAAGCCGCCGGAGGCAACAGATGAGATGACCACAGAGATGAGCAAGGGGAGCAGCTTGATGCCAGCCTGGACGGCGGTGTCATGCTGAATGGCCTGGAAATAGAGGGCTGCGATGGCGGTTAGCGGATCCGTGTTCGTCACACAGTCCCAGTCTCACAAGCGCCACTTACACAGGTAGTAAACCAATGGGAAAAAGGACGCGCCAAAGAAGAAGGCAAACATCATGGCGCAGAGAACGTCCCGGATCTTGAACAGACGCGGCGGCAGCGTTCCCAGATCCCCCTTCCAGATCTGGATCCCAATAAAGATGATCATCATCAGCGCGAACCCGACAAACAAGCCGATAATGACGGAGCTGTTCCACGGATGCTTCGTCCCGCCCCACTGCAGCGCCAGCAGCAGGCACACGATCGACGGCACCATCATGCTCGTGCCGAGCAGGTCTAGCCTCAAGATGCGCTGCACCACGGTCAAGTCGTTCGACTCGCGCTTGGCCTTGATCTGCAGGAAGAAAAAGATGGCCACCATCGCCAGGCCGCCCACGGGCAGGTTGATATAGAAGCACCAGCGCCACGACACATGGTCTGTGAAGGCGCCGCCCAGCAGCGGGCCAGCCACGCTGGCGATCCCCCACATGGCGCCGATCAGTCCGAACGCCATGGGCCGCTGGCGCAGGGGCAGGGTGTACGACAGAATGACCACACCACCAGAGAACAAGCCGGCGGTGCCCATGCCGGCGACGGCGCGGCCGACGATGAAGGCGTTGCTCGAGGGCGCGACGGCGCACACCAGGCTGCCGACCTCGAAGATGAAGATGGCGGCCAGGTAGGTCCACTTGATGCTGAACATGCGGTAGATGGAGCCGTAGGCGGGCTGCAGGGCGGTGGTGGTGAGCAGGTAGGCGGCGCCATACCAGCCGATGTCGCCGACGCTGGCGAACTCGCCCGTGATGGCGCCCAGGGCGGGCGCGATGATGGTCTGGTCGAGGGCCACGAGGAAGATGGTCAGGCAGAGCGAGGCGATGATCAGGAACAGCTTGATGCCTTTCGGGTAGACGACTGAGGCGTCGTCGACGCCGGCGTTGGCCGCGGTGAAGGGGTCATCTTTGGTGGGGGAAGCGGGAGCCGCGGCGGCGACGGCGGCAGGGGATTGGGACCGCGGCGGGGTGGTCTTTTCGGGTTCGGTGTCGGTCATGGTGTCTCTGTCGGTCATCTTGGCCGGTGTTGGGGGTGGGACGAGGAGAGATAAGACGAGACACGGCAGACAGAGGGTCGGAGGGGATCAGGGCTGTCAAAAATACGTCCAACGCCGAGCCTCAGCCGGCGTGGTGGCCTGTTTGAGAGAGGCGCGGTGGCGGTTAGTTTCTCCTGTTTGGGCGTGCAGGAAGGACTCTCCAAGATTGGGCGAGGTTGTTTTGAGGGGGGGCGATGCTCGAGTCTAAATAAGAGACGTCGAGATCGAGCGCGGCATCAGATGACTGCCGACGCCGACGATGACGATGACGACGGGCCACACAATCAAATGGCTGATGGAGAACACGAGCCTTGTTCCTGGCAATGCACGTCACGAAACACTCTCTCAGCTTCCTATTCTTCACAGTCTGGCCCACGTTTGACGCGCCGCCCTGAGCCCTACCTCCTCTGCAGCCAAAGAAAAAACAAAGAACCCGAGGCTAGCGCCGCGCGATGCAATGCCATGCGGCGCCTGATGGGACGGACATCCCTCCAGGTCCCGGCCCTCGGACGTCGAATTTCCTCCGCGCGCAGGTTCTTTTTCGGTTGGGTTGCTGGGTTTAACGTTAATGACCCATGGACGCATAGGACGGGTTGGGAAAAGCCTCGACAAAGCAGGTCATCTCCCGCCGCTGGCGCTCGTCCAGATCTCGGATTCGCTCCCTTTGGCATTGCCCTGTCCACTGCAGTCCCCAGTCACAGCGCCCTCTGCCGCACGCGGCTCGGGTAGCCGAGCCCGCCATTGGCCAGACGAACCCAAACCGGGCCAGGCCTGTGGGCCCGGGGGGGCGGGCCTTGGCTACCCGCACTGCAGGCCCTGCGCTGGGATCGGGGTCGGAGCTCGGCGTGCTTGTTCCACCGAAGACGGCCTGGACTGACGCGCCAACAGGGATCATACGGGAGTTTAATCCTGCGTGGATTTTTAGGCTTCGTTGTGCCTTTGAGCCACGCGAGAAATCTTTGCGATCTGATCTCGATGGGGTTCCGATGAGACGTTCCTGTTACTCCTCCGCGTAGAATTGTGTACTATCTCAGAGATCATCCATGCTTCTGTGTAGGTTTGCGCGTGTCAGAGACTCGGACTTCGGACTCCGTCATCCTGGTTCACCCAAGAAAAACGAGGGTTGTGCTGTGCCGTCTTGTCTCGTTTTGGTATCTCGATCGCTAAATGTACAAATTACCTGCTGTTCAAAAAAAGGGGAAAATAGCGAAGACCCAATGCAACCGTCCCTCTCGTAACTCCGAACACCACCGAGCCAGCGAACACTCCCCGTCCGAGCCTCACTTCCGGTTCCGCGTCTTCTTCTGCGTCTGCGCTGTATCCTCCTCGACCTCATCCTCTCCCTTCTTCAGATCCTCCGTCAGACCCCACTCCTCCTTGTCGTACCAGTCCTCTCCGTCAGACATGTCGCGGTTCGGTCCGCAGTGCGCCTCGGCCTTGGCCCATTGCCAGACCGTCGTGCGCAGCCTGTCCGCCTTGAGCAAGCCCTCGTACAGCCGCTTGGTGCCGCGGCAGATCTCCTCCTGCTTCTGCACGTACAGCAGTAGCAGCCGTCGAACCTCCTCGGCCTCTTGTTCGGGGAGGCCCAGGTCCCGCTCCGGGTGGGCTCCCGGCGGGGGGCGGAAGAGCGGGTGGATGAAGAACTCGCCGTCGACAGGCTCGAGGGCGGCGGGGGATGCCGCGTGCAGACTGGGCGGCGCGCGCACCGGGGGTGCGGCTGGTCTTGCGGCCGAGACTTGGCCTTGTGCTGTGCTAGAGTTCGCCGTCGATGCCTCGGCCATCTCCACGTCTTCGCCTCCCAACCCGCTCTTGTTCTCCCCGCCGTTTGTAGTGCTGCCATTCACCCGAGGACCTGCCTCCCTACCCGGCTCGCGCGCGCCATTCGCCTCGGTGTCTGCGTCCAACCGTAGTTCTCCGTCGGACCCAATCGCCCGTGCCGACCCCGTAGCCGTATGCTGTTGGGGAGTGCGACCTCCATTGGCGTCTGTAGTAGGTATGCGGCGGGCGGGGCGGTTGAAGAAGCTTGCTGTGTCGGAAAATAATGCGGCGTCGCGGTCGTCTGGTGCCGTCATGAGCCCGCAGGGCGCCCATGTGTTGTCGCCGACCAGCTTGGTAAGCAGCGGCTTGGCTTTCCACAGGGCCTTGTTCTCCTTCTGCATCAAGTTGCGCCCTTGGTCAATCAGCTCCGTAAGGGATTTCGAGGTAAACGGTCGCGAGAGGGTCGGGTGTGAGGGCAAGTCGGTAACGGCGGTTAGCGGGGCCAGGATTTCTACTGCGAGTCAGCGCTGAGCCTTGAGCGATCGGAACAGATGGGCAGGACGCACGTTCTAGTCGGATGGAGGAGTAGGGGTTTCCTTCCACAGCGGCAGCCACAGCCTCTTGGACCTGCCCTTCGTCGTTGTCGCTATCGATATCGTAGCCATCCTCGTCCACCAACGGCGGGTTGCGGCTGATGATGGCTCGTTGATAGCCGGAAAGGTCTGCAACCTCCCTGTATGCTGCGGGGCCCATGGACGATGTCAGGCGGCCCTGGTGGACGAACCTCGCCCGCCTCTTCAGCTTGTTGCCGCGGTTAGTGGTCTGATCGATTGACGAGTCCGAGTCCGAGTCTGCAGCCAGTACGGCGGTCAGCAACGCGGACAGAGCAAAAGAAGAACACACAGCTCGGGCGACACAACGGGGATGGGGACGGGGGCGCTGACCGTAGGCTCTGCGCTTCGAGGTCCTCCTGAGGGCGAGGAGAGTCTCCATCATGAGGGCCTGCTGTTGCGTCGACATGGTGACGGAAGCGGCGGCATGCGGCATGCGCCTGAGAAGCAAACTGTGCAGATGGGTGCTCTAGTTGGTGCCGGAAGGGATGGAGGGCGCGGGTCGGGCTCGGTGACTGGTGTGGTGTGGTGTTATGTGGTCAAGGTTGCGTGCGTGCCGGGTTGCTGATGAGCGCGGGCCGAGAGCCCAGAGCAGGAAAAGGCGGGCAGCGGCGGAGCAAAGTGGTCCATGCAAGCTGGGGCCTGCAGCAGCGCGTGGGTGGTGCAGCGGCATAGGTAAGTCTGGAGACGGACGCACTGGCCAGTGGCCACTGCAGTGCGCCAAGCACTCCCCCAACGCCAAGAACAATCGTGGGGCAGGAATCCGAGATCCAACAGAAGCTTGGAAGCTCGGGTTGCTTGCAAGCTGCAACCGCGAAACGTCAACCTGCATCCCACCACCCGCATCCCGCAATCCGCACATCAGCAACCACTTCGATCCTGTTAATCTCGCCAATTCCACCCGCGTCCGTATCCCACCTTTTCGACGTCTTCCCGTCTTCCTACTTTGTACCACAACACCCCAACAACCAAGAAGGGGAAAACAGAAAGCAAGAAACCATGTCGTGGCCGGGCGCAGACGACGTGCCGCCCAGCGACACCTGGCTGGGAGACGGCCTCCACGATCGCCCGACCGACCCCGCCGCCCTTGGGACCCTTGGTGGGAGGAGCCAGTCCCAAGTGAGCTTCACCGAAGAGCAGGGCGAGCGGGCTCTGAAGCTACTCGGCGTCCCGTTTGAGAGCCTCAGGAGCCCCCCCTTCTTCGCGCCGCTGCTTGGCTACACCACAAGCTGGCAGAGGAAATCGATAGCGCGTGCCCTCATCGGCAATTCGCTGGCGGCGGGCCGCGTGGTGACGCCCGCCGAAGCCGACGTCATTGCCTACCACCGCTCCAAGGCCAACGCTCAACTTCCCTGGGCGTACCCGACCGCCCTCGTCACCGCCGGCTACTTCACCCACCGTGGCCGCTCGAGGATGCGTTTCCCCTGGTACACCCCACCGCCAGGCCGGTTTTCCCCGCTGATCTTTCCGACCGCTGCGACACCGTTACTCACAGGCCTGCGCGCCGTGTTTGTCTGGCATGCGCTGCGCTTTGGCGCTTACTACTTCATCTGCAAATACACTGTTATCCCCATTTTCCAGTCGTTTGTCTTCACCAAGAACACTTTTGATATGGCCATGGACCCGCGGCTCAAGGACGTCCATCAGCTCATAGTAGCTCATCAAAAGGCCGTTGCCCGTCGAGTGGACTCGGCGGTCGCAGCACCGGGTCGGCCCTCTAGCTGGAGGAAGCCAGAGGAGGACGAGCAGCGAGACGACCACCAACACCAAGAACAGCCGCAGCAGCAGGAGCAGCCAAAACAACAGCAGCAGCCGCCGACACGGTGGGCCCGGCAGGCCCAGCGAGCGCCCGAGTCGCAGGACGGGCGGCAAGACGACGATACTTTTTGGGATGATGCTTCACCGGTTGCAGGAGCCCAGGGGCAACAATCTCATCGACCTGCGGCCGGCTCTCCTCCACCGCCCGGAGCAGGCTCTTACTGGGACAAGATCAGACAACGCGCAAAGGCGGAAGAAGGCGCACCATGGCAAGGACAGCAGCAGGGCGGCGAGTCTCGGGGCCAACAAACGGCGGGCCAGTACACATATACGCCGGCCGAGCAGGAGAAGGCATACGCAAAGGAACAGGCCCAGAAGGAGTTCGACGCCATGCTGGAGCGAGAGCGTCGCGGAATCAACGAATCTGGCGCGCAGAGGTGACGGCTGGGCCCTAGGTAGGTGCAAGGTGGACGATCACACTTCTAGGCAGTTGGGTGCGACCTCCCGTGCTGAAGTGAAACACGGGCGGTCCTATCAAAAATGCAAGAACTCGTGCCTCCATGCCACCCGTGGCCTTCCTTCGAACCCCCGTTTCCTCAGCCGCCATGCAAGTGAGATTCAAGATCCGAAGCCGATCGTTCACCACTCCAATGGGAGGAGAGGCGCGCCACGTGCAGTCCGACAATGCCGAGCCAACCACCGATCCTTCGGGTGGAACTGTGCCGCAGATCAACGGCGTGCAATGGGGGGCATCCAGCACTTGAACAGCTCGATTGGCGGCTTGCCGCCGTTGCGGCCGGGGTTGCAATCCTCCATGCATCTCGCAAGCGGCGGGTGGATCCTGTATGACCCCCTGGCCAGCCCTTCTGCGGAAACAAGCTCCTCCGTCCGGACCAAGGCCATGGGCGGGACGGCCCTCCCGCATCTCAAGTCTTTGGCCGTGTTGTCGGCCTCTGTTGGCTCGGGTTCGGCGTGCATCCGACCCCCAATTCACAATGGCGACCTCGACGTCGGCCTCGTCCTCGACGAAGACCTCGAAGACCGCCTTGGTCATCACCTCGTTTCCCTCGGTCCCGCTCACGACAACCTTCACCGCGCCTGGCACCAACTGCGGCGGCATCTACATCCCCCGCAAACCCGGCATCTTCATCATCGACGACCAAACCTCCTGCCTGCCGTCGTCGTTCTCCACCTCCAACTCGGCCTTCTTCTACTCCCCCGGCATCGCGTGCCCTTCCGGCTACTGGACGGCATGCCACGACACCACGGGCGTCGCGTCCATCACGACGGTGACGTGCTGCCCGACCTACGGCGACATCACCCTCTCGTGCGTGCCCAACCCGCTGTCCCTCAGCGAGGTCTGGGAGTCCCTCTTCTGCACCTGGATCGCCCCGCGCTCGCCGGGCACCACCATCACCGTCACCAAATCCGACGACGGCCGCACCTCGACCGTCCTCTCCCAGGTCCAGTCCGCCGGCGGCATCAACGCGTACGGCGTGCGCATGGTCTACCAAGCCTCCGACCTCGACACCGCCACAGCAACCTCCTCAACCTCCTCAACCACAACCCCACCCTCAACCGCCACCCCCGAAACCTCTAACCCCGCCACCCAGACCCCCTCCACAGGCGGCGGCGGCGGCGGCCTCTCCACCGCCGCAAAAGCCTCCATCGGCACCATCATCCCCCTAGTCGTCATCCTCGCCGCCCTCGGCGCGTGGTTCTTCTTCCGCCGGCGCAAGCAACAGCAACAGCAACCGCAGCAGCAGCAGACACCAGACTCGTCAGCATTATCATCGCTGCCACCACAGCACGAACACATGTCACAGGGCGGGCTGGAGTACTATAACACGGGGGTATACAAGGCGCCTGGGGAGGAGCAGCATTATTATTATGGCGGGCAGCAGCAGCAACATCACCCGCAGGAGATGTTGGGGGGGTGGGAGCCGCCTGAGTTGAGGTACGTTAAATCAAATCTGGGCTGATTTATGGCCCCTTTTTCAGTTCCTCGGGGAACTCTCGGGAGCAATGGTGCTCTCTGAGCCCCTTCCCCGCTATACATTCCAAATAGGATGTTCAAGGCTGACTTTGGTGGACAGTACGACGAGAGCTGCTGCGGAGCTGGATGGTGGCGGGGTTGGGACAATGCCGCCGCCGGGGAAGAGGAGGTGAGAAGAGGAGAAGAGGACGGGTTGGTTTTGGGTTTGGTTGTATATATTTCTTCTGGCAGAAAGGGAAGTGGTTGTGTATAATCCGGGGTACGTGGATTTCCGCGCCAGGCGCGCGACTGGAAGCGATTTGTCGGAGACGAGTCCTGAGCATGTACAAAAGCTCAGTTGCTCACGTTGGGCACATAGATGGAAGGCATACATATCAACTGTACCCGTCTATCTGGCGCGGCTGGGGCGCGCGCAGTTAGGTCTGTGCTGTGGCTTTCTTCGTGATCAACGAACTGCATCCGCCTCCGAGTCTTTCCAACTCTATTTCGTTGGTGCCGGTCAAAGGTAACTCAAGAGTCCCAACCCCCATCTGCGTTGGTCGAGGCGGGAGCGGGAAGAGAACGGCTGGGTCAGGTTTTGCGGAAAGGAAGGGGGCCTTGAGGGAGAAGCTCGTCATCGGGGCTAGACGCAGAGAGGTGGAGAGGGAAACACGAAGGGGTTAGGTTTGGATGGAGGGATGGAGATGCGGTTGTCGTGGAGGCTCGGGGTGGGTGAGTACCATGTTAGTCAACTGTCTAGAATGGCTGGACGCCATGTTGTAATGACTAGGCGTCGACAGCCGGTAATCAGTTTCGCAACGGGTCAAGTTGAAGCTCGTAGTTACAGATCAGGGGTCAGTCACGTCAAAAGCGAACTTGGTAATGAGATGGATGTCTCGCACATTCCAGTCTAGTCTAGGATGAAAATGCGCCGCTGTCACGAAAATCAAGGCTTCCAAGGTATAGAAGGATATCAGGATCCGAAAAATCAACGCTGGATTCAAAAACAACCAAAACCCACCATCAACAAGCACCCAACCGCTCGAAAACCGTCATGCTCATCCATCGCGACCTGCCATGTACAAGTGCCTTTGCCTCGCGCGTACCATTATGTGCCTGTGTTCATGTTGTTGTACTCCATTCCCATGTGTATGCAGATGCAACCCGTGTCTTTGTCTGGACATGTTGATGTATTGATCCGTCCGTCGAGGAAGAAACCCTTTCAACTGCGTGCGCAACCGTCATGTGTTTTTTCCTCTGTGCCAGGAACCGGTATTAAAAAACAATGGTAAAAATGTGGCCTGTCTGTCAGACCCCCAACTCAAGAACCAAGAGTGTAAACACGCCCAGCCCCGACTTTGTGGGTGAGAAGCAGAAACCAAAAAAAGGAGCGTGGCGAAGATGCAAAATAGCACCGGTCATAGAAGCAGAGAGTTCAAACGCCGCGGCTTGGCGACTGTGTCCCGTCGTGTCATCACGCTAAATGGCTTAGAGGACGAGGTAGCCTAGGAGGGCGGCGGCGCCAACCGCCACCATGTTGCCAACGGCAGTCGGGGCGGCGCCCGTGGAGACCGACGTGGAGCTACCAGCGGTGGTCGAGACCTGGTTGCCGGAGGTGCTAGTCGGGCCGTGGGTCGTGGTGCTGACAGTGCCGTTAGAGCTGGCCGAGCTCGACGAGGTAACAGTGGCGAGGGTGGTGGAGGACTTGATGGAGGACGAGGTGCTGCTGCTGGTGCTGCTGGGCTTGGCCGAGGAGCTCGACGACGAGCTGCTGCTAGACGAGCCGCCGTTGCCGCTGTTCACGACCTTGATGCTCTGCCAGGTGCCGCTGCGGTCCGAGTACTGGTACTCGGTGGCCTCGGTCGCGCCCTGGCCGCCCATGTAGTCGACGATGCGCAGGCTCTGGTAGTAACCGTCAAAGGGAATGTCGCTGAAGTCGGTCAGGCCACCAGCCCAATCGATGGTGCCCTGGGGAGCGCCCTTGCGGCCGGCGACCCAGGTGCCGAGCTTGATCTGCATGGGGGTCTGGGGGTAGCCGGCGCAGCCAACGACGCCCGTGTTCTGGAGGGTACGGACGACAGTGCCGTCGATGATCCAGTCGAGCTGGGTAGGGGTCCACTTGATGGTGTAGGTGTGGAAGTTGGCGATGGGGTCGGCCACGGGCGAGAATCCACCGCGGTCGTAGGTGTCGGTGCAGCCCTTGCTGAAGAAGTTGGTCTGGACCTCGAACTTGTCGCCGCCGAGCCACTCCCAGTCGATCTCGTCGAGATCGTCCGACTGGAGAACGAAGCTGGTAACAACGCCCACACCGCGGGCAGCGCGCACCGTCACATCGACCTGGCCGAAGAAGATGTACTTGTTTGACGAGATAGTCGGGGCATCCGTCTCCTTGCTAATAGAGAAAACGGCGCCGAGACTGCTGTCGTACTTCAGGCTAGTGCCATCGGCGAGCTTGAAGAAGCTGTTGGCGCCCTGGCGGAAATCGACATTGACGGCCTTGGAGCCGACGGCCTGGGGGTTGGGGCAGCCATCTAGGGACAAAGTCAGCAACGCACGTTCGGGGCTCGCTGACAGGAAACGCTGGGCGACCCACCCTTCTTGGTAGGGTCGCACTCGGAGAAAGTCTGTGCGGAGACCAGCGAAGCCGCGAGGGCCACGGTGGTGAAGATCTTGGAGAGCATCGCGAGGAGTTGCAGGTGGAGGATGTGTGTGTGTTTTGCTGTGAGGATATGGGCTCGGTAGGGTTCGGGGGGGTCTTTGGTTATTAAAGAGGCCGGAAGCGAGTGTATAAAAATGTGAAAAAGAGCCAGAGAGGCTGTCAACGAGAGACTGAAGACTGAATGAAGAAGCGACTGTGGGCCACGAATGCCGGGCTGGTTGGTGAGGTGATGAAGGGAATAAAAAGAGGAGCAGGAGGCGCTGAGCAAGCCCCGGACCCATCACGGCTTTGAATCAGCAGTTGGTTGCCCCTTCGGGCTGCTCGTGTTCTGCCCCTGCTGCCCCTGGATTGCGTGAGCAAGGGATGCCCAGGGAGGGCCAGGGATGCCCGCGGATTCACCACAGCATGTCAGCAATGTCACCTGCCCAAGCCGCAGGGGGGACCCAACGCCGAGCCAGCCCGGGCCAGGCCAGCCAATCCCGGGGCGCGCTGCCTGCCCAGCCTGCCTTGGCGTGCAGGGGGCTGCCTGGGCTGCCGTCCATGCTGCGCTTGCCCAGAAGGACCCTAGCTGCATCGCTGCAAAGCCACTCTCGAATTTTGGGCTTGGCAATCTGGGCGCCATGCGTTTGCGGGCCAATAAGCCACGCAATACGAGCCGTCGCAGAGCCTTGCCATCCGACCAGCGACCCTTGAGGAATGGGGAATGGGGGATGGGGGAGCCGATACCCGTGCGGCGGCCTGCGCCTGCGTGTCTCTCGTGTTGCGCGCGGCGAGACAGCGAAGATTTCGATGGCCCGATCCCGAGGCACGATGCGGTGGTCGGTGTCGTGTGTAACTATTTTTACCTCCCGTCCAGATCCAGCGCTGCTACAGTGCTTGCAAGACGTCCACGTGTGTGCGTGCAGTGAGTGACACAGCACCGGCAGTTAGGTCTGGTGGCGGCCAGCGACAGCCAAGAGCCAAGGGCCTGTTGGCGTTGTCGGGGAAATGAGGCCAAAATCAATGTCTCGATGTGGAGCCTGATTCACTCGGCGCGGATCAACGCCGCGAGTTACTCAGCGACGTCACTTGGCAGACCCTGAACAACTGCTTCTTTCTTTCACGGCCGAGGCCAGAGATCGACTTCCTGTGTCATGTCAAGCCCTCGAGTTTCCACACTTTGCTTTTGACTTCAGTGGCTCGAGAGTGGCCGTGCTTTGACGTTGCAAAGACCACTTGTTCCCGCGCGGCACGGGCAACGTAGGGGTCCTGCAAAGTCTCGGCCAATCCAGACGACGCTCCATCGATTCTCCATATGCCCCTGCGCTGATCCGCCCCCAGCATTTGGTTGGGCCGCCCGCGCAAAGGTGGCCTGCAAAACGCGGAGGATCACGCAAATCGGCCCGCAATGGAGGGGGCGAGGGTCGCCAGGCCGCCCGCCAGCTGCGGCATCCGGGCCCCTCCAGGCAAACAATTGCCACGCCCCGAAACCGTTGCCGAACATGCGAATTTCTGGGCGAGCCTGCGCTTCCCCATTGGAGTGCCCCTCCAGTGCCCCTCCAGCTCCTGAAACAGGAGACCCGGCCACGTCCAAAACACATCCCTTTCCCAGGGAAATTTCCAAGGGAGAGAGACAGGATCCCCCTTGATGGCTGGATAGCAGGCGATCCAAACACTCCAAGACAACTCACGCCGGAAGCGAGGTTTCATGATCTCCATTCGGTTTCCGGGTTTTCGCTCCGCCCAGCCCACGCGGACTGAACCCGTCCAAGTGACCAAGAAGTCCCAAGCCTCACCGCAACGTTCCCTCGACAACGTTAACCTGGATGCCGAGTCCGCATCAGCATGAATGTGTCCCACCGGGCCCGGCAAGCGCTTCGGAGGAGCCGTCCCAGTTAGGTGCACAGTCAGCGCGGACCAAGTGAGTGGGGTGAGGGAAGACTTCGTATTGAAGCATCACGCGGGGGGGCGCAGCACCCGTCGGCCGAGTCCAGTGAAAAAAAGGAAGAGGAAGAAAAGAAAACAGGGAAAACCTCTCCAACTGACTCGGATCCGGGGTCTTTTACGGAGGACGCGATGCAATGGTCATGCTTCATAACAAATGCCGTTGCTATCTTTAACTCTTGCCATCGCTAGCGCCAAAGTTTTACTTTCGATGGTTTGTTGCCCATTCGGGCACCTTGACGCATCATTCCCAACCTCCCAGCGACGGCCACATCCCGAGCCAGCCCTGCGGCTCCCGGAGTGGGGGTGTCGGCGCCCACCGTCTCTTACGTGAGGCCACCGACTGACTGACTGCCTCGACCGCCTGCAAACAACATGCACCGAGATGTTGATAATCACGAGCAATATCGCGGTGAGTCAAACAAATATTACACAACCCGCCCGCATGCCCTGCCTCTCTTTACACAAGAACCTTGCATACAACATGGGAAATGACCAATCTTTCGGCCATCCTCCCTTGCCGTGTTTGCGGTCAACCTCGTCGGGTAATAAAAGCCCAGCACTTGTGCTGATGAAGCAAAAAAGTGCAAAAAGATTGTGGCATTCTCTCCCGCCGGGAATTGAACCCGGGTCTCGAGCGTTGTTATGAAGGGCTTGCCTTGCAATGACAAGCTCACATACTGACCA